>Ga0310695_10002237_pt1 | contig 41576 bp, 31 predicted proteins | sample RumenRJG_04DNA_FD_203882 | JGI IMG/M metagenome (GOLD analysis project Ga0310695, IMG submission 203882) | Bovine rumen microbial communities from Lethbridge, Alberta, Canada - RJG_04 (v2) (version 2) | ecosystem: Host-associated > Mammals > Digestive system > Stomach > Rumen | place: Canada... | reverse complement strand
CGCTGATGGAGCAAAGAGTGTCGGCTCGTTCATCACCATCGGCAACATCTTCCCGTCGGCTTGGAACTGGCAACAGTTCTGGATGCTCACCGCCTTCATCAGCATCATCCTCGCCGTCATGAACATCCTGCCCATTCCCGGGCTCGATGGCGGCCACATCGTGCTGCTCTTCTACGAAGGCATCACAGGCAAACAGCCCTCGGATAAAGCAATGGAATGGATAGAAAAGATAGGCATCGGCATCATCATCGCACTCATGCTGCTTGCCCTGAGCAACGACATCCGCAACTTCATCCTGCCGCTCTTCGGCTTATAGTTCCTATAATTCCTACAACCCCCATGAAACCCATCACTATCCTTTCCCTCATGCTTCTGCTTGCCGCTTGCGCAAAGCAAACACCCGATGAGCGCGCTGCCGAAATGCTGAAAGAGGCTCGCTATGCCTTGCATCATCACTTATACAACGAGGCTCGCGACACCATCTTCTCCCTAAGGCGCAATTGCCCCACAGCCATCGAGGCCCGTAAGCAAGCCATCCTGCTGCTCGACAGCATCGAAATGAATGCCGCCGCCGACAGCCTCAAACTCGTAACGGGCGAAGAATGGGAACGCCTCAACGTCAAAAAGCAATTCTTCGAACGCAAATTGCAAGAGGACATCAACAAACAATGACCATCCAAGAGGCCATACAGGAATACGACGACTTCCGTCAGCAGACTCGACAAACTGACTCTTTGCAGGCCATCGACAATCCGCTTCTGCATCGCATTGGCGAAACAGCCGACGCGCTGGGCTTGGAGTGCTATGTCGTGGGCGGATATGTGAGAGACATCATTCTGCAACGGCCTTCGAAAGACATCGATGTGGTTGTGGTCTCGCCCGACAAAACGCCTTCGCCTGGCATCCAGCTTGCACAAGCCCTTGCAAAGGCATTAGGCAAGGGCGCTCACGTCAGCGTTTTCCGCAACTTCGGTACGGCACAGCTCAAGTGGCACGAACACGAGGTCGAGTTCGTAGGAGCTCGTCGCGAAAGCTACAACCGAGACAGCCGCAAACCTATCGTCGAGGACGGCACGCTTGATGACGATTTGCACCGTCGCGACTTCACCATCAACGCCCTCGCCGTTTGCCTTAACGAAGCAAAATTCGGCCATTTCATCGATCTTTTTGATGGTTTACTCGACCTCGAGGACGGCATCATCGCCACGCCTCTCGACCCAGATATCACGTTCAGCGACGACCCCTTGCGTATGATGCGCTGCATCCGCTTCGCCACACAGCTGCGTTTCCAGATAGAGGAAGAAACGGCGGAAGCTTTGAAACGTAATGCCGAACGCATCAAAATCATCTCGCAGGAACGCATCATCGACGAACTCAACAAGATAATGATGACACCTTCGCCAAGCATCGGCTTCATCGAGCTTAGTCGAAGTGGGTTGTTGCCACTCATCCTGCCAGAAGTGGCTGCGCTCGAAGGCGTCGAGTCCCGCAACGGCAAAGCCCATAAGGACAACTTCTACCACACGCTCGAAGTCTTAGACAACGTCGCCTCAAACGAGGCTTCTTTATGGTTGCGTTGGGCCGCCTTGCTTCACGACATCGGGAAGCCTCGCAGCAAACGCTGGGACAATACTGCCGGCTGGACGTTCCACAACCACAACTACATCGGACAGAAGATGGTGACACCGCTGTTCCGCAGGATGAAGCTGCCAATGGACGAGCGCATGAACTACGTTGAGAAACTTGTCGGTCTGCACATGCGACCCATCGCCATTGCGGATGACGAGGTGACCGACAGTGCCGTTCGCCGTTTGCTCTTCGAGGCAGGCGAGGACATAGACGATTTGATGCGCCTCTGCGAAGCCGACATCACAAGCAAGAACCGCGAGAAGAAGCAGCGTTTCCTGCAAAACTTCCAGCTCGTCCGCGAGAAGCTCATCGACCTGCAAGCCCGTGACAACTACCGCACTTGGCATAATCCCATCACAGGCGAAGAAATCATGGAGACCTACGCCCTGCAACCTTGCCGCGAGATAGGCATTTTGAAGCAAGCCGTCAAAGACGCCATCTGGGACTCCGTCATTCCCAACGACCACGATGCTGCCTTCCAATTCATGCTCCAGAAAGCCAAAGAGCTCGGCCTCGAGCCAGTAAAGGCTTGCGAACGGCATGCGAGCACTTGATAAAATCCACGTGTGAAGTTTGTAAAATTCACGTGTGAAGTTTGACATTTTCACGTGTGAAGTTGGCGAGTTTCTTGTGTGAAGTTTTATGATTACCCTGCAAGAGTCTGCCTTTTTTGCATTTTTCTTTTGTATTCTCCTCACTTATTCGTAAATTTGCAAGCGAAAGTATGAGTCAGAGAAACTTACAGATACAGGAACAGACGCAAGGGCAGGTGCAGGTGCAGCAGATGTTGCCCCAGCAGGTGTTGCTCGTCAGGCTGACGGAAATGCCTGTCGAAGCACTGCAACATCGTGTGGAGTTGGAGTGTCTGGAAAATCCTTGGCTGGAAAGAAAAGAAAGCGAAGAAGAGGACTTGTCACAAGTTCTACCACAGGGGGGTGGCGGAGAAGACGCTACCGATGACTCTTCCTATGACTATCGCTCTGAGGACGACATCCCCGACTTCCTGACGGGTGCCAGCCACAGCAACAATGCGGCTGAGTACATGTCCTACGACGACACACTCTCCCTGACTGACCGTCTCAGGGAACAGATGGCGGACTTCGAACTGACAGACCACGAGAAGGAGCTCATGGAATACCTTATCGGTTCGCTCGACGAGGACGGGCTCTTAAAGAAGTCTCTCGCCATCCTTGCCGACGAAGCAGAAATATATCAGGGCCTCAACACAAATCCCAAAGAGCTGGAGCAGGTGCTCACAATCCTTCAGCTGTTTGACCCGGCAGGCATCGGGGCGCGCTCTTTGCAGGAATGTCTGCTCTTGCAAGTCAAGAGGAACGAAGACAATCCGTACAAGGACTTACTCATCAAGCTGCTCGATAAGTACTTCGACGATTTCATCCACAAACGCTGGCAACGCATTGAGCAGAGGCTCCACATCAACGAAGCGCAGGCTGAGCTGCTGCAACGAGAGATACTGAAGCTCAACCCGCGACCGGGCGGCTCCATCGGGGCAAAAACTTCCGACCGCGCTCAAAGCATCCAGCCCGACTTCTACGTCGATACGGACGAGAACGGCACCATCACTGTCACCCTGAGTCGTGGCAACCAGCCTTCGCTTGTCATCAGTCCGGATGCAGAAGGTCAGCAGGATGCCTTCGTCCGCCAGTATGTGGAACGCGGACAAATGTTCATCAATGCTCTGCAACAACGCTCTGAGACGATGATGCGGACGATGCAGGCCATCGTCAAGCTGCAGAAGCCTTTCTTTCAGGAAGGCGACGAGACGCTGCTGCGACCCATGAAGCTCGACGATGTGGCAGAACTGACGGGCTACGACATCAGCACCATCAGTCGCGTAGCAAACAGCAAGTACGTCGAGACCACCTTTGGCACCTATCCCCTCAAATGGTTCTTCACGCACAAAGCCACACAGAACAAAGAGGGCGACGACGTCACTGCCCGTCAGGTGATGGCTGCCCTGCGAGGACTCATAGGACAGGAGGACAAACGTCAGCCGCTCAGCGACGAACGACTGACGCAACTCCTTCAGGCAGACGGCTTCAACATCGCCCGTCGTACCGTCGCCAAGTACAGGGAACAGATGGGCATCCCTGTTGCAAGAATGAGAAAATGAAACAAACGATTCTCATAGCACGCATCCTCTCGACAGTCTTCCGACCTTCGTACTACCCTACCGTCGGAACGTTCATCCTGCTGAGTTTCACCTACCTGAGTCTCTTCCCCTGGACGTTCAAGTTGTGGATTCTTGCGCTCGTCTATGGCTTCACCTTTTGTCTGCCCACACTGGGCATCTACATCTATCGAAAGCTTCATGGCTGGAGCGCTGCTGAACTTCGCTTACGCCATAAACGCGCCGTGCCCTACATCATCAGCATCTGCAGCTACCTCTGCCTGATGCACATCTTCGCCATCACCCATATGCCACACTTCCTGATGGCCATCGTGGGCATATCGCTGCTCATCCAGTGCACCTGCATCATCATTAATATATGGTGGAAGGTCAGCATGCACTCGGCTGGCGCAGGAGGCGTCATCGGAGCCCTGATAGCCTATTCGGCCATCTTCGGCTTTAATCCCATATGGTGGCTCTCGCTGGCAATCTTTGTAGCAGGCTGTGTCATGACCAGTCGCATGCTGCTCCGTCAGCACACCCTTGGCCAAGTCCTGGGCGGCACCCTCATCGGCATCGTCTGCGGCATCGTTGGAACAATACTAATGTAAAAGACTATGAAACCTATCGTAAGCATCATCATGGGCAGCACGAGCGACCTGCCCGTTATGGAGAAAGCAGCCAAATTTCTCGATGAAATGGGCATTTCTTTCGAGATGAACGCTTTCTCCGCTCATCGTACACCTCAGGAAGTTGAAGCCTTTGCCCGTTCTGCAGAAGAGCGAGGCTTGAAGGTCATCATTGCAGGAGCAGGCATGGCAGCAGCCTTGCCTGGCGTAGTGGCTGCAAGCACAACGTTGCCCGTCATCGGTGTCCCCATCAAGGGAATGCTCGACGGCCTCGATGCCATGCTCAGCATCATACAGATGCCTCCTGGCATCCCTGTGGCAACAGTCGGCGTGAATGGTGCACAGAATGCAGCCATCCTCGCTGCTGAAATGCTTGCCTTGAGCGACACAGAACTAGCAGAGAAACTTCGCAACTACAAGCAGGGCCTCAAGGAGAAGATTGTCAAGGCAAACGAGGAACTGAAGGAAGTGAAATATAAGTGTAAGACAAACTGAAGTAGATAAAGAAGTTAGAAGAAGATATGCCGCTTTCTGCGGCGAAGATAAAGGACGATACCGTTTGGATGCCAGAGGGCTAAAGCAAACGTCATCTATCTTCTTCTATCTTCATCTGTCTTCTTCTATCTTCTCAATAATAAACATTTCACATGAGACGCAAGACTCACGAAGTAAAGATAGGCAAGTTGCGCATTGGTGGCGAGAACCGCGTGGCTGTGCAGAGCATGACGACTTGTTCCACACTCGACACGGAAGGCTGCATCGCGCAGGCCATACGCATCATCGAGGCTGGCGGACAGCTTGTTCGCCTCACCACGCAAGGCACGCGCGAGGCTGAGAACCTGCGCAACATCAAGGCCGGACTGATTGCACGTGGCTATGGCGATGTGCCGCTCTGTGCCGACGTTCACTTCAACCCCAACGTGGCCGATGTGGCTGCCACGATTGTGGAGAAGGTGCGCATCAATCCGGGCAACTATGTGGACCCTGCTCGCCAGTTCAAGACGCTGGAATACACCGACGAGGAGTACAAGCAAGAACTCGCCAGGCTGGACGAGCGCTTCTGCCGCTTCCTTAATATATGTCGCGAGCACGGCACAGCTATCCGCATCGGTGTGAATCACGGCTCGCTCTCCGACCGCATCATGTCGCGTTATGGCGATACGCCTGAGGGCATCGTCGAGTCGTGCATGGAGTTCCTCCGCATTGCCGAGCGTGAGCAGTTCCGCGATGTCGTGGTCAGCATCAAGGCCTCGAACACGGTCATCATGGTCGAGAGCGTCCGCCTGCTCTGTAAAGAGATGGAGAAGGAGGGCATGGATTATCCCTTGCACCTCGGCGTAACGGAAGCCGGCGAGGGCGAGGACGGCCGCCTGAAGAGTGCCGTAGGCATCGGCGCCTTGCTCATCGACGGCATTGGCGACACCATCAGAGTATCGCTCAGCGAGGAGCCAGAATGCGAGATTCCTGTGGCACAAAGCATCCTGCAGGCAGCACGTGTGCAGATGCACAAGACGGAGTACATCTCCTGCCCGGGTTGCGGACGCACGCTCTATGACCTGCAGGACACGATTCGTCGCATCAAGGCCGCTGTCGAGGAGAAAGCCAAGACAGACGCTCGCTACAAGACGCTCAAGATAGGCATCATGGGCTGCATCGTCAACGGCCCCGGTGAGATGGCCGATGCCGATTATGGCTATGTGGGCGCAGCTCGAGGTAAGGTCTCTTTATATAAGAATAAGGAATGCATCGAGAAGAACATCCCCGAGGAGGAAGCCGTAGAACGCCTCATCCAGTTCATCGACAAAGACCTGGGAGGCAGTTTATAGTGCATAGTCCATAGTTCATAGTCCATAATTAACGATTCACGTTTTGTTTTAACGTCCATAAAAACTTCTTGTTTACTCTTAACATTCCATTATGATTATTTAACGGTCGCGAGTGGATGGACAACAAGACCACCTGCCGAGCCTCGCTCCGCCTCCAGCCCACCTCACGAAAGGCTCAGTTCCCCGACCTCATAGACATCTATCCCCCCGAAGCATCGAGATCTTAACCTCCAAAAGCCGCCGTTACCAGATGCAGGAACGCCTCAGGAAAGTTCCCAGACAATACGTCCTGCTGAAGGAGTAAACCGTTTTTCCGGCACATTCCGTGGCTGCTACGATGACTATCAGGATATATAGCAATACTCTATTTACCTTTTCAACTTTAATTCGCGAATTAATCAGGCTTGGAATGACAGAAACAGAGTGACTTGTACTGAGAGAGGTGATAGAAGGTACTGTGAAAATAGATAGGTGATGCAGAGAAAATAGGGGAAATGTGCAGAGAAAAAGGGGTAAACGTGCTGTCGATTCCGTTCCATTCCGCCCGCCCTCATATGTTGGGGCGGCCGCCCCAATGTCTTGGAGCGCTCGACCTTATCTGTGCGAGCGGCCGCCCAAAACCATTTTTTATACTATTATGCATAGTGGAAAACCATTTTGTGCCAACTACTATATTGTTTCCTTATATATAGTTGAACAGATACGCTTCGAAAATTATTGAGCATTGAACATTGAGCATTCATGTTTTTTTCGTATCTTTGCGCAAAATAACCAAGAAAAGGAAGTACATCATGGAACTCATTTATCTTCTCTATCTCATCATCGGCATCGCTTTGGGAGCACTGGCTGTCTTCTTTGCCATGCGGTCGCAAGTGCAGGCTGCCAGGGAGCGCAGCACTTCGACAGAGCAGCAGATGCGCGACCAGCAGGAGACGTTCCGGCAGCAGATGCAGGCGATGCAGGAGGCGCAACAGCAACAGATGCGCGACGGGCGCGAATCCCTTCAGCAACAGTTGCGTTCGCAGCAAGAGTCGCAACAACAGCAGATGCAGCAGCAGATGGCACTCCTGCGCGAACAGATGAGCACCACCTCCGAGCGCGTCCTCAAGGAACGTGCGGCAGAGCTTTCAGCCGTCAACAGCGAACAGCTCTCCAAGATACTCGACCCGCTGCAGGATGACCTTCGGCAAATGCGCTCTCAGACGGAGAAGATGCAGAAGGACCACAACGACTCGCTGCTCCAGCTTAAGGCTGCCATACAAGTCAACATGGAGCGTGAACGGGCGATGGGCGAGCAGACGGAACGCCTGGCGCAGGCTCTTACCGGTCAGAACAAGATACAAGGCAACTTCGGCGAACTCAAGCTGACGCAAATCTTGGAGCAGATGGAGCTGGAGCGCGGCTTGCAGTACGACACGCAGGAGACGATGCGCGACGAGCAGGGACGCACCATCACAAGCGACGAAGGCCGACGCATGGTGCCCGATGCCGTGCTGCACTTCCCCGACGGGCGCGACGTCATCATCGACAGCAAGATGTCCTTCACAGCCTTCGTAGATTACCAGAACGCTGAGACGGATGCCGAACGTGATGCGGCCCTGCGACGCCACCTTGCCAGCATGCGACAACACGTCCGCGAACTCGCTCAGAAGCAATACTTCCGCTATGCCAAGAGCGACAAAGGCAGGCTCGACTTCGTCCTGATGTACGTCTTCCAGGAGAGCGCCCTGCAACTCGCCCTGCAAAGCGACACGACGCTCTGGAAGGAAGCCTACGACCAGGGCGTCGTCATCTCAGGCAGCCAGTCGCTCTACATGACCCTTCGTGTGCTCGAGCTCACTTGGAAGCAGACACGCCAGGTAGAGAACCAGGAGAAGATGATGCAGTGCGCCAACACCCTCGTGGAGCGTGTGCAACTCTTTGCCGAGCGCTTCGAGCGCGTCGGCGAAATGCTCGACAAGACGCGCCGCAGCTTCGACGATCTCAACACCGTCACCGCCCCATCCGGCCCCAGCATCACCACTGCCGCCCGCAACCTCCTCAAGTTCGGTGCACAAGAAAGCAAGAAAAAGAAATCCTTGGGCTCGCCCTCGCTCTTCGAAGACAAAGAGGAAGACCATTAGAAATGTCTGTCATGAAACGAACAACCATCATGCTGAGCTTGGTGATGTCTGTCATTGCCTGCCTTGCCCAACCGAAAAGAACCTACGACGTTGCGGCTTTCCTCTATCCCGCCTATGCTGCCGACGACCCCCGTCTGCGGCCTTTCTGGCCAACGGGCATGGGCGAATGGGAGACGGTCATGACCATGCAACAACGCAATCCCGGACACTACTGGAACCGTCGTCCGCTGTGGGGGTACATCAACGAGGCCGACCCTTCCGTCATGGAAATGGAGATAGAGCAAGCCACCAGCCACGGCGTGAACGTCTTCATCTTCGACTGGTATTGGTTCGACGAACGTCCCTTCATGGAGACCACACTTACCAATGGCTTCCTGAAAGCTAGCAACTCGGGAAAGATGAAGTTCTACCTCATGTGGGCCAACCACAATGTGGAGAACTACTGGGACACGCGCATCGCCCATCTCGGCGAGAACAACATCATCTGGCGGGGAGGCGTTAGCAGGGAGGCCTTTGAGAAGATGTGCTGCCGCAACATCGAACTCTTCTTCCGTCAGCCAAACTATTATAAGATAGACGGCAAGCCCGTGTTCATGATCTACGAACTCTCGACCTTCATCGAGGGCATCGGAGGCGTGGAGCAGGCCAGAGATGCGTTGAAATGGTTCCGAAAGGAAGTGAAGAAGGCTGGCTTTCCAGACCTCGAGCTGCAGTTCACCATGTGGGCTCCGCAGTTCAATTACAGCGGATTCGATGCGGCAAAAACCGACAAGCCGCGCGACGAATTCGTCAGGAAGCTCGGGTTCAACAGCATGTCGCACTACCAGTTCTGCCATTTCATCAACGTGGACGACGACTATGCCAACATCCTCGAACAGGCTTATCAGGAATGGGAGAAACTCGAAGAGGAGTTCACCATCCCCTATTACCCGCACATTAGCATCGGATGGGACAACAGCCCGCGAACGGGCAGAAGCGCCGTCACTCGCGACAACACGCCCGAACGCTTCGAGCAAGCTCTGCGAAAGGCAAAGGCATATCTCGATGCAAGACCTCATCTCCAGCCACTCGTCACCATCAATTCTTGGAACGAATGGACAGAGACAAGCTATCTCCAACCCGACAATGTTTATGGCTACGGCTACCTCGATGCCGTGAAGAAAGTTTTCGTGGAGGATAGCAGATAATCATGGCCGACTACCTCACCGCCATCACCGCTCCCTCTGGCCCCTGAATAGTTTGGCAGCAGGCAACGACAAATTTTCTTTAATTTGCTTGCATAGTTCGTTATTTAATACTATCTTTGCAACGGAAGTACACGATTTTCAACATAATCAGGCAAATAAATACTATTAAATAACGATGAAACGACAGGGATTCTTTTGCACATTTCTGCTTATGGCGATGTGCCTTATGACCTCTCAGAACGTCCGAGCCGATGAGACTCAGGGCACGGTGAAGGATGTTGACATCTGCGTCTATGGCAGTACGCCGGCAGGCATCATGGCGGCTTATACGGCCAAGTTGAAAGGAAAGTCCGTGCTGCTTGTGTCGCCGACGAAGCGCATTGGCGGCATGACGGCTGGCGGTTTGGGCTGGACAGACATTGGTGACAGCACGAGCCACCGCCGCATCATCAAAGGCTTTGCCCGCGAGTTCTATCGTCGCATCGGACAGCACTATGGCATGGCCTCGCCAACCTTCTATTTCGAGCCAAAAGTCGCGCTCGCCACGTTCAAGGGATTCCTGTCGGAAGTCGGCTTGCAGGACTCGACCGACATCTGGTACGAGTGGCGCATTGTCAGCGCGGAGAAGGAAGGAAACGAGGTGAAGAGCATTACGCTGGAAGACGGCACGAACCCCAAGGTGACACCTCAAAGGATGGTCCGCTCCAAGATCTTCATGGATTGCAGCTACGAGGGCGACCTCATGGCCCGGGCTGGCATCACATATACCGTCGGCCGCGAAAGCAAGAACAAATACGGCGAACCTGAGAACGGAGCGCAATGCCTCAACAAGCACCAGTTCTGCGATGGCGTGGACCCCTACGTCATCCCGGGCGACCCGTCGAGCGGACTGCTGTGGGGCATCATGAGCGACCCGATGCCTGCCAACGGCACGGGCGACAACCACATCCAAGCCTACAACTACCGCCTGACGCTGACTAAGACGAAGCCTTTCCGCTCGGTAACTGCCCAAGTACCTGACAACTACGACCCCTCGAAGTACGAGTTGCTCTTCCGTTGGATGGAGAAGAAAGGCTGGAGCGGCTACGGCGATTGCCTGAAATGGACATATATGAAGGACTCGTCGGGGCCTAACTCGTGGAACGCCTACAAGACAGACAACAACAATAATGGCGCGTTCTCTACCGACATGATTGGCTACAGCTGGGACTATCCAGAAGCGACCTACGAGCAGCGCGACTCGATTGCCAAGCTGCACGAGGACTACACCAAAGGTCTGCTCTACATACTTTGGACCGACCCGCGTGTGCCCAAGAACATCAGGGACGAGTACAACCTCTGGGGCTATCCACTCGACGAGTACGAGGACAACGAGAACTTCACGCCTCAGCTCTACATCCGTGAGGCTCGAAGGATGATTGGCCGCATGGTGATGACTGAAGACCACTGCCTCAAGAACACTGAAGCCAACGACCCGATTGCTTGGGGAGCATACACGATGGACTCGCACAACTGCGGACGTTACGTCGTGAACGGCCAGGTGAAGAACGAGGGCGACGTGCAGCGTCACCTGACAAAAGGGCCGTACAACATATCCTACCGAGCCGTAACGCCCAAGGAGGCAGACGCAAAGAACGTCCTTGTGCCCGTCTGCCTTTCCGCCTCGCATATTGCATACGGCAGCATCCGCATGGAGCCTGTCTATATGGTGCTTGGCGAGACAACAGCCCTCGCTGCCATCCAAGCCATCGACGAGCACGACTGCTGTGTGCAGGACGTCGACCCTTCCCGTTGCATCGCACAACTCGAACACGGCCTCAGCATCGAGCGCGACGAGATGTTGCCCGAGGTGATGAACAGCGTTTCGGTCGACATCACGAGCCGCGTTCTCGTCAATCCATCCTTCGAAGAGAGCTTCACAAAGACCACACAGCCGCCTACGGGTTGGCTCGAGCTGCCCGAGGGCATGACGTTGCAGCGAAGCATTAACAAGACCGCCAAGAACAAGGATGGCGAACAAGCATACGTCTGCAAGCCTGCTTCGGGCAAGACTATCAACACGCCGCTGAAACTGCACCAGCACATCCCAGCCGAGAAGCTTGGCGCAGGCATTTATAAAGTTAGCTGCCGCATGTGGGTGGAGAAGGACTTCTACGGCACCGCTTGCCTCTTTGCCGACAACCAGCGCGGCGACAACTGCAACGTGCAGTACTGGACGACGGAGCCTTACTACCGCAACGGCGCACAAGGCTACGACAACATAACTTACACCGACTACCGCACGACGTTTGCACGCCACGCAGGCGGCTTCACTGCTGCCCAAAACATGGAGCGCATGGTGGTCTATATCACTTTGCAGGACGGCGACGACCTTGTGCTTGGCATCCGCACAAACAGTGCCAATCAGGGCAGCGACAAGAACGGCGCCGGCTACTTCATGGTCGATGACTTCCACGTCGAGAAACTCACAGGGAAGCCTGTCTCGCAAGACACGTTCTGCGACAGCGTGCTCATCAACTACGACTTCGAAAAGAATCCCCAAGGCGTGACTTACGACCCGAACCTCAAGACGACCATCAACGAGGCCGGCAACGGTCCCATATACGGCTGGCAGAGCAACGCTTGGACCGACAACTACGGCGGCGTCTCGGACGGCACGAACCTCGAATGGAAATGGGCTGGCTATGTGGCAAGCACGAGTAGTGTTATTCCCAACGACTTCCGACTATACCAGACCATTCCCGCCGACAAACTCACCCCAGGTATCTACGAAGTGAACGCTCGCATGTGGCAGTACGCATCGAAGCTCGGCATCACACGTCTCTACGGACAGGCGGGCAACAAGTGCAGCGTGCAGTACTATGGAGTGGAGAGCAAATACCCTGCCGACGTGCTGACTGAGGGCGAGACGGCAACCTTCGCCGGCCTTTCTGCCAACACGACGACGGGGCGCGTCAACGATATGTCGCTCGACATCGAAGTGGGCGAAGGCGAAGACCTCGAGATAGGCGTGAAGAGCGGCTACGGCTTGGAGAGCAACAACACAGCCGGCGCCAATCACGGCAAGTTCTACGTCGACCTCGTCCGCACTTGGAAAGTCAGCGACATGCCTGTCACCTACGACGAGAACTCCGCAGAGAACGAGATTGTCCCTCGCGCGTATAATAATAAGGTAGTGCTGAACAAGACCTTTGTCAACAACGAGTGGCAGTTTGTCTGCCTGCCGTTCTCGCTGAATGCTGCCGACATCGAGACCATCTTCGGCAAGGGAACAGAGGTGGAGGAGTTAGAACCGTTGGAGATAGATTTCGCAAACAACAATGAAGCAGATGGCGAAGAGACACCATTCGAGCTTTGGTACAATCCCGTCAGCGAGATGGAAGCCGGCTGTCCCTATCGCATTCGCCCCACAGACGCTTTGGCTTCGCCCATCACGCTGCAGCATGTCCGCGTGACGAGGAAAGAGCCGTGGTCGTTCCACCAAGGGGGCATTCTCATCTCCGGCACGTTCCAGAAGACCGACGAGGCTCAAGCTTTCTCCGCCATACTGACCGACGACCCCAACGGCATCGATGACATGAAGAGTGCAGAATTAAGAATGAAGAATGAAGGCGCCTGGTACGACCTCGATGGCAAGAAAAAGGCAAATGGCAAATCCCCTCAAGGCATCCTCGTCACCACCGGTCGTAAAGTGCTTTGGTAAATAACATGGAATATGACCAGAAATGGATAAGAAGAAAGAGAGATTTCCCTTCGTTGACGAGGACGGCAATGTGATTGGCTCCGAACTTCGAGAGCGAGTTCAAACGATGTTTTATGGAAAAGATGAACAAGGTACGAATAACAGCCATTCGTCAGACGGTCTATCCTGATTTGATGGTTAGATACGAGAATCCCATCGAGCACACCTGCGATGTCAGAGAAGGTCAGCAATGGATTTCTATTGACGGACAGCAGCCCGAAGGCATGTGCCCCTCGGCTTGGGAGTCCATGCGCGAGTTTGTGGACTCGCTGGCCAAGGGCGAAGGCAACTTCTTCGACGGCTGGATGAAGAACCCGATGAGTGCGATGATCAGTTGCAACGACGGCTTCCGCCCTTTCAGCTTTTACATCGAGGCAATCAACGAATCATGAAGTCAAAGAGAGCACAACGGCTGGCGGCTGCCTTCTTGATGCTGTGTTGTGGACTGACGGCCGGGGCACAGACATTTGAGGAATGGTTCGACGACCGTACCTTGCGGCTCGACTATGTCTTTGCGGGCGATGCAAGCAGGCAGGAACTTTATGTCGACCAGCTTTCGCAGCTGCCCCGATGGTTCGGGCGTCGCACACGGCTTGCTGAGCTGCCGCTGGCCGGCAACGGGCAGATTACGGTACGGGCGCACCGCTCGCAGCAAGTCATATACCGCCACGCCTTCTCCACCCTTTTCCAGGAATGGCTGGCTACGGACGAGGCCAAGCACGTGCGGCGGTCGTTCGAGAACGTCTTCCTCGTTCCCTTCCCCCGCGACACGGTCGACGTGACGGTTGAACTGTTCGACTTCCACAGCCGCGTGCAGGCTTCGATGACACATACCGTCAGCCCGACGGACATCCTCATTAGCCATAAAGGGGAGGGCACCAAAACGCCGCACGCGGGGATGACCAACGCCGCACGCGGGGATGGCCAACGCCGCACGCGGGGATTTCAAACGCCGTACGTCACCCTGCAGCAAGCCGCCGACACCACACGCTGCATCCACATTGCCTACGTGCCCGAAGGCTATACGGAAGAGCAGATGTTCTCCTTCCTCGACCACTGCCGCATAGCGATGGAGGCCCTCTTCCGCCACGAGCCGTTCAAGGCGATGCGCGCCCGCTTCAACATCATTGCCCTGCTTGCGCCGTCGGTCGACAGCGGCGTCAGCGAACCGGGCAACGGGCTGTGGCTGAATACGGCACTTGACTCCCACTTCGACACGTTCTACAGCCAGCGCTATCTCACCACGCTCCACCTGAAACGGCTGCACGACCTTCTGGCCGGAACGCCCTACGAACACATCATCATCCTTGCCAACACGTCGCACTACGGCGGTGGAGGCATCTACAATTCCTACAACTTGAGCTACACGGGCGGCGAGAAGTTCGAGTCCGTCGTTGTCCATGAGTTCGGGCATTCGTTTGGCGGACTGGCCGACGAGTATCCCTATGGCGACGACGACCCCATGTACTTCTCCGACACCGAGCCTTGGGAACCGAACCTCACCACCTTGCACGACTTCAGCAGCAAGTGGCAGAACCTCATCGACGACGGACGCGCCAGCCTCATCGAGGGCGGCGGCTACCTGTCGAAAGGCGTCTGGCGCGGAAAGGAGGACTGCCGGATGCGCACCAACGAGGAGCCCGACTTCTGCCCCGTCTGCCAGCAAGCCTTGCGGCGACTCATCAATTTCTATACCGAGTGACGCTACGCTAACAACTACGATATGAACCTGAAACGAACCATCATCTTGCTTGCCCTTGTCGCAGTGGCAGGGCTGGCACAGGCACAGGGGTGGGTCTCTGTGCAGAGTGTAGGCGTATTGCCCGACAATACGCCGAGGGAGAACCGTCAGCACCTCCAGGAGGCCATCGACAATATGAGCCCGCTGGGCGGCGTCCTGTATGTGGAGCCGGCCCGCGGCGGCTATCCCATGGAGGGCGGTCTCGTCCTCAGACGTAACGTGACGCTTCTCGGCGCCCACGGCCCAACGGGACGCGGCACGGCGCTGCCCGACCGCTCAGGCCCCACAGGCTCACTCTTCGTCATCACCGACCGCAAGCAGCCCTTCCTCACCGTGGAGTCCGCCACACAGGTGCGTGGCATACAGTTCTACTATCCAGAACAGACTTATCAGGACGGCAGCCGCATCATCCCCTATCCGCCCACGATATGCACGTCGCCCAAACAGAACGTGCAGGGCGTCACCCTGAGCTGCCTGACTTTCTATGGAGAATATATGGCGATGGACTTCCGTGCCAAAGCCCCACACATGTGTGAACAGATTCTTTTCGAGCACTGCTACGGCTATCCACTCAGCGGACAATTCATTGCCATCGACCGATGCTACGACGTGCCGCGTATCCTCCACTGCCACGTAAACCCCGCCAATATGAGGGAGTTCAAGCGGTCTTTCTCGCGCGAAGTCATCGACGAAGTCGTACGTCAGAAAACATATACATATTGGATAGACCATACGGACAACGCCCAACTGATGGACCTCTTCACATTTGGCGTCTACGGCGGCATCTATTTGGGCAACGAAACCTACGGACAACTCACTAACTTCAACTTCGACTGCGTCAGCATCGGTGTGCACAAGCTTGGCAGTCAGTGGAAGAACCGCAACTGGCAGATAGCCCAAGGGAGCATCATCGCCAACGCAGGCGAGCGCTTGGAGGACGTCCATCCCATCCTCATCGAAGGCAAGGGGCACACGTCGCTCTCGAATGTCGAGTGCTTCTCTGGCGGCAATCCTGCCCTCACGAACCTCGAGGCATCGTGGGACTACATCACGGTCCGCGACAGTGCCACAGTCTTCCTCAGCGGTTGCCGTATGCAGGGCTACAAGGCAGACACGCCCATCAACGTCTCTGGTGGAGCCAAGATTCGAGCCGTCGGCTGCTTCGACAAAGATAACAACCTGTTGGAACTCGCTCCCTAAAAAAGTTTGTTTTCTTACTTGACATTTCTTGATGTCGTGCGTTATATAGGCAGATGACACAGACAGAGTTCGAACATTTGCTCCTCCAGACGCGCGACAAGATGATGCTTGTTGCCATGAGTTTCTTCCACAATAGGGAGGATGCTGAGGATGTGGTGCAGGAAGTCTGTATGCGAATGCTCGAAAGAGGCTGGAAGAACGGCGACAACACAGAGGCGTTGCTCATCAAAGCCACAAAGAACCTGTGCGTAAGCGTCTGGCGAAGGCAGAAACTTCGAGAAACTGAACCTCTCATAATGCCTTCTGAGGCCTCAGCCGACACTCCTCTTCTACAACAAGAACAAAGAAAGCAACTGGAGCAAGCCATCGCCGAGTTGACGCCTTCCGAGCAAAGGTTCATCCGAATGAAGGGCGAAGAGCTGAGCATCGAGGAGATGGCAGAACAGGCTGGCGTCTCGAAGCGAACAGCAAGCACAATGCTCTGGCAAGCCAAGAAGCGATTACTCACATTCCTAAAGATAAACAACGATGATTGACAAGGAACTGATTCACCAGGCAGCCGAGGACATCGACATCTTCGAGGCCGACCTCAGCGAAGAGTTCGAGCAACTGGCCAAGCCGCCACGTCGCACGATTCGCCTCTGGACGCTGGCTGTCGCAGCCTGTGCCGCAGGCATCGCCTTCATTCTTCTCATGCCGCCACGGACTACCTCTGAGAGGCAAACTTCTGTCAAAGAAAGCCATGCCATAGTGGCAGAGGTGTGGGGAGGGCACACCCTCGAGGCCCAGCTCGTACACCAGCAAGAGATAAAGGAAAAGGGCGAAAGGCTTGCCGCCTACGTCCGAGAATATACAACAAACAAAATGCAATAAGACAATATGAAACGTTCATACATTATTATCATAGGGTTCGCCGTCATGCATCTCGTCTCCTGCAAACAGCCCCTGCCCGAGCATCAGATAGAGACCGTCAGCGAACTGATGGACAGCCTGATAAACAGAGGAGAGCAAGTGTATCGCTACATCATCTGCGGAGGGGACTCCACTTACCAGGACGAGCGTTGGTTCCACTATATCTCTAATAGGGGGAACAGCTATGTGCAGCAGAGCAGCCTCCTCTTTCTGGCAGACAAAACGCCCGACCTGCTGGACAAGCTTTGCCGGGAAGCCGAGAAGAGCTATCGCTACTGGGAAGGTGACTCGCTCGACTACAGCATCACCATGCACTCAAAGCCCCTGGAACTGCTCAGCTTCAAGAGTTTCAAGAACGAGCAAAAGGAGGAAGTCGTTAGCCTCTCTCATACGACCATGAAGTATGCCCAGCATCTGTCGGCTCCTTACGACCCCCAGCCCATCCAAGCAGTCTTGCAGAAGTTCCTCTCCGAGCAGAAAGACGTGAAGACCTACGACGTCTGCTACGAATGGGACGAAGGCGTGCCCTTCACCGACTTCAAGAACGAACAGCTCATCCTTCGATACAAAGGCACTGGTGCAGACTCATTGGCTGCGGCAAAGATTACAGGCACGCTCTACGCTATTTCCATCAAAAGAGAAGGCCGCAGCGAAGAACTGTCGGCAGAACTTAACAATCGCATGACGGCACTGATTACCGAACGACCCATCAAGGGAGCACACTTGTCGTCGTTCTATCCCGGAGGGAAGTGGAAGTTTTATTGTATGCAAGCCTTCAGTATCTTTGATAGGCAAAGACGTCGGAAACTTTATGACCTGAAAGTTCAAATGTTCAGCGAAACGCTCTATATCCTTGAACTCAATTCTGCCGATGCTCCACGTTCTGCCCTCCCATGCAACTGGTGGGCCGTGTCGCGAATCCACAACGACAAGGTCTTCTGGATGAACCTGAGCCGGTAGATCAGAAACAGCCCAGCAGAGTATCAGAAAACATAGCGTGCCTATTTCACAAACTTAACGTGTTAAATTTAAAATATGACGTGCTTAGTTAGCCAACTAGGCACGCCTTGTTTTTTCACAAAGCCTGCCTGAACGAAAATTTATGAATTGCTAATTATGAATTATGAATAATAATTCGTAACTTTGCACCCGCAATAAAGGAAAAGACAAACATAAAAAATAGAATTATGGCAAAGAAAGCTCTTTTGATGATTCTCGACGGCTGGGGCATCGGCGCTCACGGCAAGGGAGACGTCATCTTCAACACACCGACTCCGAATCTCGACAAACTGAACGCTACTTATCCTCACAGCCAGCTCTTGGCCAGCGGTGAGAACGTCGGTCTGCCCGACGGACAGATGGGCAACTCGGAGGTCGGTCACCTCAACATCGGCGCAGGTCGCATCGTCTATCAGGACCTCGTGAAGATTAACCGCGCTTGTGCCGACGGCAGCATCATGAAGAACCCTGAAATCGTCAGCGCCTACGAGTACGCGAAGGCTAACGGCAAGAACGTCCACCTGATGGGTCTGACCTCGAACGGCGGCGTACACAGCTCGCTCGACCACCTCTTCAAACTCGTCGAGATTGGTAAAGAATACGGCGTAAAGCAGACGTTCGTGCATTGCTTTATGGATGGTCGCGACACCGACCCCAAGAGCGGCATCGGCTTCATCCAGCAGCTCATCGACAAGTGCAACGAGGCAGGCAACGCCAAGATTGCCAGCATCATCGGCCGCTTCTATGCAATGGACCGCGACAAGCGTTGGGAACGCGTGAAGATTGCCTACGACCTGCTCGTCAGCGGTGAGGGCAAACAGGCAAAGGACCTCATCGAGGCCATGCAGGAAAGCTACGATGAAGGCGTCACCGACGAGTTCATCAAGCCCATCAACAATTGCCTGGTGGACGGCACTATCAAGGAGGGCGACGTCGTCATCTTCTTTAACTACCGCAACGACCGCGCCAAGGAACTCACCATCGTGCTGACGCAGCAGGACATGATCGAGCAGGGCATGAAGACCATCCCCGGCTTGCAGTACTACTGCATGACGCCGTACGACGCAAGCTTCACCGGTGTGCACATCCTCTTCCCGAAGGAGAACGTCGAGAACACCCTCGGCGAATACATCAGCAGCAAGGGTCTCAAGCAGCTCCACACAGCCGAGACGGAGAAGTACGCACACGTCACCTTCTTCTTCAACGGCGGCAGAGAAGCTCCCTACGAAGGCGAGGAGCGCATCCTCGTCGCTAGTCCGAAGGTTGCGACCTACGACCTGAAGCCCGAGATGAGTGCCTACGAAGTGAAGGACAAACTGGTGGAAGCCATCAAGCAGGACAAGTACGACTTCATCGTGGTGAACTTCGCGAACGGCGACATGGTGGGTCACACGGGCGTTTACGAAGCCATCGAGGCCGCCGTGAAAGCCGTCGACAAGTGCGTAGGCGAGGTTATCGAGGCTGCTAAGGCAACCGGATACGAGGCTATCATCATTGCCGACCACGGCAACGCCGATAATGCCATCAACCCCGACGGCACTCCCAACACCGCTCACTCACTCAACCCCGTGCCCTTCATCTACGTTACCGACCGCAAGGACGTCACCGTAGAGAACGGCGTACTGGCCGACGTGGCTCCCAGCATCCTGCACATCATGGGACTCGAACAGCCGAAGGAGATGACCGGCAAGTGCCTGATTAAGTAACCTCTCCTAAATCCTCTCCTAGGAAAGAACTTAAACTAACTATGGACGTCAAGATAGAGCCTTCCTGGAAGCAGCAATTGGCCGAAGAGTTCAGCAAGCCTTACTTCGAGCAACTGACGCAGTTCGTGCGGCAGGAGTACGCGGCGGGGACTTGCTACCCTCCCGGTCGGCTCATCTTCAACGCCTTCGATACGACACCATTCAACGAAGTTCGTGTCGTTATCCTTGGTCAAGACCCCTATCACGGCCCAGGACAAGCGCACGGACTATGCTTCAGCGTGAACGACGGCATACCTTTCCCGCCCTCACTCCAGAATATCTTCAAGGAGATACAGGCCGAGACAGGAGCACCCATCCCGCAGAGCGGCAACCTGACTCGCTGGGCAAAGCAGGGCGTGTTCCTGCTCAACACGTGCCTCAGCGTTCGCGAGCACCAGGCTTTCAGCCATAGTGGAAAGGGATGGGAGACCTTCACGGACGCAGCCATTTCAGCCCTCAGCAGAGGTCGGGACAATCTTGTCTTCATGCTTTGGGGCGCGCCGGCAGGAAGGAAGGCTGCCCTCATCGACCAGAGTCGCCACCTTGTCCTGATGAGCGCACACCCCAGCCCCTTGAGTGCCATGCGAGGCTTCATGGGCAACGGGCATTTCCTTAAGTGCAACGAATACCTCACGCAGCATGGGCAAAGGCCAATCGTTTGGTAACCTCATTGAGGTGGGCGACGTCATCCTGCACTCGGATATCCTGACGGAATATTTCTGCTGCGACATCGAACGCTGCCACGGACGCTGCTGCGAAGAGGGAGATGCGGGAGCACCCGTCACGTTGGATGAGATAGGAGACATTGAGGAACAACTCGACGACCTGTGGCCGAGGCTTTCGGCTGGCGCTCAGGCAGTCATCGACAAGCAAGGCGTTGCTTATCCTGACCCTGAAGGCGAACTCGTGACGAGCATCGTGTGCGGCGGCAACTGCGCCTTCAGGGGTCCGCAAGGCTGCCTCCTCAAGCAGAAGCCCATCAGTTGCCACCTATATCCTATCCGCGAGAAGAAGCTTGGACCGCTGACTGGACTGAACTACCATCGCTGGAACATCTGCGAGGACGCCATCCGTCTCGGCACAGAATGCGGCATTCGTCTCTACCAGTTCCTGCGCGAACCACTCATCCGACGCTTCGGAAAAGAATGGTACGACGAACTCTGCAAGACAGCAAACGAACTCAAAAGACAAGGACTACTATAACTAACAATTATCATGAAACGTTTCATTTTTGCCCATTTCATCGCAATTTTTTGCCTTTGCACCAATGCACAAACGAGTCTTGGCTGGGGCAGCATCGACGTGCGTTACTCCAAATCAGAGATACCGGCACAGACCTCGAAGAAGTCGCCGTTGCTGCGTGCGTGGCGTGGCGAAAGGGTATCGGCACAAGCCGTGCTCACCACACAAAACGAGCTGCAGGACGTCTCCATTGCCGTCAGCGACTTAAAGAACGGACGGAGCATCATACCTGCTGCCGCCGTGAAGAAATATTTCGTGCGCGAAGTGATGGCCGAACCTTTCTACAACAAGAAGGATTCGATGATGGTCAGCGACCGGCTCGACCCCGCCAAGACGGCACAGGTGGAAGCAAGAACGACGTTACCCCTTTGGCTCGACATCCACGTGCCAGCCGAAGTGAAAGCCGGCACCTACAGCGGCACCATGACTGTAACGGCCGATGGTAAAAAGTTGTCGCTGCCCTTGCAGGTACAGGTTGCCGACCGCGTGCTACCAGAACCAAGAGAATGGAGTTTCCACCTCGACCTCTGGCAGAATCCTTACGCCGTTGCTCGCATCTTTGACGTGCCGCTCTGGAGCAAGGAGCACTTCGACCGGATGCGTCCGCTCATGCAACTACTCGCGGCTGCCGGGCAGAAAGTTATCACTTGCTCCGTCATCAGCCATCCTTGGAACGGCCAAACCTACGACCCGTTCGAGAGCATGATAGCCAAGATGAAACAACTCGACGGCAGTTGGCGCTACGACTACACCGTGTTCGACCGCTGGGTAGAGTTCATGATGTCGTGCGGAATCACGGAACAAATCGACTGCTACACGCTCGTTCCCTGGCACTACCGTTTCGACTATTACGACTGCGCAACGAACAGTGTGAAGGAGCTCGCCTGCCGTCCCGGAGAGCAGAAATACCACGATTTCATCGTGCCTTTCCTTCGCGACTTCAGTCGTCACCTTAGGGAGAAGGGTTGGTTTCAGCGCACGCACATCGCCATGGACGAACGCCCAAAGGATCAGATGGAAGCTGCTTGGCAGACGATACAGGATGCCGACCCCGAGTTCAAAATTGAAGGAGCCGCAAACTACAGCGTTGACAGTGAGGCAGCCGACCGCGTGGACGACATCAGCGTCGCTTTCCAATACGACCTCATCAAGGGCGAGGGCTTGAGAAGACGCACTGCTAAGGGACAGAAGATTACCTTCTACACCTGCTGCGGACCGGAACGCCCCAACACCTTCACCTTCTCGCCGCCAGCAGAGTCCGCTTACCTCGGCCTGCACGCCGCTGCCTGCGGCTACGACGGCTATTTGCGTTGGGCTTACAACAGCTGGCCGAAGCAGCCGAATGAAGACAGCCGTTTCGGAAACTGGCCTGCCGGCGACACCTATCTCGTCTATCCCGAGGGCAGCAGCATCCGCTTCGAGCGCCTCGTGGAAGGCATTCAGGCGTACGAGAAAATCCGCCTGCTCCGTCCTGAGCTCAATCTCAAGGGCGCCAAGGACCTCGACGAGATGCTCCGCTACTTCGCGTCCAATAAATACGAGAAGGACGTAGACCCCGTTGCACTGCTTCAGCGGATGAACGACCTCCTCTGGAAATTGAGCAAATAAAACGCCGCACGCGAGGATTGCAATCCCCGCACGCGGCGTTGCCCTTCCCCGCACGCGGAAATTAAATCGCCGCTTGCGGGGATTTTTTTGCCCTCTGCCGAATCGGCCTTCGCTCAACAAAAAAAAGAAAAACACCGGTTTTTCTTTTGTATTGTCCTCACTTATTCGTACCTTTGCAGCGAAAAGAAAAAACATCGTCATGAGAACATCATTTTTGGATAACAAATGGATGCGTGCAGCAGTGCCTGCGTTGCTAATCCACGCCTGCATCGGTAGTGTTTATTGCTGGTCGCTCCTGAAGGGCGACATCGCGACAGAGGTGGGTTGCTCGGTCAAGGAAATCGAGTTTGCCTTCTCACTCGCCATCTTTTTCCTCGGCATGTCGGCAGCTTTCGGCGGCAGGTTCGTCGAAAAGAACGTTACGGCGGCTTCGGTCGTCTCCTGTCTTTGCTTCAGCACCGGCCTGCTGCTGACCGTCTTCTCTATTTATTCGAAATCGGTGCTTGGCATCATGCTGAGCTACGGCTGCCTGATGGGCATCGGCTTGGGCATCGGTTATCTATCGCCCGTCAAGACGCTGATGCTGTGGTTCAAGGAGCATAAGGGCCTCGCTACGGGCATTGCCATCAGCGGCTTCGGCCTGTCAAAAGTCATCTTCTCGCCCTATATCGAGTGGTGCACGGCAAAATACGATATCAGCACAACGCTCGTTTCGATGTCCGTCATCAGTATCTTCTCGATGCTCACGGCTGCCTGGCTCATCAAGAAGCCTGCGGACTGGGTGGAGCCGAAGGTCAAGTGGAAGCTCAAGGACTACTGGCAGGTTCACAAGAACGGCACGTTCCTGAAGATTTGGTTCGTCTTCTATATCAACATCACTTGCGGCCTCGCGCTCATCGCCTTCGAGAAGAACATCGCCCAGACCGTCGGCATCGCTGCCGTCATGATTGGGCTGCTCTCCTCGCTCACTGCTTTCTTCAACACGGCAGGCCGCTTCGGCTACTCCACCGTGTCCGACTATACCGAGAACAAGCAAACAATCTATAAGATACTGCTCTCCTCGTCGGTGCTCGTCATGCTCTTGGGCTTCGCCTTCGGCAGCAGCGTCGCCATCGTAGTTGTGATGCTCTGCGTCATCAACGCAGGCTACGGCGGTGGCTTCTCGACGTTGCCAACCTTGTTGCAAAGCAAGTTCGGCATGGAGAAAATCAGCACGATTCATGGCCTTGCGCTGAGTGCCTGGGCTTGGGCAGGCTTGAGCGGCAACCAGCTCTCGAACCTCATCATCAACCAGTGGCAAAAGCCCTACGAGTACCTCTACGTCGTGCTCGCCGTGCTCTACCTCATCGCTCTAGCACTTACCTTCGCTATTCCCAAGAACAAGGAAGCCATCGACTACGAAGAAGAGCAACAGGAGTTCTCGAAGCTCGACCCGTCGTTCATCGAGTAACAGAATGGCAAATCGGCATAAGGTTTACTTAGTCAAACGGCTGCTGCTGGGAAAAAGCTTCTTGGCAGTCTGCCTTTTTGGCTTCATCTTCTCCGTCCGTCCGTTGAACAAGGTGGAGCTCAACCACGAGCTCATCCACGCAGCACAGCAGCGCGAACTCCTCTACCTGCCCTTCTTCATCTGGTACGGCATCGAGTGGCTCGTCCTCTTCATTAAATATAGGGATAGCATGAAAGCTTACAAGCACCTCCGCTTCGAACAGGAAGCCTATCGCCACCAAAGCGACCTCTCTTATTTAGAAAAGAGGAAGCACTATCATTATATGAAGGGGTAGGCAAAGGTATTATAATACTTTAGCCGAGGAGGCAGTCCAGTATGCAACCAAGCCACGACTGTCTTTTCCTTTTCTATTCTTTGTGTGATAAAATCAGATACTATTTTTTCAGTAACCATCAATTTTGTGGCTCCAGTATTGGTGTGGTATTGCATTTTTCTCTAACTTTGCAGTGGAATTATTAACCTTCTATCATTACTAATAACTATGACATTCATTTCTCTTAAACGATTGTTTATGGGCTTGGCCTTGCTGACTTCTCTGTCGGCAAGCGCACAAGAGTTTGATTCCGAGTTGCAGATGAGCACCGACATCGTCTATTGGTACCGCATCTGCAGCGCCGTGCCCGGAATGGAAGGATATGCCATGACGGACCTCAACGGCGAAGTCGAAGGCGAAGACCACGAAGATGCGCTGAGGATGACGGTCGCCATGCTGCCGACAGAGACGGAGGATTACCGTTCGCAGTGGAAGTTGACGGCAGGCGAGGACGGCAAGGTCGTCATCACCAACCGCGCCACTGGTTTCCAGATCAGCAACACCTCGCAGGGCGTCGGCGACCACAACCTGACATGGCTCACCGCTTCAGGCGCTCCGGGCTTCACCGTCACATCCCTCGGCGACTATGCCTTTAAGCTGGAGAGCGTGGAGGACGACGGTGTGAACCGCTGTCTCGCCCTCGCGGACCGGTCCGCCGAAGCCATCACCTATCCCGAGGCCGGCGAAAGCACCTCCGCCATCGGCTGGAAGTTCTTTCCCGTGGAAATCGACACAGGCATCGGCTCGATGCAGGCCGGACGCATGGTCGTCCAGGTGATGAAGGGCCGCATCTTCGTGAAAGGCTGCCCTGAATGGCAACTGTTCAACGCTTCGGGCGAGGAAATGCCGCGCACCGTCGCTCTGCCGACAGGCGTCTATTTGGTCAAGATGGGGCAGAAGTCCATTAAAGTCCTCATTCCATAACAAAGATGATTGTTGAACAACTAAAGATAACGACTATGAAAAAGCATATTCTCCTTTTCTTCCTTGCTGCTCTGTGGATGTCCCAGATGCAGGCACAGAATTATATCGTCACATCGCTGGCAACACCTGAAGCCGCAACCTTCTCGTCGGACCGGATTGTGAACGGCACCATTACCCTTCCCTTCGCGGCAACGACAGAGGCCATACAGATTGAGACTAATCAGAATGCCGCAACCGTCAGCAGCAATGAAAACTGGTGCGAAGCAAGCTATGCAAATGGGACACTCACCCTCACCGTCACCGAGAACATCGGCGAGGATGCCCGCACCGCAGAACTCTCTGTTCGCAGCAAGGACTTCCATCCACTCATCCTCACCGTCAAGCAGGAAGCACGACTCGTTTTTGCCGTCATCTCCGACACACACGTTGGCAATAACTACGGCGGAGAATACAACGTTAAGGTTCCACGCACACTGCAGAACCTGACAAGCAAAGGCAAGCTCGATGCCCTGGCCGTGGTGGGCGACCTCACCGACAACGGCACGCCTGCCCAATACACCGAGTTCGTGCAGTTCTTCGGTGACAGCCAGAACTTCCTCAACCCCGTCGACAACTTCCTCTTCATGATGGGCAACCACGACAACTATCCCAGCGACAACCAGGGACAGACGAACTACAAGAGCGGCCTGAAGAAGTTCAACGGCAACAGACTTTATCCTCTCGATCAGTACGTCCTCATCAAGGGCTATCCCTTCATCACGATAAGCGTTCGCGGTGGCGCCAACAACGACGACAACAGCGCCAACGGCGCAGTATCTTACCCGAGCACTGTCCTGACAACCGTAAAGCGCTATCTGAAGAAAGCCGCTGAGGATGCACCAGGCAAGCCAATCTTCGTCTTTGCCCACGTAGCTCCCCGCAACACCTGCTACAGCACTTGGGGCGACCTCGAAGGCGCAGCCTGGGCAATGTGGCGGCTGAACTCGCTCCTCAATGAATACCCGCAAGTCGTGGCTTTCTGCGGACACAGTCACTATCCCCTCGGCGACCCGCGCAGCATTCATCAGGGCGCGAACCCCAACAGCGCAAACATGAACTACTACACCGTTATCAATACGGCCAGTGTAACATACTCGGAAATCAATCCGGGCGCAGTGGCTGCAGGCATTCACCCCGAAGGCTTCAAGCAAGTGACCGAGGGCCTGATCATCGAGGAACAGCCCAATGGCGACCTCGAAGTGCGCCGCTACGATACTTATCGCGATGTGGAACTCGATCCCGAACACCGCTGGGTGCTGAAGGCCCCGTTCGACGGTAGCGCGTTCCAGTATGCAGACATTCGCGACAAGGACGACAATCCCAACAACGTACCGCTGCGCACGGGTTGGCCCGCTCCTGCATTTTACAAGAGCGCAGAACTGATGCTGGATGTTTATCCAAACGAAGTGAAGATAACCTTCCCGCAAGCCACCGACAACGAGTGCGTTTTCCGCTATAAGGTTCGCATCCTTAACGGCGAGACAGAAGTTCAAAGTGCTTTCGTCTTCTCGCAGTTCTACCTTACAACAGACATGCCTCAGACGCTCTCCTACACCGTCGATGGCCTGGCTGCAGGCACGAAGTACACGGCCGAGGTCATTGCCTACGACTCTTGGGACAACCAATCCGTGCCTCTCTCAGCCACCTTCACCACGCCTACCGATGATGCTCCCGTTCCCGAGCCTGTCGGTTGGTGGACGTTCGACAATCCTGACAACCTGCTGGAAGGCACTGGTGTTGCCACTCTTCAGGGTGCTCTCCATAGCGCAGGCAATGTCGAACCAGTCGAAGGACCTGCCTTTGCGTACATTAATCCTGTAGATGGTCCGTCGATGAGCGACAGAGCCGCCTCTGTGCCCGTAGGCTCCAGCCTGCTCATGAACACCAACCTCAACACCAACAAACTCTCCACCTACACGTGGCTCATGGACATCCATCTGCCTCAAATCAGCGGCTACACCTCTCTCTTCCAGAACGACCTCACGAACACGAAGGACGCCAGTCTCTTCGTCTATAACGGCACCATAGGTAAGGGCGCTGCCGACCTTGGCTACCACGGCATGATCACCTCGACTGGATGGCATCGCATAGTCTTTGCTGTTCGCGACAACAAGGCAAAGCTCTACATAGACGGCACCCTTGTCAGCCAAAGCACATCTGCCAGCGAGTTGAACTGGCAGCTGAGCACTGGTGCCCTCTTCTTCGCAGACCAAGACGGTGAAGAGCACACGATTGAGATTGCCGACCTGCGTTTCTGGGACAAGATGCTGACGACCACTCAGGTTGCTGAACTGGGAAAGGTTGAGACAAGCGGCGAGCCTGTCGAGGTCACAATACCCGAAGCCTTGGGCGTTTGGACGTTCGACAATCCCAATGACCTGCTGGCAGGCACAGGTACGGCTACGCTGGCGAGCACCGAGCACGCCACAGACGGCTCGGGCGGCGTGCATGTCTATGCCGACCCCATCCCCGCTTCCTGGATCACTGAAGGACCTGCAGAAGGTAATGGCGCCATCCTCGTCCCCATAGGCTCCAGCCTGCTCATGAACGCCAACCTCGGCACAAGCGAGATAGGAACCTACACCATCCTCTGGGACGTGAAGGGAGCCGACCTCTCAACCTACGTGCCACTCTTGCAGAACGACCTCACCAACAAGAAGGACGGCAGCCTTTTCTTCAACCAAAACAAAGTGGGACTGGGCGGCTCGCTCTACTACAACGGCCAAATCAACAACAACCAATGGTATCGCATCGTCTTCGTCGTGGAGGCGCCGAACAGGGCGACCCTCTACGTGGACGGCTCTCAGGTAAGCTCCTGCGAGCACAACAACGCCTACAACCTGCACTGGAAGCTTACCACCGGTGCCCTCTTCTTTGCCGACAACGATGGTGAAGAGAAAGCCATCGCTACGTCCGAGATTCGCTTCTGGAACGTGGCACTCGACAACCAGCAGGCAGCCAAACTGGGCGGCGTACCGACCGAATAAAGAAAACTGCAGATACAAAGAAAGCCTTCCCGCTGGCAAGCAGGAAGGCTTTCTTATTCCAAGTCCATAAACATGGCGTGCCGAGTTGGCAAACATGGCACGTCGAATCAACAAACTCGGCACGTCGAATCAACAAACTCGGCACGTCGAATTGACAAACTCGGCGTGCCGCTTTTTTAACATTACCCATTGTCGTAGTATTTGGAGATTACGCGGAAAAGATGTGATTTTACAGGGAATTGCTCTATCTGCCCCTCTTCGTCTGGTACGGCATCGGGTGGTTCGTCCTGCTCCCGAAATACAGAGACCGCATGACGGCCTACCGCCACCAGCACGACCCCACGTATCTGGAAAAGAGAAAGCACTACCACTATCTGACGTAAAAACACTTTGCTTAAATCACAAGCTTATGCGATTCATGGGTGGCATTGTTTACTAACACAATCCATATTTTTGTTTTTGTATGATTGTGAACAGCCAAGTGACCTCTTATTTTCTTATTTCCTTGTTCTCCTCTGACTTTGGCTTCTTGTTCAAGCGCCAGGTGACGTGGAAGAGAGCGTAGGAGGGCAGGACGTTGTAGAAGGTCTCGGTGCGGCCTTGCGCGTTGATGGTGTGGCGGACGTTGGAGAGCTGGCCGAGCATGTCGAAGCCATCGAGCTGAAGGAGCAGGTTGCCGTGCATGAGTCGCTTGGTGAGGCGGGCGTTCCAGACGAGTTCGTTGGTGTTCATCGTCGCGTCGCTGTAGCCTCTGCGCGAGTACATGGTCAGGTCTGTGGCGAACTGGAAGTTCCATGGCAACTCAATCTGTCCGGCGAGACTGTAGTCGAAGTCGAAGACATTGATTCGCGTGAAGTCGGCCCGAGCGCTGGTGGAACGCTGATAGTGGAGGTCGCCTTTTGCCGTGAAGTCGAGCTTGTCGGTAGGCTTCCACGAGAGAGAAAGCTCGTCGTCGAAGTAGTTGGAGGCCACGACGCTTCGGACATTGTTCATCAGGTCCACGCTGTGATTGTGCCTGTGGGTAAACTTCTGCTTGAGTCGCAGACGCTCTTTGTGGTCGAGCGGAAAATCAACACCGGCAGAAGCGTTGGTGTTCCAGTTGCCGTCGATGTTCTGCGGCGTACTTGTCCGCACACCTGTCTGCTTGTCGTAGAGCACGGCTGTGGCAACGGCATCTTGTGTGGCATCGAAGTTGAACGAGGCATTGACCAGGGTGCGACGCAGTTTTTCGCGGTAGTTGCCGTAGATGCTGTGGCTGCGCGAAGGGCGAAGGTCTGGGTTGCCGAGCTGGATGTTGAGAGGGTCGCTGTCGGTTCGGATGTTGAGCAGGCTGCGCATGGAAGGTTGCGAGACGTTCGTCTGATAGCCGGCCCAAATGTTTCGGTTGGTCTTTCTGTGGTAGTGAGAGAAGTACAGGCTTGCCGACAGATTGGTGGTGCGGCGGCTCATTGTGGTATCGACCTGTGTGCCCTGCCAGTAGTCGAGCGTCTCATGGATGATGGGCAGCGAGAGGCTGGCATTGAGGTTGTTCGATGTTCCTGTAGAGTCGCTGTAGTGATAGAAGCCATAGCCTATGGTCGGTGAGTTGTTAATGGTCTTGCTGTGCGAGCGCTGGCTGTTGTCGGCATCGAGCGTCCGCAGCATTTCCTCTGTCGAAGGCAACGTGCCGAGAGGATGCAGCTCTGTGTTCGCCCATTCCTCCATCTGGTTCAGCAAGTAAAGACTCCTGTTGCTTTCATTATTACTATAAGAGAATCTGTCGGAGAACTCGATGTTGTGGTTGTGCTTTGGGTCGAGGGCGAAGGACAGTTCGGGAATAAGGCTGAAGTTATGCGTGCGGTCGATGTTGGGGCGGTAACGGTTCCTGAAGTCGGATGCAGCATCAGTTTTGGGGTAGTCCAGCAGGTAGTGCTCGAAGACATCCTCGTATCTGTTGTTGAAGTAATAGCTGTAGTTGAGCGAGAAATTGATGTAGTCGTTGTGGGCAGGGCTGACGTCGAAGAAGCCATAGTCGTTAATGTTGATGTGGCGACCCGTGCCTTGTCGACGCGAGATGTCGCGGTTGAGGGCATAGCGTCGCAGCAGGTTCCCCGCGTATGGCGTCATCAGGCTGTCCATCCATGCCTTGCCCCAGCCTTCAGCCACGTCCTCTGCCAGCGTCGCACTCGCAGAGTTGGAGTAGTTCGACCAGTGCAGGTATTCCAGCTGAACCTCGTTGTGGAAGTATAAGTCCTTGAAGGTCTCCCACAATGTCCCGGGCTTTCGCAGACGTACTTCATGGCCCGTGTTCAGGCGAGCGTCGTAGCTGCGGCGCGTGAAGAACGAGCGTCCGTAGGTGTTGCCGCCCTCGAGGAAGGTCTCGCTCGCGGTGTGGTTTGCCTCTTTGCTGTCGGAGTAGGTTCCCTTGATGCTGCCCTGATAGCGGAAGTCCTCGCCTTTCTCGTAGAGACCGTTGGCTCCCAAGGTGTAGCTCGTCGTGATTCCCCGTTCCTGTCTTAGCGGTGACCACTCGCCCTTCTCGCCTGGCGTACGGTAGTCGCTCAGGTTGTTGACGTTGGCGAAGAGTGCGATGCGCGAGTTCGTGGAGTAGCGCATGGCAAAGGCTCGGCCGAGGAAGGGTGGGGCTTTCGTCGTCTCTCCGAAGTCCTCCTGACTGCCGAAGCGTTTGCCTATGCCGCCTTCCGCATTCGCGAGCCATGCCGTGTTGTAGTCGCGCTTCAGTCGCACGTCCATCACCATCTCTTTCTGTGTCGTCTTCTCGCGAATGGTGCCCTTCACGTTGTCGGGTGTCCGTTCGTAGCTTCGGATGTCCTTCACCATGTAGGACGGCATGTTGTCGAGGAGCAGCTCGCGGTCGCTGTCGAAGAAGTCCTTGCCGTTGAGCAGCAAGGCATCCACCTTGCGGCCGTTCACGGTTATCTCTCCGCCGCCATGAAGCTCCACGCCCGGCAGCTTCTTGATGAGTGCGTCGAGCATCGAGCCTTCTGCCATCGAGAAGGCATCCGCATCATAGACCAGCGTGTCGCCGTCCATGTAGAACTTCAGCTTAGTGGCCTTCACCACAAGCTCGTCCATGATGGTGGTGGAATCACCGTCCAACATGAGGCTTTGCTGCTTTGCCTTCGGTGCTCGATGCAGGTAGATGGGCTTCAGTTCGCGGTAGCTTTCGCGTTTGTACATCTTCTGGATGTCGAAGGGAGTAAAGCGTGTCTGGTAGCCCTTTGCTTCGAGGCGCAACAGGTACTTGCCCACCTCCTTGACAGTTGCATCGACATAAGTGTGGAGTTTGTCGTCGTATTTATAGCTCTGCACGTGAACAGTATCGACGAAACTGCTGTCGGCAGCACGGAGGAGTGTCGCCTTCAGGCTGTCGATGCCATCATGCGTCAAGTGGTCAGCAACTGTGGCATAGACGTTAAGTTCCCGCTTCTTCGTCTTTGTCGAGTCTGTCTGGCCGTAAGCCGAAAGGCAAAGCAAGCCGACCGCAAATGAGATGAGTGCTTTCTTCATATACTATCCTTATCTATATATAAAACGCACAAAGGGGCAAAATGTTGACAGAAATGGGCGATGATTTAAGTATTTTTAGGATAAAACCGCACGTTTTATAGCTTATTGGGTTATCCCATGCCATAGAAAAGCTCCCGCATCTCACGACGAAGGAGCTTCGTGGCGCCATTTTATTAACTTCTAAAAACCGAGGCAAAATTACAGTTAAAGAGCCAAACGACCAAATAAATCTTGTTTCATCTTGTTTCATGAAACACATTGAAACAAATAATTGGCTTCTTTTCCCGAAATTCTTTGTATTTTTGCAGCAGAAATGACATATAAAGAAGTAAAAGATGGGAATTAAAAAGAGCTTTTGCTTATTCTTTATTCTGCTGATAGCATCCTGTTCCAATGACGGCATCATGGAGAAGATGGAGCAGATAAAGACAGTGGGGAACCACGACCCCGAAACGGCGCTCACGATGCTCGACTCTTTGGAACTTGACGTCCGAGACGGAGGCGAGTACGTCAGAAACAAATACGACCTGCTCCGAATCAGACTCAACGACAAAGCCAACCACATGCCAAGCTCCGACATGATGATAAAAAAGCTGGTGGCTTACTTTGAGGAAAAGGGTTCCGTTCCCGAGAAGCAAGAGGTCTATTACTATGCCGGCAGCATCTACCGCGACATTCAGGACACGCCCCGCGCCCTGGAGAACTTCTTCAAGTCGCTCGACTTTGCCCTCGACTATCCGAAGGAATGCGACCCCATCATGCTGCGGAACACTTACTCCAACCTCCATTATCTTTTGTATATGGTGAAGGATTATCCTGATGCGCAGGAATATGGACTCAAGGAACTGGAGAGCTGCAGGCAGACAAAGAGCGATGTAGTGGTGCCCTTCATGCACATTGGGGCTGCATATCATGTCCTGGATAGTTGCAGGCAGGCAGAGGCAGCATTCGATTCTGCTTACGTTCATATAATTCAGTCTGGAGACATCTCTCGACATCAGGAAGCACTTGTCTTACTGCTCTATCACTACTCAAATATGGATAAGATGGAGAAGGCAGAGAAATGTATGAGACTCATGGCGGCTGGTCCGCTGGAAGGCCTTGGCACTAACCCCTGCATGGCGTATGCCTTTTACTATGATGCCTTGAACAAGTACGATTCGGCAACAATCTACTTTAAGAGGGCATTGGACGAAGGGGTGGATGGTGCCAACAAGTATGACGCCGCAAAGCGTCTCTTCTTAATTTATGACGAATTGAACGACGAAAGTAATGCTGTCCGCTATGCCAAAGTTTATATGGAGCTGAGCGACTCGATTGATTTCGGGAAGCGTCAGGAACTGGCGGCGACGGTCAACAACCAATACCAGTATCACCTTGACCAGAAGAAGGAGCAGCAGCTGAAGGACGAGAAGGAACGCTACAAGACGACTCTCATCGTGGTCTGCCTCGCTGCGCTGTTGCTGGCTTCTCTCGGCGTCATATACTATATTTGGAAGAGGAACAGACATCTGGAAGAAATTGTGGCACTTTTAGAAGAGAACAAAGCGAGGGAGCAGCAACTGGCAGAGCGGGAAGAACAAAACAAGGCAATCATCAAGCTGATGCACAAGACAGAACTTGAAGGAACTGCGGAGGAAGTTATCGAAGCCATACGGCAAGCATCAACAGGCAAGAAAGAGATGACCGCCGCCGAGTGGAAACAACTCTACTATGCTGTTGATGCGCTTTACCCATCGTTCAAAGATAAGTTGGTGAAAGAGCTGGGCAACTATACTGAACAGCAACAACAAGTCTGCTACCTGATGCGCATCGGCCTCTCCAATCCGCAGATTCAGAACATGACCAACCTCTCGCGCCCAACCGTCTGGCGCTGGGTGAAGAAGTATGACTGGGTATTGGAAGCAGATGGCAAAATCACATCAAAGTAAATGGTCTAAAAGGTTCTCACACAAAAAGAAGCATGATTCCGTTGCCTAAGGCTCCGTCGAAATCCAGTCGAAGTCGGCATAGCCGCCCTGTTGCTTAGTGGCATAGCAAAAGATGCCGAATCGGGAGCCGACGAAGACGGTGAGGTTGAACGACTGCTGTGTCTCGCCGCCGAGGCGCTCCCATGTCTTGCCGTCGAGCGAATAGAAGAAATAAGCCTTATTGTCGCCGTACTTGATGGCTGCACGAAGATAGATGATGCCCTTCTTGGGCTTGATGGGCTGCGTTTTCTCGGCTGCCTGGAAGTCTCGGCCGGCATTGCGGACTTTGTCTTGACGCCAGACGAGCTGGTAGCCTCCTTTCTTTGAGGTCTTCTCCACACAGATTTGGCCATAAGGGTCTTGGAAGATGCAGATGCCGGCGCGGTCGCCTTCCTTGAGCTTGCTAACGTCGAGCCGAACGGTGCCAAAAGACGGCTGCTCCGGGTCGGCGAAGATACGTTGCGTGAGCATTCCCTGAGCCTGATGGAGCTCCTGACTTGTGCCTGTTGTCTTCAAACGCAGCCAGCCCGAACGCTCTGTGAGGCTCCAAGCAGAAGGAACTGGATTGTGATTCCATTGCCACTGCATTCCCAAAGAGGTGGAACTGAAGTCGTCGCTGGTGGGAAGCACTTTGATGCGCTTGTCGGCACTTTCGGGGCGAGGCACTTTATCGACAAAGCTGACGGGCGGCCGCTTACCTTCTGCCACGATGGGCCAGCCGTCCTGCCACTCGACTGGCAACAGGTTGGGGAAACGTCCGAAGGCTCCGAGGTCCTCCTGCATCACGGTCCACCACTTGCCTTCTGTGTCTTGGAAGAGCGCGCCCTGATGGATGGTGTTGATCTTCCCGTCGTAATGCTTCTCGACGAGCATCTTCTCCTCGAACGGCCCGAAAGGACTCTTCGAACGGAAGGCTGCCTGTCCGCTAGGGAAACCTCCGTAGGTAGCATAAATGTAGTAGTAATCGCCTATCTTATAGACGTGGCAGCCTTCGAGTCCAGAGCGCTCACGAACGATGATTTCTTTCTCCTGAATGAAGTTGAAGTCAGCATCGAGTTCGCACATCGAGATGTTGCAGTAGCCGCACGCGATATAGACCTTGTCGCCGTCGAAAAGCATGCCCGGGTCGTAGTAGTTGCGAGAGAGTCGCTTCACATCCCATTCGCCCTCGGGATCTGCTGCAGAGAGCAACCAGGCCCTGTTGTCGTTGCCATTGACGAGAAGCCAGAACCGTCCGTTGTGGTACTTCATCGACGAAGCCCACATGCCTTTTGCGTAAGCGTTCTTACCATTGCGGAGGTTGTAGCGGTCATCGTCAAGCAAAGCCTTCAACGGCTGGGAACAGTACTCCCAATTGACGAGATCCTCGCTCTTGATAATGGTGGCACCGGGGAAGAGCTGCATTGTTGTGCTGACCATGTAGTAGGTCGAACCGACGCGAATGACGTCGGGGTCGGGGAAGTCGGCGCGGACGATGGGGTTGATGTAGTGTGTGCCGGCGTCGCTCGGGTTCGACGGCTGCCGGTTCTGGGCCTGTGCCTGCATCATCACATTCAGCAGGGCAAGCAGCAAAATAGTTGTTCGTTTCATATTGCAGTTCTCTTTTTCGGCCACAAAGTTACGAATTAGCGAGAGAAAAACAAAGAGAAAAGACCATTTTCTCTTTTATTTCCGAACGAAAGTCCCTTCGACCAAAGGTAGAGTTACGTGGGGCAACAAAAAACGCCGCACGCGGCGTTGGCAATCCCCGCGTGCGGCGTTGGTCATTTCCGCGTGCGGCGTTGTCAATTCCCGCATGCGGCGTTTAGCATCCCGACAAGTTGCTCTAAATAACGTCGGTCGGTCTCATCGAAGGTCGCGAGGCGTTCGCTGTCGATGTCGAGGACAGCTATGATTTCTCCTCCTTGGAAGACGGGCACGACGATTTCGCTCCTCGAGGACGACGAGCAGGCGATATGCCCGGGGAACTTATCGACATCGGGCACAACCTGCGTTGCCGCTTCCTGCCAAGCCGTGCCACATACTCCCCTACCCTTCTTGATGCGAGTGCAAGCCATCGGACCTTGGAACGGACCAAGCACGAGCTCGGCGCCTTCCACTCGATAGAAACCTGTCCACCAGAAACCGAAGGTTTCGTGAAGCATCGCCGCCACGTTCGCCATATTGGCAATGAGGTCTGGCTCGTCCTCGACGACTGCCTTTATCTGCGGCAAGAGTGCTTCGTAACGCTCCTGTTTCGTCTCACCTTGTATGATTAACTGTTCTGACATGGGGCCTTACATATCTTGGAAAATATAGGTCACCGTCTTGTCGGCACCGAAAGCACTGTAGAAGTAGCTGACGATTTCGCTGATATGCTCTTCCCATTGCTCGGAAACGAACTTATTGGGAACAGACACGAAGACGTTCTTGTCGCGAACTGCCCAAAGGCTGGCACAAGTCATATACTTGTTGTAGAACTCCTCGCCAAGACGTTCGCGAGCCTTCTCCATCCAGAGATTCCACTTCTCCTGATAGATGGGCTGAACATAAGGACGGTCAGGCTCTTCGTCCTTCACCTCGACAGCTTCCGCAAACTCGGGCTGGTTGGGCTTTTGCTGTTCCAGAAGCCAACGGTAGAGCACCTCCGTAACATAGGCATGAACATTGTCGGGCTGCTTCTCCTCGACGAGTTTGTCTATGCGGTCCAGCTCCGACTTGAGGTCCAGACCGTCGTATATGAGGTTCTCCAACTTCGCCCACTCGCTAGGCTGAAGAGCGTACTTCGTGATGAGCTTGGCCCGCATCTTGCCCAGGAAAGTTTCGTGCTGCTGAGCCTGCCCCATCTTGCCCTCGATGATGGTGAAGCGGATGCTGTCCGGGTCGCCACGGCTCACGCCATGAGGATAGACGGGCTCGTACTCGAAGCAAAATTCCACCTTGCCTTCGTCCGAAAGCTTCTTCATCTCCTTGAGCACAGGGTCGAGCACATCGCGATGGAAAGCTCCGTACTTGACATAACGGTTCTCGACAATGCGCTTGTGGTCCTTGCTGAACGTCAGCACGCCGAAGAACTCCTTGAGATCGATGTAGTTGACTGTGCAACTGCCAATCCTACGCCAAGCACTTAGATAAATGTAAAGGCGAGGTGTGCGAGGACTGCGACAAAGCTGGGTGATGCCCTTCAAGTGACGCGTGTAGCCCTTGCGGAGGTTCAAAACCTCACGAGCACTCTCGTCCACCATCGAGATTTTTATGACACCCTTCCTTCGCGCCCCACCCTTGTAGGCAACCTTCTCGCCAGCAGCGTTGACCTCCGCCTTCGGAAACTCGATTTTGTGAAACATGTTCTGCTTCACGAAATACTCGACGCGCTCGTACTCATCATAGCGCTTGTACGACATATCGACTTTAAGCAAAGCATCGCAAGCCGCCTCAAGCTCGTCGTACTTCTTCGGACTGATGCCCAAGTCGCGAAGAGGAATCTCGAAGTTGAGCAAATTGCCTGATAAATCCTCAGGCTTGAACAGAAACGACGATTCGCCCACGCTGAGCTGCTCGCGAATGCGATTCTGCAACTGAGCGATGATGGCAATCATCAAGTTCGTCTGTACCAGCGAGAAGTTTCCACGTATCTGCGTGTAGCTCACAGGATTGAGTATGAAATCCAGCTCGCGATTATTCGCTATCGTCTGCACAAGTTCGTTCTTACTGCTAACAATAGCCGGCCCTTTTTTCTTAGCCATTTCTTCGTCTGTTAATAGTTTTCCTTCGGTGCCAAAGACGTTGTCTTCGACATCGAACACGTTTTCGTCTGCAAAATTATACCATTCCATCGTATTATCCAAATTTTTAAGTGAAAATTTTTATTAATTGTTTTTATATTTGTCTTAGAAATGTTCCAAGCATTCGCACCTCATTGACTATTTAAGCTCGCACAAAAATTTGTGAGATAATCTCACCACGAACTTTTCTTCTCTTGCACCTTATTGTTCCAAACCTCTTAAACTATTATCTTCCGATACTATGGCACCATTGACTTCCGATAATATAGCACCTTTATCTTCCAATATTATTGCACTACAATTTGCAAAGAAGTTGCACCGACTTCTTCATGCAGGTTTGCACCTTAGTCTACAAGCATATTTGCACCTTTGTCTTCAGCGCTGTAATACAACGGTTTATGAAGACAACCGCACCAAAATCTGTAGAGACACTTGCACCTTGCTTTATAAACTCATTAGCACATATGTTCGTAACGACATTGGCACGTCAATCTGTAAAGCATTAATACCTTGCTTTGTAAACTCATTGGCATCTTGGTCTATAAACTCACTGGCACCTCGTTCTGCATAAGCATTGGCACGACTATCTATAAATCTTATCGCACCTAGTTTTACTAAGCCTCTGCTCTTTTGTCTGAAAAAAATCACAATTACGGGTATGCCAAACTCCATCACATAAAGCGTTTGACACGCAAGCAAAAGGTTTTTCATATTATTACACAGACCTACAAGGCGCGTTTACAAAGGCTGCCTGGTCGTTTTGCACAGACGACGGTCTATACCTTCGTCGCTCCGAACTTTTTTAATACTTCCCCTACCCTGCTATATATATACTCGGTACCCCACTTTTTGTTAACACCTAGAGGCAACTTTATTTCAAAATTATACAAAAATGGCATTTTTTTTGCTTTTGTCGTCTTCTCATTCGATCGTCTGAGCACATTTAAGCACCCCTCTAACATATTATGTTTATTACGAAAACATACAAAAGCCGGCTTATCTGACTAAGCTTAACACAAACCTGTACAAAACCATATAGACAACAACTATGAGAAACACGAAATCAACCTCGACCCAAACGAACTCCTTCTTGACAAGATCGTTCCATAGTTTTGCGAAGGCGACCGAACTATCCCAATAAAGTCACTGGCTGAACGTCTTTAATAGCCTCTATTAAGTCAACCTAAAGGTTGACTAGAATACGATAAAACGAGTATCTGTCGTAATATTCCCAAAGTTCGCACCAAATCATCACGTTCTCCATACATAAGCTTCCTGTTCTCCACACCAAATCATCCTGAAGTCCGCACCAGCTCTACCCTATCAACTTGATTAACAATCACTTGCAACGAACTATAACTAATATAAATTCATAATTCTATAAAATAGATTTATTTAAAGATTATTCTATATTTTATTATTGATTATCTTATATTATTTATCTCGTCTCGTAACCTATTGTTTCATAGCATGTTAATTCTTCTTTGGTGCGAACATTCTGAACATGAGGTGCGAAAGTTTGGAACAAATTGTGCTATCTTCAGGTAGTATTGGTGCGAACTTTCGTAACATCTCCCTATCCCCATTCTTTTCTGTTATATCCTGGTTGTATTCGCATATTTAAACATTTGCATACACAAATCATCCTGTCCCCTTGCCGCTTAAATACTTCTATATTCGAATGTCTGGATATTCATATAGCTGAATTCTTCACTATCTATATATCGCAATATTTGATTCTATTTGGGTGTTTACGTATTCTCAAATATTTGAATACATGATGCGGAAATGCCTGTATTCTTGCTATATATCAGCTTAAATATTTGAGTATTTGATTTCTTACGAATATAAAAATACATAAATATTTAAAAATATTTGAGTATTCTCTTGCAGGTATCAAAGAAATGTTTTACCTTTGCATCAGAAATTATTGGTGGTACCAATCGTCGTGACAAGGCTATTATAGTCTAAACATCTAAACCTGATGGTCTCATGTTAAGTCAACGACAACCCCATGACAAAGTAATTATCGAAAGAATATGTCACAAGTTATTTCTCTTTTACACGACAAGGGCGGGTGCGCTAAAACAACGACCTGCGTCAATCTGGGCTTTGCGCTCTGGTTACTTGGCAAGAAGGTGCTGCTCGTTGATACTGATCCACAGTGCAACCTGACAGATACGGTCGACAAAACTGTTCATCTGGAGGCTGAAAGCACTATCTACGAATGGCTTCACGACGGACAGGGCGAATCCCTTCCATTGCCGATCTATACGCGCTACGATGGTCTCGACTACGTGCCTGGCAGCCACAGTATGAGCAATATCAACGCGGAGCTTCAGTTGATGTATAATCGCGAGCATCGGCTGGCAGATTTCCTGAACCTGATTGACCCGGAAACGGGCGTCAGGATTCGTGATATGTACGACTACGTCTTCATCGATTGTGCTCCAGGTGGCGAGACGTTGATGAACACTAACGCATTGGTTGCCAGCGACTTCGTGATTGTCCCGACTGAAGCTGGCATCTATAGCTTGCAAGGCTTGCCTCGCCTGCTCGATTATATTAATAAGGTACACACGCAGCTTCGTTGCCCGGTCACCATCATGGGCTATCTTCTGGTGCGTTGGAACAAAAATCGTAGCATCAGCCGCGAGGTGAAAGAGTACTACAGCAACGAAGAAGAGGTAAAGGCACCGCTGTTCCCCGTGAGCGTCCGTGAGAGTGTAAGGTGCACGGAATCAGTTGCTTATGAGATGTCTCTCTTCGAGTATGCGAGTAATTCTCCTGTTGCTGATGACTACATGCGCGTAGCCGAATACATGATTGGACGCAAGGCACGTCCCAAGACTTGGACGCCTGTCCGTTGGGGCCAGATAGCTAATTCTGCCTACAATCATTTCATCAAGGAGCGAAGTAAATCAGTTAATGAGTAGTGTTTTGTAAGATGCTGATCAAGAACGCATTAACTGCCAAAACAGATCTAATTTGAAATGAGAAAAAAGTCCGCGGTTTGGCATCATAAAGTATGTAAATATTTGAATATTCAGACACTTGACTATTCGGATGTCTGCGTATTTGTAAGAGGGAAATGTAAAGAAAGAAATATAAAAAAAATAAGAGAAAAAGAGTATGGCAATTAAGAAGAAATCGCTGAATATCAGCAGGGTAGCAGCTGAAGCTACTCAGAATTATGTGGCACCGAAGCCTTTGGCAACCAATGATGCTGTGAGAAACAAAATCGTTCAAGAGACGCCGGCAGTGAAGCCCTTACGTCGAGTTTGCACGATTCAGAAGGTTGGTGGCTTCACATTCTTCACAGGTGAGGACGACCGTAACGCACTGGATTACATTGTGTTCCGCCAGAAGCTGGAGAAACAGAATGTTGTTCGCGCTGCTCTCCACCAGTTCCTCAAGTATCACTATAAAGAGGGTCAGGGACTTGATGCAGAAGCGATGCGCATCATCGAGCAGTACGAGGATAGCGTCTATCAGTGGGTCTGAGCTTCTGAGAGTGCTTGAATTAATTGAAACGCGCTTTCGGTTGATTCTGAAACAGGGTAGGGGAATTCGCTAGCCTTTCGAATTTTGTGCCCACAGCGTTTCTTTCCTCTCGTCAGAGCAGTATTGTTAAGTTCGTCTCTTTTTGAGGGCGAAAATCCTCAAAATTGTTCGATTTTTGCCTCGAAAGGTCTTCTTTTTCATCAGGTCATAAAAAAGTTGTAAAGATTTTTCGCAGCTTTTGTGTCATTTCCTGTTGTTCTTTTTGCCTTGAAATGATACCCTTTTCAACTTAGCGTGCCGAGTTGTTAAACTTAACACGTTTAGTTGCTCAACTTAGCACG
>Ga0310695_10002235_pt1 | contig 41613 bp, 39 predicted proteins | sample RumenRJG_04DNA_FD_203882 | JGI IMG/M metagenome (GOLD analysis project Ga0310695, IMG submission 203882) | Bovine rumen microbial communities from Lethbridge, Alberta, Canada - RJG_04 (v2) (version 2) | ecosystem: Host-associated > Mammals > Digestive system > Stomach > Rumen | place: Canada... | reverse complement strand
AAGCACTTTTGCCTTGCTACTACAAGGAGAAATGTTAAATCAGAAAAAGTTTATTGCCTCCCTCATCACTGCAACCGCCTTATACAAGGCGGTTAAAGTGGGTGTGGGCGGGAAATAGAACGTTTACTGGTTGGAATGTCATTCCATTCACAGACTTATCAATTCGTTCCTTAGGTAATAGATGATACCTTATATTTCATCATATTCCTCTTTATCGGAAGATACATGTACAACGCCATGAGATGTTTGCTGGGGGTGGCGGAAATTTGCGCTTATTTCATTATTCATAATAATTATAGTGTTAGAACAGTTAGAAATAATTCACTATGACTTGATTTGAAGTATCAACGATGGACAATAGATTAAGATCTTCTTATTCCAACAATTATGTCAGCGCACGAGTGTCTTTTGTTATCCGTATTGGAAGTATAAGTAGTTATAAGATATTGGCTATCATTGCAAAATATTAGAGTTCTAAACATTATTCACGATAGGAGATATTTTTTTTAATGAAGCACTTTCCATGTTGAATTTAAAGCAGACAAAGTTTCTTGTACGAAATTATTTTCATGAGGCTTGTTCGTTTTTGAACATTAATGATAAGGAGATTCCCATATTTTATATGAAATTTCCTGTTCCAATTAAGTTGATATTGTTGTCGAATGAAGCTGATTTCCTTTCTATAGATATTAATGTATTGCGAAATATAGTGAGGTCTGCTACTTATACGGTATTACGATTGGAGTGTTATATGGTGGCAAGAGCAATTTACAACCACAGAAAGTGTACCAATAAATTAGCGAAGAATTCGGCTGTAATCAAAGGACTACAACTAGATGAATATGCTTTTGCGTATACTTTGGGTATGTTGCTTGGTTTGCGTCTAAACATGCCCGATATACTGGAAACAAGTGAGTTCTTTCGGATGATCGAAAGTATCGCAAGTGTGGAATTTCATGAAGATTGTAGGATTTGTTCTTCCCCGTCAAGAAGCATTAAGAACCGTGATGAGTATTTTCTATCGAAGAAGCCAGACGTATATAATAAACTCCTTGCAAAATATTCTAAGGCAAGTATAAAATTATACGTTCAAGAAGATGGTTATTTAAAGGGTAGTATAACACACCCCTTTGATAATGTTAACGATGCTGCAGATTTTATATTGTCGCAAGAAAGAAAAGCTTTCGTTGCAGATGAATTTATGCAAAACACATTACTAAAGCGAAAATTCAATTATGCCCTTCCTGCTAACATGTATAACATTCCTTGGGCTGATGCTTATGTAGCATGGATACATCCTGAGGTTTCAGATGATTCTTTCTTAGTTAATCATCTTAAGAGTGGACGATTCTCGTTAAAGCCAAATATGTTTGGCAGAAAATTTCTTTATCGTGGACAAAGTGAATATTATGATATATGTGTTCCAAGTCTGTTTCGAGATAAGAATAAAACGTATTTCTTAGATGACATGATAAGGTGTCAAGAGTTTATTGTCCTATGCCAGTCACATCCACTTGTAAGATTATTAGACCAGGGAATAGATCTTTGGAATGATATCTTTCGTTTTGAAATGAATTATGGTGGATTGGCACAGCATTATTACAACAAAACATCATTCTTAGACTTAACTTCCGACATTGAAGCCGCGAAATTTTTTGCTGTCACCGATTACGATAGAAAGACCGATACTTATAAGGTCCATGATTCAACTGAAAAATTAGGAGTCCTTTATTACTATGAAATATCCATGCCTCAAGCCTTTCAAAGACAGCTTGGCAAAGCGTTATCTACGATAGGTAAGCAAGTATTTATGCGAAGCGGACAACAACATGGATACCTACTAAATATGAATAAAGGAACAAATTTCAACGAGTTTCCTGAAGTTCACAAAGTATTCTTTCGTCATATACCACCTTTGGAAAAAGAAATTTTCAAGGCTGCAGATGAGGGGGAAAAATATTTTCCCTCTGAGATGTTGCAATCAATGTGGATGAGGAAATTAAAACATCATAGTTCTGTAGTTTCTTTATCGGCTGTTAAAATTAATGTAGAATGGAATAAAAGCGAGACAATTGAAAGCGTTGTCAAGAAACTTCGAGACTTTTATGATATTGAAGTTAAAGATTATATTCCTAAGTTTGATGACGACCTCATAGATCAATATTATGATAACATGGCACATGGCTGGTGGCAAGACGTATTCTGTCATGATATATGCTTTGGTAGCTCAGATGGCGTAGTCTATAAAGATTTCCTTAATAATGTACCTTCGGACCCAAGGTATCAATGGGCTTTTAAAAGGAAATAAATTATTTTATTGTATTCTACTATTGCCTATTGCAGTTTTTTGGAAGAATAGTACGAAATAGAGTTGAAAGGCCGAGAATGTTGATTAAATTATCGACAAAACAGGCAATAAAAGATACGTGAAGAGGATAATTACATATTCATGAGAAAATTAAATGTCTTGTACATAATACAGGATGTAACAATGGGTGGTACATCTAATTCGATGTTAAACTTAATACATTCTGTAAAAGATACTGTAAATCCTATCGTCCTTTTGCGGGAATATGGTCCGGTATATGAAATATATAAGGATGAAGGTATAGAAACGATTATTATTCCTTTTCCTTTAAATCTTGATTTCCTTAAAAAGAATGGCAATTTTTTTCTTTACCAAATAACAGAAGCGAGACAGATGCGTGGGTATCTAAAATTCGAGCATCAATCTGTTAGAGAAGCGTTAGCTTTACTGCGAGAAAGAAAAATCGATATTGTTCATTCTGCGTCAAGTGCAGTAACTTTGGGCTTTTGGCTTTCTAGAGAATTAAAAGCGAAACACGTTTGGCATATAAGAGAGTTTATAGACCTTGACTTCGGAACACGTCCTGTTATTGGCTTTAGCTTAACTAAAGCTATGATACATCGTGCAGATTATGCGATAGCGATAACAAAGGCTGTTTTTAAACATTGGAAGTTAGATAAGATGAATAACCGGAGCACTGTCTTATGGAATGCTGTAAGAAGTGAACATGAAATTTCTTATTGTAAGGATAAAGAAAATTATTTTCTGTTCTGTTCGGCTCAGTTAACTAAAGAGAAAGGGGTCTTTACTGCTATTCGTGCATTTATAGCTTCTGGGATAAGCAAAAAAGGATATAAACTTAAAATAATAGGAGAAGCCCAAGATCCTGCTGTAAGACTTGAACTATCGAATATGTTAGATCTATTAGATTGCCGCAAAAATATCGATTTTTTGGGATTCCAAAATGATGTAAAGCCTTATATGTGTAAAGCAAAGGGATTATTAATGACTTCTTTTAATGAAGCAATGGGAAGAACAACTGTAGAAGCTATGTTTTATGGATGTCCTGTGATAGGTAGAAATTCTGGCGGAACAGCTGAAATAATAGACAACAAAGTTAATGGATTCCTTTTTAATACTGAGCAAGAGTGTGCAAATCTTATCAGGAACTTATCGGAGAGGACTCCAATAAACATTATAAATAATGCTTTCGCACATGTAAAAGATAATTTTACGGAAGAAACCTATGGCGTAAAGATAAAGGATATTTATAAGAAAGTATTGGCTTTAGCATAGAAAGATAATGAATCAAATTCTTAAAAGGAAATACGATCCAAATATAGATTATTTAAAGGCTGTAGGTATAATATTGATGGTCTATGGACATACCTTTAGCAATGTGCCATATGTCTTTGGGTTTGTTCTGATGTTCCATATGCCATTGTTTTTCTTTGCTTCCGGTTTTTGCCTAAAAAGTTCATATTTAGAGAGCCCAATAGCTTTTGTACGGAAAAGGTTAAAAGGACTTTGGTGGCCCTTTGTCAAATGGGAATGTATTTTTATTCTCTTGCACAATATTTTATTTCGTCTGCATTTATATGGATTTCATTCTTTCAATAAATATGGGGCTACACATCTATATACTACTAAAGAAATATTGAATAACGTCCTATCTGTGATCTTCAGAATGGATATGCAAGAAGGACTACTGGGTGGTTATTGGTTTTTAAAAGCATTATTTTGGGCTTCTTTGATTTCATTGTTCATAATCATTTTATGTAGAAAGAAATTAATGGGGGGGGCAGTTGCATTGTTATTTGTACTTTGTATAGCAAATCATTATTGCAAAGTTGATCCTTTATTCCATCTCAATGCGCAACCGCTGATAGGCTCCTTATTTTTTATCTCTGGATATGTCTTTGCCAGCAAAAAGATTAAGCCGTTGAGCTATAAATGGATTGTCATAGTCTTACTTCTTACTTTCGTAGGGTCATTGTTCTTTGGGGTTTCATTAGGACATGATTTCTATGACAATAAGCTTATGATACCCTATATACCTTTTGCTATAATGTCAACGTGGGCAATATATTCGTTATTCTACAACCTAAATATTCAAGGGCGTTTTGCTTCTTGTATGAAATTTATAGGTGAGAACACCTTAACTATTCTGACATGGCATTTTCTTTCTTTTAAGATTGTTTCGATGCTAATTATTCGTATCTATCATCTTCAATTAGAAAGACTTAGTGAATTTCCTGTAATAATGGAATATTCACAAAAAGGTTGGTGGACAGTTTACTTTGTAGTAGCACTGATCTTAACATGTCTAGTAGGTTATTGTAATAAGTGGATAAAGATATACTGGTTAAAGCTATAAGCATTTTTATTATAATCTGAAGTGGAAAGTTATAACGACGTAAAAGTCTCTATCATTGTCCCCGTATATAATGCCGGTGAATTACATCGGCCTTGTCTTGCATCCCTTACCGGTCAAACGCTGAGGGATATAGAGATTATCCTTGTTACTGATTGCCCTACGGATGGTAGTGAGAAAGTATGCGAGGAGCTAGTTAACAAAAAATGCTAGAAATGGAAAGCTCAATAAAATTATCAGATTTTAAGCCTTCTGACATGCGTAGGCAAGTCCTTACGACAAAGGAGCTTATTGATATTCTGCATCTTGACAATGCCGAATGTGCAAGATTATACAAGGATGAAGGGAAATGGTCTTCACGGCAAATGTCAACATTCATAGAATCCATGCTCATGGATCTTCCGCAGGAGCCCATAATCGCAGATAGTAGCTTTGGTAACTGGTTCATAATAAAAGGCTTAGAGCAGTTAAACGCTATAAGTAGATTCGTTACTGGGCAGCTCACCCTTACTAACATCTATTTCCGTTCTGAACTTTATTACGGAAAATCATGGGATGATTTATCTCTGACATCTAAGCAAAAAATAAACAATCTGAAATTTGAGGTTTATGTTGTTAATAAAAGTGTGGATGCTTGTACGAGATTTGGTTTATATTTGCTACTAAATCCCGCTGCTACATTTAAACGCATGAACGATTATCGCCATGATCTTTTCCCTGTTGGCTATTCCACTTTTAATTCTTGGATAAGAGGAAAACTAAACATGTCTGAAATTAGTGATAAACAGAAAAAGAATCTTCCAAGATTAGAGTTAATACTTCTACATCTTTTACTTCTTTATACCTATGCACACAACTCTTCATTTGAAAGTTTATTAAGAGTAAACATTGAATACGCATCCAACTATCCCTTAGTAGGCTTGGAGATCAACGATTTGGATGATTTTGAAAAAGAATACTCGCTTACACGATTATTTGAAAACTCCCAACGATTAGAAACATTAACAAGCTTTCGTGCTCCTATGAAGGCGGAAACATACTTGATAGCCAATGCATTGGGAGTAAAGAAATTAGAACAATCATTTGAAGAAATATGGAAAGACATAATCCAAATAATCAAGTATAAATACAGTTCTTTAGAAGAAATGTTGTCAATACGAGATTACATTAAAAATAAATTTATATAAATGCTCAAATTTATTACTTTAAAAAGATTTAAATGCTTCTCAGATATGATGATGCAACTTGCCCCACTCTCTTTAATTACAGGTGTTAACGGTGCCGGTAAGTCTTCTGTCATTCAGGCTTTGCTTATTTTACGTCAGTCGTATCTGGACAAGAAATATAGTATTTCGGAGCAGCTCCGTATAAATGGCGACCTGACAGATGTTCCTGATGCTGCATCACTTCACAATATCAATTCTGAAGAGGAGGGCTTTGTCATAGAACTTGAGGATGAAAAAGGAATTTCCTGTAATGTTGAAGCAGATACTTCTAATATAAGCGACATTGCAAAAGTCATTTCCACGGATATAAATTCTCTGGAACGTGTTATAAACAATTGGCCTCTTTTCAAGAATACTTTTGCCTATCTATATTCAGACAGAGGCCATCCTCTATCTCGATACGAGCGCAAGCAGGAGAGTATAACAGACAGCAGACTTGGCGACCGCTACGGTAGTAGCACGGCATTTTGCCTTCAAAGAGCCATAAACACAAATATGGATGTGCCGATCAAGGCTCTTCAAAGGGATGGTTATTCAGATGTCTCTAATAATGTATCAGCATGGGAATCTTACATTCTTGGTGAGGTCATAGATATTTCGTCTAACGAAGTAGATAGACAGAGTGTTGAAATTACATATTCCTTCAAATCAAAAAATGGAGAAGACATAAATATGTCACCGGTTAATATGGCCTTTGGAAACAGCTATGTCCTTCCAATAATTGTTGGAATTCTTACAGCAGAGAAGGATTCTCTATTTATAGTAGAAAATCCTGAAGCACACCTACATCCTTCAGCACAAACAAGAATGGGAGAATTTCTGTCAATAGCTGCTGCCAATGGTATACAAATTATAGTTGAGACCCATAGCGATCATTTGATAAATGGTGTTCGATTAGCTGTGTTGGACCAAGAAATTAAGGCCTATGATGTCGAAACAAGCTTTTTCACCATACAGGATGGGGAGCACGTTTGCAGAAGAGTAAATATCGATGAGAAAGGCACTCTGAACAATTGGCCTATAGGATTCTTTGACGAATGGGAAAACAACCTGATGAAACTTGCTAAAGGTAAAATGCAATGAAAATTGTTTTCAATGATCTTTCTCTTCCTATTAAAGGTAAAGCAAATCATATCGGACACGGCATTGATGAGATTTTGCAGTTGGCTAATACTCTCAGATCTATCGGTGTTGAGAAGATAATTGTGCCTTCAGATTTTTATTCTACAGAATTTTACGGCATAAAAATAGACCGTATATTCCAGGTCGGAAGACATTTCCAAAAGAGAGGTAATCAGATTTTGGCAATATTAGATTTCCTCGAGAAAATGGAACCAGATTATAATAATGTGTTTTCCATTGAAAAATCCTTCTCTGAAACATCAAAGGCTTTGGCCTTAGCTTCCTTAACAAATATTCCTTCTATTAGTTTCTCTTATTATCCACAATTTAATGTTGATTCAATCAAAGGGTTTATAGGTGGCAAGGCTGATCATGAAGAATGTGAAGTGAAGCCAAATTTTTACAAGGAAGATTCTAATAACTATGCGCTACTTTCTACATTCTTTATCCCTCCGAAAGAAGATCCATTGAAAAATCCTTTATGGAACATTAAAAGTTCAAATTATTACATGCAAAAAATACGGTTTTCAGAAACAATTCAAGGTAAGGATAAGAATGAGCAACGCCAGATGCTAATTGCTCATGGGCGAGTAATTGCGGAGATGAATGGGTGGACTTATAGTGAAGCATTATCAAAGCGAAATTCTACAAATGGAAAGAAGCGGAAAATTTTTATTTCTCTTGGCTTTAAAAACCAAAATGCATATCTTTGCATTGATTTACGTCACCCTGACCTTCATTTTGAACTATGCAATAAACGGGGACACCACGTAGGAGAATTTTCTTGGAATGGTGAAAAGTTACATGACAGTCAGGAGAACCATGATATAGAAGTATAATACCCATGTAGATAAACACGTTTGCTATCATGAAAGATATCTTCAATATAAAAATCTCTATCATTGTCCCCGTATATAATGCCGGGGAATTACTCCGGCCTTGTCTTGCATCCCTTACCGATCAAACGCTGAGGGATATAGAGATTATCCTTGTTACTGATTGCCCTACGGATGGTAGCGAGACAGTATGCGAGGAGTTCGCATCTGAGGATAGCCGGATAAAGATAGTCAGGAATGAGCATAATCTTCACATCGGAGAGAGCAGAAATCGGGGATTGGAAGTTGCTACCGGCGAATATGTAGGTTTTTCTGATGATGATGATTACCAGGAGCCTTTCATGTATGAGCATCTTTACCGGAAGGCAAAGGAGAATGATTATGACATGGTAGTGAGTATGGACACTCATGTAGAGCAGAGACAGACATTCACCATGGACATACCGAAGGAGGTTGATGCTAATCCTCGCGACTACCTTCTGCGGGATCTATTGTCTGAAGGTGCGGAAAGGCATGATTTCCCTTTGTGCACGAATATTCATCCGCATCTGTATAAACGGTCAGTCATTGAACAGTATGACTTGAAGTTTGGAGATACAAAGAAAATCACAGCGGAAGACAGGTTGTGGAATATCCAGTTCTTCCTGAAAAGTAAGAATATTGGTGTCCTACGGGAACAATTATACTATCATAGGAACAACCCTAACAGCGAGGGCTTGCGGAAGGGCTCTGGTTACCGGACTGAAGAAAAAATTATGGCTTATCTCCTTGATATATATAATTTACTAAAGGAGGAACAAGCATTAGCCGATTTTGGTCATGACTTTCAGATGGGAGCTATGAGCGAGTTGATGAATATGCTTGGCTATTCGTTGACTATGGACAAAGACCTTTTTAAGTTTCTAAGGCTAAGAAAAGATGTTAGGCATTTGCCGTTTGGAGGTGATGCGATAAAAGCCTGGGCCAGACCTGACTGGAATCCATCCTCCATTGTGCGTTCACTTATTAAGCTGACGATCTAAATAGATTGGAATGATTGAAACTAATCTATAATTCAGAACGGCGGTTAAACTTGTTAGGTAGGAAAATAAAGTTATGATATATTTCGAGCAGGCAGGGCGCTTAGGTAATCAGCTCTTTAGGTATGCTGTTGCGCGTGCCTATGATATAGAGCGGGGGGAAAAAGACAAATTGGTCGTAGGTATTTCTCGCTACGAAAAAGAAGGGAAGGCGAATAATAATTTCGACCAGCTGTCTAATTTTAACATTAAGAAGGTTGAAATTGCTGATAAGGACGCTATCGACTTATATTCTCCTTCTGTGAGGTTTGTCTATCGCCTCCTTTTTTTAATAGGAAGATTGACGGGTATAAAAGGAAAGAGATTTGAAAAACTGACATGGAAACTATTCAGTAGAATAGGTATTCAGTTGGACCACTATGGTACGTACCCATTTAAATGCCCCCAAACAAAAGACGTTTTTTTAGATGGAGACTTCCAGAATCCCTATCTATTTAGTCATATAAAAAAGACGTTAGTAAATGAGTTTACGCCAAAGAATGAGCCTCTTGATAAGAATTCGTGGTTCTATAATTTGATCAGCCAAGCCACCACAGTATGTGTACATGTCAGAAGAGGGGATTTCTTAAGTGATCAATATAGAAAAGACTTCTATGTTTGTGATGATGCCTATTACAAGAAAGCAATAGCTCTCATCGAACAGAAAGTAGAAAATCCTGTGTTTGTTTTCTTCTCAAATGATATTGATTGGGTTCGGGAAAATATTAAAGTAAATGCCCCTTGCTACTACGAACCTAAAGATAACCCCTTATGGGAGTCTTTTAGAATGATGTATTCATGCAAGCATTTCATTATTTCAAACAGTACGATGTCATGGTGGGCACAGTATCTTGGACGTTATGACAGGAAGATCGTGATCTCTCCGGATCATTGGTTCAATAATCCTGAAATGCTGAATATTGCCAGGCTTGTTATGCCGGAATTTGTTACAATCCAATGCCCTTGGCATAATTAAAGAATTGTTATGGATATTCTTTGTTGTACCGACCATAACTTCGTCATACCGATGGGTGTGATGATGCATTCGCTATGTGTTAACAATTGTGGCAATGAGCTGCACTTTCATGTCTTTGTGGACAATAGTGTGACACAAGAGCAGAAAAATGAGATAGGAGCTGTTGTAAACGAGGGCGACACAATCAGCTTCTACACAATAGATGTGTCGAGCATTCAGCAATATCTGATAGTGAAGGTGGCAAACTTCCCAATTTCGATATATTATCGCTTGCTATTGGCGGATATTCTTCCTGAGTCAGTTCATAAGGTGCTTTATCTTGATGCCGACATCATTGTACGGCATGATTTAAAAGAACTATATGATACAAAAATAGACGATGTAGCATTAGCGGCTGTCACAGAGCCTGATGGAACTGGTGGGAACTGCGAAAGACTCGGCTATCCTTCTGAACTTGGCTATTTCAATTCCGGAGTGATACTCTTCAATCTTGATTATTTCCGTAAGAAAAATATTACTGAGAAATTAATCAATTTCATAAAAGAGAATCCTGAAAAATTGGGATGCCCGGACCAGGATACGCTAAACTTTGTTCTGAGGAATGAAAAGCGAATGCTTCCGCTGAAATATAATGTTCAGGAAGGCTTCTTCCGCGTCAGCCCCGAAGCGGTGGCCACAAAAGAACAACTTTCGGCCATTCAAGATCCTTATATAGTACATTTTACGACCAACGAGAAGCCATGGAAGAAGTCGTGCCGGCATCCGCTGCGTCATCTCTATTACGAATACCGAAAGGGTACACCATGGGCCAAGAGTACCTTTATGGAGCATTTCCGTCATAAGCGTGTCATCAGCCGACGGCAACAGTTCAACACCAATGTAATGAAGATCTTGAATAAAATCCTTGGTAAGACACCTAAGACACAGTACTATAACATACAATTAAACCATTAAAAGTATGAAGTTGGATATAGCTTGTAGCACAGATAATAATTATCTGCAGCATTGTGCGGCTATGCTATGTTCTTTGTTTGAAAACAACAGAGAGCATACAGTCACAGTCCATCTGCTGCATCACGGACTATCTGACAAAAGTCAATCGTTTTTGACTCAGTTGGCAGGGAGATATGAAAATGCTATTATCTTCTATGATATTGATATGGACAGGCTGGGTAAGCTCTTCATTGATCAACATTGGCACCCCGATCTGTCTATTGCATGTTATTATCGACTGATGCTTGCTTCGTTGCTTGACGAGTCGATAGAAAAAGTATTCTATTTAGACTGTGACATTATCGTGTTGGGTGATATCTCACCTCTATTCAATATAGACATGTCTGAATATGGTGTCGCAGCTGTTGAAGATATTACACCGGGTAGCGATGAGCATCGGCAGGTGATGGGGCTGAGTATGGACCAAACCGCCTTCTGCTCCGGTGTTCTGATGATCAACTTGAAATATTGGCGTGAGCATGATTGTGAGAAGCATCTCTTGGAATTTGCTCAGACAATGGGCAGCCGCCTATTTATGGAGGATCAGGATGTGCTTAACCATGAGTTTCGTGGAAGCTGGTTCAAGTTACCTTATAAGTATATGCGGACACCGATGTCCATTGCTCCGTTAGACAAACACCAGAAATGGGCTGATATAGACGAATATGTCAACAGACCGGTTATCATTCATTATGCTTCATATGTTAAACCTTGGCTTGATATTTCTATACCGGAGGGTAAGTATTATTGGAAATATTTGGACATTTCAAAATTTCCGAATCCTTCCCGTATTAAGGTCCAGAAACGTTATCGCCAGTCGATAAAGAAGCTTAAAATCAGATATTATATTAATAGGTACATCCGTCCCTTGATTCCAAATATTCTGGAAATATTGCTGATGGATCTATATTATATCATTAAAATGTTAGTTCTATTTTTCCAGCCGGCTAAATTCAAGGAATACCTTCTTCGTAGATGGTTGGAGAAGTATGATCTTATTTAAGTAGTACAATTCATACCAGAATTGATAAGATAAGAGGTAGATGATGGCAAAAATAACAGTTGTTGTTCCCGTATATAATGGAGAGAAATACCTTCATGAATGCGTAGAGAGTATTCTCTGTCAAACCTTTAGGGACTTTGAGTTGCTGCTCTTGGATGATGGAAGTCCAGACCGCTCGGGTGAGATCTGCGATGAGTACGCTCGGAAGGACGGTCGCGTGAGGGTGATACACAAAAAGAACGAGGGCATCAACGCCACGCGCCGGCGCGGTGTGCATGAGGCAGCAGGGGAATGGATCGCTTTCTGTGACGATGACGACACGATGGAACCTGATGCCCTTGAAAGTATGTATGCGTTAACGGGGGAGGCAGAGATTGTTGTGAGCTTTGCCATCCTTCCGGACAGACGGTTGCCATCTGACGCTGATTTAAACACCTGCCGGAAAGCGTTCCTCAATGGGGAGCTGTCGCCGACACCATGGGCGAAACTCTACAAGAGGGAATTGCTTACTGATGATATGTTCGACTTCCCGCGCGAGATTGACGGTGAAGAGGATATGATCATGAACACGCGACTGATGTTCAAGACACAGATGGCTCCACGGGTGCTCTACAAGCATGTATATAATTTCCGCAGGAACACGGCCAGCGTCTCTCACACGAAGAAGGCTTCCGTGGCTCACGAGGAAGCATTCTATCGTGCACTTTATGAATCCGTTCCAGCAGTCGAACGCAGTAAGTATATGCGGCAGATTACATTTCTGAAACTCAACGGTCTGTTTCCTATAGCGTTCAACAAGCCTGAAAGTCTCCTTGACAAGCGGCAACCTTACTTAAAGCAGATTTCAGACGATGCGAAGGCTTGCGGATACCGTCTGTCGTTAAAGGAATGGCTCGTCCTTCATGTTACATCAATAAAGGTGCTCAAACTAACGGGATTTGGTGAGTTGGTCAAGCGGTCGATGAAGTACAGGATAAAGGCGATGTTTAGTAAATGAATACAAAAGTGTACTATGACAGGCAAAATATCAATTGTAGTGCCGGTATATAATGCTGGTTGCTATTTAGCACAAGCTATCGAAAGTCTGCTAAACCAGACTTATAAGAATATTGAAATCATTCTGGTAGACGATGGTAGCACTGATGATTCTTTAGCGATTTGCAAGAGATATGAAAGTGACCCTCGGGTAGTGGTGATTCATCAAGAAAATGGTGGTGTTTCCAGCGCACGAAACACTGGACTCGTTTGTGTTTCTGGAGATTTCTTAGGCTTTATGGATGCCGACGATGTAGCACATCCGCAAATGTTCGAACAGCTTCATCATGCTTTGGTTAGTACCAACAGTGACATTTCTATGTGTCAGATGATTTACGGGGGGGGGGACTTTGATGCAGTAACGTGCCCATCAATCCTGCAGTTAAACGGCAGAGAGTTTTACAAGCGATTTTTCGGACGGTCGGAACACGCGTTTGGATATCGAGTTGTTTGGAATAAGTTATATCGTAACATAGGAAACAATTCGTTCGCCTTTCGTTCTGATGTACATGGTGAAGACATCGATTTCCTTATTCGCAAAAGAGCCTGTATCACAAAGGTCGCTTATATTGATACACCTCTTATCTTTTACCGTGTACGAAACGATTCTCTGTCTCACTCTTCACCTTCCCTTGCTAAGATCATAGAAGACGATATTACATTTCTTTCCTATTTTAGTGCTGACGAAGAAGTGACGCCTCTTTTCATACAGAAAGCATGGATGGAAATTTTCTCCGTATTGTACCAAAGCCAGCATACAGCCGAGGCTGATAAGGTGCGGAATCTTTACCTCGAATGGAGGATGGCGTGCAAAGAAAGTAGAATGAATATCTCCTTAGCATTTTGGAAAAGGATCTTAATCAAAATAATAGCCAGTTATCCCCATCTTTACCGTTTCTATCTATTTCTCAGAAATAAGAGGATGCTGTCATTTTAATATGGTATTGTTGAATGCCTTTTTTGAATTAATGTTATGAGACTGATGAGTTATAGCGAGTGCAAGGACTATATCCGCAGCGACTACTACCGCATAACGGGACGGGGCAACGACTCGTTGCTGAGGATGTGGCTGTATTCCCATTTGGACTTGGGGCTGAAGTATATGTTCTGGCACAGACTGGCGAACTGCAGCAACATCTTAGTGGGGGGGGTAGCGCGGTTTGTCAGAAGGAGAATGGCTGAGAAGTATCACATCGATATTCCCCGAACAACAACGATCGGCTATGGCTTTCTGTTGCTGCACGGCGGTCCGGTGGTGATCAATGCTTCGGCGGTGATTGGTAACAATGTGAATTTTGGACATTTTTCCACTGTCGGGAGTCTGTATTTTCATGGGGCTACGATTGATGATGAGGTTTATATTGGTCCTTCGGTGTGCATCGTGGAAGGAGTTCATATAGGCAAGGGAGCTACGGTAGGAGCCGGGGCAGTGGTAGTGAATGACGTGCCTGCGGGTGTCACTGTGGCCGGTGTGCCGGCAAGGGTAGTTTCGCATAAAGAGCCAGGCAGGTTTATATGGAGGAAATGGAATCGGTAAGTAATTGAATGTTATGAGAGTGATGAGCTATAGCGAGTGTGTTGATTATATCCGCAGCGACTACTACCGTATAACGGGCAGAAGTAATGCCAGCCTCCTGCGTATGTGGATGGCCGGCATTTTAGATGTAGGTTTCCGTTTCCTCTTCTGGTGGCGGTTGTCGAAGTGTAACAACAAACTCGTGGGGGGGGGTATCACGCATTGCGTCGCGTTGGATCAATGTTAGACATAAGATAAGCATAGAGCGGGATACCGAAATTGGTTATGGCTTTCGCATTGTGCACGGCGGCCCGGTGGTCGTCAACGCTTCGGCGGTGATAGGCGACAATGTAGACCTTTACCAGTTCACTACAATCGGGAGTATGACACTTCATGCCGCCCATATAGGGAATGATGTGTATATAGGGCCTTCTGTTTGCATTGTAGAGAATGTTACCATCGGTGATGGCGTTACCATTGGTGCCGGTGCGGTAGTCGTAAAAGATGTGGAGCCTGGTGCCACCGTGGCAGGGAATCCGGCTCATGTGATATCAAGGAAAGAACCCGGCAGGCTGATCTATCGCAAGTGGAGCCGGACATTGAATCTTAATAATTGAATCTTAATAAATAGTTGTTATACCAAAGATATCTGTAATGATCCTTGTTAGTGAGCGAAACGTTCTTTAATCATAAGAATAATGGAAGATAACAAACTCCGAAAGGGAGGAATTGGTAAAATACTCTATAGGGTATTCAACAGCATATTTTATTTTCTGCCTATTTTATTGAGCAATATTCGCTTCCGCCGGATATTGCTATTGCCATTGTATGCAAAGAAACAACGTGACATTGGCCAGCAAACAAAAAAAAATCAGGAAACTTCTAAGGAGATCTTCTATATGGTTCTGCCCGAGACGACTTTCTCTGGTGGTCTGTCAGACCGTTTGCGAGGAATTGTTGCCATATACGCAGAATGTAAGCGTCAGAGATTGCCTTTCAGAATCGTTTTTGAGCCGCTTCATCTTGAGGACTATCTCGAACCCAATGCGTACGACTGGAGAATAAGGAAAGATGAGGTTTGCTGGGATATAAAAAATACGTTCCCATGTGTCTTATTAACATATCATTCAAATTCTCGAAACAGATATCAACATTGGGTGCAGAATTCTATTTTAAGACGCTACATTCATAAGCCGTTTGAGCAGATACATATCTACTCTAATATGATTTGCCGGGACGAAGAATACAGAACACTTTTCAATGAACTTTTCAAACCTACAAAAGAATTACAGAAGCAGATAGATTATCATATGAAATCTTTAGGTGGGAAAAGAAATTATCTTTCTTGCACCTTTCGATTTAGGCAACTACTTGGCGATTTCCAAGAAGGCGGAGAAACTTTGCAGGAAGTAGAACGAGAACCGTACATTAAGAGATGTATTGATACGGTAAAGGCTCTACATGAGCAATATTTTGAAAAGAATATTTTAGTAACAGCAGACAGTTCTACATTTCTTTCAAAGTTGAAAGAACTCAGACTTCCTTATGTTTACATCATGCCGGGTAAAGTTGTTCATGTAGGTTTTACATTCGATGCGAATCATGCTACATATTTGAAATCTTTTCTTGATATGTATATGATAAGCTATGCCGACACAGTTTTTCTTGTCCGCGATAAACTGATGTATCATAGTGGTTTTCCCTTCAGGTCGGCTTTGTTGGGAGGAGCCAATTACAAAGAAATTGATCTACAATAAAAAAGTATGTTTGATTCAGTTCGATCTAAACGGCATTTAGACGTTGATACGTTAAGTGGAGTTTTAATATTGCAGATGATCTTTGTTGTTCACTGTGCTAAGCTTAGTGGAATTAAAGGCATAGTAATTGACAGCGAGATGTTGATGATGCAATTCTTTATGCCATGGTTCTTCTATAAGTCGGGTATGTTCTATCATGCTGTTTCAATTGGTGAGACAATTAAGAAAGGCATATGTTATTTTATCAAGCCTTTTATCATATTTTCTCTTATTGGATGGATGGTCATCGTGATAGTACCTGGCATTTTTATTTTTCATCGAGAAATCGGCTCTCTGATTAAGGATACCTTTGGACATTTTGTTTTTGATGGCTCTATCCGTGGTAATTATGCCTTGTGGTTTTTGCTTTCGCTGTTTGCCGTGTGAAATGTATCTTTGTAATATTCAGCAAATTGCGTGTTCCCATTTTCGCCATTGTTGCCTTAGGGGGTACATTGGCATGCGTACATAATTGGTTCTTCTTAAATATGCCTGTATACCTCGGAAATATTCCCAATGGACTACTTTTCTACTCATTGGGCTATTTGATGAGAGACGCACAATTTATGAATAAAACATTAATTATAAGTATATTGGCTTCCCTACTGATGATACCTTATATTGGATATTTGGACTTTAGAGCTAATGCAATATCGCAGGGGAGAAATAATTATGTAATTACAGAAGCATTCATTTTTTGTGAGATTATTATTGCCAATAATATTGTAAAACGTTGGGGGGGTGCAACAGACAAAATGTCTTTGCTACTGTCGGTCGGTCTACAATGATGTTGTATGTGACACACTACATCATTCTTGTAGTGAGTCAAAATGCTATAACTATTCTATTTAAAGAATCTAATCCATATGTAATGTTTGGTATAAATAGTCTGTCCTTGTTCATAATGTTGACAGTTATCTACTTTGTCTTCAAAAACAAGGCATTGAAAAGACTATGCTTTTAAAAAGTAACTTCAATATAAATGAAAATCGCAGCTATTACAATATTGACACCCTATAGAGAAAACTATAAAGGGACATCAGCGTTACCCTATCATTTGATGGTGCATCGCCCTGACGATGTTGAAATCGAAATATATTCTTTCAATAACAACCGTTTGTCAGCGGAAAAGATTAGGGAAGTGGAAAATGAATTGAAGGTGAAGATTCATGTGATGCCATTACCCATTTGGTACAAAATGGTCTTTGCTCTGCATTTGTTGTTTATTCGTTTATTCTTGAAGTACCCTATCCATCATTACATAACAGTTCCCAAAGGATATGAGAAGATAATAAAGGATGGCATGCCTGACGGAATTTGGATATATGGAGAAGAATTGTCCAAGGCAGCGAAACAGTTTATGGGTTTTAGAAGAGTACATACATTGCCTGACTCTGAGGCTCTCTATTATCATAGGATGATGGGAACTCGTTTCGTTATGAATGACATGAAAAAGTATTTTCGCTGTGCATTTATGTATCCTAAGTTTCGGCATATGGAGCGTGATTTTGAGCGAAGCGAGGACATTCATTACCATCTTGTTGGAGAGGCTGATACCGAATTTATTAAAGATATGGCTCCTGGCATACAAGCTCATTTCATCCATCATCCTCATTATGAGATCAGTTGTCAAGAAGACAAGCTATTTCATACACCTGTTAGATTGCTTGTCGCCGGACAATATAACTATTATATGAAGCAAGATGCAGATGAAGTGGTAAACTGTTTACTACATCTTAAAGAGGACGATAAGAATCTGCTTATAAGCAACTATGAGATTACTTTCTTGGGACGTGGTTGGGAACGGCATGTTGAAAGCTTGAAAAACGATGGTTGGAATGTCAATCAGATTTCATTTGCACCCGATTATATAGAAGAGATTACAAAACATGATGTGCAACTTGCTCCGATAAGTATAGGAACAGGCACAAAGGGAAAGGTACTTGATGCTTTAGCTAATGGCCTACTCGTAATAGGTTCTCATTACGCAATGGAAAATATTGCTGTAGAGGATGGCAAGTCATGTGTTATTTATAAAAATAGTAGTGAAGTCTGCACAATATTGCTGTCGATCATAAAAGATAAACCGAAATATGAGGATATTGCTGCTCATGGACGTGAAGCGGTTCTATCTGTTCATGGTCGTAGGCGGGTATCAGAAATGTTATTTAACTTTTTTCGTTCGTTAAGATAGTTGCTTTATTCTTGCTGTCGAGGTACAACATTCTTAAAATAATACTTGCAGATATGAAGAATTTATTGTACTTTTGCGAAGAACTTTAAAAATTAAGAAATTTACTGTATGTGATCAACCAGCCAGTATAAATGGTGTGGGGGATATACGGCTATATCATTAAGATATAGCCGTAGAATGTGGATAGAAGCCATGACCATTGTCGTTAGTGAATAGTTGAAAATTAGAAAGAAATGCTATTATATTATTTAATATTCGTCATTGCAGTAGCAACGTATTATTCGTCTGCAGGTGATGGCATTCGGACTCCTAAGCAAAGATTTGCGCTTTTTGCGATGCTTTTCTTTTTAGCAATAATTGTGGGAATCTCTGATATGCTGGGAGGTTATGATAGATATATCTATGGCGAGTTGTTTGATGATACTGCAGATATGGTATCAGATGGTATATACAATTTCGCGCTTACACCTGTTGCTGCTGAATATACAAAGGAGTATGGATATCAGATCTATAATGTGTTGATTGGTACGATTACAGATAACCGTTATATCTTTATCTTTATAACAACGTGTATCATCTATGTACTATTGTATCAGTCCATCAAGGACTATTGCATTAACTACCCTTTTGCAATCATTCTGTTCTTAGGATTGTGGTTCTTTTTCTCATTCACCTATCTGCGACAGGTAATGGGAGCTACGATAGCATGGCTGTCTGTGAGATATATTATCAAGCGAGACCTCAAGCGCTTCCTATTAGTGTGGTTCATCGCATGGTCATTTCACAATTCTGCCCTTGTGCTCTTGCCGATGTACTTTCTGCCCGTGAGGAAGTTTGACAGGCAGAAAGTCATTATTGTGATGATTCTTGCCTTTATACTCGGAATGTCCGGTGGCCCATCAGCTTTGTTCTCGGCCTATGGTGAAGTGGATAGCGAACGCGCTGGTTCGGTTGCCAATGAGACAGGATTTCGTATAGCTTATTTTATAGAGGCAGTGTTTTTCCTCTTTGTTATTCTCAAGCGATATAATGAGATTCCTTTGAAAAACGCTAATGTCGTATTGATGAATATGGCTTTAGTTTTCTGTCTGATTCTTCTGTTCTTTATCAAAAGTGAAAATGGTGGACGACTAAGTTGGTACTACATGATTGGGGTCATATCTACTATTACCTATCTCTGTACGTACAGTAGAAAGAATAAAATGTTTGCTAATATAATTGTGGTTGTGAGTTTCTTGCTTTTCAATCGTATATTAACTCTATGGGGGATTATGCTGTATCCTTATAAGACTTTCTTTACCAATGGCTTCCGTAAAGACGATCCTGTAGAGATACAATATGAATATGACCATAACTATGATAGAGACAAATTCTATCGTACTGTCTTTAAACTCGGTAAGCCAAGTAAATGATGGTATCGGTCATTACACCTATTTATAATAGGGCTTCTTTTCTGCCCAGTCTGTTTGCAAGCCTGTGCCATCAGACGTGCAAGGATTTCGAGTGGATCATTGTTGATGATGGTTCCAGGGATGACGTACGCGGGGTCGTAAATAGTTTTGTGCATAAGGGCTTTGACGTCAGGCTCTATCAAAAAGTAAATGGAGGCAAGCACACAGCCGTAAATATTGGCATAGAAGAGGCAAAGGGTGAGCTGACGCTGATATTGGATAGTGATGATGAGTTGCCGGAGGACGCGATTGCTAAGATATTATATGAATATCAGTCGATAAAGGGAAAGCGAGACATTGCCGGAGTGTGCGGATATATGGCACATAGAGATGGGCAGGTGATCGGACATCCTCTTATAGGGGTTGACGCTTCTGAGATAGACTTGAGATATAAATATCATGTCTATGGGGACATGTGCGAGGTGTTCAGAACTGAAGTGTTGAGTGACTTTCCATTTCCGGAGTTGAAAGGCGAACGCTTCTGTCCGGAAAGTCTTGTATGGAATCGCATTGCTCGGAAATATCGTTTACATGTTTTCCCAAAGGTTGTCTATCTGCGTGACTATCTTGATGGAGGACTGACAGATAACATCGTGAGAATACGGATGGACAGTCCCGTTGCTTCAATGATGACCTACACCGAGATGCTCGACATAGAGATGCCTTGGAGTCAAAAGATGAAAGCAGCGATCAACTATTATCGATTCAAAGCGTGCTTGACGGTGGAACATGCTCGTGAGGTGAGTTGTAATATCCCGACAGTTCCGTTGTCGTGGCGATGGACGAAACCATTAGGGTGGTTGATGCATTGGAGAGATTCCAAAAAGATGTAACGAAATGGCAGGAAAACAAAGAATCGCTTATCTCGATCTCACGAAGCTGTGGGCCATTTTCCTGGTGTGTACCGGGCATGCCTTTACGATGCTGTCGGTGGGTTATCAAGCACAAATATTTGGAATGCTGTATACTTTCCACATGGCGTTGTTCATGCTGATGTGCGGTTATTTTAGCCACCATGCTTTGTCAATGCCGTTTGGTCCATTTGTCAAGAAAAAGGCATTGCAGTTGCTTGTGCCGACGGCGGTGTATGTGGGTCTTAACTTGTTGTCGACGTGGGTGGTGACCGGCAACTGTCCGACGGGCTTCATACGTGATGAGGCTATTGGGGGCATGTGGTTCCTGCGCACGCTGTTTGCCTGCTATCTCTTTGCGTGGCTGGTGCTAAGGTTGCCTGGAACTTTGTGGTTGAAGATCATCGGGAGTATAGTCTTTGCATTGCTCTTCCCGCATGGATATTATTTGCAGTTCAACTATATGCTCATCTTCTTTTGGCTGGGCTATGTGATGAAAGGGCATGATGGATGGCTGCAAGCTCATACGGGGGGGGCATTAGTTGTCTCGCTCCTCATCTTCCTGCTTGTACCATGGCAGAAGCCGGCAGTGCTCACCTATGATGTGCTCTTTCACGATCCATTGCAGTTACCGGTGCAGTTTATCGGTGGACTGGCGGGGTCGATAATGAGCATCACGCTGATGATGTTGATCTGCCGGGTGCTTTCTCGCAATTGGAAAGATAGGTTGGCTGATATAGGACGATTTACGCTGGCTATCTATGGCTTGCAGGGCGTGTTGCTGCAAAATGTGGTGGAAAGAATTTGGAGCATCGATGAGAGTATTTGTTCGTCTGACGTGCAACAGTATGTGGTGGCACCTGTAGTAGGAGTGATAACGGTTATCGTGTGTTATCTGTTGGCACGATTGTTTACTCGTACTAGGATTACTGCGCAGTTGTTTCTTGGAATATCGGGAGGTCCGCTTCCGGGAGGTCCGCATCCGGGAGGTCCGCATCCGGGAGGTCCGCTGCCCTCAGCGGACACATCCTTGAGACGCACATAGCATATCTATGGGGACACATCAAAAAAAATATAGTTACGTATAAGGCTACTATTAGTTTGCTTTTGTGTCCGCTGGGGGCAGCGGACCTCCCGGATGCGGACCTCCGGGAATGCCACCTCTCCGGGAAGATGAAACGTTTAAATCATGGAAGACAGATTGTTCTTTGACGCGCATCAGCCTATCGATATAACGGAGCGGAAACTGCCACATTGGAATCAGAACAATAAGTTCTATTTTGTCACCTTCCGCCTTGCTGACGCTATGCCGACAGAGGTGATGATGGAATATAAGAAGAGGGTGACGGATGTAGAGATGAGGTTTCCAATGCCTCGTACCAAGGAACAGCAGACAGAGGTGGATAGAATCAAACATAGCGCGCTTGAGAAATATTTAGATGCGGGGCATGGGTCGTGTATTCTAAAGGAAATGCGTTTGCGAGATGTATTGGTAGAGACACTGGAGCACAACGAGGAACTTGACTACGAGCTCATCGCATACGTGATCATGCCGAATCATGTTCACCTGCTATTGGCTACTATCGGCGACAAGCCAATACAGTCGATCATGAATGCCATTAAAAGGGTATCAGGACACCGTATATGTAAGTTGGCAAAACATAGAGCTCCTCTATGGCAAAGGGAGTATTACGATAGGCTGATCAGAAATGCTCAACACTATGATGATGTGGTGACTTATATCATCAATAATCCGAAACATTGTTCTCCGGACTCGTATACATTGTATGTAAGGTGATAATCCGGGAGGTCCGCATCCGGGAGGTCCGCTGCCCTCAGCGGACATAAAGTGGAAAACGCAAGTTTTTAGATTGTGGTGGGCAGCGGATCTTTTGCTTGTAGTCCGCTGGGGGCAGCGGACCTCCCGGAAGCGGACCTCCCGGAAGAATGTGTCGCTTGTGTCCGCTGGGGGCAGCGGACCTCCCGGAAGCGGACCTCCCCGAAATGATCCCCGCGAACTTCTCAATAAGACATAACGATAATTATGAAGATTCTTCAGGTAATAACAAATTTGCTGTCGGGTGGGGCAGAGACCTTAGTGGTCAACCTCGTGCCAAGGCTGAGAGCATTGGGTAATGAAGTGGACGTGTGCGTGTTCGACGGACGCGAGACACCACTCATGCAGCGACTACGGGACGAGAACCCGGGCATCAAGATATGGAAGTTGGGACATGGCGTCTACAACCCGCTGTTTATCTTGAAGCTCATCCCGATCATGCAGAGGTATGACATCGTACACACGCACAACTCCTCGCCACAGCTCTTTGTTGCCCTCGCCTCGCTGTGCTGCCATTGCCGGATTTTCACAACAGAACATAATACGTCTAATCGGAAACGCCAATGGAAGTGGTACGCACCGATTGAGAGCTGGATGTATGGACGCTACGAACACGTGATCTGTATCTCTGAGATTGCGGAGGAGAAGTTGCGGGAGTATATGGGCGGTGACTGGCTCAATTCCGGATCGGTACGTTATGACCATATCTCCACGGTGAACAATGGTGTGGATGTAGAGGCCTTCCATGAGGCTGAGCCTTTGCCTGATGTGCGTCGCGACGGTACATTTGTCACGACGATGGTGGCCCGCTTCCGTGCTCAGAAGGATCAGGACACGCTCCTCAAGGCGCTTGCCCTGCTGCCAAAGAACTATGTCGCCTGGCTTGTCGGTGACGGAGAGCGCATGGAAGAGGTGAAGGCATTAGCTGAGCAGCAGGGCGTGGAGGACCGCGTGACGTTCTGGGGTGCACGCAATGACGTGCCGCGGATATTGAAGAGCAGTGACGTGGTATGCATGTCCAGCCATTGGGAAGGACTCTCGCTGTCGAATATCGAGGGCATGAGCGTCGGCAAGCCGTTCATCGCCTCGGATGTCAACGGGCTACGTGAGGTGACTAAGGACTATGGCCTGCTCTTCCCCGAAGGTGATGCGGAGACATTGGCGGATCTCTTGCGTAAGCTACACGACGACGCTGGCTTCTACACGGATGTGGCGAATCGGTGCTATGGTCGCGCCCAGCAGTTTGATATCAAGGCGACGGCAGAGAGATATAATGATGTCTACCGCAAGTTCGCAAAACAGTGATGCGATAGCTCGTACGCGACAGTTTCGTTATAGTGATACTGCTCCTCAAAAGGTTGCTTTTTGGTTAACGCTCCGCTACGCGGAATAAAGAATATTGCCGAATATCACGAAAATATATTCTCGATATTCGATATTCGGCTATATTCTTGATGCCATCGCAGATGGTGCGTTAAAAGAAGACCACACGTTAGCGTTGGTATGATCTACCGCCAAGCCGCGAAGTCCGCAAAGGATCCGCAAAGAATATGCGAGTCTAAGATTAAATTGTTGTGGATACAGCGGTCAGTTGAAATATTTTTTATACTTTTGCAGTTAGTTTGTTGTTGTTAATATAGAATGAGAGATTGAGAACAGAATGAAACTCGATAGAAAGAAGATATTGCATGTGGTGAACATCTATTTCGTGTTGCCCTTCTTCATTGGAGATCAGTTCAAGCACTTTGCGCGAAAGGGTTACACGCTGTTTGCCGCATGCAGCCAGAGTGACTATCTGCCGCAGTTTGCCCGCGACAATGGCTTCTCGTATATAGAGACCCCTGTGCGCCGCAGCCTCTCCATAGGTGATGACTTAAGATCCATACGCAATGTCTACCGTTATATTCGGCAAAATCGTATCGGCATCGTGGAAGGACATACGCCTAAGGGCGGTTTGATTGCCATGGTGGCGGCGTGGCTGGCACGTGTGCCGATACGCATCTATTTCCGTCATGGCATTGTCTATGAGACCAGCCATGGTCTGAAACGTGCCATTCTGATGAATGTCGACAGGCTGACATCGGCGTTGGCGACCAAGGTGGTGTGTGTGAGTCCTTCGGTGATGAAGCGAAGTTTGGAGGATCATCTCTGCCCAAGCGGGAAGATGACGATACTATCCAAAGGCACTTGCAACGGTATCGACACACAGGGAAAGTTCAATCCCGAGAATATCGATGCACAGAAGTTGCAAACCATGAGAGAAAAGTGGGGACTGAAGCCGGGTGATTGGGTGTTGGGCTATACGGGCCGTCTGGTACGCGACAAAGGCATCATAGAACTTGTCAAAGCTTTCAAGCAGTTGAAAGCAAAGGAGCCTCGTGACACTGAGCATCCTTTGAAGTTGTTGCTTGTGGGCATGTTTGAGAAGCGCGACGCGCTGCCCGCCGACATACACCGGATGATAGTAGAAGACAAAGACATTGTCTGGACCGACTTTCAAAACAGCGACATGGAGTACTTCTATGCGATGATGAATGTGTATGTGTTGCCATCGTATAGAGAGGGTTTCCCCACGGGTGTGCTCGAGGCTCAGTCGATGGGCGTTCCTGTCATCACAACCACGTCTACAGGATGCATTGATGCCATTGTAGAGGGACAGACGGGCCTGCGCACGACGATCGATGCCGACGATGTGGCCCGCCAAGTTGCGAGGATCCATGACGAACAGCTCGACAAAAAGTGGAAGACGGCCGCACGGCAGTGGGTCGTAGAGAACTTTGATGAGAAAATCATCTGGGAGGAGATCGAAAAACTCTATCACTAAACAGAAATATCAAGAATCACATGAAAATATTGATTACAGGTCCCCACGGCTTTGTGGGAAAGAACCTGATACGATCGCTTTGTAACGATAATGAGCTATATGGTCTGGCTCGTCAGCACGATGCCATGCCAGGTGTGAAAGACGTATTCACATGGGATGACCTCGCCAAAGACACGCTGCCTCCCGTAGATGCCATCATCCATTTGGCCGGAAAGGCTCACGACACGAAGAACCGAACGGAGGCTGACGTCTATTTCAAGGTCAACCGTGACTTGACCCAAAAACTCTATGACTATTATTTAGCGCATCCGTCGATCCGCACCTTTATCTTCTTCTCCTCGGTGAAAGCTGCTGCCGACCGTGTACAGGGTGATGTGCTGACAGAGGATGTGGTGCCCACGCCTGTCGGTCCTTACGGTGAAAGCAAGCACGAAGCGGAAGACTATCTGCTTGCCCATCCTGCCGATGACCAGCACAAGGTCTTCATTCTTCGCCCTTGTATGATGCACGGTGAAGGAAACAAAGGCAATCTCAACCTCCTGTGCAAGGTGCTTTCCAAAGGCTTGCCCTGGCCGTTGGGTGCTTTTGAAAACCGCCGGTCGTTTGCCTCCATCGCCAACGTATGTTATGTCGTTGGTCGTCTGCTCAACGAAGATGTGGCCTCTGGCATTTACAACCTTGCCGACGACGAAGCCCTCTCCACCAATGAGCTCGTGGCCATCGCCTGTGAGGCAATGGGGCGCAAGACTCGCATCCTGACCTTTGGCCGTGGACTGATGACAGTAGCCGCGAAGGTCGGCGATCGCCTGCATCTGCCGCTCAACAGCGAGCGTCTGGGTAAGCTGACAGAGAATTATGTCGTGTCGAATGAGAAAATCAAAAAGGCACTGCATATCGACCGGATGCCCGTGCGCGCGAAGGACGGACTGACAAAGACCATCCGTAGCTTCCATTTCTAATCAAAGACTCTAAAATAAGTAACGTTATCTCTATTCTATGTTGACTCCTGTCACCTTGTTGATTAGCTTTGTTGGCTTGCTGGTTTTGGAACTGCTATATTTCAAGATCGCGGCCGCATTCAATATTGTAGACCGTCCCTCACAGCGCGGATCTTCCGACCGCATCACCCTGCGGGGTGGTGGCGTGATCTTTGTCTTCGGTGCGTACATTGCTTTTGCGCTTAGCGGGTTCCTTTTCCCCTTGTTCTTTTTGGGTCTGTCCCTTGTTGCGGTGATCAGTTTTGTCGATGACATCCATTCTCTGTCGCCTCGTCTGCGCCTGGTGTTGCAGACGATTGGCGTGCTGCTGATGCTTGCGCAGGTGACCATGCCACTCGTCACATCGGGAACGTGGAATCTGGCGACGTTCACCGGTCAGCAGTGGACAATCGTCTTGCTTTACGGACTTATCGGCCTCATTGTCGTGACGGGTGCCATCGATATTTTCAATTTCATGGACGGCATCAACGGCATCACGGGCGGCTATGCCCTCACTGTGCTGATCGCCTTGGCTGTGGCTTGTCATCAGTTGGCAGCCACAGGCGCGCTTCCTCATGGCGAGGCCTTGCAGCAGCTCATCGTGCTGACGGGGCTTGCTGATGTTGTTTTTTGTTTTTTCAACTTTCGTCGTCGGGCCCGTTGCTTCGCCGGCGATGTGGGGTCGATCTCCATTGCGTTCATACTGCTCTTCGTGCTGTGCAGTCTTTGTGTAGCCACGGAAGATCTGTCGTGGTTTGCTTTCTTGGTCGTGTATGGCGTTGACGGCTGTCTGACCATTTTCCATCGCTTGATGCTTCACGAAGATATCACCACCCCTCACCGTAAGCATGCCTATCAGCTGATGGCCAACGAACTGCATATTCCGCATGTCGTGGTGTCGCTGATCTATATGGCCTTGCAGGGTGCTGTAGATGTCGTCTACTTCTGTTTCCCTGGCTATTTGACCTTGCTGTTGGTGATCGTTGTGCTATCGTTAGCATATGTCGTTTTTATGAAAAAGTACTATCACCTGCATCGTAATTGAAGACTTTTTCTTAATTTTGTACAGGATAATTGGTTTGAGTAATGAGAATGAAATTTATAAATAAACTTGCCAACTGGTATTTCACGCGTCGTGCGTTGCCTTATTGGATGGTGCTTCTGATTGACTGCCTGATTTGCTATTTGTCAGGACTCTTTGTGTTCTGGCTCTACTATCGCGGGGCTGTGACACTGGGCAATTTAGGCATTTTGTCCAAGACCATATTGCTGTATATGGTCTTCAATTTGATCGGTTTCCGCCTCTTCCGTACCTATTCCGGTATCATCCGCTACTCGTCGTTCGTCGACCTGATGCACGTGGCCATGGCGCAGGGCGTGTCACTTATCATCGCAGAGGTGATGCACTATGTGGTGTACGGCTGGCAGTTGCAGTTCGTCAGATTGGAGGGCCGGCAGATCGTGGCGATGTACGTGGTGGCGACGATCGGTATGATGATCTTCCGTGTGCTGGTCAAGACGGTCTATGATGTCGTCTTTGCCTCGGATACCGGTCAGCGTACGCTCATCTACGGTGTACGCGACGGCGGGGCCGCCCTGGCCAAGGCGATCCGTAATGAAAAGCCAGCACGTTTCCTGCTTAAAGGCTTTATCTCGCACGACAAGAAGTATGACAAGCACCGGCTGATGGGCGTGAGCGTCTATCCCGCCGATGAGAGGTTAGGGGCGATCATCGAAGCACAGCATATCAAGGCCGTGCTCGTCTCTCTGCTGCAGGTGGAGCGCTTCCGCAACGACACAAAGTTGCAGGATCTGCTCATCGGGCATGGCGTACATATCTTTATGGAGGAGCCTGCCCAGCGCTTCGTGAAGGACAGCAGTCAAGGTTCCACTGACGCTTTGAAGGAGGTGAACGTCGAGGACCTGCTGCCGCGCGACCCGATCACGGTGGACATGCCGGCCATCGGTGCCATGCTGAAGGACAAGGTGATCCTCATTACCGGTTCGGCGGGCAGCATCGGTTCGGAGATGGTGCGTCAGATTGCTGTCTATCATCCTAAGAACCTCGTGCTCATCGACCAGGCCGAGACGCCGCAGCACGACATCCGCCTGATGATGCACTTCGACTATCCCGACGTGCAGGCAGAGACCATTGTGACGAGTATTGCCAAGGAGGGCCGCATGGAGGCCATCTTCCGCAAGTACCGCCCGCAGTATGTCTTCCATGCCGCTGCCTACAAGCATGTGCCGATGATGGAAGACAACCCGGCGGAGAGCGTACAGAACAATATCAAGGGTACAAAGGTCATCGCTGACCTCAGTGTGAAATATGGTGTGAGCAAGATGGTGATGATCTCTACCGACAAGGCGGTGAATCCCACGAATGTCATGGGGTGCTCGAAGCGCATCTGTGAGATCTATTGCCAGAGTCTCAATCGAGCAGTCGCTGAGGGTAGTGTGAAGCAGGAGAATGGCGAGCCTGCGATCACCCAGTTCGTTACCACCCGCTTCGGCAATGTGCTCGGCAGCAATGGCAGTGTGATTCCCTTGTTCCGCAAGCAGATCGCCCAGGGAGGTCCTGTCACGGTGACCGATCCGCGTATCATCCGTTTCTTCATGCTCATCCCCGAGGCTTGTAAGCTCGTGCTGGAGGCTGGTACACATGGTCGTGGCGGCGAGATCTTTGTCTTCGACATGGGCAAGCCGGTGCGCATTGCCGACCTGGCCAAGCGCATGATCATGCTGTCGGGACGTAAAGATGTGCAAATCGAGTACGTGGGTCTGCGGGCCGGTGAGAAACTCTATGAGGAGGTGCTGTCCAACACCGAAAATACCCTTCCTTCTTTCCATCCCAAGATACGCATTGCACAGGTGCGGGAGTACGACTATGCCCAAGTGGAGCGCGACATTGAGGAGCTGATACAGATTGCCAACACCTACGACCCAATGGCGATCGTGAAGAAAATGAAGGAGATCGTGCCAGAGTTTGTGTCAAACAACAGTGTGTACAGCGTCTTAGACAAGTAGAAATGTTATATCGTATGGAGCCTTTAGAGAAAAAGCTGACGGATGTGCTTCGTTTGGCACTATGGGGCAGGCCGTTGCCACGGGAAACACTCACATCCGAACAGTTCAGGCAGTTGTGTGACATATCTAATAAACAGACTTGTCTGACAATCGTGTGCAAGGCTTTTCTTGACAGTGGGATAATACTCAACAAATATGATGCCGCCTTTCTGTTGATGACCATAGAGAAGACGAGAACCAACAATCAGGTTGTGACGCATGGCCTTCATAGTCTGGTGGAGCTGCTTACAGCCCATGCCATACCTTTCTTTGTCGTGAAAGGACAATTGGTGGGTACAAGTTATCTTCACCCGGAATGTCGTATTCCCGGCGATGTAGACTTCTATGTACCACCGTCGCATTTTGATCAGGCTCGCAAACTTATTGCTGATACATGGAAGGTCAGCTATGAAGAGGGAGACGGAGATGACGAGCAGCATATAGCTTTCACAAACGAAGGTGTCACATTTGAAATGCACTACACATTGATGAAGTTCTACAATCGTAGCAACCGTCAGAGATTAGAACACCTGCTTGCCGAGGATATGCGTCATTTGAGGTTTTATACTGTTGATAACAAGAAAGTTCCAGGGTTGCCGGTCGTAGACAATCTCTTCTACACTTTTCTTCATCTCATCCACCATCTTACGGAACTTGGTGTCGGTCTGCGTCAGTTTTGTGACATGGCATGTTTGCTGAATATTCACCAGTGGAGCGAAGGCGAGCGTAAAAGGCTCAGGTCATTGCTAACCTCGTTTGATTATTTCCAAGGCTTCCAAGCTGTTTGTGCCGTGTGCGTGGATATTTTGGGTTTGGACGAATCATGTCTTCCGTTTTCTTTGCGGGCAGAGGATCGTCGCTATGTAGCCCCGATCATGAAGGCGGTTTTTAAAGGTGGTAATTTCGGAATGTATGGGATCAAGCACAAAGTGCGTTCAGGGTGGCGCTACAATATGGAGGTGCTATTGGGCAAACTTCACCGCTATCGTATGTTTTATCGTCTGTCTCCAAAGGAGATCCGTTCCTGTATATTCTTTGAGTTGCCGGCTAAGATGATGATGTCATTGAGAAGAAGTGACAAATGAGGCTGTCTATCGTGGCTCTGTTAACCAATATTAAATAATAGCAGATTTTTAAAGTGAAGCTTCTTTGTTTGCTGGAAAAAGCGTAACTTTGCACCCGCATTTGCGAAAACAGATGCGATCGACATGGGCAAGTCTCTTACGGTCAGCTCCCTCGGAATCCCCCAGGACGGGAACGTAGCAAGGGTACTTGGTTGTAGCGACGCGATAAGAACCGCTTGCCCACCTGCCTCTTTAGCTCAGTTGGCCAGAGCACGTGATTTGTAATCTCGGGGTCGTTGGTTCGAATCCGACAAGAGGCTCACGGAAATCCTTCCTTTCGGGGAAGGATTCTTTGTTTCTACACCTTATTATATATATAGGACTCGATTTCTATATAAGAACATCGGTCTTCTTCCTCTTTAGCTTATGAACATTCTCGATACATTCCACTCTTTCCTTCAGCGTTTCAGAAGATCTTCCATGGATGTCGCTCTCGTCCTTGGCGGTGGTGGCGCGCGCGGCTTTGCCCATATCGGTGCGATAGAGGCCCTGCTCGCGCATGGCTATCATATCACGTCGGTGGCAGGAACGTCGATGGGAGCTCTGGTTGGCGGACTCTTCGTCGCCGGGAAGATGGACAAGCTCAAGGCCATCGCTCACAGCCTGAATAAGATGCAGATGCTGAAGATGATGGATGTATCGCCAGGATTGGACCATTTGGCCAGTGGTGAGCGTCTGCTCAAGGAGTTGCGTCAGTTGGTGGGAGAGGTACGCATCGAAGATCTTTCGATACCCTTTGCCTGCGTGGCCTCGGATGTTGTCAGCGGACAAGCCCATGTGTTCCGTGAGGGCGAGCTGGCCCAGGCTATTCGTGCCTCGGTGTCTATTCCCTGTTTTTTCAAGCCTGTGGAGATAGACGGCGCACTCTATGTCGACGGCAGTGTACACGACACGCTGCCCTTAGATGTGGTAAAAAGAACGAAAGACGACCTGCTCGTCGCCGTCAACGCCAGTGCTCCCGACGAGCATCCCCTGAGCAATACGGTGCCTGCGACAATGCGTGAGAACAGTAGCTTTTGGATGCGGTGGATACCCGCCATGAAGTCAGGATTGTCAAGCAATTATGTCAATATGGCTGTGCGGGTGGCTTGTCTGTCCGTTCAGAACAACACGGTGATGGCCGAACGGCTGACGCCTCCTGATGTCCTTGCCGATGTCCCGATGGATGCCTTCGGTCTCTTTGACTTCACCCGTGCCGACGAGATCATCGCTTATGGGCGGCAGGCCATGGAGAAGGCTTTGAGAGAGAAAGACTCTCTCTAACTCTACCTAAGAGGGAGAGAAATGCTATACCGGCGCAGCGGATGGCATTTAGGTGGCAGGAGGGTGATATGCCACAACTTCTACATCAAAACCCAATGGAGAAAGCAGGAAACGATGATGGTTGTCTTAAGGTTAACGCTTCGCTTCGCGGAATTTAGAATATAATCGAATATTCCGAAAATATATTCTACATATTCGTAAATCTTCTTGATGCCATCGCAGATGGCGCGTTAAAAAGAAAAGCGAAGGCTTCTGGGCTTTCAGATAAAGGAGGGCATTGCCTCTCAGAGGCTGGAACGTTGATAGCCCATATTTGGCATATACTTTGCAGATGGCGAGTTAGAAACAAAGTTCGTTATGCCATGAAGCAGACTAAGTTGAACAATAACAACAAGCCCCAACCGTCTATCGGTTGGAGCGGTATCTTTGTGGGACTGTTGGTCTTGGTTTTACTCAACAGTCTCCTTTTTCCTTACGTGGGAAACCAACCAGTCAAGGATGCTGACTACAACGCCTTTATCACGGCAGTGGATAAGGGCACGGTCAAGAGTGTCAACATCAAGGAAGGTAGCATCTATTATGAGGTGGCCGGAAAGAAAGGTGACCAGTATTTCCGTACCACAGAGGTCAACGATCCTCAACTTGTTGACCGTTTGCTCAAGGCGAAAAGTCCGGCCAAGGGCGGCCATGTCGTCTTCACCAAACAACTGCCACAAAAGAACTCCCCCATTGTTGATTTCTTCCTGTGGTGGATTCTGCCGGGTCTGATCTTCTATTGGATTTGGCGTGCGGGTGCCAATAAGATGATGAAAGGCACCAACGGTGGTTTCCTCTCTTTGGGAAACTCCGGTGCGAAGGTCTATGCCGAGAGTGATGTGAAGACCCGCTTCGCCGATGTTGCCGGGCAGGACGAGGCCAAGGAGACACTCAAGGAACTCGTCGACTTCCTTCACAATCCACGGAAATACACGGCTTTAGGTGCCCGTCTGCCTAAGGGAGCACTGCTTGTTGGCCCTCCAGGAACGGGCAAGACGCTGATTGCACGTGCTGTGGCCGGTGAGGCTCATGTGCCTTTCTTCTCGATTTCCGGTTCTGAGTTCGTACAGATGTTTGTCGGTATGGGTGCCGCTAAGGTCCGTGACCTGTTCCGTCAGGCCGCACAGAAGGCACCGTGTATCATCTTCATTGATGAGATCGACGCCATCGGTAAGAGCCGTGACCAGGCTATGGGCAACGACGAGCGCGAGCAGACCCTCAACCAGCTGCTCACCGAGATGGACGGCTTCGATGCCACCAAAGGCGTGGTGATCCTTGCTGCTACCAACCGGCCGGAGAGTTTGGACAAAGCATTGTTGCGTCCGGGACGTTTCGACCGCCGTATCATCATGGAGTTGCCCGATCTCGAAGGGCGCAAAGCCATCTTCAAAGTTCATCTTAAGAATGTGAAGCACGGCGACATCGACCTGGATGTAGTCGGACGCGCTACTGCCGGATCCAGTGGCGCCGACATCGCCAACATCGTCAACGAGGCTGCCTTGCGGGCTGTGAGACTCGGGAAGAGCGAGGTGGAGACCGACGACATCGAGGAGAGCGTGGAAACAGTGATTGCCGGTGAACAGAAGAAGGGCGCCGTCATCTCACCCGAAGAGAAGCGCATCATCTCGTATCACGAGCTTGGTCATGCCATGGTGGCCGCCATGCAGACCCATTCCGCACCGGTACAGAAGATCACCATCGTGCCGCGTACCAGTGGCGCACTAGGCTATACCATGCAGGTCGACACCGGAGAGAAGCACTTGATGAGCAAGACAGAGATGCTTAACCAGATCGCTACGCTCACCGGAGGGCGTGCCGCTGAGGAGGTGATGTGCCACACTTGTACGACAGGAGCTTCCAACGACATCGAGAAAGCCACGCAGCTGGCCCGCGCCATGATCACCACTTATGGCATGAGCGACACGTTTGGCATGATGCAACTCGAACAGCAACGATACAAGTATCTCGGTAGTGCCAGCAGTCTGACTTGTTCACAGGAGACAGCCAAGGACATCGACACCGAGGTGCGCGACATCATCCGGCAAGCCCATGACAAGGCTGTCGGCATCATCAAGGCCCATGAGCCCGAGATGAACGCTGCCGCCGAGATCTTGCTGCGCAAGGAGACGATCACGGGCGACGAGTTCATGAAGGTGCTGAAAACTTACGAAAAAGATAAAGATTGAGTTCCGAAAAGGATAAAGAATAATAAAAAAGCAGGGATTGCGATTGCGATCCCTGCTTTTTTATTTATATTTGTCAGACAGAAGTGATGTTTCCGTCTGGTACATCACTGATAGAAATCAATCAGATTAAAAATCATTCAAAAAGACAATGACAAGAAACAAGAAGAGAATGATCACACAGGGACTCTGTGCCCTGATGCTGCTGTTGTCGCCACTGTCCTCTGTGCGGGTTTCCGCGCAGGCACAAGGTCAGCGACACGACGCTCCCATGATGATGCCGCAGGATTTTGACAGTAAGTATGCCACCGACTTGGTGAAGGCTGGCACCGACGCTCCCGACTTCAAGATGAAGACGGTGGACGGTAAGACTTTCAAGCTTTCCAAGTTGCGCGGTAAATATGTTGTGCTGGACTTCTGGGCTTCGTGGTGTCCCGACTGTCGCCGCGACATCCCGGAGATGCTCAGGATGTACGACCACTTCCGTGGCAAAGGTGTGGAGTTCGTCGGCGTGTCATTTGATACCGACGCACAGAAGTGGAAGAATGCCTTGCAGAAATATGGCATACGCTGGACACAGGTCAGTGAGCTCGTGAAGTTCCACGATGCCCAGATCGCCAAGACCTATGGCGTGAAATGGATACCCTCGATGGTGCTCATCGACCCCAAGGGCAAGGTGGTGTTGAGCACTGTGCTGTGGCCGAAGCTGGAGCGTAAGCTGACCGAGCTCTTCCCCGAAGGCAAGGCTAAGGCTGTAGAGGAGAAGCTCACCATACAGGGCAGCAAAGGCCTGCTGTCCGCTATCGTCAGCCGGCCGGAAGGTGCGACGGGTCGGATACCGACCGCCATCATCATGCATGGCTTCGGTAGTAACAAAAATGCCGACTTGATGACTTTGCTCTCCGATTCCTTGCTTCGTCATGGCATCGCTACCGTACGTTTCGACTTCAACGGACATGGCGAGAGCGAAGGGAAGTTTGAGGAGATGACCGTGCCCAACGAGATCGAGGATGCAAAGAAGGTTTATGCCTATGTCTGCTCACAGCCGTGGGCTGACAGCACGCGCGTGGCGCTGATCGGCCATTCCCAAGGTGGTGTGGTGGCCAGCATGACGGCAGGTGAACTTGGAGAGAAACGTGTCGCCGCCGTGGTACTGCTGGCTCCGGCCGCTGTGTTGCGCGAGGATGCCATACGCGGCAACACCTTTGGCGTAGCTTACGATCCGCTTGATCCTCCGGCTGTGATTCCATTGATGGGCGGTCACTTGAAGTTGGGCGGCGACTATGTGCGCACGGCGTTCCGCTTGCCGATCTATGAGACTGCCGCCGGCTATCATGGTCCGGCTTGCATCGTTCATGGCACTGGAGACCGCATCGTGCCCTATACCTATGGCGAGCGTTTCCACAATGAGTGGAAAGGCAGTGAGTATGATGAGCTTCCGGGCTTCGACCATGGCTTCGGTCAGGATCTCTACCGTGCGGTGGAGCTAGTCAGTGAGTATTTGGCCAAGAATATCAACAGAAATTAAAAAAAGGAATAGGAGAAGCGCTTGTCTCTTCTCCTATTCCTTTTCTATAGGGTTCCTATTTTTATCAGTCTTACGACAAACCCACGATGTTGCCATCGACGATGTCTATGTGGTTGGCCTGCGGATCTTTGGGCAGTCCCGGCATACGCATCATGCTGCCAGCTACGGGTACGAGCATCTCGGCACCATTGTTGATGACGATGTCGTCGATTTCCATCGTGAAGCCATCGGTGGGACCGTAGGCTTTAGCGTCGGTAGAGAAGCTGTATTGCGTCTTGGCAATGCAAACCGGATAGCGGCTGATGCCCAATTGCTTGATCAGTTGCAATTGGTTCTTGGCCTTCTTGCTGTAGACAATCTTGCCGGCACCATAGATTTTCTTCGCTACAGCAGCAATCTTGTCTTCCACGCTGTCATCATCCTGATAGAGCAGTTGCAGCGGGCGAGAAGGCTCCTTCTCCACGGCACCGACGACCATGCGGGCCAGTGCTGCGGCACCTTTTCCGCCCTCGGCATAGGCGTCGTTGACCGCAAACATCACGTGGAGGTCCTCCTCGCAGTGACGGCGCACAGCCTCCATCTCCTCGTAGGAATCGTCGGCATAGCGGTTGAAGGCCACGACAACGGTCTGTCCGAAGCGACGCAGGTTCTCGACATGCTTGTCGAGATTCCACATTCCCTTCTTCACGGCGTCAATGTTACTCTCATTGATCTGCTCATAGTTGGCACCACCGTGCATCTTCAGTGCTTTGAGCGTCACCACGAGAACGGTGAGATCCGGCTGTAGTCCGGCCTTGCGGCATTTGATGTCGTAGAACTTTTCAGCACCCAAGTCTGCACCGAAGCCAGCCTCTGTGATGGCGTAGTCGCCGTAGGTCAGTGCGCAGCGTGTGGCAACGACAGAGTTGCACCCGTGAGCGATGTTGGCGAACGGCCCGCAGTGCACCATGGCAGGTGTGCCTTCTGTTGTCTGCACCAGGTTGGGGTTGAGAGCATCTTTGAGCAGTACGGTGATGGCACCTTCCACGCCCATGTCCTTGACATAGAACGGAGTGCCGTCGTACTGAATGCCGAGGAGGATATTGCCGATGCGACGGCGCAAGTCCTCCACACTTGTGGCAAAGCACATGATGGCCATGATCTCAGAGGCCGGCGTGATGTCGAAGCCCGTCTCGGCGATCATGCCGTTGGTGCGGGGGCCGAGGCCGGTGACGACATGTCGTAGCGCACGGTCGTTGATGTCAAGGACACGCTTCCACAGCACCTCTTTCAATGCGAAGCCGTCGGCGGCGTGCTGATAGATATAGTTGTCAAGGAGTGCGGCGATCATATTATTGGCCGAGGTGATCGCATGGAAGTCGCCAGTGAAGTGGAGGTTGATCTTGTCCATCGGCAGCACCTGCGCGTAGCCGCCACCAGCGGCACCGCCTTTCTGACCAAAGCAGGGGCCCAGAGAGGGCTCACGCAGTGCCACGACAGCATTTTTGCCGATGGCGTTCATGCCCAGTGCCAGGCCCACGCTGACCGTTGTCTTGCCGATGCCGGCCTTGGTAGGGCTGATGGCAGTCACGAGGATGAGGTGGTGCTTGCGCACGTCCTCTTCATGTATGGCGTTGATGTTTACCTTGGCGATGTACTTACCGTAGCCTTCAGTCATCTCTGGGTCGATGCCCAACTGGAGGATGATGTCGTTGATGGGACGGAGAACTGTCGACTGTGCAATTTCGATATCCGATTTCATCTCTTTACTTTAATGCGTTTAATGTATGGGAGTTCTTTGTGGAACTTGCTGTATTTTTATTGCAAAGTTACTTGTTTTTTCTCTTTTTTATTCATTATTAGCCTTCGAATTGAAGCCAAAAAAACAAAAAAGCCCTAACTTTGCCGAAAACAATTTCATATCATGAAGAAAAGAACATTCGTGGCTTTGGCGCTGGGACTTCTGATGAGTCTGACCATGCAGGCGCAGGAAGACCGAAAGGCTTTGCGTGACAGTCTGAAGCAGGCGATGGAGACCCTGTCGTATCATCCCGACTCTGTAGACCTGCGACTGCGCAAGGCTGCGTGGAACATGCAGCTTGGCGAATGGCAGTATGCCAAGGACGAATACGACTGGGTGATCAGTCATCAACCCGACAATCTGGCAGCAAGATACTATCGTGCTTATGCCAATACGCAACTGCGGCGATACAACTTCGCGCGTCTTGACTACGAGAATGTATTGCGCGTGGTGCCCGGCAACTTTGACGCTCGCCTGGGGCTGGCACTTCTCAACCAGAAGGATCACCACTATACCGAGGCGATGGATGGCGTGAACATGCTCGTCTCGTCCTATCCCGACTCAGCCACGGCGTGGGCGGCACGGGCAGGCATCGAGAAGGAACGCGACATGAAAGAGCTGGCGGTCTATGACTATGGCGAGGCCCTGCGCCGGGAGCCCAACAACCGCGACTGGCTGCTGGCACGCGCCGATCTGCTCATTGCCCTGCGCCGATACGAGGAGGCCAGGAAGGATCTCGACCGGCTGGTTGTCCTAGGCGTGGCGAGGGGAGAGCTGCGGGAGATGTATAAAGCCCTTCCCTAGCCCTCCCCGAGGGGGAGGGAATAGAGACCCGGCGAGCTGCCACAAGGGAGGAAGAATGCACGGCAAGGGCTCTCGTTGAGGCAGGGGCGGCGCGCCTTCGTTTTGGCGGTGGGCGCGGTGCCCTCTCGTTTTGGCGGTGGGTGCGGCGAGAGAGCAGTCAGGTGCGGCGAGAGATCAGTCAGGTGCGGCGAGTTATAACTCGCGGAACAGAACTACGATGGAAAAGCAGGCTAGGGAGGAGAGCCCCCCTCGGGACGGAAACGAAAATACCCCAGGGATTCACTGACGTGAACCCTTGGGGTATTTTATGTTCACTCATAGCTTCGCATCACCGGGTGATGGGAAGCCTAAGAGGCTTTCTCTTTTTACTTTTACTGTGGAGATCCTTGGTTAAGCGCAGCCGTAGGATCCGCCCTTCATCAGAGCTTCTCCGTAAGCGTTCATGCACTCCAAGTAATTCTCCCAAACTTTCTTTAAAGTCATCTTAATGTTATCCATAAACTTTTTCATCTTTTTTTCCTTTCTTACTTTAAAAGGTTACACAATCTGTTAACTAACTCGCTTGTTGGGAGCCTCACGGTTCCCGTCATTCAATGTTGTTATCCTGTATCTTAATACCTGACTCAATACCTTTTGTTATCCTGTATCTTGATACCTTGTTTATCTTAAACCTTTATATTGTTTTCATCTTATGACACTGCAAAGTTACTACCATTTCCCCATACCGGCAACTAAAAAACGGGGAAAATGGCTTTTTGTGGGCGCATTTTGATGTGGGTCAAATGTTGTCAGTCGGTTACTTGACACAGGTCAAATGTTGTCAGTACATTTGCTGTTATATTGGCAACATCTGTTCTGTTTGTAACATAAATGCAATGTATGCTTGTCTCTTTTTCCTATTTTGCGGTTTTCTTCTCTCTTGAGAGCACCAGTAGGATGACAGCGGAGAGGATGAGGACAATGCCGATGGCGAGGCGCAGCGTGAAGCTCTCGCCAAAGATGAGTACGCCGATACATACGGCGGTGACGGGTTCCACGGCTCCCATGATGGCGGTCGGCGTGCTGCCGATATGCTCGATGGCAATGTTGATGAAGTAGAGACTCAGCACGGTGGGGAGCAGGGCGAGTTGCAGGGCTGACGCCCATTCCAGTGGTGTGCGCAGGGGCATCAGACGCTCACCGATAAATAAGGTGTAGACGAGCAGGGCGATGAGGCCGAAGAAAACGATCCAGAAGGTGAACTTCACAGGCGACAGCTTTGTGTGGGTTTGGTTGACGCCGATGATGTAGAAGGCGTAGAGCAGTGAGGAGAGGATGACGAGCGACACGCCGACGGTGCTGAGCGTCACGCCACCCTTGCCGTGGTAGAGTAGTGCAATGCCGCTGACGGCCATCAGGATGCACAGCGTTGTGCTCCATGTCATGCGCTCGTGGTAGAAGACGACCATCAGCACGGCCACCATAATGGGATAGCTGAAGAGAATCGTGCTCGCCACACCGGCATCCATATAGCGGAAACTCAGATAGAGCGTGGCGGAGGACATCGACATCAGTGTGCCGAGGATGGCCAGACGGATGGCTGTACCCCACTTGATGGTCAGCGACTCGCGCTTGGCGGCCATCCAGATGAGAAACATCAGGGTGGCGAAAGCATAACGGTAGACGAGTACCGACGAGGGGTTCATTCCGTCGGCATAGAGTTGCAGGGTACCTAAAGGGTTGGTACCATAGAAGATGGCGGCTAAGAGAGCAGCCGCAAAGCCTTTTAATTTCATGGTTGAATGATGAGTGATGAAAGAGGAATGGAGAGCGGCACTGCAAGGCGGGAGGGCCGCTGCATAACAGCGGCATACCGAACCGAGCGGGCTCGACGAAACGAGGGAAGAGTGGCTCTTGCCCCCTTGAAGCATTTTGCTCCCCTCTCCTTGGGAGAGGGGCAGGAGGGTGAGGCTCTCTCTTTGGGAGAGGGATTGGGGGTAAGGCTCTCTACCTTAGACGTGCATCAGGTCGCTCATGATCGTATTGCTCAGCAAGATGCCGCAGCGGGTGAGATGGATGTGATGGCCGGTGATGGCCAGCATCTGCTTGTCGAGGTAGGGCTGGGCTTGCGTGAGGAGATAAGAACGGTAGGGAGGCGTGAGCCTGTCGAGGTCAAGGCCTTCGTGTGTGCGCAGGGCTGTGGTGATAAGGTCGTCGTAGTGTGTGCTCTCGTCGATGGGCTCCTCGGTATAGGGCAGCCGGCCAGACTCTATGGCCGTGATATACTGCTTGAGATCGGCGACGGCCCAGTGGCGGGAATGGCCGTCGTAGCTGTGTGCCGCCGCACCGAGTCCGACATATGGGATGTCGTGCCAGTAGCTGCTGTTGTGGCGGCTGCCAAAGGACGAAGAGCGGTGCCGGGCTTTGTCGTCGTCTGTCAGTCTGGCAAAGTTGCTGATCTCGTAGTGCTCATAGCCTGCCGCTGTGAGGCGGTCGATGAGTGTGTCGTACATCTTGATGCTCAGTTCCTCATCGATTTCGCTGACCTTACCCTGTTCCAACATACGGTAGAGCGGTGTGCCCTCCTCGTACATCAGTCCATAGGCGGAGATATGCTCGGGCTGTAGGCGCAGGGCATGGTCGATGTCGTGCTGCCAGTCGTCCATGGTCTCATTCGGAAAGCCGAACATGAGGTCGAGGCTGATGTTACGGATGCCGTCGGTGCGCAGAATGTCGAATGCGCGGTCCACTTCCTCTGACGTATGGCGTCGGTGGAGCAGGCGCAAACGGTCTTCGTCGAAGGTCTGTGCGCCCATGCTCACCCGGTTGACGGGCAGATCGCGGAACATCGATGGTTGGATGTCGTCGGGATTGCACTCCATGGTCACCTCCGCATCGTCGGCAACGGGGTACACCTTATATATATAGGTGAACAGCCGGAGCAGGTCGTCGTGGCTTAGCTGACTGGGCGTGCCACCCCCGAGATAGATCGTCTCTATGAGCGGATGGGTCTTTTGCAGACTGATCTCACGGCATAGCGCATCGGCATATCGCGACCGCAACTCCAGCATGGTCGTGGAGTAGAAGCCGCAGTAGATGCACCGCGAGGCACAGAAAGGAATGTGAACATATAGTCCCGCCATGATACTCTATTGGTTATTTGCGACTGCAAAATTACTAATAAGTTTTAAAAAACAGTCCTCAAATAGTACTTTGATTTGCAACCTATTGATTTTTTTCCTATCTTTAACCGCAAATAAGCGGGACAAGTCCCGTTTACCTTGACCGAGACATATATCTAACAACTTTAAACCCTTTTGATATGAGAGTATATCAGACAGACGAAATCAAGAACATTGCCCTGCTGGGCAGTGCGGGAAGCGGCAAGACCACCCTTGCCGAGAGTATGCTTTATGAAGCCGGCGTCATCAAGCGGCGTGGTACAGTGGAAGGGAAGAACACTGTGAGCGATT
>Ga0310695_10002233_pt1 | contig 41637 bp, 28 predicted proteins | sample RumenRJG_04DNA_FD_203882 | JGI IMG/M metagenome (GOLD analysis project Ga0310695, IMG submission 203882) | Bovine rumen microbial communities from Lethbridge, Alberta, Canada - RJG_04 (v2) (version 2) | ecosystem: Host-associated > Mammals > Digestive system > Stomach > Rumen | place: Canada... | reverse complement strand
AATCTTTTGTGTACAATCATCAGCAGGAAGATAAAAAGGCAGTGTGCATTCTCGCAAATAGTGACAATGATACGTCTTATGCTGATGTATTATGTGGATTTTGCAGGTTTTATGGAAGATCCTGAGAGAGTCTGGAATGAAATAAGCTCAACATGTGACAATCCACCCCCCTGAGAATGAGGAAAAACAAGAGTAAAATGAAATAGGGGGGCTTACAGAAAAAACAAAATATCCGAAATGCTGTGTTTCAAGCACTTCGGGTATACAACGTATTGTTTACCGGACACCAATATTATTGAATATAATTTCTTCGCAAAGCTCAGGCGCTACGCGGAATCCTGATTTTATTTACTTCCCCCCCATATCTCTTGCTTGAGGGAGCACTCAAAAAAAAGGGCTTGCAACCAGAGAATGATCGCAAGCCTATAGATATAGATGTTGTTATATAATGTTTAGAACTTATAGCCAACAGTGAATGTTAGTGCGTTGAAAGAGCCGTCACCCTCCTTCTGAATATTGCTGACACCGAAGTTGTAACGGAGGTTGAATACGAAATCGTTGATCTCGTAAGATGCACCTACAGGGATTGAAACGAATGTTGACTTGTACAAATCCTTTACCTTGAGTTTTGTCAAACCATAGTCGTACTCATCATAACCATCAATCTTTGCAGTTGCGAGGATATTGAAGGCAATACCAGCCTTGAGGGCAAGACCTGGAGCTACATAATAGTTAGCTGTTACAGGAATGTTGAAGTAATAGTTACTATAAGTAACGTCGTCCTTGAGAATTGTCTTGCTAACGTTGTAGCCTGTGAGGTTGAGACCGAGAGCTGCACCGAACTTATCGTTTACCATATACATACCTTCAACACCAGCAGTAAGAGCGAAAGCACCATCAGCATCACTACCATCACCAGTAGCAGTAGAATAAGTTACACCTACGTTTGGCTGCAAAGTGAATGAACCTGCCTCAGACTGTGCAGAAGCAGAGATTGCCATAAAAGCGGCTGCAATAAATGCAAAAATTTTCTTCATAATATTTAGTTGTTTTTTCCTACTCTTTTTTAAGATTTTCGGATTCCTCTTTTGAGTTTTTTCGAGTGCAAAAGTAGGTGAATATATTCAAATTGCAAAAAAAATCATCAAAAAAAAGATTAAATCTGTCTTTTTCTTGCGGAAAAGCAAGAAAATAAGTGAAGAGTGAAGAGATAAAGTGAATAGTGAATAACGAATAGTGAATAATACTTAATACTGGTAGCCACCAGAACGAAGGTGCTTGTAATGGCGTTAGCCAGTATTAAGTATTATTCACTATTCACTTTTCACTATTCATTTATAAGTATGTTTAGAACTTATATCCAACGGTGAATTGGAATGCGTTGTATGTGCCGTCTGTGTGCTTATTGCTGAGAATCTTACGCACACCGATGTTGTATCGAGCATCAAAGACGAAGCCATTGATTTCGTAAGAAGCACCTACTGGGATAGAAATGAAAGCACGCTTAAAGAGTTTCTTGTATTTCACGCCTTCAATCTCATCCTCACCATCATACTTTGAGGTTGCGAGGATATTGACGGAAGCGCCAGCCTTCAGGGCAAAACCAGGAGCTACATAGTAATCAACTGTAACTGGAACGCAGACGTAATAGTTGCTGCTGATCTTTCCTTTTTCTGGACCTTCTTTTCCGCTTACATTATAACCGGTAAGGTTCACGCCAAGGGCTGCGCCGAACTTATCTGTGAACATATACATACCCTCGACGCCGGCAGTAAGACCAACGGCAGCCTTAGCATTTGTTCCGGCATCACCAGTGGCAGAAGCGACTGTGAGACCTACGTTAGGTTGGATAGTGAATGAACCAACCTCAGACTGTGCAGAAGCAGAAAGTGAAATAAGTGCAGCTGCAATGAAACTGAATAGTTTTTTCATGATGAATGGTATTATTTTTTCCTACTCTAAATAAAGATTTTCGGATTCCTCTTGTTTCGGTTGCAAAAGTATGCAATTATTTTCAAAATACCAAGGATTTTATGAAAAAAATACATTTTTTTAGTTCATAGTTCATAATTCATAGTGCATAGTCTTCTTTAGTTCATAGTGCATAGTCTTCTTTAGTTCATAGTGCATAGTTCATAATTCATAGTTGCCGTGCGCTAACCAACTAAGCACTATGCACTATGAACTATGAACTATGCCCTGCCCCCATAAACAGATTAAACACTTGCTCATTCGTCTTCTGCTTGAAACGTGAACGGCGTTTGCGAAGTGTGGCCTCACTTGTTTTTGTAATGATTGACGCTGTTGCATTGTTGCATCCTATGAAGATAAGCAAGGCGTAGATGCACTCATCCTCTGTAAGTTCTGGATAGGCGGTTACAAGTTTCTGTAACTGGTCGATGAACACCTCAAGGATGCTGTCAATAAGTGGCAGACGTTCTTCATCCGGCAAGTAATTCTTGTCGGTATGATACTTCAACTGACGGATCTTGGAATATGCCGGACGAGCCTGGAATATCTCTCTTGACACCTTGAACTGTTCGAGATAGAGCATAGAGAGGTTCTCTTCCTTCTCTTCCGTCCATTGAGTTTCCTCTGTCTGTTGGGCGTTTTGAGTTGAGTTATTAGTGTTTAGAGTAGCCTGTTTTCTTGCTTCCTCACGCACTACACGAAGGTTGAGAGTCTCCATTCTGCGCTGCAATCCTATCATCTTGTGCTTGTTGCGAACCATCTGCCCAAGGAACAATATTCCGAAGACGACAATCACGATAAGTACGACGACGAGCCAGTGAGTGCGCTGGAGTCGGAGGTCACTCTCGTATTTCTCACGCTGATAGCGTTCTGTGATGCTTTTGAGCTCATCGCGCTGTCGCTCTTCCAGACTCTTGTCTGTGAACTTCATAGCGGAGTCGGCATAGAGACAGGCGTGATCTAGATGTTTCAGATGCTTCTCAGCCTTGTAGAGCCTACGATAGAGTTTTCCGCGAGCCTCGAAATCCGTAGAATCATGATATGCAAGGCTTTGACGTATTGCCACCACACATGAATCCCATAGGTTCTTGTTCTCGAAGCATCGTGAGCGGTTATAGTAATAGGTGGCATGATCTTTACGTCTCTGTCCTGGCACCTCATGTGAGCGTTCAAACATCTCCAGAGCCTTGTCGGGGTTGCCTTGTGATATAAGGACAGCTCCAAGGTTGTTGTATGCGTTTATCGTATGTTTTTTATCGTTAGTGGCAACGGCAAGCCCAAGCACCTTATTATAAAAGAAGGTGGCACTATCAAGTCTGTTCTTGATATTACTAAGGTAATAGCTTGACGCCATGCGATTATAAACGCTTATGCGAAGAGAGTCATTGTCGATGTTCTCCATAGCCTTGAGCGACAATTTCGCATAGTCAAGTGCCTTTACAGGATAGTCCTGATCCCAATACACTCGTGAAATATGCTCGTAGGTCTTTACGAGAAGCTCGGTAGGGTTGTCCTCATCCTGAAGGGAAAGAGAATGCAAAAGCATTTCGGCAGCCTCATTGAGAGAGTCGGCAGATTTTGCAGCACACACTCCAGCCTTATACAATTCTTCCGCATCCTGCATCTTATTGTCACAGGATCCCAGCATTATCGTCAGAAAGGATAATATACCTAAGAAAACAATCTTGTTACTCTTTACTCGCATCTTCTGTTTTTATTGTCTAAAGTCTAAAGTCTAAAGTCAAAAGTCTAAGATCAAAGGTCTAAGGTCAAAGGTCTAAGGTATAATCGCTAACCCCTAAACTCTAACCCCTAACCCCTAACCTCTTTGTCATTATTGAGTGCAAAGATAATTCTTTTGCATCTAAAAAGCGAAGATCTTACGTGTTTTTTCAAAAAAAATATCAAAAAGCGTGACTAATGCGTGACCGAGATACGTGTCACAATCTTGTCACGACATTTTATTGGGGGTTTTTCAGGAAATCATTAATTTTGCAAACAAGAAAAACAAAGGCTGAAAGTCAAGGCTGTCAGAACCTTAGTCCTTTGACCTTGGTCTTTATACATTAAAAATAAAATTATGAGAAGAATGATAATTGGTTTCATTATCCTCTGCATTGGTGCAATGATGATGGCAAAGGCATTAGGTTACAACGTGTTTGATTGTATCCTTGAGACAGACTGGAAGAAATATATCCTTCCTGCCTTAGTATTGTTTATCGGACTAAAGATGATCTTCAGTTCGGTAAGTGGTCATGAACATACCGCTAATATGAAGCTATGCGAGATTCCGGAAGTGGCGGAAGGTGAGCCTCTGAAAATCTCCGTTGCCTTCTCTGGTAATGCCTACAATCTTAGGGACGAGGATTTCTATGGAGCAAAGATTGATGCTTTCATAGGTGGTGTGAGCATGGATTTGCGTGGAGCACGTATCCATGATGGAAGCGTACTTGACATTCATACGTTCATGGGTGGGGTAGAGCTGAAACTTCCACAGGACATTGACCTTCAGATACACAGCTCATGCTTTATCGGAGGGGTAGGCAATCCGTCACCACGCAGTCATAGTAAGGATGCAAAACGTCTTATCATCAATGCAAATTGCATGATAGGAGGTGTTGGCATCAAGGACTAAACGAAACTTGTTTTGCGACGACGACGAATTCTGGCGATTACGAAATGAGAGCTGACAACCATGACAAACAGGGTTCCTATTGCTATGGTTATCCACAGGTTTCGGTTAGCCGAAGCCTGTGCTTTTTGTATCTCTTCCTCCACTCCTTGCATCTTCAGGGTCATAGTGGCAATATCGTTGAGGGAAATCTCACGCTGTATGGAATCATCCAAAGCTACGAGTTTCTCCATTAGAGCCAAAGCGTGCTCATAGTCTCCCATCTCCTTATATACGGTCATTGGGGCTTCTATCCTCATACGTTCAAGTGGTAGTTGCTTTGACAGTTCAAGAGCCTCTGCATATTGCTTGTTGTTTTTCAGCCATAGAAACTTGAAATACAGCAATGATCCTTCATCGTAGGATGTTCGTGCCTCTGGAATATCAATATACTTTTTGTAAAGTTCATTGAACTCATTGACCCTGCCAAGTTTCTGTGCAAGGAAAATATACGACTGGTAATAGCGCATCTTGCAAGCCGGATTCTTGAAACAATCGAGCTTGGCAGCATCGTCAAACACCTTCTGTGCCTTGTCATATTGCTGGCATTCCATATAGGCACGTGCAAGATCCATGTGTATTCCGAAATATTTCTCCTGGGATATCGTAATCGTTGATGCTATCTGGAGTGCCTTGGCATATTCGTCAATGGCCGTGTGACCATCGTAACGCGACATAAGGCATATATCTCCCAATGCCATGTGGGAGTACATCTGGCCTATTGCACTACCTATGCTGTTTGCCTCATCCACCATTTGCTTGGCAAGGAAGAATGCCTCACTCGGTTTGGTATCTACGACGCAGAAGCAATAACGATAGAATGCCTCAAAATACATGTTGGCATTCTGATGTGCCTTGGCTATATCCATGCGTTGCTGCTCTATTCGCATCACCTCGTCGAACTTCCCCGAAGAAACGGCTATTTGCTCTTTCATGGAAAGTGCGACAAACTGCACCGCATAGTTACGTGAGGTGATGCCTCTGCTCATCACGGAATCGGCTATATGTGAATACCTTGCAAGCTGCTTGGGATCTGCATCATTGCTGTGCATACTTAATATGGCAAGGGCAGAAATATATTCTGACTCATTGTATTCGTCTGCCTTCCACACCGTGGTACTGGCATTTCCTATATTTGGCAATATAAGGAATAGTGCTATTATAGAGAACAGTCGCATAGTTTTATGTACGATGTTATTAAATGAAAAATGAAAAGTGAAAAATGAAAAATATTAGTTGCAAATTGTACATGAAATGTTTTTTCATTTAATTCTTCAATCCATTCACGAAATCCCTCGCTGCCATTCGCTTCTTTCCGGCAATTTGTACCTCAAGGATTTCAAGCTGATAGTCGGATGCGGAGATATAGAGATGATTCTTCTCTGCATGAAGAGTGCCAGGAGCCTCAGCCTTACGATCGGTCTTCTGTGCCTTGTAAATCTTCATGACAGTCTCACGACCATCGGGAAGAGTGATGTTTGTCCATGAGCCAGGCACAGGGGAGAGTCCGCGCACGAAGTCATGACATTGCTTCACGGTCTTGTTCCAGTCAATCTCACATGTCTCCTTGAAAATCTTAGGAGCGTTGTGCAACTCCTCTCCTACAGGAATCATATCTTCCTGTGGAAGCGACTCTACATTACCGTTACCTGCTATGATAGCATCAACAGTCTCAATTGCAAGCTCTGCACCAAGTTTCATAAGTCCGTCATAGACATACTCCACATTGGCATCGTCAGGCACATCAAACGGCTTCTGCCTGATGATTCTGCCAGTATCAATATCATGGTCGAGGAAGAAGGTGGTTACGCCTGTCCTCGTCTCGCCATTGATGATTGCCCAGTTGATAGGTGCAGCACCACGATACTGTGGAAGGAGGGCAGCATGAACATTGAACGTGCCGAAGCGTGGCATATCCCATACTATCTCAGGCAGCATACGGAAGGCTACGACAACCTGCAAATCGGCATTATAGCTACGAAGCTGCTCGATGAACTCCGGGTCTTTCATCTTGACCGGCTGAAGCACAGGGATGTTATGCTCAAGTGCATATTGCTTCACCTGTGATGGCTGAAGCACAGACCCATGTCGCCCCACCGGCTTATCCGGCTGCGTAACTACAGCTACAACGTTATATCCGCCCTCAACAAGGGCAGAGAGAGTACCCACCGCAAATTCGGGGGTGCCCATGAAGATTATTTTCAAACTCTGTTTATCCATAATTCTTTTATAAATTATAAAATGAACAATGAAAAATGAAAAATACAAGATAGTATTTTAAATCAAAAATGAACAATGAAAAATCATGAAATACAGATTACGCTTTTACGCGAAGATAGTAACTTGTATTTTTCATTTTTCACTTTTCACTTTTCACTTAATCATTTGAAAGGTCCGCCACCATCTTTCTGTATTGCGCATAGACATGGCTGCGGGAAACGTAGCCGATGAGGTGGTTGTTATCGTCCATGACAGGAAGCTGATGCGCGTGATACTGGTCGAATGCCTTTACGACATCCTCCATAGGATCACCAAGACGGAGCTGTGTTGGCGGGTCGCTCATCAGTTGTGAGACGCGGAAATGATGATAAAGTTCTGTACGGAAAACGATATGACGAAGCTTGTTCATGTCAATCTCGCCAAGGAGATTGCCGGCACGGTCGAGGACTGGCAGAAGACTGCTACCCGACTTGCTCAGGGAATGAACCAACTGCCCAAGTTCCATGTCCTTATCCACACTAACATAATCCCTTTCGATAACGCTGTCAAGGCTCATAAGCGTGAGTACGGCACGGTCGGTATGGTGCGTGATAAGCTTGCCCTCACGAGCCAGACGCATGCCATAGATGCTGTGAGGCTCGAAGATAAGGATTGTGAGGTATGAACTTACGGCGGTAATCATAAGCGGCATGAAGAGATCATATCCGGCTGTGAGTTCGGCAATGAGGAAGATACCCGTAAGAGGGGCATGCATCACGCCAGACATAACGCCTGCCATTCCAAGCAGGGCTGCATTCTTCTCAGGAAAATAGACACCCATGCCATACATATTCCAGATGCGTGCAAAGAAGAATCCTGCAAAGGCTCCGATAAAGAGTGAAGGTGCGAAGGTACCGCCACAACCGCCACCACCATTAGTAGAAGCCGTTGCAAAGGACTTAGTGAGCACAATCATACCGATATAGACGATAAGCCATTGCTCATGACCATAGAACAGGGAACCGTTCATCACCTTATCCCAATCGGCCTGAGTACGTCCGTCAAGAAGAATATTGATATCCTTATAGCCCTCACCGTAGAGTGAAGGGAAAAGGAAGATGAGAGTGCTAAGAATGATACCTCCAAGGGCAAGCTTTGCGTAGGTGTGGTTCTTCAGCTTTCCAAAGATATTCTCGCAGAAAGTCATGGAACGAATGAAGTAGAGAGCCACGAGTCCGCAGAATACGCCCAAGAGGATATTGCTTGGCACGCGCTCTACTACCCAAGGACTATCAAGCACGAATGTGAACAACTGGTCGTTGCCTATGAAGATATAGGTGAAACAGGTTGCCGTTACGGATGCGATTAGGATTGGGGAGATGCTCGCCATAGTGAGGTCGATCATCAGTACCTCAATGGTGAAGACGAGTCCGGCTATTGGAGCCTTGAAGATTCCGGCAATAGCAGCCGCAGCACCACACCCCACGAGCAACATCAGCGTCTTGTTGTTGAGTCGGAATAGCTGTCCGAGGTTACTCGCTATACTCGAACCCGTGAGCACGATAGGAGCCTCGGCACCTACGGAGCCACCGAATCCGATTGTTATGGCTGAGGCAAAGACAGACGACCAGCAGTTATGCCTCTTCAGTCGGCTCTGCTTGGTACTGATGGCATAGAGGATTCGGGTAATACCATGCGAGATGTTATCTCTCACCACATACTTCACGAAGAGTGAGGTTAGCCATATACCGACGATAGGGAACACAAGATAAAGCCAGTTGAAAGACTTCATATTGAATTCCGAGGTCAGCAGATGCTGTATGAAGTGGATGGCAGAATGAAGTATGTATGCAGCAATGGCCGCAAGCATACCTACAAAGAATGCGAGGACAAGCGTAAACTGCTTGTCCGACACCTTCTTTACTCGCCATTCTATGAGTTGATCTATTGTCATAATCAAGTGTTGGGTGATGGGTGTTGGGTGATGGTGGGCAGTAATTCTTGCTAACCGCTAACACCTATCACCCAACACCCATCACCTAAATTACTTCCTTATCACAGTCACCTCACCATTCCCAGCAAGCTTTATGATACTTGAAGGCACATGAGGTTCATGCTCGTTTCTACGTGACTTGCAGACATAATCCACAGCCTCAAGAAGTTCTGGGGCGATGTCACGATAGTTTTGTGCAGCAGGCTCACCACTTATATTCGCACTAGTAGAGACGATAGGCTTCTGCATACGATAGCAGAGTTCCTTGGAGAACGCCTCTCTTGTGATGCGCATAGCTATGCTACCATCCTCTGCTACAAGATTGTTGGCAAGTCCGCTGGCATTATCAAGGATAACGGTTGTTGGTTTTGTAGGGAGATTGAGAAGATCCCATGCCACATCAGGTACGTTACGGATATAACGTGAAATGCGCTTGTCTGAGTCAATAAGACATATCAATGCCTTTGAGTCATCACGCTTCTTTATCTCATACACCCTTTTCACAGCCTCCGCATTTGTAGCATCACATCCGATTCCCCATACCGTATCAGTTGGGTAGAGGATAACGCCGCCTTGCTTCATCACGCGAACTGCCTCAGCGATGTCGGCAGCCCAGCCGTCCTTGAGAGCAGGAGCGCCAGCGGCCTCTCCCCCCGCCCTCCCCCGTAGGGAGGGAGCCGGATTGCGCAAAGAAGCACCCTTTTTATTTTCTGATTTTCTGATTTTATCGTTATTGTATGCCATATTTTTTATTCTTTTATTAGTTGCTTTACTTTTTGCTATTTTATTCTCTGAACACCTTTCGCACTCCGGCTCCCTCCCTACAGGGGAGGGCGGGGGGAGAGGCCGTGTCGCCCTTTACGTATTCAACTTCGTCAGCATCCACCCTCCATTCCTTTTCTGGAACGTCAGTTCTGCCTCCAGACCATTGGCAATGCCGCGAACCACGAAAATCCTTGTGTTTGAAGGCTGGTATGGCTGATCACCATAATGGATGTTATAGAGCGTGCCGGAAGGCAACCAAGGCAGGAAAGCCGGAACCTGCTCTGCCATAAGTTCACCTGTCATGCGAGAGAAATCATCCTCGGGATCTGGACCAGAAAAACTAACAGACTCCGCAATGGAAACAGACTGTATTGTAGAATCCGTAACGAAGTTATTGTAGAATCTCAGAAACGAAGCATCCTCATGCTTGGCAAGCGGCATAATCTTTACGCCCAGCATTTTCCAGAGACCGAGTACACGCTTGAATTGCCATCTCTCAACCCTTGACTTCTTGAATGAAATCTTTTCCACATATACGCTACTGATGGCGGTATCCTTAACCACATCCATCTGACGGGCACTATTGAAAACGAGTGTGTAATAGCCTTGACGCATGAAAAAATGCTCCATGCCCCATTTGCACTTTTCTACCTTCGACAACTTGCCGTAGGTATCAACATTGACGGGGTAGTCGGTACGGTCAGTCTGAAGGCGACGATTAGCTGCATAGTTGAAAATGAAATCATCGAATAGCTCGTCAGCAGCCTTAGGCATGGGTTCATCCTCAATCAACGCCTCCATAGAGTCTGTGCCAAGCGTGTCGGTGAGCATGGAATCCACGTCAGCAGATATGTCCGATGTTGTCTTTTTGTCTGTACAGCTAGTACCGACAAAGAGCATCGCCAATGACGCAAAAAAGACTACAAATACAATTTTTCTCATCAAATTTACACAATTTTCGGTGCAAATGTACACATTTATTTTTATTTTATCCTTATTTTCCAAGAAAAATATTAATTTTGCACGCAAATTTGATTTAAGACACTATGTTAGTAGAGAAAATAGACTCACTTCGTAAGGAAGTGGAAGCGCTGACAGCCTCCAACGCAGAAGAAATCGAGGCTCTTCGTCTGAAGTATCTCAGTAAGAAAGGTGAGCTCAACGCCCTGATGACCGACTTCCGTAGCGTGCCGGCCGATCAGAAGAAGGAGCTTGGTATGAAGATTAACGAACTCAAGCAGTTCGCACTCGATAAGATCAACGGACTCAAGGAACAGGTTGCAACTACTGAGACTGTTGCTGATGACCTCGACCTTACCCGTACTCCTTACCCTATCCAGCTCGGCACACGCCACCCTCTCTCTATCGTGAAGAATGAGATCGTGGAGATTTTCCAGCGTATGGGCTTCACATTGGCTGACGGTCCAGAGGTAGAGGACGACCTTCACGTGTTTACAAAGATGAACTTCGCTGCTGATCACCCAGCACGTGACATGCAGGACACATTCTTCGTGGAGCAGAGTCCGCTCAACGATGTTACGAAGAACATCATCCTCCGTTCTCACACTTCAAGCGTACAGGCTCGTGTGATGGAGCAGGGACAGCCACCTATCCGTGTCATCTGCCCAGGACGTGTGTTCCGTAACGAGGCTATCACAGCACGTGCACATTGCTTCTTCCACCAGATTGAAGGTCTCTATATTGACAAGAACGTATCTTTCACCGACCTTAAGCAGGTAATGCTTACCTTCGCACAGGAGTTGTTCGGACCAGACACCAAGATCCGTCTCCGTCCAAGCTACTTCCCATTCACAGAGCCATCAGCAGAGATGGATATTTCTTGCCATATCTGTGGCGGTAAGGGCTGTGGATTCTGTAAGCATACTGGTTGGGTAGAGATTCTCGGTTGCGGTATGGTTGATCCTAACGTTCTTGAGCTCTGCGGTATCGACTCTAAGGTATATTCAGGCTACGCATTCGGTCTTGGTGTTGAGCGTATCACCAACCTCAAGTACCACGTTTCCGACCTCCGTATGTTCTCAGAGAACGACACTCGCTTCCTTCAGGAATTTGAGGCAGCGAACTAAAAGGATAAAGAAAAAATGATTTAGAGGGTTTATACACGAAAGCGGATTAACTCAGCAATGGGTTGTCCGCTTTTTTCTATCTTCATTTCTTCGAAAACGGAAAGCCTCCCTAAAAAGTTGACAGTACGTTGTAAAAAAATAGAATTTTGACACTACTCTGCAACTCATCACCCGCAGCGCCGTAAGCTATTGTGACTCTTGTCGTTACAGCGGTGATTCATTTTATTCCACTCGTCACCCACTCATCACCAGAATCCTTGTATCTTACTGATTATGTGAAACTTGTGCGATTTATTCACTCGTCACCACTCGCCAACGTTTTTAGGGTGACGAGTGAATTAACTCTGCAAATATCTCTGTTTCAGAGCAATATACTATGTAAGGGTGTCTTTCCCTGATTTTGGTTTACAGTTTTTGGTTATTATTAAACTGCCTTTGTTGACATTGTTCTGAAATTGTTGTCGTGTTCCTGAAAAGGTTCACACATTCCTGATTTCGTTGACATCGTACTGAATATGTTTACTCCGCATGAAAACTATGAAAAACACTCGGGGGATGCCCGACGGCAGGGGGCAGACAGCCCCCGAGAGTCCTACCGACTCTGCCCGTGTACCTGTGTAGGTACCTGCATTCCAAGACTGTAGTGCGGACGCTTGTCATTGTAGAAGGCTATGTACCTGCCTATACGGCTGTCTGCCTCTGCAATGTTCCTGTACCGCTTCTCCCTATATACGACCTCTGTCTTTATCGTTCCGTTGACACGCTCTGCTATGGCATTGTCCGTCGGCTTGTAGTCTTCTGTCATGCTGATGCTTATATTGTGCCTGTTAAGCTCACCGACATATGCATCACAGCAGTATTGTATTCCTCTGTCCGAGTGGTGTATAAGCCCTTAAAGGTCGTCCCTGCCAGTCTGCTCTATTGCCATGCGCAAGGCCCTTAGTGTGTACTTTGCCTCAAGCGTCGGTGACAGGCTCCAGCCTATGATCTTGCGTGAATAAGCATCCGTTACGAGATGCAGGTAGCAGAAACCATCATCCGTATCAATATAGGTGATGTCGCTCACCCATAGGGAGTTGGGGGACATGGGGATATAGTCCTTTACCAGGTTCCTGTACTTATGGAACCTGTGGTTGGAGTTTGTCGTATGCCTGGGTCTGGGGCGTTTCAGGACAAGACCGAACGTGCGCAGGATACTGAAGAAACTGTCGCGTCCTGGAATCCAGCAATCGGGATATATCCTGCCTATCATGAGCCACAGCTTGTATCCTCCTATGCCAGGATCCATTTCACGTATATGCCTGACTGTGTCTATTATAGGCGTCAGGCGGTTTACAGAACACTCCTCATCGCGTCTTCTCTTGTAATAGGCCTGCCTTGTGCGGCCAAGTAGTCTGCAAGCGACATCAACCTTGTAATGATCACGCTCGCAGAGGCGGTCAACTACTTGGCCCCAGATTTTTTTCGTACCTTCATGCCTTGTTCCTCGGCAATCTCTATCATTGTCTCGAGGGCATGAGTACGCATCTGCTCCCATTTCAGGGCTTTCTCCAGCTCTGCAATGCGGGCCTCCAGCTCATTCGGGGCTTTGCTTGTCTTTGCCATGTCTGATGGCAGGCCAGGGGGAATGTATGACGCTGGTCTGCGGTGCAAAGGTAATACTTTTTCGGGACTTTTCACGTCCTTGATGTATTTTTTCACCCAATTACATAATACCGTATGGGAGGAAAGGCCATATTTCTGGCATATTTCCTTGGCACTGACATCTGTCGTGTAGTACTCGATGGCTATCGAGATACGTTCTTCTTTTGTGAAATAGAATCTTTTTCGCATTTTACTTTAATTGATTTACTAAAGTGTAAACCAATTTCAGTATAAGACAGGGTGATGAGTAGGTGACGAGTGAAATGAAATGAATCACCGCTGCAACCTTTTAATACATAGTGCCTTACAGCGCTACGGGTGACGAGTTGCAGAGTAGTATGAAAATTCTATTTTTCTTAATGTTAAAGTGAGCAATATAAATTAAAGGCTGTTATACCTTCGTTAATCCTCCGTTACAAAACCGTTTCAAATCCGTTTCTTGGAATGGGCGAAAAATGGGATTTGGTAGGGATTTGCTTAGGCCTTGCATGGGACTTGGAGACTTACTCATTTCAATGTGAATTTTACGACCAATTTTCATCCAAACAGATTTCTTTTTTTCTGTCCTCATTTTTTCAGAGACGGAAACATCCCTAAAGAGGAGAACATATTTCTTCTCTGTTTTCTGAATTTATTTCTCTCTTTTTTGCTATTTCTATCGTCAATCCCTTGCATTTGACATAATTTTTCATTACCTTTGCACTCGTTGTTTATAAAACATCAAGTCGAATAATCATAAAAATAAACCTAATCAAAAAACTAAGGTATCTCAATGAAGGAATCAATAATCCTATCTCTTTTCCTACTCCTATCTCTGAGTGACTGGGCAAAGGCAAGCAACGTCTCTGCCAATGATTCTGTCTGTATTATTGAAGGAACTATCAAGAACATTCCCGATGGCTGTGACGTTATTCTCTATGGCTCTGCCGGCAAATATAGCGGAAAACAGAAGACAATCACACAGATAAAGAAGGGCAAGTTTCGCTTTGAGAAGAAAGTTACAGGAAATGAGATATACCGCATTTATCTATACCCATGTGTCAGTAATACAAAAATATACATAGATCCAAACACCAAGAAAACAACAATCATTGGTGAGGGTACAACACCCTCGCTTTGGATTGCCGTAAACAACAACTTTGAACAGCAGGAACAGAACTTGTACAACACATACAAGAAGGAAAAGCTTGCTGAACTTGTAGCATTAGATAACAGCAGGGATTCTATAACTATCAAAATTGGTATAGCAACAACACAGAGCGAAAGGCAAGCCCTCTCGGATGAGAGGAATAAAATATCTCAAACCATAACAGAATGGAATCACAAATACTGCAACACTATGTTAGAACTGATGGAAAACAGACCATACAGTCAAGTCTTTGCATCAGAACTTGTCCTGGTACTAAAGAAAGCCAAGAGAGTGGAAAAAACATTTGCTGAATCTCTAACAGAAAAAGTGCGACAACTTCTGAATAAAGTACCAGTCACAGAATACACAAATGATGATATTTCATACGTAAGAAGAACCCTAAAACTGGAAAACGCTCAACTTACCAACGTAATTCCCAACGAAGATAATGAGTACAGAAAAAACATAACAACCACAGCAGAGAAACAAGGTTGGTGCGCTTTCTTTGACCACAAAAGGAGCTATGAGGTTGATGATCATACGGAAATTTATATCATAGAAACATCGGCATCTAATGGTGCATTGATATTAAGCAACCAAACAGGCAAAATCATCCCTTCGGGGTGTCCTGTAATTCTGCATACCTACAATGAAATGACTGATGGCACATATAGCATAACATTGACCGAAAAAAATGTAACTGACATTCCATCATACACAAGATGGAATCTGTTAGATGTATCTACTGCCGACGAGAAGATCAAGGCATGGCGTTTAGGCTTTTCTGCAAAAGAAAAGGAGATTGCATTATACCCTTGGGAAACAAACAATGCAGAGAGTAGCATTGTATATCTGCGAATGCCTAATAGTTTTACAGATATGCCAATCAAAGTTACACAGGCATCTGGAATGTGGGAAATTGGTACTGCACACAAGAAAAACAAATTCCGCTTTATGAGGAACAAGCCATCCGACAGGAAAGACACCATAGATTTTGACATGACCATACCAAACAGTAATGACCTGAAAAATGTATATCTTTGTGGGCAGCCATTACTATTTGACAAGGAAAATGAATACTTATGTCCAATTACCATAACCGATAGCATTTTCCTTTCATTAAAAGCTTATGGAATGCCAGAAGCTTATGCTGGTGCAATAAAAAATAATGTGTGGAATAAGTCTAAATGCGTATCTCTTGACGTTGAAGGAAACAATATGTTTAATCATCCATTATTCTCCAAAGGATCAAACAATTCATTGTTTATTTTGGATGAAAGACGTATGAATGATATGCCTATCTATACCCTTAACGAAATCACAAATCATAATAGCATTGACAACATTGCAGACTATACAAAATGGAAAAAGCATGACATGACATGGCTAAATGAGTTTTGGCTCATGTCATCATCTTATTATCCAATGGTAGATTCTTCCTTTCTGGCATTAGGACGTATTTCTCAAAATCATGATCATTTTATGAGCGTTATCAACTACAAGGACAAGACCTGTACACCCTTGAATTTCTTGCCTGACGATGGAATCAAAACTGATAGTATTGTAAAGCAACATGTATATGCCGCAAATGCGCGTATCTATGGAAATGGTAAAGAACATTATCTATATGTATGCGCAAAGGAAAGGTTTGCTTTCATTTTTACTATCAACGAAAGCGAGGTTAATGTAGTAAAGTATCTATATACTACATATCCTTATTACAAGACACAAGACCACCTTAATCCTATAACATATAGAATTCACCATAAAGAATTGAAGTGTAGCGCAAACAAAAACCACATATATTCACTTCTGACAGAAAGGGACAAATACGGCAATAGGCAGAACCTAACGGCCAATGTAACTCTATATGGCAACACAATAGAAATATATGATTGGGATGGACGAAAGCAGAAGAAACACATAATAATGGATCATTCAGGCGAAAGCATAATGGTTTCAGACGATGGCAAAACGCTATATCTTTTCAGTAATGACTATAGCGAGGGTGATTCCAATCAGGAGATTTGGGTTTACGATATCAGCAACCTTGATGCCAATGAGCATAATAAGCCTATTCATACAGAATGGAATCATGCCAAAGAAACCTCAGAGAGCAATTCTACTGAAAATAAGAAGGCTGGTATTACCACAAAGAAAGTAAAGGAGGGTGACATGATGGTGGACTTTGAACTTTACGACTACGCCGATAAGCCACACCATCTCAACGAGTTCTTAAACAAAGGGAAATATACAATCCTTGAATTCAGCTCATTAAATTGTGGTCCTTGTAGAATGGTCAAACCTCTACTTGAGAAGTTCTACAATAAGTACAACGACAGATTTGAGATGATAACGATTCCACAGGATTCTAAGAATATATGGAAAAAGAAACTCGATGGCACAGTAAGTTGGCACGAATGGAACGACCACAAGTCTGCCAGAGAAATATCTCTAAAGTATGGTGTTAATGCTATTCCTACTTTCATCATCATCTCACCAAATGGCAAGGTAGAGAAGAAATGCCTCGGTACTGCGGATTTCATTGAAGCATTGAAGAGCTATATCTCTGCGGAAGAATTAGATAATCTGTTAAACTCAAAATAAAAATCAGATAAGGGTATAACAATGAATAAATGTATTTTATACTTACTCCTACTCCTATCTCTGAGTGACTGGGCAAAGGCAAGCAACGTCTCTGCCAATGATTCTGTCTGTATTATTGAAGGAACTATCAAGAACATTCCCGATGGCTGTGACGTTATTCTCTATGGCTCTGCCGGCAAGTATAGTGGCAAGCAGAAAACAGTAGCCCAGATTAAGAAGGGCAAATTCCATTTTGAGAAGAAAGTAAAGGGAGATGAACACTATTGTCTCTACCTCTATCCTTGTGTAGAAGCTCTCGATTTATACGTTTCTCCCAAAACAAAGACCACCATTACAGGCAATGGCACACATCCTTCTACATGGATAACAAAGAGCAATAACACTCAGCAACAGGAATGGAATGCCTATCAGAAAATAGAGGCAGACAGTCTTTCTGAATATACAACCATACGGCTCAGGCTCAACGAAATAGAGGCTGAGCTTTACAAGAACAAGACGGAAAGCGAAAAGGAATCTCTCTTGAGAGAACGGAAACAACTTGAGGAGAAGCAGAACGACCTGTCAACTGAATATGTGAAAGTAATGTATAACTTCATGAAAGAGAGGGAGTATAGCTTTATCTTTGCCTCAAAACTCAAGTCCATGTCAAAAAAGGTTCTTGATAATCTCATGGAAGATAAATATACAGACATGGTTATAGAACTTGTGAAAAAAATCCCGCAAAAATATTTGCAAAACAAGGATATAATAGATGCAAAGAAAATCATAGGACTGAACAAAGACCCTCATCCACGCGAATTCTATGCCCCAACATCTAAGATGGTCAGCACTTCAGCAAAGGACAAGGGATGGTGTACTTTCTATGATGCTGACAAAAGCTATGAAGTGGATGGGCATACCGATGTCTATATCATTCGTTGGGCAGAAAAGGGAGGTGTATTTGAACTTTCTGACAAGACAGAGCGTATCATCCCTGCTGGATGCCCTGTCATTCTGCATCTTAACAACGAAATGGAGGATGGCACCTATCGTTCTGTTTTGAGAGAAGCCGATAATAATAACGAAACATTGAACTCTACACGTTGGAATGTTCTTGACATTACCTCTGCCGGAGAGAATATAAGCGCATGGCGATTAGCATTCTCTACCGACAATAACGAAGTGGCACTATATCCTTGGACTTCTAATCACGCAGAAGCAGGAATCGTGTATCTCAGAATGCCTAACTGTTACGCGGATTTTGACCACCCTGAAATATCTGCTATCACCCATAAACTGAATATTGGCATAAAGAAGCCAATAGCACACACACTATGGCATACTCGCGATATGCATGAGAATACATACACATTAGGCTGCAATATCAATTATAGCCCTAATGTCACCATAACGAATAATGACATCAAGGCTATCTATCTTAAAGGAGAGCCTGTAAAAATTGCCAAGGAGAATAGATATGTATATCTTGATTATATGATTGGTAATGTTGCCATTGCACACAAAATTGGAATGGCAGACACAAATTTTCATCTTTGCAAATTCGGGAAAGACGCTTTGGGGGCACCAGAACAAAAACTTACAAACTACATATATCCCAGATATTGCAAGGAAGGGGATAATTCCTTGGGACTTCTGGATGCAGGTGTGCCTGTTGGCGTTTTTTCATTCAACATAATCAAGGATCCAATATCCGTTGATTCTTTCAATGATAGCACGAAGTTGACACATTACGACTTGTCTAATCTTGACAGTCTGGTGTTTATGGGTTCAAACTTCTGTAGGGTGTCTGATTCCACATTACTGGCACCATGTACTGCAAGCTATCCAGATAAAGGTATGGCATTTAATCATATCTTCTCAATAATCGACTACAAGAACAGGACTTGCACCCCTTTGAAATTTTGGCCGAATGACGGATATGATATCAGCGATTTGGTGAAACATACAATCTATGCCCAAGGTACTCGCGTATATAGCAATTACAAGGGTAGATATATTGCTTTTTTCCATGAAGGAAGAAATCTTATGCAGTTTTCTATCAATGGGGATAGCATTCAGGATATAAGGTATATATATTATACCCCAATAGACTACAACACGAAGGATGGCTATAATCCTATGAGTCATAGTCTTCGTACAGAGGAATTGTCTTGCCAAACGACAAGCGACAAAATCCTTATCCTTCTGAAAGACAGAAACAAATACGGGGAAAAACTTAGGATTGAGGATTATACCCGTAAACTGCTATGTGGCAACACTATCGAGATATACGACTGGGAGGGTAGACAGCAGAAGAAAATAATAAAACTTGATCATCTCGGAAATCGCATAATGCTTTCTGGCGACAACAAGACTCTGTATCTTTTTATTGACGATCATACGGATCGTGACTCCAACCCTCAAATCTGGGCTTATGACATCAGCAATATTGACTCACAAACAGGCGAGGAATATATTGCGGAAACCTACGAGTATGCTGATGACATTTCGCAAGACACAGTTAAGATTTCATCTTCTAAGAAACAGTCAGACATAGTGGAAGAGGACGATATGATGGTGGATTTTGAACTATACGACTATGCCGACACCCCCCATCATCTCAATGAGTTTGTAGGTACAGGCAAATATACTATACTTGAATTTAGCAGTTTGGCTTGTGCGCCATGTCAGCAAATCAAGCCCATACTCAAAGAGTTCTACATAAACCACAAAGATCAATATGAGCTTATCACTATATCTAACGATATGGAAGAGATATGGAAGGAGCACAAAGAGGAAAAAGTAATATGGCACGAATGGAATGACCACCAAAAAGCTCGTGACATTATTAAAAAGTACAACGTGATGGGGGTACCTGCTTTTTTCATCATTGATCCGAATGGTAAGGTATTAAAGAAATGTGTTGGTATTCACTCGTTCTTTAATTCTATGTCACTATACATTCCATCACATAAGCTAAAGAAATATCTGATGATAGGATCAACAAAATAAAAAACGTGAGAAGGCAGAAATGGAACACAGGCATTACTGCCAAGTGGTCAGTAGGTTTGCAACAAATATCTGTGTTCTTAAAAAATCATCAAAATACAGGTCGAATAACTCTTCTCTGATTCATCTTTGACTCTCCATTCAAAATCGGTTTTAGAAGTCAATGTAAAATTATAAAAGCATCATCCCACACCTCCATCAATTCATCGTGAATCCTTGGAGGTGTGGGATTTTTTTCTCTCTCAACTCCCCATTTCTCTCTGCCTTTAGACATTTGGTCTTTAGTGCAGAGAGAAGGGGATTTTTCTATGCTTTAGATCTGTTGATTCTCCTATGCTCCTCCATTGTACCTCCTAACCAAACTCGATGATAATACCATAATATTACCATAATAATACCATTATATTACCATTCACAATGGTATTATAATGGTATCTTAAATGGATTTTAATGGTAATAAAATGGTATTTACTCCCAACCAAGAGCGAAGGAACTTCAAAATATGAGCCTAACTTTTTTGCCTATGCCGAGACACTTCTTGGGAAAAAACGAAAAAAATGCCTATTTTTCTTGGCTGTGTTGGACTTTTTGTTTACTTTTGTCCTCGTAATGTAAAACGTCAAAATATATGGAACAAAACATTAAACCATAAATATGAAACAGTTAATATTCTTAATTTGTGCTTTATTTGCTGGTATTAATACAATAAAAGCACAAGTAACTATTTCCACTTCAGATTTGAGTGGAACGAAGTGGCAACTGGATTATCAATATGACGACAATTCAAAGGTATATTATGAATATACAGACACGACAATGATATGGCATAAAAGCGATGGTAGTACACTTTCTTATCCTTATTATTTGTCAGATAATATACCTACAAAATTCGACTATACTAAGGTAGGACAGCCTACCAAAGGACACTATTATGTAAAATGCCATCCCCAAACAGGTTTTATCTTCTGCTATTCTTTTGAAAGTTTTGACAAATCGGATGGAACAATGGTTCAGAAATTAGAAAGCGAAGGTGTAATTACAAGTGCAGATACGTTCAACTTTATAATGATACCAAGTAACAAGCCAAGAGGAAATAACTCAAAACCTTATGAAAGTAACTGGTAAATATAATAATTGGCTTAGTACTATTTAATAGTTACAATTTATCCCACACCTCCATCAATTCCTAGTGAATTCTTGGTGGTGTGGGATTTTATCTTTTTCAATTTTTCTATGCCCTTCCAAGCATCTTTGCAATCTTCATTCTGAGTTTCTGAAGTTGTTGCATCTTTGCGATAAGCGACATGTATTTCTCTGCATCATTGGAACATAGTCCCATTTCCTGACGGATAAGGGCAAGCTTGTTCTCAACGAACTCAAAGCGGACATCAAGCAAGAGGTGTTCCAACTGTCCTTTCAGGCGCTCTGGCTCAAACTTCATCTGATAGGTCTTTGTCAACTGCACAGGATCTTCTGTCAGTTTGATTGCCAACTGACTTATCTCATAATCGGCATGAAACCTGAAATATTTCTCTGCCTTAAAGTCTTCTTCTCCCGAATGTGCTACAGCCTCCTCAAGTATCTGGGTATGAAGTGGGTTGTCAAATGTGAGATTGTCATTCCCAAGGTCAATCTGCGCCATCTGAGCTACATTCAAAGAGACTGTCTTTCCGTCTGTGGTCTCTACATTTTCAAGAATAATCTGTTCACCATACTTGATGATGAACTGGATGAGGAGGGATTGGGGACCCTCTAAATCCCCCTTAAAGGGGGACTTCCCTAAAGTTACGCTTTGCTGCCCATAAGAAGGTTGTTGGTAGCCACTCTGCTGATACCCTCCACTTGGTACAGACGGAGTTTTCCCACCTGATGGCTGTGAGAATGCCTCTGGAGGAAGGAAAGCCTCTGGTGGAGGACCTGCTAAGTCATCATTATAAGGGGAACTTGTATTGCCTTCTGGCTCCCTCCCTGCGGGGGAGGGCGGGGGGAGAGGCCGTTCTTCCCCTCTCTGTAACGCCCTATTATTACGTTCTTCTTCTTTGCGCTGCTCATCACGATAGTTACGAATGAAATTGTTCATCGTGGTGAGCAGTAACTGCTCGTTCAGCCCAAGACGTGAAGAGCATTCCTTAATATAGGTGGCACGCACTATCTGGTCAGTTATCATACTGACACTTTTAACGATAGAATTGATTGCTTCTGAACGCTTGATAGGGTCTGTGACACCTTGCAACAGAACACGAGTCTTGAACTCAATGAAATCTGTCTGATGCTCCTCAACATACTTTCGGAAATCATCAGCCGTATGTTTCCTTGCAAAACTATCTGGGTCATCACCGTCAGGCAACAATAGGACCTTAACGTTCATTCCCTCGGCAAGAAGCATATCCGTACCACGAAGAGCGGCATGGATACCTGCATCATCACCGTCATAGAGCAGGACGATATTGGAGGTGAATCTATGCAGAAGGTGAATCTGATGCACGGAGAGAGCCGTACCAGAATTGGCTACCACGTTCTCAATGCCACACTGGTGCATAGAGATAACGTCGGTATAGCCTTCTACCATGAAAACAGAGTCTTCCTTGCCTATCGCCTTCTTTGCCTGATAGATACCATAGAGTTCGTGATCTTTATGATAGATTACTGAGTCTGGAGAATTGACATATTTCTGATTTACGCCCTTGGTGCGCTGGTCGAGCACACGACCTCCGAATGCCACCACATTACCGCTGACATTAATCCAAGGGAAGATGGCGCGACCAGAGAATCTGTCAACCAATTCACCCTTATTGTCCTTATAGCACAAGCCTGTCTGTTCTAGGAAAGAGACATTATATCCTTTCTCCTTTGCCTTGCGAGGCATGGCATATCTGTCGGCTGGCGAGAAGCCAAGTCGGAACTTATTTATGATATCATCCCTGAAACCACGCTGACGGAAATACTGCATTCCAACGGCACGACCATCGACATCATTATGCAGAATGTCCGTGTAATACTCTGCCGTCCAGTTGTTTGTGATGAACATTCCCTCTCGCTCCGTCTGCTGCTTACGCTGTTCATCAGTAAGCTCTTTCTCCTCAATCTCAATGCCATAGCGGTTTGCAAGCCAACGTAGTGCCTCTGGATAGGTAAGCTGTTCGTGCTTCATCAGGAAACCTACGGAGTCGCCACCCTCACCACAGGTGAAGCAATGGCATGTACCACGAGTAGGAGATACATAGAAAGATGGTGTCCTGTCGTTATGGAAAGGACACAATCCCTTGTAGTTTGAACCGGAACGCTTCAAACTAACAAACTCAGAAACGACATCCACGATGTCAGCCGCTTCCTTGATTCTTTCTATGGTAAGACGATCAATCATATATAGAAGACCCACCCCCTTACCCCTCCCATAAAGGGAGGGGAGTAGTTACCTTTTATCGCTAAAGAGGGTAGATTTATTCTCTGTATAATAAAAAATTTAGACCTCTCCTTTACACATTATCGTGATTAGAAGATTGTATCTACTCCCCTCCCTTTATGGGAGGGGCAAGGGGGTGGGTCTAAATATTGAAAAATTCACACTCCCATAGCTCCTATGCTCCACAAAGCAGGGGTGCTGTGAAAAATCATTCTGCTTTCCGTGCTCGAAGACGAAGATTCCGTCCTCTGAGAGCAGACAGTTGCCGGTCTCAGTACCAAGTACGAGATCTGGAATCTTTGGAAGATCAGGCAATGCGTATGGAGGATCTGCGAAGATAAGGTCATACTTCCTTCTGCATGATTTCAGAAACCTGAATACGTCGCCCTTGATAAGAGAGCAACGGTCATCATCCAGTTTCTGGAGGCATTGACGGATGAAAGCCGAGTGTTCACGATCAAGCTCCACACTCGTCACATACGCACATCCTCTCGACAACATTTCGAGTGAGATACTACCAGTGCCGGCAAATAGATCCAGGGCAGAGATTCCCTCGAAATCAAGATAGCCGTTCAGCACATTGAAAATATTCTCCTTGGCAAAGTCCGTTGTAGGCCTCGCCTTGAATGTCCTCGGCACATCAAAGTGCCTACCTTTATATTGTCCTGTGATAATTCGCATAAGAAGAAAAAAAACAAATACCAGCCCCTCACCTACAGCCCCTCACCTGCCCTACGGGCATCCTCTCCCCAAGGGGCGAGGAGAAAGTTACATTTGTTCGCTTATGAAATGAATCCTTTGAGGGAATTATACTAACTTTTCCCTCGTCCCTTGGGGAGAGGGTGTCACGTAGTGACGGGTGAGGGACCGAGTGGGTCTTTATATCATCAAATCATACTCCATCCCCTCTATCATTGATGCTGGGGCACGATTAAGATCCGCAACGGGATTGAGGGTATATACCCTGCGGAGATATGATTTAAGCTTTGTAATAAGCCATTCCATGTGCTCGTTCTTGCCAACGAGATGCAACTCGTCATCCTCATTGCTAAGGGCAAGTTGTTTCCACGCAAAGAGCAGATAATAAAGAGCATCGTGGGAGTGAGTAGCATCAAAAGTATTGGCAAACCTGAACCTACGCTGCTGAAACGAGAACACATCCACTTTGTTGTCGTGGAAATATGCATATAGCTTACGACGCTGACCAACCAACGTACTGCGACGATACATATGCGTCCATACTGGTTGCATCACGTTCTGAATCCTCACATCGCCGAAGTGATCATCCACAACAAGTTTCAGATCCTTGTTGACGCTGAATACAGCCACCGCACTAAGGTCGGGTATCACACTCGCTATCTTCTCCTCATGTTCCCTTCCTGTGAAGGTATGGTTGTAGAGAGTATCCACGTCGAAATTCTCCTGATCCATATATTCATCAATAGGAACAAGAACCGTTGGACTCACAACGGATAGCAGAGCACGGCCATCGCGCCCTCTGAGCAGTTCCGATTCGCGGAATGCTGTACGCAGATTTGCCGCCATCGACACACCGCTCTTCACCGTGTAAGGCTGATATTCTACCGTACCATCCGATTTTGGCAAGAAGAACGACATCGTTCCATAGCCAACACGAATAGTCAGACGCGGAACAATACCACGCCTCACCACACGCTGAGATGATGCCTTATTTTCAAAATTCTCACTCATATTTTTGCATAGCAAAAAATTATTTCTTAACTTTGCCACTGCAAAATTAAAAAAAAAAGAGATAATTAAAGAATAAATCTCAGAAAAAATAAGTGAAGATACCCGAATTTATATCCCTCATCCTCGACAGGTTCGGTTTCGATCCAACCGCTGACCAGATGAATGCCCTGCAATGCTTCGGACGTTTCCTTGCCTCGCGCAATGATATGCCGATGATGCTGATGCGTGGTAGTGCCGGTACGGGTAAGACCTCCCTCGTGGCGGCTATGGTGCAGACGCTCGTATCTCTGCGCCAGAAGGTTGTGCTTATGGCTCCTACAGGTCGTGCGGCTAAAGTATTGTCTATCAGTAGTTCTCTGCCAGCCTCCACCATCCACAGAAAGATATACCGCCAAAAGACGATGCTCGGCGATTTCAACCTCAACGATAATCTCCACACTGATACGCTTTTCGTTATTGATGAGGCTTCAATGATCTCGTCATTCTCAATGAGCGAGACTGGTTTCGGAAGTGGAAACCTACTCGACGACCTCGTGCAGTACGTGTATTCTGGTCGCAACTGCCGAATGCTACTCATTGGCGATACGGCACAGTTACCTCCTGTGGGTGAGGATGAATCGCCAGCCCTTATCTCCGAAATCCTCTATGGATATGGTGCAACGCTATATGAGTGTGACTTATCAGAAGTACTCAGACAAAGTAGCCAGTCGGGCATTCTATATAATGCTACAGCCATACGAAGCCTTATTCAACATGAAGAGGCTACAGAGCTTCCAAAACTGCGTTTTTATGGTTTTTCTGATATTTTTGCCTTGCCAGGAAATGAGCTTATCGACACGCTTTCCAGTAGCTATTCAAAGGTGGGTATAGATGACACGATAGTCATTACCAGAAGCAACAAGAACGCCACTATGTATAATAACGGAATACGTGCACAGGTGCTTGACCGTGAGGAACTTCTTGAACGTGGCGATCAGGTTATGATCGTGAAGAACCATACTCTGCCAAAGCCAAGCGGAAACGACAATTCTCAACCATCATTCATAGCAAACGGCGATAAGGCGATAGTTGTGCGAGTGCGTAATTTCCGTGAGCTTTACGGTTTTCATTTCGCTGATGCCACATTGCGTTTCCCTGACTATGACGATTTTGAACTTGACACCATAGTGCTGACCGACACCCTTCAGTCGGATGCCCCAGCTCTTACCCAAGAGCAGAGCACGGCTCTTTTCAAGGCAATAGAAGAGGATTATGCCGATATTCCCCGAAAGGCAGACCGTATGAAGGCCATTAGGGAGGATGCTTATTTCAATGCCTTACAGATAAAATACGCATACGCCGTAACCTGCCATAAGGCACAGGGCGGTCAATGGTCACATGTTTATATCGACCAAGGTTATATGACCGACGATATGCTTACGCCCGACTATATCCATTGGCTATATACTGCCATAACGAGAGGGAGAGAGAATGTGTATATGGTGAATTGGAGGAAAGAACAGACCGCAAATAAATGAAAAATGAAAAGTGAAAAATGAAAAATACAAGTTACAAATTGTACATTGTAAATGGTAAATTGTACATGACATTATTTTTCATTTTTCACTTTTCATTTACTCCTTGACCCACTTATTCCTATGCTTCGCCCTCTGTGGCGTCGCATTTATTCCACTACCGTATTTCTTTTTCGTGGCACCACGATATTGATTCCAGCGGTCAATGATCCTATCCACATATTCGGCGGTCTCAGAGCCACGCATATAGCCGTTTTTCACCACAGGGTCATTGTAATATTGTGGTGACTGCAATCCAAGAACGAATGTCCTCACATCGCTCCATCGCTGATGATTTCTGCCATATTTCTTTGCCAGAGCCATAGCATCACGGATATGGTGATAACCGCCATTATAGCAAGCAAGGGCGAATTTCAAACGCTCGCTACGCACAGGTACATCCGAGAACTTACCCTGCAACTGTGCCATATACCTACATGCAGCCGCTATGTTAGCTTCTGGCTCATAGATCTGCGTCCTCGGCAGTCCTATCAAATCCGCGGTTCCTGGCATTATCTGCATCAATCCGCAAGCACCAGCCCAAGAATGTGCCTTGGGGTCGAAACATGACTCTTGATAGCATTGCGCGGCGATGAGAGTCCAGTCACATCCAGCCACCGTGGCATATTTTCTGAACAGAGCATCATAGCGTGAGATAATGGCATCCTTCCTGTTGAGCATGAAAGGATATACATGCCTCTTCACCATTCCTACGGTGAACATTGAGTTCATCTCCTGCCTTACCTGCGTGACAAGTTCCGGCTTATACCATGCCTTTAGTTCATTGGCAATCTCTCCCTTGCTATCTGCCACTTTCCACGACTTATAATCAGAGAAAACAGCAATATCTCCCTCTCCATCCGCAAGGCGTTTCATCACCTCGGCAGAGTCCTTGCAAACCTCTACACGAAGTCCTACGCCCAGTTTCTGCGCGAATTTCTCGCAGAGCAGATACTGAAGTCCCATGCCGTGTCCGTGATAGTCATAGTATGTATTCGGTCCTGACACGGTAAGCATTATCATCTCTCCGGCATCCACAATATCGTTCAGCGATACCACCGAATTGGCAGTATCTACTTGCTCAATAGGCGCACCATCCTCGCCTATCGTCTCTCCCCAGGGGGTGACGGTGGGGTGGGGGTTGGAGCAGGCGAACAGACACACTAAAAGACCCACCCCCATACCCCTCCCATAAAGGGAGGGGAGTAGATAGTATTTTTCGCGATGGGCTTTCTTGTCCCAAACAAATAATATGTCAATGATTTTTTGTCTCAACCTTTGAGCGTGTCTTTTTATTTGAATAATGTAACTACTCCCCTCCCTTTATGGGAGGGGTTGGGGGTGGGTCGCTTCCACGATTGTCTTCATCCCCTTAATCTTCGTCCCTGCCGTATTTTTCAGCACGGCACGGAGGCTCTTCCGGTTGATAGCAGCATAGCAGTAACGATCATAGACATCAATCTTGCCTATCTCCGCACTCTTCAATCCACCAATCTTGCAGAGGAAACCTACGATGTCACCCTTACTGATCTTATCTTTCTTGCCCTTGCCAATGTAGAGAGTCACCATCTGCGGAAGTACAGGCTTTGCTACCTCCGACTGGACCTGATACTCTTCAGGATCAAGGTCGATGAACTCTGGCATATTCTCCTCTGGACCAAGCAGGAAGAATGTTCTTCCTGACGCATCCCAGCGAGCCGTTCTACCCACACGGTGGATATATTCCTGTTGGCTAAGAGGCAAGTGATAATGTATCACATTTCCAATCTTCGGGATATCAAGTCCGCGGGCTGCAAGGTCGGTACAAACCATTATCTGAACAGAACCGTTGGAGAACTGATGCAACGCCTGTTCACGCTGTTTCTGGTCAAGTCCTCCGTGGAATACCACGTGACAGAAGCCATTCGCTTTTAGATACTCGGATGTACGCTCAATGGAATCCCTGTAATTCAGAAATACAATGGCTGATGGGTGTTGGGTGTTAGGTGTTGGTGTGTTGCCTATATCTGAAAGGAGCAAAGCCAATGTGCCCAGCTTATCCTTTTCCTGACTACGCACGAAATATGACTCCACACGGTCGTTTGTCAGCTCGTCCTCAGGAATGAAATTGAGCTTCACGGTGCGCCCCATGTTCACGAAACGAGGAATATCATCCATGTCTGTGGCAGAGAGCAACACGCGACGGCAATTGTCATCTACAAAGCCGAGTATCGCACTCATCTCACGGGCAAAGCCCATCTCAAGACACTTGTCAAATTCGTCAATGACAACAACCTGGACGCTATCGCATAGTATGTTGCCTTTCTCCAGATGATCAAGAAGACGACCTGGTGTAGCGAACACCACCTGCGGATTTACCTCGTGCATCTTACGGTGCTCATCCATCGTTGCACGACCGCCATAGCAAGCCATGCTGCGCAGTCCGCATTTGAGGCTCTGCAATACCTCATGCGACTGCAAGGCAAGTTCTCTGCCTGGCACTATCACAAGCATCTGTACGTTGATGTCATCCCTATCCAACTGCTCTTGCAATGGCAGCATATACGCCAATGTCTTTCCCGTACCCGTAGGTGAGAGAATCACCACATCCTTTTGCGTTGATGTAATCTCCTTACCCACAGCCAACTGCATAGGGTTAAGACTCTTTATCCCGATTTTATCTAATATCTCGTTCATTATTCAAAAATTATAAAATAGAAGACCCTCTAAATCTCCCTTAAAGGGAGACTTCCTATCGCGAACTGGCTCTCCCCCTTTAAGGGGGAGCGGGGAGAGGGTCTTCTATTTTTCATTTTTTAGATCCCATTGATCTCACTAAACTCCTTACCCATATTCAGGTTCAGATACACATTATATAATACAGGGCGCCATTTCGCCCGCTCATTTGGCTGAAGTTCGCGGAACTTCTCCATATAAGGGCGGCATTTCCTGTAAAGGCATTGAAGCTTCTTCTCACGCTCCTTACGCTTGTTTGATGGTCCCTTATCCAATCCCATTGTCTGGTTGTAGTATGCAAGGGCATTATTGTAGTAAATATCTGAAACTGAGTCGTTCTGCGCAATGAGTTTATCACCCAGAGCTATGCACTCGTCATATCGGGCAAGGTTCAGCAACAATGTCTGTTTCACCACCTTAGCCGAGAAATCCGTGGTATCGGCAGCAAGAACCTTTGAAGTCACACCGAGGGCAGAATTGAAATCATTGTGACTGCAATATAGATCCACGAGACGAGAGAAGAAATACCTGCTGCGTGGGAATGAATCAACACCCTGTACAAGTAGTTGCTCATATCTTGCTGAATCCTTCTTCTCATGGTATATTTCTGAAAGATATTGCAAGGTGGTCTCCAGACGAGGGCGATATTTCAAGGCGTCAGCCTCGTATTTCAGGGCTGACTTGAAATCCTCGCATCTGTAGCCTGCCACAAGCATTATGTAGCTTGCATGCTGACGATGCAGGGAATCCACCTTCAATGTCCCCTCCATTACCGGCCATTCAGGAGCCATGAGATACGTATCCACGTGCTGCACAGCCTCTTTATACTTGCGATGATTCAACAGGAACACGCCGCCAGTATATAGATTGCCGTACAACTGCGAAAGCAACTGCGCATTCTCCTTGCGATATGAGAACTCCACCTTGCCCTTCTCGTTAGGCAATGCCTCTATGCTGTCAAAGCGCTGTGTTGCCTCAAATATCCTGCGGGCAATGAGAAACAATTGCGTAGTGTCATAATTCTGATGAAGATACAGCTTCTCATTACCTTGATTATATTGTTTGCGAAGCGATTCCAGTAGAGTGGCATGCAGACGCTTGTCACGGACATTGACACTATCGGCAAGCAAGTTCATCATCACCGTCTCTGTCTTGTCCAGATTCTTGTTCTGCTTTAGATTGAGCTTTGCATCAGCGAGTTGCTTCTTCACCTCAGCCTTACGGAGCTTGTCGGCAGCCTTCGCATCGCTTCCCACACCTCCGTTACCCTGTGCAAAGATGCCCACAGCACATTGCACAGACAAAATCAACAGCAATATAGATACAAACCTTTTCATTTTCCGACTGCAAAATTACACATTTTTTGGCATAAAATGCAAAAAAAAATAAAAAGTAAAGAATAAAAAGTGAAAAAGTGGCAAATCACGCCTATTAATTCTCAATTTTCACCGGCACGCCATGCGTATTCTTGACCTCCTTCATCGCGAATATGCTATGGAAATAGCCCACGCTCTCTATGTTGCCCAGTTTCTTGCGCATGAATTCCTGATACGAATCCATGTCGCGAGTCTGTATTTTCAGAATGAAGTCAAACTCACCACTCGTATTATAGCATTCCGTAATCTCCTCAATGCCCTGCACGGCATCCATGAAGTCATCCATGAGAAGCTGAGAGTGCTGTTTCAGTCGCATATTGCACAGCACGGTTATTCCGTTACCCGTCTTCTTGGCATCAAGAATGGCATGATACCCCTTTATGAAGCCTTCACGCTCCAGTCTCTTCTGACGCTCAAACGTAGGCGATACAGACAGATTGATACGCGATGCAAGCTCCTTTACCGTCAGATTGGAGTTTTGTTGCAGTATTTTCAATATGCGACGGTCAATTTCGTCAAGTTCCTCGTATTTCATTTTTATATGGTTTAAAGGTCTAAGGACTAAGGTCTAAGGCCTTCGACCTTTGACTGTTGACCTCATAACCTCATTTTCCTTAGAATAATATTCTGCATTCCCGGGCTAATTCGGTACAAAATTAGAATATTATCCTGAACTTTCCAAATATTTTTGCAACAAAATGTAAAAAATCATACCTTTGTCCCCGAAAACGATTCAAGTATCAATAAAATAACATAAATAGAAGCTATGACAAAGACAGTAAAAGGTATTCAGGTTCCACAGAGAGCCGATTTCGTAGGCAGTTTCCTCCGTCCACAGAATCTTTCAGCAGAGAACCGTGACCAGCATATTGCTGCTCTCGTAAAGAGACAGAAAGAGGCTGGATTTAAAATAATCACCGATGGCGAATTTAACCGTACTTATTGGCACCTCGACTTCTTCTGGGGATTCGGTGGCGTGACCCATGAGGCTGGCGGTGACGTGACCTTCAACGGTGAGACAGCACGCCTTGACAAGGTTTATCTCACAGGCCGTATCACTCCTCAGCCACACCCATTCATTGAGGCCTTCAAGCGCACCATTCAGCACGAGGATGCCAACTCTATCGCAAAGCTAACCATACCAGCTCCTGCGCAACTGTTCCAGCAGCTCACCATTCCACAGAACTACCTCAGCACACGCGGCTTCTATCCTAACCTCGATGATCTGATCACCGACATCGCAGCCGCTTACCAGGACTTCATTCGTCAGTTCCATGAGGCTGGCGGACGTTTCCTTCAGTTCGACGACTGCACATGGGGTGCTGTGGTCGGTGAAGCTGCACAGCAACGATATCAGGCTCTTAGCCCTGACCTCAACGAGGTGAAGGATAAGCTTCTGAAAGTGAACAATCTTGCCCTCGAAGGTCGTCCTTCTGACCTCTTCGTGGCAACCCATATCTGCCGTGGAAACTATCATTCTACATGGTTTAACAGCGGTGCCTACGATTCTGTTGCCGACTGGGTTTTTGCCCGCGAGAACGTGGATGCCCTCTATCTGGAATATGACGATGAGCGTTCAGGCGGTTTCGAGCCTCTTGCCAAGGTGAGTGCCGACAAGCACGTCGTGCTCGGTCTAATCACCACCAAGCGACCAGAACTGGAAGACAAGCAGCAGATCATCGCTCGTATCAAGGAAGCAAGCAAATACATCCCTCTCGACCGTCTGTCACTCTCTCCACAGTGTGGTTTCGCATCATGTGCCATCGGCAACAAACTCACCGTAGAAGAGCAGTGGGCAAAGCTCGCTTTGGTTCAGGAAATTGCCAAGGAAGTTTGGGGATAAACTATTCCTAACATAAACTTGCTGTAATTATTTCTCATTTTTCCCTCTGCCTTCGGGTAGGGGGAATACCATGAAAAAGCCATACTTCGGTATAAAGGCATAATCAAGGGGGGACGAATTTTCATCACCTCCTCTTTTCCCTTACTTCCTCCTTCAAATCATCACTCTCTTCATCGCTCGTTCTGCCTTCGCTTTACCTCCGCTCTTCCTTCGCTACAAATTCGCTTCAAAGCCGTTCCTTAGATTGGGCGGGAAATGGGAGTTGCATCGACTTTGGTAGGGATTTGCAAGGTAATTAGAAGGGCATAAAAAAGAGCCAGGCATTTGCCTGACTCCTTTTTTGATAATGAAAGAGGTTATTAGTCTTCATCCTCGTCGAAGAAGAGAGAACCACCTTTAGCCTCAAAAGTAGGATCAGTACCTTCATCTAAAGTAGTACCTGCAAGCATTGCAGCCTTAGCTTTTAACTGATGAAACTTAACCTCTGGAGCATAATAATACTTTTTTTCCATTTTTTGCTTTTTCCTATTTATTTTTTTACGTTACTATTCAAGATCCATTTTATATTTTATCAAGAATTAGAGATTTAGAGATTTTTTCTTTTTTCTGAATTTATACGAATTTGAGAAGATTTGCTACTTACGTAGCATTGGGAATTGTCGTAATTGGCAGAAGCGCAAGCGACAAATTTCTCTAATTCTTCCCATATTCAAAACCATCTCTAATTCTTGATTATAAATTGATTACTTCTTAAACACTTTCTTACCGTTAATGATGTAGATACCGCTTGGGAGGTTGTCATAGTCTGTTACCTGACGACCATCAAGAGTGTAAATCTTATCATTCTTTGAAGCATAAACGTTGTCCTCAAGAGATGCGATGCCTGTTGTTTCTTCCTCACCATCAATAACAATCTGGATTGGACGAGCATAGTTCTCATTCTCAGCACCATATTCTGTAAGGCTCTTTACCTCCATATACCAACGATTAGCCTTAATATTTGCATCTGATTTGCAATATACAAATTGTCCCTTTGTATTCATTGAATACATTCCCTTAATGTTTGTTGTCTCATTAATACCAACAAGGGAATATTCATGCTCTGTCGTACAGCATCTTACAGAACCGTTTTCTGCAGCCTTAAGAACGGTATTTGTAGCCTCAAAGGTCTTTGTACAAGCATTCTTTGGCTTTATATAATAAGGCTTATTTGCATGAAGTGTCATACCTGCAGAGAGTCTGCTGAGTATCATCTTCAAAGGCTCATTATCCTCTATAACTCCATTGTCATTCGAATCATAGTAACTTACCATATAGAGCTTTGCAAATTCAAATTCATCAAGAAGCTCGTCTGTAATTTCTATGTCAAATGGCACATAGAAACACTGCCAATGACCTTTTACATTTGAAGAGAATGAACGAGTATAGCTAATCTTCCCATTGATAGAGAAATCCTCAGTATTCTTATACGCATTACCATCTATGAGTTCAACCTCTCTTGGATATAGTCTTATATTCCAAACACAGGTATCGCAATCGCCGAGATCAGCTATGACGCTGAACTCCTTATAAGGTTTTGCCGTTGTACCGTCATACACATAGTCTTTAACATATAGCACAGTACCTATCATTTTAGCGATGTCTGGGTTTGTAGAAGTCCAAGACCATACTTGATAGTTGTTATAACTCAGTCTTGTCATCAAATAGCCATTAGAAGTAAGCATACCATAGTCGTAGAGGTCCATGTTCTCAACATTATATATAAGCTCTTCTACATTAAAATCTTTCCATACGTTTGCAGCCTTATAGAGTGAAGCCTTGCCTCTTGGAACTTTCAAGGTGATCTTGCCAGGATTTGTCGCAATACTACTTGTTACTGAAGGACATGCTGTAGCCTGGCATATAATATATTCAAGGTTAGAACAGCCGCTAAACGCACTACTTCCTACAGAAGTAACCGTTGCTGGTAATATTATTGTCTCAAGATAAGTGTGACCATAGAAGTTAGAAGAACTGATTGTCTTCATACTTTCCGGAAGCTTTATAGCTGTTACATTCGAGAAATATCTGAAAGCATACTGTGAAATCTCTGTCACTCCTTCTGGGATTTCAAGATTTCTTGAAGATGAATGAGTACCACCATTGACCATCAGAGTCTTATTTGCTGCTGTACCGTAGGAACTGTCAGTAAGATATTTAAGATTCTTAATAGAACAGTATTTTGCAAGGTCTGTAACATTAATGGTCGCAAGCTTTGAGCATCCATCGAATGGAGAAGAAGACGTATTTATACAAAATTCAATCAGACCTGTTCCTATATTTACACGAGTAAGAGACGTACAGTACTCGAACGCAAGCGCCTCTATACTGCCGGTATTGTTGAGAGTAACCTCAGTAACATTAGTACAACCACTGAATGCACGAATGCCTATAGTACAAGTATTGTTGATAGTAACGGTTTTCAATGCAGTACAACCATTAAACGCAGATACGCCTATAGTACCGGTATTGTTGAGAGTAACGGTTTTCAATGCAGTACAGCCATAAAACGCCTCTTGTCCTACAGAATTGACAGTAGAGGGTATGGTTATCTCTGTTAGGTATTTACAATTCGCACATTTTCTCTCCCGAATTTCCGTTACCGTTGACGGGATTCTTATCTTTGTGACATTCTTGAAATATCCGAATTGATCTTTCGAAATAGAAGTCACTCCCTCAGGAATTACGAGTTCGCTTGAAGGATCATGTGTAACGCCGTTTACCATCAGAGTCTTTTCCTCGGCCGTACCATAATAACTGTCGGTAAGATAATTGAGATTCGTAATTTTACAGAATGAAGCAAAGTCTGCCACATTCACTACAGAGAGCTTGGAGCATCCATCGAATGGAGAAGAAGACGAATATGTACTAAATACAATATGACCTGTTCCTATATTTACACGAGTAAGAGACTTACAGTACTCGAACGCAAGCGCCTCTATACTGCCGGTATTGTTGAGAGTAACCTCCGTAATATTAGTACAACCACTGAATGCACGAATGCCTATAGTGCAGGTATTGTTGATAGTAACGGTTTTCAATGCAGTACAACCATTAAACGCAGATACGCCTATAGTACCGGTATTGTTGAGAGTAACGGTTTTCAATGCAGTACAGCCATAAAACGCCTCTTGTCCTACAGAATTGACAGTAGAGGGTATGGTTATCTCTGTTAGGTATTTACAATTCGCACATTTTCTCTCCCGAATTTCCGTTACCGTTGACGGGATTCTTATCTTTGTGACATTCTTGAAATATCCGAATTGATCTTTCGAAATAGAAGTCACTCCCTCAGGAATTACGAGTTCGCTTGAAGGATCATGTGTAACGCCGTTTACCATCAGAGTCTTTTCCTCGGCCGTACCATAATAACTGTCGGTAAGATAATTGAGATTCGTAATTTTACAGAATGAAGCAAAGTCTGCCACATTCACTACAGAGAGCTTGGAGCATCCATCGAATGGAGAAGAAGACGAATATGTACTAAATACAATATGACCTGTTCCTATATTTACACGAGTAAGAGACTTACAGTCCTCGAACGCAAGCGCCTCTATACTGCCGGTATTGTTGAGAGTAACCTCCGTAACATTAGTACAACCACTGAATGCACGAATGCCGATATTTGTAATACCTTCTTTTACGACAATCTTCTTTATTGAGTTTCTCTGTGAATACCAACTTGCATTTGAGCTTGAAGTGGTATATTCACCATTACCAGCGACATAGAGAGTGCCGTCAGAAGAAAGATAAGAAACAACATTACCTGAACCTGTAGCAAAAGTCCAGTTAGAGCCTACAGCTGAGGTTATATATTGCGTTAATCTCTTGAATTCATCGGTTTCAGTTGGAGCAACAACCACGCCATCACGGGGAAGACCAACGAATGAAGATAAGTAATACTGTGCCGGAGCAGCTTCACTTGCGAAACTTATATAGCTAAGCGAACTTGCATTTGCAAATGCATGTTGCGAAATCCACACATTTTTGAGTGTGTTAAGGAAACTTATGGACTGGAGGTTCTTAGCATCACAGAAAGTGCCAGGTCTAATACTTCCAACGGTTACGGGAACATCAAAATGAGTAGCCGGGTTTTGAGCCGGATAGAGAAAGAGCTTACTTTTTACATCGTTGTACAAGGCTCCGTCCTCACCTACTATATAGATCGGATTTTCGCTTTCTACCGTTATGGTCTGCAAATTTGAATATCCCTTTACAATTCCAGTATTTGAATCTGTGTATCCCATGAGTTCATAGTTACCAAAAGTTGAGATGTTACGATTGATTTCTATACTCGTGTATTTATCGCTGTTGGCTCTCCAAGGGTGATACTGTGGCTGGTCTTGTTGATCCGATGTCAGAGTTTCAGCCGAAGCATAGTTGACCGAAGCGTTAGGCTTCTGAGCATAGAAGAAAAGCTTTGTGCCACTCTCTGCTACCCATGCACCACCATTACATTGTTCTCCGTGGGTGTAGTATTCCCAGCCCTCTGGAATAAAGGCATAGCTGGCACCTGTTCCCTCTTTCTCAATAATCTTACCATTAGCTACACCCAGATCATTAACATTTGAACTAATAATTGTATTGCTGGTACAACGACCATCATAATGAATAAGGCTAAGACTTGTACAGCCTCTGAATGCCAATGCGCCAATTGTTTCTACGTTTGACGGGATATAGATTTCCTTAAGATTGGTACATCTTAAGAATGCACTTGCACCAATTCTTGTACAAGAAGAAGGAATCTCGAAAGATGTGATCGCTGTCTCACAGAACGCATAATCACCAATCTCCGTGATAGTTGGTGCCACGTATATCTCCGTGGTCTTATGATTATATTTCTCCCAAGGAGAAAAATCAGATTGGTAAGAAGGTATTGCACCAGAACCTGTGACACTCAGCTTCAGATTCTCCTGAGTGCCATCTGGTGAAGTCACCGACCACTTGATTGATGTTCCGTCAATAGTTCCACTTGCAATAGTGGTATCTCCCTTGACATAACTAGAATGCCCGATAAATAATATCAGGAATAGCATGAACGAATTCAGTAAATGCTTCATTTTTGTTTGTTTAGAAAAAGTTATTATTACGATTAAGTTTTACTTATGTCATAGTTGCAATACGATGGAAATGCTGTTGTTACAATTGCATGATGGAAAAGATACAATCACCACAATAACACTATTTTATACCATCTTTATCTATAATGACGAATGCAAATTTACGCAAAAATATTGAATTAGAAAAACAATTTTGTGCTTTTCTTCGTTTTTTGTATGATAATTATCGCTTTTACACGGAAAATCAGTTGAAATCAATAATAAATTGATAATACGAGCAACAAAGAAAAAGAGATCAAAAAATTAAAAAATAAGAGATTAATTTTTCTTTTGAACACGGAAAATACGAAGGACACAAAATATTAATGGCCTGACAGCAAGCAGCTTTTCCGTTTATTCCGTGCTTTCCGTGTTCAGAATTATAAATTTCCGGAATAAATTTTCTGGCCATCGTCGGGAATTTTCTTGAAAGCCCAATGCACCGCAAGGTGCATTTATTAGGGTAAAAACAAAATCGGCACTCGTCAGAATGACGGGTGCCGATTTTATTTACTCTTTAATCTTTATTCTAAAACTACTCACCGAGCATCTTTGAGATCTCAGCAGCCTTGTCAGTCTCACCGAGAGCGTTGTAGATCATACGGAGCTGGTAAGGCCAGTTAGAAACAGCCTCACGGTTTGGATCAAGCTGACGAACCTTCTCGTAGTAAACAACAGCCTCCTTGAGAACTTCCTTAACCTTTGCATCATCCTCAACAGAAATCTTACCGTTGTTGCTGAGCTTCTCGTTAAGGTCGAAGCCCTTAGAGCTTGCACAAACACCGAGGTTGAACCATACAGCTGTGAAAGCAGGATCAATCTCTACAGTCTTCTTGAAGTTCTTGATAGCCTCATCCCAGTCACGCTCGTTCATTGCATTCTCACCCTTGATAGCGTATGCCATCTTGTTGTTTGGGTTAGCTGCGATAGCATCGTTGAGGATCTTATCAGAAAGCTGCTTCTCACCAATCTGGTTGTAGAGAGAAGCAATCTGAGCCATGTACTTCTCAGCATTGATCTCGTTGAGCTTCTTGAGGTATGCAATTGTATCAGACTTGGTCTTGAGAGTCTTTGTAAGTGCAGATACGAGATATGACTCAGCATTCTCCTTTACATCCTCGCACTTGAGAGCCTTCTCTGCAAACTCAGCAGCCTCTTTCCAGTTCTCCTTATTATAATGAGCAGCAGCAACAAAGAACTGAGCATAGCCAAGGTATGGGTCGCCAGCCTTGAGAGCCTCTGCGAAGAGTGGGCTTTCAGAAGAATTGATGTATGCGTTTGCAAGAGTAAGCTTCTGATCAGGATCAGTTGTCTCATTAGCAGCATTGATGAGTGAAGCACGATAGGTTGCAAGACGGTCTGCATTCTTCTTGCGGAACTTAGGAGCTACCTTTCCCTTGTCGTTAGGCTGGTTATCGAACTCGTCACACTTTACTGCACTATTAAGAGCATTTACGATAGGAAGATAGGTTTCGTATCCGACCTTTGTCTTCTGCATATTAGCGAGTGTGATAGCATCGAATGACTTTTTAGCCTCTGGCTCAAGAATCTCTACGAGCTGGTTGTACCCCTTAGCCTTCTGCTCAGCAGAAAGACCTGAGAGAGCAGCATTGAGAGTAGCTGTTGCCTCTGCGTAAGACTGTCCTTTCATCTGCTTCACGATGTCCTGAGCAAATGAAGTTGTAGCAAATGCTGCTACAAGTGCGGTGAAAATAAATTTCTTCATAATAAAAAACTTGAAGTCGTTTTAGTTGTTATTGTTAGATAATTCTTAACTTGAAAGCCCTCACTTGCGTGAGGAGATATTTTTGTAGAAAAGTAAATTATCAGTAAATTATAACCAGTAAATTACTACATAGAGATAATTTTCGATATTTTATTTCAATAAATAATTTACTGAATTAATTTACTCCTAATTTACTTTCCTATTATAGACATTTGCTTTCTTTACTCTTCTGCAGTTCCTTCAGCGTCCTGAGCATCTACCTCCTCTGCATCGTCGAACTCTTCCGGATCCTCGTCAACGTGCATCACCTTGCATACGCTTGCGATGTAGTCGTTCTTCTTCTTGAGGTCAATGAGCTTGACACCCTGTGTGCCACGACTCATTACACGACAGCCTGCAACTGCGAAGCGGATAGTGATACCAGACTTGTTGATGATCATGAGATCCTCATCGTCCTGTACGTTTTCGATAGCAAGGAGTTCACCAGTCTTGTCGGTGATGTTGAGAGTCTTGACACCCTTAGTACCACGGTTGGTAACACGGTAATCCTCTACCTTAGTACGCTTACCATAGCCCTTGTCGCTGACTACCATTACTGTATCGTTGTCAGGATCATTGACTACAATCATACCAACAACGTAGTTATCTGGATTGTTCTCAAGATCGAGGTTCATACCACGAACACCGGTAGAAACACGTCCCATTGTGCGGATGGTAGATTCGTTGAAACGAACCGCACGACCGTTACGGCTTGCGAGGATCAACTCGTCAGTACCGTTGGTGAGCATTACGTTTACAACCTCGTCGCCCTCGTTGATATTGATAGCGATAACGCCCTTTGAGCGTGGATGTGAGTAGTCGGCAAGGCGTGTCTTCTTGACAACACCGCTCTTTGTTGCGAATACCACATTATGTGTCTGGAGGAACTGCTCGTCAACGAATTTCTGGCTCTTGATAGCAAGAACGGCATTGACAGAATCGCCAGCCTCAAGCTGGAGGAGGTTCTGGATTGCACGTCCCTTAGAATCCTTGGCACCCTCTGGAATCTCGTAACACTTGAGCCAGTGAACACGTCCCTGACGTGTGAAGAACAGAAGCATATCGTGAGCATCGGCAGCATAGAGGAACTCTGTAAAGTCAGACTCACGGGTACGTGAACCACGAGAGCCTACACCACCCTTAGACTGTTGCTTGTACTCGTCGAGCAATGTGCGCTTGATATAGCCGAGATGACTGATGGTGATAGCCATTGCATCGTTTGCATAGAAGTCCTCTGGGTTGAACTCCTCAGATGTATATTTGATCTCTGTACGACGTGGGTCGCCATACTTCTCCTTAACCTCAATGAGTTCGTCCTTCATAACCTTCTTGCAAAGCTCTGGGTCATCGAGAATCTGCTGCAAGTATGCAATGAGTTTCTCAAGTTCCTCATATTCAGCGTGAAGTTCCTCAACACGCAAACCTGTGAGCTGTGAGAGACGCATATCAACGATAGCCTTTGACTGGAGCTCGTCAATATTGAAACGCTCCTCCAAAGCACGCTGTGCATCAGAAGGACTCTTTGAAGCGCGGATAATCTTAACAACCTCATCAATATTGTCAACGGCAATGATCAAGCCCTCAAGGATATGAGCGCGAGCCTCAGCCTTCTTCTTATCGAACTTAGTACGACGGATGGTTACGTCGTGACGGTGCTGCACGAAATACTTAACACACTGCTTGAGCGTGAGCAGACGTGGGCGTCCCTTTACAAGAGCGATGCAGTTTACGGAGAACGAACTCTGGAGATTTGTCATCTTGAAGAGCTTGTTCATCACAACGTTAGCGTTAGCGTCACGCTTAACGTCAACCACGATACGCATACCCTGACGGCCAGTCTCATCGTTCACGTTAGAGATACCGTCGATCTTGCCTTCCTTGACAAGCTCTGCAATATACTCGATGAGCTGCTGCTTGTTTACGCCGTAAGGAATCTCTGTAACAACGATCTTGTCGTGAGAGTCATCAGACTCGATTTCTGCCTTTGCACGGATAACGATACGACCACGACCTGTCTCGTAGGCATCCTTAACGCCCTGTATTCCATAGATATAAGCACCTGTAGGGAAGTCTGGAGCCT
>Ga0310695_10002232_pt1 | contig 41638 bp, 42 predicted proteins | sample RumenRJG_04DNA_FD_203882 | JGI IMG/M metagenome (GOLD analysis project Ga0310695, IMG submission 203882) | Bovine rumen microbial communities from Lethbridge, Alberta, Canada - RJG_04 (v2) (version 2) | ecosystem: Host-associated > Mammals > Digestive system > Stomach > Rumen | place: Canada... | reverse complement strand
CCGACGGTCAGCAACATCTGGATCGCGTACCGGCGGATCACCAGCACCGGGCCGGAGAACGGTACGCGCCAGATCCAGGTCACACCGGACAGCTCAGGCCGGTGGATCTACACATTCAAAGACCTGGACCGCTATGAGCCGGGCGGATTTGAATACCAGTATGTCCTGGAGGAGCACAGCGTGCCGGACGGCTGGTTCGCGCAGACGGAAGCGGCCCCGGCGGGGGTCACGGTGACGGCGGAGTACGACCCGGAGGACCTCACGACATTCCGGAACTTCAAAAAACCTGATTTCGGCTATGCCATGATCTACTGCATCCTGAGCGACGAGTGCAGGCCGAAGGACGGGAACACGGCGGTGCCGTCGTTCACCTTTACGCTGGACATGACAAAAGACGGCGCGTCTCTGGACGGGCAGTACGAATACGTCCTGTACGATAAGGCACCGCAGTACACAGGGTACACCACCCTGCCGGAAGGAGCGGCGCAGATTGGCAGCGGAACGGTCCGCAACGGCGACACCTTCACGCTGCCGCCGGGACAGGCCATGGTCATCATCGGCATTCCCGATGACACGTCCTGCACGGTGACGGAAATTGTGGGCGCAGGCTGGACCACGAACCAGTATCATGACCAGGTGGAAAATACAATCCGGACGGGGCGGAAGACGCCATTTTCCTTCCGCAACACGTACAAAGCAACGACATTCATCACGATCACCGGGACGAAGCGCCTGCGGGGCCGGGAGCAGAAGGCAAAGGAATTCGCCTTCAACCTGACCGACTACAACGAATTTAACGATTACGGCTACGAAAACAGCAGCTACGGGCAGGTCATTGCCACGGTGAAGACCGGCGAGAGCCGGGGCACGGTGACCGAGGACGACGGTACGAAGACAGGGCTTGCCCTGTTCACCTTCAGGGCATCGTATGACGGCTACAGCACGTATGAGATGAACGAGTACGGCGGGAAGAAGGTTCTGCACTACAGGGTGGAAGAGGCCCTGCCCACCGGCGCACAGGTCAACGGGGACGGGAGCGTGACTTTCAAGAACGTCACCTATGACACGGCCCGGAAGGACGTGACGGTGACGCTCACGGACAACATGGACGGTACCCTGAAGGTCACGTCGACTCCGCTGGTGTTCACGAACACCTACCACCTGCAGAAGAACATCACCCTGACGGCGCACAAGGAGCTGGCGGGACGGACGCTGCAGCCGGACGAATTCTCATTCGAAGTCCGGCGGAGCGGGGCCGCGGCCGGCTCGGCCCCCATCGCCCGCGGAAAGAACGACGCGGACGGAGACATCACCTTCACGCCGGAAATTTCCCTGACGGAACGGGATCTGGCTGCTATTTCCCCGACGACAGGCATCGGGGAAGTGAAGTTCCTCATCAGTGAGGTGCAGGGAACGGACCCGACGGTGGCCTATTTGACTACGCCAGCCGAAGCGGTTGTGCAGATCGGCCAGAAGACGAACGGCGAAATCCTCACGGCGCTGCCCGGCCAGACGCTGAAGCACCAGGAAGCGGACTGTTCCGCATGCGGCGGAACAGGCGAGGACGGCGGACTGACCGCAACCATGCTCGACAAAAGCCTTGAGATCACTGGAACGCTTCCGATGAACTCTTATTTCAACAATCAATACATGGACCTCTGCACGAAATGCGGCGGCACCGGGTATGATCCGGAAAGCCCGGGCACTCCGTGCAGTACCTGCGGAGGCTTAGCTGTGTCCTTCCGGGAGGATAACGGACTCAATGCGCTCAATCTGGGAAACGGTCAGGTGATCTGGCAGATTACAAACCAGTTCTCGCTGGAGGAGAACCTTGCCAATACGAGTCTGGACGCCTCCATGTTCCCGAAGACGTCATACTGGCTGATACTCGGATATGTGTTTACGGAAGAGCAATGGACGGCTGCGAACGGAAGCATGTCACAGCTCTATTCCATGATGGAAAACGCCGCCCTGATCTACCTGAAAGGCAACGCCGGAGACACCTGTTCCGTCTGCGGAGGAACCGGCAAGATGGACGGCGAGCTGTACGTCGACGGCGAAGCGGAGCCTGTGGCCCTGGTGAACCACCTGAAGACCGGGATCCGGTTCACGGCGGAGAAACTGATGGACGGACAGCCCGCGGCGGAGCCCTTTGAGTTTGTGCTGCTGGAGACGGATGAGGCCAGAAGCACAGAAAAGGAAATCGCCCGGACAAAGAACGGCACCGACGGCAAGATCCTGTTTGAGAATGTATATGTGGATCCGGTCCCTGCCGGCGATCGTTACTATGTGATCCGGGAAGCGGCAGGAACCAATCCGGCGGTGGAATATGATACCGGCGAAGACCTGTATAAGGTGACCATTATCAGTTCACCGGACGGGATTCATACCGTGGAACAGAAACGCATATCCGGCGACGGCATCTTCCGGAACACCCGGAAAGCCGGATCGCTTGCCATTGAAGTCAAAACCAGCGGATATACGAGGCCGTGGTGGGCAACGTATTGGGAAACTCCCAAATTCAAGGTGAATGTGCTCCTGAAGGACCGTGAAGGCAAACCGCTGGCAGGTCATCCGCTTCCGGAAACAAAGGAAAAAGCAAGGCTATCCGCAAAAGCGGAAAATACGGGAAATATAAAAACAGTGTCGGATGTCCGGGTCAGAGCGGAAAGTCCAGCCCAAAACCTGACGGACAGCGACGGCCACGGAACCCTCCTGATTGAAGGCGGAAGTACCGCGGTGATTACCGGCCTTCCGGACGGAGCCACCTATGAGGTTTCCCAGCCGGCGGACAGCATGCCCAGGGGCTTCAGCCAGGGCAGTGCGGAGGGTGCTACCGGTACAATCAGGGGCGGTGAGCAAAGCAAGGCAACGCTGCAGAACAACTATGAGGGTGAAGAAGAACCTGATCCGTCTGAATCTCCCAAGACGACGGACGCACCGACGGTCACCCCGACGGCAACACCGACAGCGACACCGACAGCGACACCGACAGCTACGCCGACAGCTACACCGACGGCAATACCGGCAGCGACACCGACAACAGCCCCGACGAGCACGCCGACGGCTGCTCCGACGAACACACCGAAACCACAGGAAATCCCGCGGACCGGGGACAGCGCCAGCCCGCTGCTGTGGGCCGGACTGATCCTGGCAGGACTGATCGGAATCGTCCTGCTGATGAAGCCGCGCAAAAAGGAATAAGCAGGAATACCGGCTGGCATCAGCCGGTATTTTCCTGTTGCCGGAGATTTGCCGGGCATGGTATGCTGAAAAAGAAACTGAGTGAATGAGGATACAGAGATGCTTGTGCCCAAGGTGAAAGTGGAACGGATCAATCCGGAAGACAATATCCGGTTTATTCGGAACTATCTTTCAAAAGACAAACAGGAGAACAATACAAGGCCTTTCTATGAAAAGACTATTGCCCTTTATCCGGAACTGCGGGATATTGACCGAGTTACAGACGAGGACGAACGGGAAACAATGATCCGCGGGGCGGTTCTCCGGCGGCTGGAGGATAACCGGGAAGAAATCCGGAGAAGAATGGATTACTTTTCCGAACGGTTCGATATGTTCATGGACGGGTTTATCGAAGCCAGCTGCCGGCTTTTCAACTACGAGTGGAAAACGGAGGAACCCGTGATTACCTGTTATACCGGATACCTGCCATTTTATCCGAGAAGCGCCAGGGATAAGTGCTTTTATGTTTCCTACCAGGACGAGGAGAGGGTCTTCTCCGGAGCGGTTCATGAGATCAATCACATGATTTTCTTTGAAAAATGGCAAGAAATGCATGGCGGCAGCATCCGGGAGCCGGCATGGCCGGATCCCCTGTGGTACCTGGAGGAAATTATTGTGGATCCGACACTGAACGAAGAGAGCGTAAGAAAACACACCCTGTACGAAAACAAGGCTTATCCTCTGTTCTATGAACCCGATGAATCCGGGGAAAGCATGATGGACCGGATTCAAAAATTATTCCGTTCCCGGAAGAGCATGGAGGACTTCCTGGAGAAGGCATATGCCGCTGTATGCAAGGAAATAAAAGGCTGAACGGGCTTTCCGGGATCCGGGGAAAAGGGCATCCGGAGAAGTCTTGAAAAAACCAAACAAACAGCATATAATCAAAAAACAGTTCACGGAGGGAGTGAGGCAGCATGTTCAATATCGGTTTTTCTGAACTGATTGTTGTCCTGCTGATTGCCTTCCTGGTTGTCGGACCGAAGGACCTTCCGAAGGTGGCTCGCTGGCTGGGCCGCATGGTGAAAAAACTGAAACAGCTGATCCGTGAGGTGAAACAGGAAACCGGATGGGATGACCTGGAGAAGGAACTGAAGGATACCAAGGCATCGGTTACGGACCTGAAGAAGGACCTGGATATTACCGCTGAACTGAAGGACGCTTCCAAAGACCTGAACAGGAGCCTGAACAGCGTAAAGGACGAACTTCAGCAGACGGGAAAGGAAATCCGGGAAGAAACAGCGGAGATTCAGCACGAGACGATGAAAAAATAAGCCTGCAGCGACAGGCATAAGGAGGATATATCTATGCGTCTGGGAACTACGGAAATCATTCTTATTGTGGTGCTTGCCCTGGTACTGTTCGGCGGCGGAAAACTGGCCGGCGTCGGCAAAGCCCTGGGAAAGAGCATCAAGGACTTCAAGCATGAAGTGAAAGAAGACGACGACAACAAGTCCGAAGAGGACGAGGAAGCCAAAACCACCAAAGCAAAGAAGTAATAAGGCTGCCGCAACGATATGAGCATAAAGAATCGAAAAGCACTCCGGACTGAAGAGGAACAGGCCGCGCCGGAAGAAACGGAGCAGCAGGCTGTGACGGACGGAGGAGCACCGCTGCTGGCCCATCTGCAGGCTTTGCGGCGCGTGTTAATTGTGTCCGCGGCAGCGCTGGCGATCGCGTTCTTCCTGGTGTTCTATCTGGCGATTGAAAACCTGATGGCCTGGATTATCGGTCCCATCGCGGAACGCGGGATCCAGATTATCTACACCGCCATGTCGGAAGCACTGGTAACCAAATTCAAGGTTGCGCTAGTTGCCGCCATTATCCTGGCGTCGCCGGTGATTATCTGGCAGATCTGGAGCTTTATCAAACCGGCGCTTTTCCCGAAAGAGAAAAAAGCGTTCCGCGTTCTGTTCCTGGTTGCCCTGTTCCTGTTCCTGCTGGGCGTTGTGTTCTGCTATCTGGCGGTATACATGCTGGCAGTGGACTTTTTCCTGGTGGCAGGGGATAACCTGGCTACGCCGATGCTGTCCATCGACAAGTATGTCAGCTTCCTCTTCGGGTTCATTATTCCCTTTGGTGTGGCGTTCCAGCTGCCGGTGGCCCTGTATCTGACCACACGGGTCGGCTGGACAAACTACCGGATGCTGGCTTCCAAACGGAAATTTGTGATACTGGGCATCTTTGTGTTTGCTGCCATTCTGACCCCTCCGGATGTGGTGTCCCAGCTGGCACTGGGTTTGCCGATGATCCTGCTGTATGAGATCGGCATCCAGGCCTGCCGCCTGACAAAACCCAGGGAGAGAGAATAAAACTGTAACTGAAAACGGCCGCCTGCGTGGGAAATGCAGGCGGCCGTTTTGTTATTTTTCATAGTGCTGAAAAACCTGTCGGGCTACTTCGATAAACTGATCCACGACAGCGGAACGCGGTTCCCGGTAAACCAGACCGACAGGCCAGCGCATATCCATCTTCAGCGGAACGGTGCGGAGCGGATGGAACTGGCTTCCCACATGCGGGGGCACCAGACCGACATGTCCGTCCTCAAAGGAGCGAACCATGGTATATAAATCCATGACCCGCGGATCTTCGCTGATGCGGATGTTCGGGTGGTATTTTTCCACATATTCCCGCAAACCGGGCAGACGGTCAAAACGATAAACGATAATATGCTGCCCGGCCAGATCATCCAGGGTCAGCTGCTCCCGGGAAACAAGGGGATGATTGGGAGACATCAGGACGTCCCGGCCTTCCCAGAACAGGGGGGCAAAGTTGCGTCCGGCCGCGTGGGCGCGGGGGCAGTCAAAGTATTCAATGATATCCAGCGCTCCGCGGTCCAGATCGCTGAAAAGCTGTTCTTCGCTTTCCATGACCGGCTTCTGGACAATGTGGGGATATTTCTGGAAAAACGGACCGCTGACCCGGGGGAACAGATCCGGCTGAAGACCAAGAATGGCGCCTACCCGCAGGGATTTGTTGAGAGAGTCGGTTTCCCGGCAACGAGCCAGCAGGGACTCCATTTCGGACCTGAGTTTGGTGAGCCCGTCCAGAAAGGTTTCCCCTGCCGGCGTCAGACGGATGCCGGACGCGCTTCTTTCAAAGAGCCTGAAGCCGATTTCCGATTCAAGCCGGTTGATCTGCTGCTGCAGCGCAGGTGAGGAAATAAAAAGGGCGTCGGCTGCCGCGTTGATGCTGTTGTACTTGGAGAGAGTGATGAAGGTATCCAGGTTTTTTGTGTTCATAATGCGCCTCTGGAAAATGCTGAGTGAAAAGGTTTCCCTTTTCACTTTTATACAAGAAATCTTCTTCAAATGCAAGAGGGGAAATACTATAATTTCAGTACAAGAAAAAGCCAGATGCGTGGCTGAATAGGAAGGAGATTTTTGCTGTGGAAAAAAACATTTCCCGCCGTTCATTCCTGAAGGGCGCCGCTATCGGTGCCGCCGGACTGACTGTTGCAAGCGCAGGACTGAACCTGCGTGACGCAAAGGCGGACGAAGAGATCGCGTGGGACGCGGAATATGACGTTGTGGTTCTGGGGTACGGCGGAGCCGGCGCGAACGCGGCTGTGGCTGCGTTTGAGCAGGGCGCCAAGGTGCTGCTGGCTGAAAAGGCCCCCGAAGGCGCTGAAGGCGGAAACACCGCGGTTTCCGGTCAGTTCGTTATGGCGACCGACGACGCGGAAGGCCTGTATGAATACCTGACCACCCTGATGGGTAAATTCCAGAACTGGGATCCGGACGCCGTACGCGCTTACTGCGAAGGCTGCGTGGAGAACTACGCCTGGATGACCGGCCCCATGGGCGGCGACGCTGCGATCATTTCTCCCACCGAACATCCCTCTGCCGGCATGGAAGCCATGAACAAGGACTGGAAATATGCCGACGGCAGCGATGGCAACCTGACCGACCCCTATAAACTGGGCCGGACCGACTACTGGTATTACAACTGGGCTGAATTCCCGGAAATCCCGGCCAGCAAGCACTGCCTGTGCCTGACTGCTACCGGTTCCCGCTTCGACCGCGGCTACTACAACCTGTGCCAGGCTGCCGTGAAAGCCCGTCCCATCGACGTGTGGTTCTCCGCTCCCGGCAAAAAGCTGATTACCGACAATGAAGGCGCCGTGATCGGTGTGATCATCAACAAGGACGGCACTGACGTGAAGATCAAGGTCAACGGCGGTGTGGTTCTGGCCTGCGGCGGTTTCGAGCACAACCAGGAAATGGTTTCCAGCTATCTGCAGATGCCTTACGTCCATCAGCAGGGCGGTCTGTACAACGACGGTGACGGCATCAAGATGGCGCTGGGCGCCGGTGCCGACCTTTGGCACATGTCCAACTCCGCCGGTTTCACCTGGACCCATAAGCGGCCTCACCTGGACGCGGTGAGCCTGTTCAGCGGCCCCAATGCCGGCAGCGGTATCTACGTTGGTCTGGGCGGCGACCGGTTCATGGATGAATCCGGAGCAACCCGTCACGGCCGTATCTACATCGGCGGACGCTGGATCTCCACGCCCATGCCCCTGCCCGCCTACCTGGTGCAGGATTCCGACCAGCTGGCAGCCGGCAAGAAGCTGGTAAGCGCTTTCTCCGACGGCTATGTGGATGAGCTGGCCACCGGTGAAGTCCTGATGGGCGAAACGCTGGAAGACCTGGCTGAAGCGATCCGCCAGTCCGAAGGCGGCAAGGACGCTCCTGACTTCAGCACCGAACGCTTTGTTGCGGCAGTGAACGCCTACAACAAGCGGTATGATGCCGGCGAGGACGCCGACTACGGCCGTCCCTTCAGCACCATGGTGCCCGTGAAGAAAGGCCCCTTCTACGCCACCAAGATCGGACCGACCTACTTCAATACCCAGGGCGGTCCCCGCAAGAACAAGTTCGGCCAGGTTATCAATACGGACGGACTGCCGATCGAAGGTCTGTTCGAAGCCGGTGAGATGGGTTCCATCTTCTGCGACATGTACAACGGCTCCGGCAACCTGGGTGAGACCATGGTTTTCGGCCGGATCTCCGGTACCAACGCCGCCAAGCGCGCCAAGGGCGAGTTCAAGAGCGAAGAAACGCCTGTGACCACCTTCGTCGGTGAGATCTACGCGCCCGGCACCACCCGTCCCGCCAGTGCGATTGCCGCTGCGTCCCAGGATGTGACCGGCACCTTCGCGGACGGCGAGTATGAAGGCGAAGGCAACGGCATCAACGGCAAGATCAAGGTCAAGGTGATCATCAAGGACGGCAAGATCGACAACGTTGAGATCCTTGAGCATGCTGAAACTGAAGGCCTCGGCGGTGTGGCACTGCCTCAGTACGCGGCGCAGACCGTTGAAAAGCAGAGCCTGGACATCGATGTGGTTTCCGGCGTGACCGTTTCCATGAACGGCTACAAGGAAGCTGTCAACGACGCCCTTTCCAAGGCTGTCAAGTGATCTGACAGGATCTTCTTCATAACCACCAAAGCGTATGGGGTTCCGCTGATGCGGAACCCCATACTGTTTTATGACCGGCTTTTTATTGCCCGCGGCAGCGCTGTGTGCTATGCTATAAAGCAATCCGGCTGTACAGTTTTATACAGCTTTCCAGAAAACTGTGCCGGGGTGAAACAGTCATAGCTGAAAGCCTTCAGGCAGGGGAGAAAAGAGATATGCGGCATGAAGTGATCAGACTTCCGGAAACGGGAGTGGAACTGGAGATTTATCTGACTGACAACCGGGCGGTTGAACCGGAAAGAAGAAGGCCGCTGGCACTGATTTTTCCCGGCGGCGCCTATGCCTGGCGCAGCGACCGGGAAGCGGAACCGGTGGCACTGCACCTGCTGTCCCTGGGGATCCAGGCGGCGGTGGTCCGGTATTCTGTGGCGCCGGCGCGTTATCCGAAAGCGCTGGAGGAAGCGGCAGAGTCTGTGGCTTATGCCCGGGCCCATGCGGAGGAATGGCTCTGTGATCCGCACAGGATCGCGGTGATGGGATTTTCCGCAGGCGGACACGCCGCGGCGCATATCGGCCTGAAATGGCATCAGATGCCACAGGGGAAAAACTGCAGACCGGACGCTATGATTCTTTCCTATCCGGTCATTACCTCCGGGGAATATGCCCACCGGGAATCCATTGAAAACCTTCTGGGGGATCAGTATATGAACCTGAAGGAGGAAGCGTCACTGGAAAAGTTTGTGCGGGAGGATACGCCGCCGGTGTTCCTGTGGCATACCCGGGAGGATGGCTGCGTTCCTGTGGAGAACAGTCTTCTGCTGGCAGAAGCGCTCTGCAGGAAGGGTGTTGATTTTGAACTGCACATCTGGCAGCACGGAGAACACGGTTTATCCCTGTCCAGCGACCAGGTTTATCCGGCAGGGGCGGAGAGCATCCGGCCTGAATGCCGGGAGTGGATTGAAATGGCGGCCCGCTGGCTGCGGGAAATATGATACCGGACGGAGAAAGATATGAACGAAATTCGCTGGTGCGCCATCGGGGACTCCTTCACATACCTGAATGACCACCTGGATGAAACAGGATACAGGGTGACTAAAGGCTATCTTTCCAGGATCGGGGAGAAGATTCCGGAACTGAAGCTGAACAATATCGGGATCAACGGATCCACATTCCGGGACTGGATTGACCAGCCGATTCCGGAAGCGGATCTCTATACAGTCCTGTTGGGAACCAACGACTGGCATCAGGGAATTCCTATGGGATCTGAAGCAGACTTCAGCGGCAGAACGGCCGGGACGATCCTGGGGAACCTTGGAATCCTGCTGGATCATATCCGGAAAGCGGCGCCGGAAGCCTGTATTGTTGTGGGCAATCCGGTGGAACGCACGGATTTTGTATATCTGTGGGATCCGGAAAATAACGCGCAGGGAAGCTACGCGCCGGAGCAGGGACAGACACTGTCCTGCATTTCAGCAGCCATTCTGAAATGCTGCGGGCTGGAGGGAATTGCAACGGTCAACTGCCATGACCTTTCCGGCTTTACCCCGGAAAACGCGGTACGGTTCAAACGCGTCAGGCGCGGAGAACGGGTGGAGGATCTGCCTTATCCCGACTATACCGGGATCCCGTTTGCCCCCGGGGAGGATCCCTATCCCTATCCGCCGGAAGCAGCGTGGATGACATACGACGGACTGCATCCGACCGATGAAGGATGCGAAATCCTGGCAGATCTGTTTGCAGAACGGATCCGTGAGGCTGCCGGCGGGCTTGTGCTTTGAAAAGCCGAAGAAGCCATGGACCGAAAAGAACTGTAACAGGAGCCAGAAATGACCGAAAGAACAGAAATTACCCTGGAGGAGCTGGCAGATCTGCCGGAAGGCACGCGCCTCCTGATTGATACCCGGGATGAAATCTCCATGTACTACGGAACGATTCCCGGCGCAAAGCATATTCCGGATCTGCTGGAACAGGCGGAACGCGGCACCCTGCCGAAGGACCAGAGCCTGATCCTCTTTTGCATGCACGGCACCCAGAGCCTTGCCCTGGCAGAGAACCTGCAGGACTTGGGATACCAGGCCTTCAGCCTGAAAAACGGCTACGGTGCCTGGCTGCGCAAGAACCTGACGCCTGCGGACCGCTCGGCGGAAATTGAAAACGCGATCCGCCGGGTAAGGCGTTTTCATGAAAAACTGATGACGCCTTTTACCAAAGCAATCCGGGAATACCAGCTGCTGCAGCCGGGAGACCGGGTTGCGGTGTGTATTTCCGGCGGGAAGGATTCCATGCTGATGGCCAAGCTTTTCCAGGAACTGCAGCGCCACCGGAAGTTCCCGTTTGAACTGAAATTCCTGGTGATGGATCCGGGATATAATGAGCTGAACCGGCTGATGATAGAGACAAACGCCGCGGTGCTGGGAATTCCGATCACCATTTTTGAAACCAATATCTTTGATATTGTGGACGGGATCCCGAACTCTCCCTGCTATCTTTGCGCCCGCATGCGGCGGGGCCATCTGTATCGCCAGGCGAAGGAACTCGGCTGCAACAAAATTGCCCTGGGCCACCATTATGACGACGTGATTGAGACAATCCTGATGGGAATGCTGTGGAGCGGGCAGTTCCAGACGATGATGCCCAAAGTGCACAGCCAGAATTTTGAAGGGATGGAGCTGATCCGGCCCATGTCCCTGATCCGGGAAGAGGATATCAAGGCCTGGCGTGATTATCACGGACTGCATTTTATTCAGTGCGCATGCCACTTTACAGACACCTGTTCTTCCTGCCGGGATGACGGGGCGCCCGTATCCAAACGCATGGAGACCAAGATGCTGATCCGGAAACTGCATGAGACCAATCCGGATGTGGAAGCAAACCTGTACAACACCGCCCGCAGCGTAAACCTGGACAAGATCCTGGGATACAAGCAGGGCGGCGAAGAACACAGTTTCCTGGACAACTATTAAGCTGCTGACTGAAACACAGGTTCCGATTCCAAACTGAAATCAAATTGTTGATTCGCGGTTCCCATACCCCGACAAAGCGGGCAGAAAAAGTCGGGAAGCTGCTGGCCGACCCTGATATACTGAACACGCAGTAAACGAGGAGGTACAGGGATGCAGAACTGGATTGAAGGGTTTCAGGAATCCATTGACTTCATGGAAGAACACCTGACAGATGAACTGGACATTGAAGAAATTGCCGGGAAGGCGGCGCTGTCACCGTTCTATTACCAGCGCATCTTCGGAGCCCTGTGCAACCTGACTGTCGGCGAATATATCCGTGCGCGCAGGATGACGCTGGCAGCCCAGGAACTGGCCAGGTCCGATGTGAAAGTGATTGACGTCGCAGTCAGGTACGGATATGATTCCCCGGACAGCTTCGCAAAAGCGTTCCAGCGCTTCCACGGCATAACGCCTTCCCAGGCGAAAGAGCCCGGCGCATCCCTCCGGTCCCTCGCTCCGCTGCATATCAAAATAACGCTGGAGGGTGGAAATATGCTGGATTACCGTATTGTGGAAAAGGCTCCGTTTACGATTTTCGGAGTAAAGAGACCGTTCAACTCTGACACCAGCTACCAGGAGATTCCGAAATTCTGGGATGAATGGCTGGCACAGGGAGAAAAGCGGCCGGTTATGGGTACCTTTGGTATCTGCACCGATATGAAAGGAAAGGACTTTGATTACTGGATCGCAGACCTCTATTTCCCCTGGGAGGATGTTCCGGAAGGATGTGAAACCAGGGTGATTCCCGGAAGCTTATGGGCACAGTTTCCCTGTACCATCAGAACGCTTCAGGACACCAACACGAAGATCTGGTCGGAATGGCTGCCGGCGCTGAAGGGATATACGCTGGCGGGGGATTATGACATTGAGGTCTACCTTCCGCCGGAAGAAGGCTCGCCGGATATGAAGGTATATATCTGGGTTCCCCTGAAAAAAGCATAATGAAACCTGTTCCGGCTGCAAAAGCAGCCGGAGTTTTTATTGCCCGGGAGTGCCGGATATGGTATTCTTGAGCAGGAAGTCAAAACAGAAACGGATGATAATTAAATGGAAGGCATACACCTGAAATGGGAAGGGGATGCCTTAATATAAGGAGGACGGAATCATGCAGTTTATTGTCAAAGCCTATGACGGAAAAGATATGCTGGAGAAAAGGATGGAAGTCAGGCCGCGGCACCTGGAGGGTATGAAGGCTCTCGGAAAACAGATCATCTGTGCCGGGGGACTGCTGGATGAAGAGGGCCGGATGAAGGGATCCGCACTGGTGATGGAATTTGAAAACCGGGCCGCGCTGGACGCCTATCTTGCCGCAGAACCGTATGTGACGGAAGGCGTCTGGGAGAAAATTGAAGTGGAACCGATGAACGTGGTTCTGGTCCAGGGAGAAAAAGCAGGAAAATGAAAACATGGAAGGCAAAATGGTTCGGGAAGCTGACTACGGGAGAACTCTACGAGATTCTCCGATCCCGGTCTGAAATCTTCGTTGTGGAGCAGCAATGCGTCTATCAGGACATGGACGGTATGGATCAGGAAGCCCTTCATGTTTTCTGCGAAGAGGACGGGCGGGTGACAGCATGCCTGAGAGCCTTCCGGAAGGATGCGGAAACGGTGCAAATGGGCCGTGTGCTCACCCTGAAACACCGTACGGGCCTTGGCAGCGAACTGCTGAAAAGAGGCGTCCGTGAAATCCGGGAGCAGATGAATCCCGGACGGATTTATATTGAGGCACAGACTTACGCAACGGTTTTTTATGAGCGCGAAGGGTTTCGGGTCAGTTCTGATGTATTCCTGGAAGACGGAATACCGCATGTAAAAATGATCCTTGACTGTATATAAAATGAGGTTTTCATGAAGATAACATTTCTGGGTACGGCTGCAGCTACGGCCTGCCCGCTGGTATTCTGCAACTGCCCGATGTGCGCGGCCGGATGGAAGCAAAAAGGGAAGGATTTCAGGCGGCGCGCCAGTGCGCTGATCGGTGAGGATCTGATTATTGACCTGGGCCCGGACGTGATGACAGCTGCTTTTGATTTCGGCACGGACATCCGGAATATCCGGTACTGGCTGCAAACCCACGCGCATTCCGATCACTTCGACGCAGGCCACCTGATCACCAGATGGTCAGAGTACGCGTCCGAAGGAATCATGCCCCTGGATCTGGCAGCATCCCGGGAAACAATCCGGCATATGTCGGAACGGCTTTCCCTGGAGGAACCGGGAGCTTCCCTGGAAAAAACGGAATGGCTGGAGCGGCTGAAGATCCGGGTACATTCTGTCTGCCACGGGGAAACGGTCCGGTTCGGGAACCGGCGCATCACCGCGGTGGAGAGCATGCACGATCCGCAGGACGGCTCGCTGCTGTATGTGATCGAAGAGGGTGAAAAAGCATTCCTGTATGCCACCGATACCCTGAGTTTTACGGACAAGGCTATGGATCTTCTGAAGAAATTCCGCCTGGACGCGGTGGCAATCGACCATACTTACGGTCCTGGAATCAACGGAGGCGGACACCTGAATGCCGACCAGGCAGCAGAGGAAATCAGCCGCCTGCGCCATGAAGGCATCCTGAAGCCGGAAGGGCACGCTTACGCGACACATCTCTCCCATGAAGGGATGCCGCCGCATGAGAAACTGACAGCTTTCGCCCAGGCACACGGATATGAAATCGCCTGGGACGGTCTTGCCGTGTCTTTTTAGGAATCCCTCCGGATGAAACAAAAACGGAGGACCGACATATACATTGCAAAACTAAGGAAGCAGAGCACTCATATGAAATACAAAGGTACGCTGGTCGTGGTGAAGGACTGCCGGAGGGCGCTCCGGTTCTATCAGGATCTGTTCGGGTTTGAACTGATCCGGGACAATGACGGCAACATGGAACTGTCCGGAGGACTGTACCTGCAGGAACAGAAATACTGGGAAAGCTTCACGGGAAAGAGTGTGGTTTTCCGGAACAACAGTACAGAACTGTATTTTGAAGAACCTGAACTGGAAGCATTCATCGGGAAACTTCAGAAGCTGTATCCGGATACGGTGTTTGTCAATCCGCTGATGACTCACAGCTGGGGACAGCAGGTTGTTCGTTTTTATGATCCAGACGGAAATCTGATTGAGGTGGGAACTCCGGCCTGAACAGGGGCGTATGGTATGATCCTGCTGTGACTCAGTCAGGATTGTAATTCGTCACAGACGGGCAGGCCTGCGTCTGTATGACCGGGCAGAGAATAACTGCCTGGCGATACTTCGCAGCATCAAAGAAAGGATGAGATATTATGTCATTTGCAGAACATAGGGAAAAATTGTATCAGTCTATTGCGGAAAACACCCTGGTGATTGTCTATGCAGGTATCCCGATTCATACCAACGAGGATGGTTATTATGATTTCGTGGTCAACAGCCAGTATTTCTACTTAACAGGACTGGAACGGGAAAACACAGCGTTCCTGGCATATAAGACAGCGGAAAAGACACGGGAATTCCTGTTCATTGAAGAACCGGATCCGCTTTCTGAACGGTGGACCGGAAAAATGCCCACCGTGGAGGAAGTCCGGACGATCTCCGGAATTGAGGACGTACGCTATACGGATAACCTGGAAGGTGCGATCAGCAGCTTTATGGGGAGATTTCGTGTGGAACAGGTGTACTTCGACCTGTACCGCTGCCAGATGAACGATCTGCCGGATTACAATCCGGTGATGGCAGAACGGTTCAGGCAGGCCTATCCGCATGTAATCCTGAAGGACCTGCATACGGCCTGCGTACCGCTCAGGGAGCAGAAGGATGCGCAGGAGGTGGAAAGCATCCGCAAAGCACTGGATATTACCCGCCAGGGTTTGGAATATGTAATGAAGAATCTGAAACCGGGTATGATGGAATATCAGGTACAGGCGGATTTTGAGTATACATGCAGACGGCTGGGGGCAAAGCGCCAGGCATTCCCCACGATCGCCGGTTCCGGCATTAACGGATGTATGATGCACTATGAGACAAACCACTGTGAGGTACAGGATGGTTCACTGATCCTCCTTGACCTTGGCGCAAAGGTTGAAAACTACTGCAGCGATATTACGAGAACCTATCCGGCTAACGGAAAGTTCAGCCCGAGACAGCGTGAGATTTATGAGCTGGTCCTTAAGGCGAATGAAGCGGTTGTTGCGGCCGCAAAGCCGGGTATTACCACAAAAGACCTGAACGACGTCGCCTGTCAGGTCCTCGGGGAAGGCCTGATCGCAATGGGTATGATCCAGGATATCTCTGAGGTAAAAAAGTACTACATGCACAGTGTGAGCCACCCCATCGGGATCGACGTACACGACATTTCCCTGGCAGGCGATGTGCTTGCGCCCGGCTGGGTCATCAGCAATGAACCGGGATTGTACATCGATGAAGAAGCGATCGGCATCCGCATCGAGGATGATCTCCTGATCACTGAGGATGGGTGCGAGGTCCTGTCGAAAAACATCATCAAAGATCCGGATGAGATCGAAGCATTTATGGTAAAAAACAGAGTAACTTCCTGATAAAGGAGGCCTTTTCAATGATGTACCTGATCCTGATCACGGTGTTCCTGACGGCAATCCTCCGGCTGAAGGCAGAGGCCGTGAAGCCGGCTGCGAGGACAGGTATCCTGCTCCTGCTGGTTCTTTGCGCCGCAGCGGTTCCGGCGGGCGGGCCAGCCCTGGCTGAGCAGGCGGGGCCTGAGATTCCTGCCCCGGAGTTTTCCCAGGCTTCCGGGTTCTATGACGACCCCTTTGAACTGACGATCCTTTCGGAGGAAGGGCTTTCAGTGTATTACACCCGGGACGGGAGTATTCCGGATGAGACGGATACGCTGTATACCGGGCCGCTGGAAGTGAACGACCGGACACATGAGAAGAACGTCCTGAGCGACCGGACGGACATTATTGCCCCGAACCAATGGGGAGACGCCGTAGCCCCCCTGATGAAGGTGGACAAGGCCGACGTGATCCGGGCTATAGCGGTGGATGGGCAGGGCAACCGCAGCGCCGCATCGACCGCGGTTTACTTTATCGGCTACCAGGACAAGGCGGAATTCTACCGGAACTACAAGGTGATCTCCCTGACTGTGGATCCGGACGACCTGTTTGATCCGGAACGCGGCATCTATATCCAGGGGAATGCTTTTGACGAGTGGTTGCACAGTGATGCATACGACCCGTCGCTGGACGAGTGGCTGATTCCCGGGAACTACCTGAACCGGGGACGGGAATGGGAGCGGCAGGCACGGATGCAGATCTTCGACGGTGGAACCGAGGTGTTTTCCGGCGAGGTCGGCATCCGTATCCACGGAGGCGCCAACCGGGACAGCGAACAGAAGAGCTTCAACATCTACACTCGGAAGGAATACGGGACGAAGGTCATCAACTATGACCTGTATGACGGGGAAAACATCAGCGAGGCGGAGGATGAAATCATTACTGAATACGACAGCTTCATCCTCCGGAACTGCGGGAATGACAACAAGTTTTCCCGGATTCGGGACCACCTGATCCAGGGCCTGGTATGGGGCAGAAACTTTATCACCCAGGCGATGACGCCCTGCCTGGTGTTCATAGACGGGGAATTCTGGGGACATTACGAAATCACGGAAAAGCTGACCGATGACTTTATCCACGATCACTTCGGCATCCAGAAGAAGAACGTGGTCCTGATGAAGAACGAAGAGGTCGAGGAAGGCACCGAGGAGGACGGGCAGGAGTTCGCAGCGTTCCGCGACTGGATCCGGGAAACGGATTTCTCCGATGAGGAAGCCTACCGGCAGCTGGAAGAACAGGTGGACCTGGACGGCCTTGCGGAATATCTCACCGTTGAGTTCTATATCTGCAACTGGGACTTCGGCCACAACAACTTCGCTTGCTGGCGGGCCAGGGAAACGGATCCAAACAACGACTGGGCGGACGGGAAATGGCGGTTTATCCTCTACGACACCGAATACAGCACCGGCCTTTATGGGACGGTGAAACCCGATGAAAACGCCATCGAGCGGCTCCGGGAAAAGGACTGCTTCATCAGCGACCTTTTTTTCGGCGCGATGGAAAACCCGGAATTCCGGGAAAAATTCGCAAATACCTATGACGACCTGACCACTGCGGAATTCGCGGATAACCTGGTCCAGGATGCCGTGTTGGAGCTGTACGGCCGGAACCTGGATGTCATTCTTGCGACTTATGACCGCTTCTGGCCCAACTGGCCGGGCGGACCGGACGGGGCGAACGTCCTGATGTCCCAGGTGCAGGACATCCTGAATTTCTTCGCCGAGCGGCGGCAGTATTCCGATGAGCATGTAACGAAGCTGCTGTCCTGGTACCGGTAACGGAAAGGCCCTCCCAGGAGGGAACCTGCAGGATCAAGCGGGGCAGATATGGCTGTTGGGCAGACGATGCCAAATCTGAATGTTCCGATCGTATCGGCATTTCAGATTATCAAGCCGCCGAAGGATGTACAGAAACAGTATTACGCCTTCGCCTTCCAGGTCGACAAATCAAAAGTTGCTATACAAGTAGCATTGGATAAAACTCAGCTGTTGCTTGACAGTCTAATGCAGAAATACTTTGGATAAATAAACCAATTAAGGAAATATGATAAGGGTATTATATGGATACGATTAAAGTTAAAAAACGGTTGAGCAATATACAGCAAGAAAGCAGACGAAGAGCGAAGCTGGATAAATGCTGTATTTGTGGAAAAACTGTATCTTCTTTCTGCAATTCACATTCTATTCCGCGATTTGTTTTAGAGAGAATTGCACGAGATGGACAAGTATTAAATGGTGCATGTGCTTTGAATTTGCTATTTATTAATCAGCAAGATGGCGTTAATAGAAGCGGAACATTTTACCTTTTATGCAATGATTGTGACAATAAGTTTTTTTCTGATTATGAGAATGAAAATGCATTACTGGATGATCCAACAACACGTATGTTGGCGCAGATAGACCTAAAAAATGTGCTACTTCAACTATCAAAAAGATATTATGAAGTTGAGTTGTACGACGTGCTACAGGAGAGAACGTCCAATTTGCATAACAAGACCTATCTTGACACTATTCATTCCCTAGATATTCGAGACTACCTATTTGATTTTAGACGTGCAATGAAAATCATTACAAAAAACCTAAAAAGTGGATATGATATTGTATATTCAGAATTGCTTCCGTATGTAGTACCAATAGCCACTCAATCAGGAATCACTATGACAAAAGATATGGAAAATAACACAATTAATGATATCTATAATGATTCACCTGATATTCGCATACAGACAATGCATTGTTGTGTTTTTCCACTAAAAGATAAAACCAGAATTCTCCTATTTCACCATAAAGATGATAGAAATTATAAAAGCTTTGATAGACAGTTTGCTAAATTATCCAAGCTAGAAAAACTGCAATATATCAATTACCTGATATTTAAATACACAGAGAATTATTTTGTAGCACCGGAACTAACATCGTGTTTTTCTACAGAAATGAAGCTGAAACAACTATGTAGAGAGAATGGAGATCTTCCTGATCTTGGATTTGTTCCAATGATGGATGATATTATTCCATATCAGCCAGTAGCGCTTGACGAAATTCCCAATTTTTTAAGTGAGGATCACAAACTTCATTGAACATGAGGTGACCCAAATGACCAACTTTGATTTCCTCCTATTAAAAAGCATAAATGATATTGGTAATGGGTATTATAAAAGAAGAGTGGGGACAGTTATTAGTCTCCTGAATTCATATAAAAATGGAACGGTTCTATCATTGCATAGCAAACATGATAAAGTCTTTGATGAGGCGAAGGTGTTTGTTGAAAGACAAAATAGACCTCTCAACAATCCCTTTTCACCACAATTCATTAAAAGCATAAGTCTTACAGAAAGATCGAGTGTAATCTTACAATCATACCTTTCAAATAAGTTGACGGCTGGAGAAGCAATCGAAAACATATTAAGTGAAAAAAGCAACAAGATGATAAAAGAATTGTTGTAGCATTGATGAGACTCTGTGTTCGCTATGATCAAAGGAATGGATTGATTGCAATACTTCGATCTGATGAAATGAATACATATCACTCTGAGGCAAGAAAAAAGATGTTTTATGTTGATATGTCATATTCGGAAGTATTATTTTCAAATGAATAAATGAGAGAGGAATGAATCTAATGATGAATGCGGTTTGCAAGTAACAGTTTATCAGAAAATAGAGTAGTAATACATCCGCGAAATTACTACTTTTTGACTACTTTTCACGGCACCGATTTGACACATTTTGCCGCGTTTTGCCGCAAAAAGGCAATGATGAAAATAAAATACTCCCCGTAGAATGGACACTTGAATTTAACCCGATCCCGGTATGTGGACATTCAAAATAGCCATGATCCCGTAATGTGCACAGAAGAAAGAGCCCAAATTCCACAATCTGGACAAGGGAATTGATCCGAAATCCACAGACCTGGACAACGAAAAAGGCACGCCATCATGGCAAAGACGACAGAATCCTTGTAGCACAAGGAATGGAGGTGATATACTAGCACAACGAAAGGACTGTTGACTGTGGGAAGAAAGTACTCAAGCTTCAATCAGGAAGAAATCCGGATTCTGAAAGAGAATCCAAACACAGCAAGTGTGACAAAGAGCCGTCTATCCGTCACATTGGACGCGAAAAAGGCGATTCTTGAGCTTCATCAGGCTGGTTGGACATCCATGCGTATCGTCGAAGAACTGGGATATGATCCCAAAATGCTGGGTGAGCAGCGCATGAAGAATATGGTGCGCAATGTTCGCCGGGAAGCAGAAACAAAGCTGGGCCTTCATGAAGGCTATATGAGGACTGCCGGGACACGGATGAATGAAGAGGAGATCGAACAGCTCGATTGCAATCCTGCTTCATATGCCAAGCTCAAAAACGAGGTTATCTACCTGCGGAAAGAAGTTGAATTTCTAAAAAAAATCTCTCAGCAGGTGATATCTGGAAAGCGAGGCAAATAGCCGTGGGCGTTCAGTCAGCAGTTTTTGAGATCATCCACGAATCGCTTAAGGATAAGTCCAGATCCCTGACAGTTGTAGCACTGTGCGAGATAGCCGGCGTATCGACGTCCGGATATTACAACTGGGTCAATTCCCAAGCCAACCGGGACAAGAAGGAAGCAAAGGACCGGGAAGATTTTGAACTGATCCTGGAAGCATATAACTTCCGCGGATACAAGAAGGGTGTCCTCAGTATTAATATGAGGCTTCTCCACATGGGAATCGTCATGAATCCCAAGAAGATCCGGCGACTCATGCACAAGTTCAATCTTTTTTGCCCGATCCGGAAGGCCAATCCGTACCGGAGAATGGCAAAGGCACTCCGGACAAACAATGTGGCAGACAATCTGCTGAACCGGGAATTCGAATCGCATGGACCCAGAATGGTATTGCTGACAGATATCACTTACATTGGTTTTCAGGATGGCTTCCTGTATCTGTCAACGATCCTGGATGCCTACACGAAAGAAGCCTTGGCCCATGTGCTCAGCAACAGTATGGAGATTGATTTCGTGCTGGAGACCGTAAAGAACATGCAGCATGATTACGGTGTTTCGCTTAAAGCGGAGACCATGATTCATTCTGACCAAGGTCCACACTACACCAGCGTGCAGTTCATTCAGATCGTTAGTGACCTTGGACTGCGACAGAGCATGTCTCGCCGCGGAAACTGCTGGGATAACGCTCCGCAGGAAAGCTTCTACGGTCACATGAAAGATGAACTGGCGGATAAGATGGAACACTGGGACACCTTTGAAGACGTGAAGCGCGATATCGATGACTGGTTTGATTACTACAACAATGATCGGTATCAATGGCAGTTGGCCAAGCTGTCGCCGAGTCAGTTCTACCGTTATGTGACTACCGGGGAGTACCCGCTTCCCGGCAATCCACCCGTGGGAGGAGTTCCAAGGGGCTCTGCCCCTTGACCCCGGGATTTATCGCATGTTCCTCGGGGGCTCGCCACCGGTATCTCTTCTGTCCGCATGCAACAGAAAAGAGCGATACCGTATGGCACCGCCCCCTCGGAAGCCAGCTGGCGCTCAGGTCGCATCCCTGCGTTGCCCTATCCTCCGATTGCTGGCATCTGAAGTCTACCATGATTGGTAGCTGTTTTCCAGGGTGTTAAATTCGATTGTCCTTGACATGGGGAGTACTTTAGGCGAACACCGGACGGATGAAGCCGAAAGCTCGGAAGCCCAATAAAATCAAGGGTTTTGCGTGTCTGAACACCCTTCATACGTTTTCTGTAAACTTTACCGCCTGGTTAGGACACTTCGTTAAGATCCCCATACTGAGCAATGTAGATGTGAACGAAGTGCTGGCGAGTCGTTCACACAACTGACCAGGAAAAACGAGCAGATTTCCGAACGATCTGTAAGATTAAAAGCCAGAATGTTCGGATAAGGTGGCATGGCTCAGTCGGTAGAGCACATCGTTCACATCGATGGGGTCGTTGGTTCGAGTCCAACTGTCACCACCAAAAATCCCTTGCAGGATAACGCTTGCAAGGGATTTTCTTATTTCCGGATGTCGCAGTTCAAGCCATGCCGCCAGTTTGCTCCGGCAACTCGTTCACATCGAGAAATCCGTACATTGCCGAATTAATGGTGTGCGGGTGCATTTCTGTATAGGGCAAAAGTGACTCCTCACTTCGTACATACTTGTCGATGTTGACGAAGTGGTAGAATCGATGTGAACGAAGCGCTGGAATCAGTGTGAACGAAGTGGTGGAAAGCCATCAATTACCATATGCCTTCAGGTTCAGCAATAAGATTCTTGTTGAAAAAATAAGCCAGCTTTAGATCATCGCCATAGAAATAACATTCAAAATCAATAACAAAATCCGTCAAGCCCTCTTCTTCCACAGTACGACCGCCCTGTACAAACCATCCCTGCTCGTTCATGTAATGACCGTTATTGAAGTGCTGGACAAAAAAATGACAATCGGTATAGCCACAGGACTCCAGAAGAGATTGAATTCGCTCTTTTATTGCTTCATCATGAACAAATGGCTGATCCAGGTCAAATACACCGTTTCCAATCAGTGCCTGAATTTTTTCAAGGGAATCTGCTTGTGCCAAAGCCTCTCTGATTTCTGTTTGTTCAGGGGTTGTGTTCCCCAGTGCATCATACATACGATTAGCAATAAAGCGTTCTTCCGGGGACAGTTGATCCGCATACTTCTGGGTCAACTCTCCCCATTGCATCTGGCATTCCACTTCTTCTGCTGAAGCTAAAGAAACAATCATAAGCACAACCAGGGCAATAATGATACAGGCGATTTTCTTCATTGTGAGTTTCCTCCTTTTTATTCGTTGGTACCGTTTATTTGTTTTCCATCGTTACAGCATAATCAAGAAGGATATAACCCTCATGCATTTCACCGTCCTTTTCATATGAAATATGCAACCACAAATCATGCAGAACATCTTCATCCAGTCCAAGATTGTCAGGAATAATTGCCTGAACAGCATCATATAACCCGATAACGGTCGCTTGTGTTCCTTCGCTCAAGTATTCTTCAGCAGAAGGCAAGTATGGCAACCAGGGCTCGGAGAGAACAGGCGTATCCTTTTGTCCGTCTCTATGAACGGAGATCGTGTCTCCTTCTTTTATTCCCCTCCAGTCAACAACCCGTTCAGATGCTCCAGCCATATCAAAGCTGCTCTCGACCTGTAGAACTGTATGATCTTCAGCGCTTACTGTTACACTGTATAGGTCGGCTAAAGATTTATTCTCCGTTTTCTGCGATACCCAGGTGAAGGTATAGGTTCCGTCTCCTAAAGTCGTTTCATTATAGTCGTAGCGTTCCATCATCGTGTAAGCGCTTAATTCATCAATCGAAATTCCGTATTTATGGCAAAGGGCCTCTTTGGCTGTATCAATCAATGCTGCTCGTTGATCGGCATTATCTTTCGGGCTTGGCACCGGTTCATCCCCATACTCCTGCAGGAATTGTGTCTGATCTTCAATAGACCAGAATCTCATTTCTCCCTTCTCACTTTCCCATTGCTTACGTGCCTCAATGATTGAAAGGGTTACAGCCAAAGCGGAAGCTGTTAGAATAAAACAAATAAGAGCAGCGGTTACGGCAAAAGACAATCGGCATGGAAAATGAAGCTTTTGATTCTTTCTGGTAATATTCATCATCATTTTTTCGTGATCCATTGGCGAAACGCTGATAGGATCAAGTTTCATTGAAAGAGCCCGGTCAATTCCGGTATTCATGCGTTTCCCTCCTTCAACAGCATATAAGCTTTATGTAGTCTTTTACTTACTGCAGGTTGGCTGATTCTCAAAATTCTTGCTATGTTGGTGATGCTCATGTGGTGATAATGATAGAGCAGCAGTACGACTTTGTTTTTCTCAGGCAATCGTGCGATGTCCATCCACAGCTCATAATACTGAAAACTCATATCAGCATAGTTTTCATCGTTTGCGATTGAATCATCAGTTACTGTGTCCTTTTTCCTTTTGAAGTACCGTAGCCTGAGATAGTCTTTACATGTATTGATCGCAATTCGGTAAATCCAGGTGTATATGGAACTGCTGTTTTTCCCTTGATATCGATGCATGCTTTTCCACACCTTGACAAAAGTGTCCTGTAATGCATCTTCTGCGTCTGTCATATTGTCGAGCATTCCATAGCATAATCGCAGGATATCGTTCTGATAGGCTTCCATCAGCTTATCAAATTGCATCTCCCGCTCCTCATCAGCCAAAGAGCAGCACTCCTTTCCTGAAGTTTTTTTGCTGCAGCCGGAAAAGGACGCCTTCATGTCCTTTCACTATATTAGACGGCTCTGATCAAAAAAAAATAACCAGCCAAAAAGAAAAAGCAGCGGAGCCCGAAAAATGGACTCCGCCGGGAATTGAAACCTTCATGCAAATCGCAGCTCATCAGGCGCACCTGGCTTGTCTTTTGGCATGTAGAATTCTTTGTATTCCTTCTTGAAATCAAATGCCATAGTCCCTCCGCCCTCAGAAAAGCCTGCTCATGGTCTCGTACAGGTGATCGATAGAAATCGGTTTCTCTGTAAAAGTGTTCATCCCAGCGGTGATTGCTGCTGAACGATCCACTTCGCTCACATTAGCCGAAACCGCGACAATGGGAATCTGGGATTTCACCGGATGATCCATCTGCCTTATCCGCCTGGTCGCCTCGAATCCGTCCATATTGGGCATGGATAAATCCATCAGAATCATATCAAAGTACCCATCTGGTGCTTTTTCCAGCTTCTCAAGGCATATGGCTCCGTCCTCTGCAAATTCCACTTCAGCACCGGTGTGTTTGATGATCTCACCAGCGATTTCCCGGTTAAGCTCAATGTCTTCAACGACAAGAATACGCTTACCGGAGAAATCAAACTGCCTGGATTCCGACTTCTCAGTGTGCTTGTGAAAATAGGCATCCAGATCCTCTGGCTTCAGCGGTTCACCCGGCGTTCCTCCTTGTGCGGCTTTATGGATTTCCTCACACTTTTCGAGCAGGTACTGCCCTGACGTCCGAATAGCATCAAGATATCGGTTTATCCGATCCGGATCATCCACCGCGCCTTTGATTAAATCGGTGCATCCAAGAATAATATGAATCGGTGTACGAATGTCATGTGACGTCCGAAAAAACTGTGTTAGCTGGGAATCAGGGCTCTCGTCTACACAAACCCGCAATAAATCACTGACGGTCACGCCAAGTATATCAGCCAGCCGGGGAAACAGGCTGATATCGGGATAGGAAATATCCCGTTCCCATTTTGAAACTGCTTTATCGGTAATATGAAGCATCTCTGCAAGGGATGCTTGCGTCAGATGGTTTTGAATTCTCAAGGTGCGGATATATTCACCGACTGTCATCTTGCTCAACTTCATCACCTCCGAGCATAAGGTATCATGCGGATGATGATCGTACAATCGACTGATGGTTTACAGGGCAATATTGCTACCCATGCAAACCCAAAAACAAGGCAAGGGCTGCTAACACAATTCAAAGCAACTATCCCATCCGGAAGTCTGTATTTTTCGGATTGCCCCCATAATGGTCTCTTTATGTGCTGACTGAATAATGAAAAAATAGTATCGCTGAGATGTTTTTGTAAACTTCAGACCCAATCCGGCAGATTTCTCCAGTCCCAGCATTTCGATCAGTCGTTTGTGCTGATCTACATAAAACGAATCAGATCTCCGTGCCTTATGCTGATAGTAAATGACGCTCGATCCTTGTTTGTAATAATCTACAAGTTCATCCGGCTTGACGAACTTGTTCTCTTTGACTGTCCCCAAGGCTGACGGTACAACTATGCCGTTGTCCGGATCAACAAATATCACATCATTCCCGGATAATGTCATCAAGGCTTTTTCATGCCAGTTTTTTCGTATCGTGGCTCTTTCCGGTTTGGATTTTCCAGCAAAAACAAGAGGTTCAGAAAAGAATGCTGCATTTATAATATTATCATTTTCTAGAGCTGAGACTTCTCTCTGTCCGGACTTCACGATGCGTTTCAACTCAAGCCATAGAGGTTCATCAAGCTGACAGTAATCAGCATTCTCCAAATACTGGACATGACGCCCATCGCTATTATGGTTTTCATCTGGAACCAAGTACCAATTGACACCGATGGTTAAGCCGGATGCCTGCAGTACCCGCAGAAGCCCCAACTTTCCAAAGTCCCCAATATCGCCTGTGTACCGGTTTTGCATGCAGCCCTACTCCTGTCTCTTTATGCTTTAGAAAACATAACAATTATCATCACCGACTATTTGGGTAACCATATCTCTGATGACCTGACCCTGTGGTGGAGGCTCGACTGTGCCTTTGATTAGCCGCAGGCATTTACCTTTGGCGCACAACTTCATTTCCCAACAGTATCCATCGCATACCTCAACCGAGTAATCATCGTTGATCCATTCTTGAATGCATTTATTCAGGCAGTCAAAAAGCTCTGTCTTTTGCTGGTTAGACACTGGCCAGATTCTGCCGCTGATCAGATCACCATATCCGTTATAGAATCTGACCTGGATTTCTGTCTGCAAAATACGCGTCACAGCTCTTCGAATATCGTCTGCACATCCTAATCCACAATCATCCCAGGTTACGCTGCAACTGGTGATGGTCGGTTGAGCAATCTGTTTCATGCAGGCTTTCTCTCCTTTAATATTTCGATTCCAGAATCGCGATAATCCGCCGCAGAAAATCTGTCGCGTATTCATCGCCGTATGGAATGCACCAGTGCGTATAGTCGCGCCAGGTTGAGAACAGGTAGTTTCCCACAATCTGACGATCAGCATGTTCGAGCAGGTACAAGATGTTCCTTCTCTCTTCGCGCTTTGAGCCTGCCGGTTTTAACTTGAGCTTGCTTTGCTTCTCGTACTCTCTGAAGCTATTGTAGGCATCCATCTCAAAGCCCAAACCCCACAGCAGATCAGGAAGGCGATCCCAACGGTCATAGTTTTCCTCGACCTTGAATTCATCAAACAGGCCGGGGACATATGTGATGGATTGTTTTCCCTTCATGGCGTCCACCTCTGCTTTATCATCCGCAGGTTTCCTGTGATTTCTTCTCTCCCTTGGCAGCTTTGATCAGGTTGTAAAGAGTGCCGCGCTTCAAGCCGGTTTCCTTCATAAACTGGTCTATCGTGATTTCTCCCTTTTCCCATTTGGAGTAATTCTCATCCCAGTTGGCGGGAACCGGGATGCGGGTACGGCCCAGCTTCTTCTGATCCGTCTGCGCTTTCCGGATGCCCGCGACCTGCGCTTTCCGTACACGTTCCCGTTCTTCTTCCGCTAACCGGGCATACACGTCACGCAGAATGTCTGTTGCCTGTACCCCCGGTGTCATTGTTGCCTGCAGATCCATAACCCGGAGATTTATATTATTGGAAGAAAACCATTCCAGTTCTTTGGCGATCTCGCGGTTTGTCTTCCCAATGCTGTCCAGGCTGTCGATGGTCAGTTCGCCAGATACCGCCGCAGACTCTTTTGCCTTCAGGTATGATTCGCTCTCCTTTTTTCTTCCCCGGGAATCATCAATAATGATTTCGTCGGAATCAGCGCCGCAGGAAACAAACGCTGTTCGAATAGCGTCCGGATTTTTCCCTCCGTACATCCTTGCATAACTGATCATCCGCGTGCCCTCCAATGCTTTAATCATCAAGGGTTTCATCCCCTGATGGTTACCGGCATTATACCATAAGAGACGCAAGATGTGTAGGAAACACAAGAAACGCAAGAAATGTCAAAGACACACGAGACACTTATCTGTTAAACAATCTCCGTTTGAATTTTACCCCGAAGAACTCTTCAGCCTTGTCCAATAGCATGACCACCTTTGTCCCGCTACGGGTCGCCTCCAGCACTTCAGGCAGGATTTTGATCAGATTGTCCGCGTCATAGCCATGTTCGCCTGCATCATATACGAGCTGGTTCTGTTTTTTCAGCATTCGGAAGTTTTCAGGATTATGCCGCCAATCCCGCAAAATCTGATCTTTTGCTTTCTGGCCGATGCTTATCGATCCAAAGTAATCAGAGTATTGCAGCGGCTGAACATAGGCTGGCGGCGTCATTCCCATTTCTTCATATATGTTCAGGATCACTTTGCTGGACAACGCAAAAATGTCAGGAACCCAATCCACGTTGTCTTCCACGGCAGGTGCTTTCATTTTTGCGATCATCTCCGCAACAAGGGGAATCATATGTTGCAAGTAGCACCGATAGAATGCGTTCGTCATTTTCCGGCTGTTTTCATACACCTTCTTCTTCATAGAGGCGGCGGTCACGTTGTCCAGCGTCAGATCAATGGACGCAAGGTATACCCGCTTGTTATAATCCGAGCGGATGGCATCCACCTCATTCGTGGTGATCACAAAGGTTGGGTGCGTGGTCAGCTTTTCAGAAATGATCCAGTCATCGCATTTCAGTGTTTCGCTGCTTCCTTCATTGAAGCGCTTTTTTGTGATGTCATTGATGTGGCATGGCACACCAGACGCAGACCGGATGATCCGCTCAATGCGCGATGGTGTAAAATTGCTGGGTTCATATTTGCCCAAATCCCTACCGAACATCAGGATCTGAACCATACTGACGAATGCTGTCTTCCCGGCGCTCTTCCGGCCATAGAGCACAACAAAATACGGGAAGTACTCATTGGAGAATCCATTCTTCTCTGCTGTGTACCGGAGAGTAGCCATAAACGGCGAAAGCAGCATGTAGTTCAACACCTTGAAGTAGGTGCATTTTGCCTGCTGGGAGTCACCAATGAAAATGTCATAGCCTGAGAAATAGGTATCGATCCGTTTCAGCACATCTTTGACAGCATCAGGTGTGTATGCCAGATCGAACGGTTTTCCATTCATCGATGTACTGCAGTTCTCATAATTGATGATGAACTGCGGAAAGACTTTTTTCTTTGCTTTTTCTTCCTGAACCTGCTTTCTTTCTGTCCGGATCAGCTCGTGCGCTTTCTGGGGTGTGAGCTTTATCAACCCGCCTTCCCGCTGAAAGAAGGAAGCACTTTTCGCATAATGTTCTCTCAGGATCGAAACATCCGTTATGAATTCCATCTGCTCATCATCAGGTCCGGCTTCATTCAGAATAATACCAGCCTCCTTCGCTATGGCTTCCTGGATGATTGGCAGATGTTCCGTGACCTTTTCATCGTCGGTAGAAGCATAAACAGACTCCTCGATCACTTCATTTGTACTGGTATCCAGCATAAAATCATATTCCCGTTGGTAGTAATCGTAGGCCAGAGAATCATTATCAAAATACCCAATGAACTCACGCTGGTTTCCCGAAAATGCCCGTGCCGTAAAATTGGCAGATCCAACTATGATTCTCGTTCGTCCATTATCAGATGACAGAATGAAAATCTTTTCATGTGCCAGTATTTCTTTCGCAATCCAGATCCGGGCTGTTCCATCTTTAACGCGGGAGATCAGTTCCTCGTGACGATGGATCTGCTTCAGCGCTGCTGTCTGAAACGCCATGACCTCTTTGGCGTCATATTTCACCATCGCTTCGTTTCCGAGAATAATCTCCACGGTCTTAAAGTGTTTAAGCATCCGAGTTACAAAGCCCAGACTGTAAGCAAACGTTATAACCCGGAGATGATCAAACCCTGAAAACAGCTCTTCCGCATTCGTGAATGAAGAATCGACAAATCTCAACTGCACAACCTCCAGTTCGTTGGTTTGGGGAACCAGATTTACGATGTTGTCCATGCTGCACCTCCGAAGTTCAAAAATATATACTTGATATTTTAGATGCTCAGATATGAACTGTCAATCTGCCGGACAACGAAAAAGCTGCGAGGATTTCTCCCCGCAGACGCTTCTTCTTGTGCTTATGCTTCCTTCCCCAAGAACTGGTCAAGGGAAATCTTGAACTTGATATGGATCTTGTTCCGGGCCTTAATCTCGACCCGCTCAATGATCCGTGAAATGATCATGTGCTTGGTTTCCACGTTCGCCTTATCGTAACAGTCAACCCATGAGAGCATTTCGTCGATCTGGGCCTGCGTCTCCCTGTTCGTAATCTGCTCTTGTTCCAGCCGTTCCCGGGCTTCCTCAATGGCCTGCTCGGCAGCATCCCGTCTGGCACGGTGTTTGATGATCATGGTGTTGACCACCGACAAGTCCAGCTGACTTTCCCCGGTCAGTGCTTTGACCGCTTCTTCCTCCAGCGCGTTCATCTGCTTCTGGGCATTGGCGTAATCCTTCTCTACCTGCTCCAAGGCTGCTTGGTAGGATTTTTCGTTTCGGGCGCTGGCGGCTTCGAGCAGAGCCTCACGCGGTTTGGAGGCAAGGCGCTTCAGGAACTTTTTGACCTCTTTCTCCACTGCGGCGTTAATGGGCTCCATATCGTAAGCGCTCTGTCCACTGCAAGCCTGTTTTGAGGAAACCTTCTTGTAGCAGCGGTACAGGTTCCGTTCATAAACCCTGGGTGTTCCGTCGGCCAGCTTTCTCCTGACTACGTTGTGGGAATAGCACATCCGAGAACCACAATCCGCGCAAAACAGGATCCCCGTCAGCAGACTCCGGGAGTCAGTCCGGATGGGAACAATCGTTTCTTGCTGGTAGTATTTTGGCGACCGGCCCTTCACGATCTCGTTGCAGCGCTCAAACTGTGCGTCGTCGATGATCCGCAGATTCTCAAAAGGCTCGGACCGCTCATCCCCGAATGTCAGGACTCCCGTATAGATCGGATTTTCTACCATGCTGCGGATGGTCGTTCCGCGCCAGTTGGGTTTTCCTTTCTTCGTCTTGATCCCGCGATCGTTCAGGTACTGTGCCACCCGGTTCGTGCCGTAGCCTTCCTCCGTCAGCAGGTGGTAGATCTCCCTGACCACTGCGGCCTCCGCCTCATCAATGACCAAGTCCCTGACGGGCTGGTTCTTTTTGTTGGTGCGGCCCAGGTACTCCAACCTGTAGCCGAAGGCCAGGTATCCGCCACGCCATTGGCCTTCCTGCACCATCTGGGAATGCTTTGTGCGAACCCGGATGGAGGTCTTCTCGCTTTCGCCGGAAGCCTGCCAGAACCGGATGTAGTTCAGCAGCTTATCCACGTGATTGTCAAAGCGCTGTTCTCCTTCCCGGGTACTCCAGACCTCAATGCCCTGCTGCGCAAACCACTGAACCACGAAGGGCGTTTCATCATCACGCCTGCCCAGCCGGTCAAACATGAATACCAGCAGCACGTCGAACTGGTGCCGCGTGGCCCGCTTCTTGATTTCCACAATGGCATCACGGGCATTTGTGCTGACCTTGTATCCGGAAACGCCTTTTTCAGAAATCTCATCGACGATTTCCCAGTCAGGGTGGGTCGCTGCATATTCCCGGCAGGCGAGCTTCTGCATGGGAATGTCATCGTGATCCACCTGTCCGATGGTGGAAACACGGTAAAGGCATATAACCCGCTTCACTTTTTCACCCTCCGTACCTTGCGTTTTTCAGCATGCTCAGCACATCTGCGACTGCAGTTTCATCCGGTTCATCTGCGAAGGAAACTGACACATTCCAGACTTGCTGATCACCCGGAACATCAGTATTTCCAACGCCTCCGGGCTTTTTTGCGGTAGTAGTATTACCATGTCTTCCTGCAATGTTCAAGTCAATTCTATCCGATGTGCCGGATGTTTTTTCGGGTTGTGTGTCAGACAGGGAACGGTTGCCGGACAGGTCGTTTCTGCGGCAATACGCTTTGATCGTATTGACCGAAATACCCATTTCTTTCGCGATGTAAGCATACCCCAGATTCTGTTCTCTCATCCGGGCAATCTGGTTTTTCTGCTCCAGCGTCATCGCAATTCCTCCAGTCAAAAGTCTTTACACTTCCCACTGGAGATTCATCGCTGTTTTGAGCGGATAAAGATGGTCATTCTAACGTTTAACAATAATGAGACTTGCTATTTTTCCCTTTCAGAGCAATGAATAGCAAAACTGCTCTGGAGGTGATCTCGTGTCCCCGAAAATCATTTCTTCCTACCCGCCGGATCGTTGGATCCGCACTCTGAATCAGCGATATCCAAATTTGTGGATGGAACTGAGGAAATCGTATGATGATCCGAATCTGCCTCTTAGCCCAGCCGGTAAAGCATTACTCTCCACTGTTCCCGATTGGTGCGTTATGCCGACGATGTTCCCCTGTACATACCTCTCCATAAAAAACGGAGAGGTTTTTTATTTGACGCATATGGATGAGCTGATGACGATCGCGTCAATGTATACCTGGCGCTGCAGTAAAGGAGTTTACCGATTTGCTCCGGAAATCTACCAGGCGCTGGTCAATCAGCCGCTTACTGGTGACCTGCCGATGGAAAGCCTGCATCATCTGCCAGAATGGGCTGTATATATTGAAACGCCCGGGCTCAGCTATGAGCGGCATCCGATGACCGGGTTCATTGCGCATCTGGATTTCAACCTGTACAGCAGGAGCACGGATTTGCAGTTCGCAATGTTTCTGGAAGGACGTGAGGATCCCAGAATGGTTGCACTGCCTTTTGGAGACGGCTCTCTGCTGGATGCCATGGATAGAGTGGATCAGCTGGACAACATGTTCACGAATGATGTCCACCGTATCCGGTATGTTGGCAGCAGAGATGAGTACAGAGCGACCTTTACGGCTATGCTGCAGCTTCTACTGTACCTTTGCTCTGAAGAGCCGGATCTTCCTGCTATACAGCATCCTTCTGCCCGCAGGACATTATCAGGATCAGTCCGCGCTCCCAGGGAACCACAGGTATGGGACGTAGGCGTCCGGGTATCGCGGTTTATCCGGGAGTACTCATCGTCATCGAATTCAGTCGAATATCGCGGCGGTTCTCATGCTTCTCCGCGTCCGCATATCCGTTCCGCGCACTGGCATACATTTTGGACAGGGCCGAGGAATGAACAGTTCCCGATCCGGAAGCCAGTGGTTAAGTGGATTCCCCCGATTCCCGTGGGAGTGGACTGGAAGCGTGATTTGCCCACGAATGTGAAAGAGGTTGGCTGATGATCCCTCCATCTGCCGGAAGCATTAGTTTTCCTCGCGTTTAGGCATCTCAATGCTTGCTTTATTCTGCCTTCAGAGTGATAAATCACAGCGACAAAGCTGTCGTAGGAGGAATGAACAGTGAACCGGGAAGCAATGATTCTGAAGGATCGGCGTGCGGAGCTGAAACTGACACAGCAGGAATTGGCAGTTGAAGCCGGAATGCATATCCGGCAATATCAGCGATATGAATATGGAGAAAGCGACATCAGTGGAGCACCGGTCAAGCATGTGCTGCGGCTCTGTCTGGCGCTGGAGCTGGATCCCTATGAACTGGTTTTTGAAGACGGACAGGACATTGCCGGGAAATGAAAAAGAAGCCTGATCGCAAACGCTGAAAGAACTTTCTGAAAAGTGACGCAGCGTCGTTGACAGGCTTCTTTTTTTCCGGCTATATACGATAACCAGCTGTCATCACAGCAGCTGAATAAAGATGACGAGGTGAAGTCTAATGAACAGAGACAAAATCCGGGAACGCATCCGCAATGGTTCTATCAGAGATCCCGTAAATGCCGCAGACGGTCCACCTATCTACCATGCTACCCGTTCCAACGGGAAACCGCTTCGTGTCGCCTATTACCGACATGTAAAAAGCGATCATCTGGATACCAGCATCTATTATGAGTTGGAAACCCACTGCGCTCGTCAGTGGATCAGCGCAAGAACCGACTGGGAGCTGAAGGGAGTATTCCTGGACACCAACGGCAGCTGGGCAGCCTATGAAGAGATGAAAGCCGGAAAGTATGACCTGATCGTAGCCCGTACCATTTCTTCCTTTGGACGCATCTTTTCTGATGCGGCAGAGCGAATCGCTGAACTTCCTTTCCCGGTGTTTTTGGAGGCCGAAGGTATCTTGTCCTCTGATGAAAAGTACCAGGATATTGTGAATGAGCTGATTGCAGAAGACACGAAACGCATGTCAACGGCATATCTCAAGGATGCTCCGCACAGAAGCGAGGTGGTTACCGCGTGATTGATGTACGGAAGAGAGCTGAGGCAAGGGCCGCAACGGAGAACAAGCCAATCGGAGCCAGCCTTGAAACAGAGCGGCAACGGGAAAAGCAAGCCGTCTTTCGGCAAGTAGAAAACCTGGATGGTTCCAATATTCACAAGATCGCTGCTACCGTTCTCCCGCCGGAAGGAGATGCCAACAGGCCACTTCGAGTCGCTGCCTACTGCCGCGTTTCCACGGATGATATCGACCAGGCGCTTTCCATTGCCATGCAGATCAAAGCTTATAAGGAAAAGATTATGGCAACGCCTAACTGGAAGTACGTTGGCACCTATGTGGACGACGGTTTCTCTGGGACGAGTACCGAGCACCGGCATGGCTTTCAGAAGCTGATGCAGGATTGTATGGACGGAAAGATCGACATGGTGATCACTAAAGCAGTCAGCCGATTCGCCCGAAACCTTCTGGACTGTATCAACTGGGTAGAAAAGCTGCAGAACCTTGACCCGCCTGTTCGGATCTTCTTCGAACAGGAAAGCCTAGATACCATGGCGCAGACCAGCGGCATCATCCTGTTTGTTCTCGCCATGGTCGCGGAAGAGGAAAGCCATATGAAGAGCGAAGCAATGCTCCTCTCCCTCGAATGGCGGTTCTCCCATGGAAGATTCCTGACCCCACGGATGTTCGGTTATGACAAAGTAGAAGTACCGGATGGATACGGTGGACATAAAAAGATCCTGCAGATCAATCCAGCTGAATCCAGGGTGGTGGAATGGATGTATTCAGCCCTGTTATCTGGAATGAGCGTCAGGGAAATTGCTGATACGCTGACTGAGCTGGCAATACCAACAGGTGGCCGCAGGAAAGACGGTATCTATAACACCCACTGGACAGACAGCCGGGTCATCTCGATCCTGCGGAATGAAAAGCATTGCGGAGACGTCCTTGCAAGGAAAACGTACACAAAATCCTTCAAGGATCACAAAGCACGGAAGAATACCGGTCAGAAAAACAAGTATTATCAGGCAGGGCATCACGATGCCATCGTCACCAGAACAGTGTGGAATGCTGCGCAGCGGATTCTGAACAGCCATCGCTACGGGCATGATGGTGTTTATCTTCCCATGCACATTGTGGATTCAGGCCCGCTTACCGGATACATTTCCCTGAACCGTTCCTGGGGCGGCTTTGAACCAGACGACTATTATCGTGTTTCTCAGATCGCCATGGGATTGATTGATGGGAAACTGGCTGCCGATCTTGAGAAAGAATACCTTCCCGAAGCAGGAAAGCGGATGCGCGGGCCTATGGATGATCATGGCATCGCACAGATTGCTCGTCAGCTGACCACCGCCGAACAGGAAATGAAGGATGAACTGGAGGGGAAAAGAAAGGATGAAGAAGCCAGCAGAAAGCGTACGGAGGTTGTGAAAACCTTCCAGGTCATCAGCGGAGACATGTTCTCCCGGGTGCATGATCCTGTTGTTCGGATTTCACCCCGGGATCTGACGTTCAATAAGAACTGTTCCGGGAAACTTCGCCATTCTCATCACAGTCTCTGCGAGACGGCTGAAATCCTATTCAACCCGGTCGAGAGGATGCTGGTTGTTCGTCCCTGTGAAGAGAATTATGCGAATGCATATCCATGGGATGGAGAAAACCACAGTGCCCGGAGTATCTGTAAACTGCTGTATGAAACACTGGGTTGGGAGGAAGATTACTCTTACCGGATACCTTGCCAGCAGATTGACGGCCCACATGGAGCTACCGTCCTTTTCTTTGACCTGGACAACTATATCGGGAGAGCCATCAACAAAACAGAGGAGGTTATCATTGCCAGAAAACTGGCTGAAGAAAAGGCTGAAGGCACGAGCTACTACTATCCGCCGGATGACGATGAACCACAGGAGATAAAGGATATGGAAGAACGGTTCCAGCAAGTTATTGAAACGAACAAGAAGATTTTCGGTGTCCCTGCTTTTGAGCACAGCACAAACATCAGGGGTTTTGAAAACAAAGGTTCGATCGAGAGTGACGAATGGGATATGATGACGCCAGCAAGAGCCCTGGATATTGATCACAGAGTAGATGAAGAAATCGTCTCCAGCTTATTGGATCAGGTCAGGGAAAACCCGCCCACGATCCCCATGGAGACAGATCATAACATCCTCAAGGCAACAGTCGTGAAAGACGATACGCAACGATGACAGAAGTCATCGGATTTTTTGTTTTAAGGGGGGCTGAAAATGTACATTTCAAAGAATCCTGCAAAGTCGCGTCCGCTATCAGCGAATGTCCTGCGCATGATGCGACTGTCCCGGGCGTCACCGGAAGGAAAGAGCGTCGTCTGTGAAAACCGGCACTTCACAGCAAAGGATCTGGCATGCTGCTCCAAACAAGGGGAACTGTTCATGGAGGCGGCTTCTATGGGATTTACCATGGACAATTTCGCACCAACCTTCATGACCAGCCAGCTGGCGGGCGTCTTTGACGCCAGTTTCTCCAGCTCCGCCTTTATTAACAACGATAGCCTGGAGGATTTTCTGCAGATTCCCGTTTTGCTGAAAAGTCCGCAGCTGATCGTAGAGGCACTGTATTGGATAGACGACATCATCAGCAAAACAGATGCTGACCAGAATAAAAGCCTGGCTCTTTCTGAAGCCTATAAAGCAGAAAAACTGAAATTGCCGCCTGCACTCGCAGAACTTCCCAAAGAGCAGAACAGGGATATTGATGCACTCTCGTATGCCTATTGGCTAGGATTCATCTATCGCTGCGAATGCCTTCTGCATGATGAGTCCAGCCGGATGGTATATGGTGCTTTCCCTGAAGACCTGATGCGGATGGCGTATCAAAAACTGATTAGTGGGCCACTGGCGGATTCGAACCTGATCGATATCGCCGAGAATATCTGCGCGGATTTGGATCGTCTGCTTGTCGAAAAGATCTGGCCTGCAGAAGAAGAGGAAAAGAAGCGCAAACAGGCTGTGGAGATGGCAAGGCCACGTAAAGCACATGCAAGGCATACTGAACGGAGATGGTCAGACTGAAACGCAATAATGATCAGAATATTGTCAGGAGAAAACAGGCATATAGATTCTTCTGGGGACATGCTCCCTGACAAGCATCCAGCGGATAGTCCGATATTGCGTTATCAAAAACACAGGAGGTATACACGATGGAACAACAGACACAATGGACCAGGCCCGGATATCGGCCTAACTACAATGGAGGAACTCCTCCACCGCAGATGAGCACCATGAACCGCCCCTTCACCCAGACTGTCACACCTGAACTTTCCCGCGCTGAAAGGCTGGAAGCTCAGCGTCTTGCTGAGCAGTCTCGGTTTGACCCCAACGCCTATCAGGTGGTCAGGCGGGAGTTCATCGCCAACCGGTTCTGCCCGTCCATGACGATCCGAAATAAGAGCATCACCTTCAACAACGCCTGCATCAGTGCACTGGAGGATGCCATCTACGTTCAATTCCTGATCAATCCAACAGAACTGAAGCTGGCGATTCGCCCCTGCGAAGAAGGAGCTCGTGATGCCGTCCGCTGGTGCAATGTCCGCGAGGACAAGCGTAAGTCCCGGCAGATCACCTGTAAGCCTCTTGCAGAGAAGCTTTTTGCCCTCATGGATTGGGAGGCAGTTTACAGCTATCGCTTCCAGGGTATGAAGATCGACTATGATGGAGAGATCTATTACATGTTTGATCTGAGCGGCTCTGAACCTTATCTACCCCGTCGCAGAGATCCCGAAACCGGGAAAGTCATACCTTCGCAGACAATCGCCCGGGAAGACTGGAAGAATTCCTTTGGTATGAATTTTGCAGAGCATGAGGCTTCACAGAAAATAGATCTGATGCAGGGTTATGTCACTGCTGGGGTTACAGAAGAAACCCCGATCGTTACGGCTGAAATCAAATGAATCGATCCCTGCTCTCCGACTGTGCGCGGGAATTCAAGCACAGGGAGAGCAGGGATTCTGAAGGAGGTATTACCATGAATCCATTGACTCTTACTCTTAACCTGAAGGAAGGCTATATTTCTCTCAATGAAGGCACGCTTGAAGCCCTGGGCCATCCAAAGCAGATCCAGCTGAGACTGAACGATGGAGAAGCATCCCTGGCGCTGATGCCCTGTACCATGAATGACGCGGAAGCGGTCGTTGTACCGACAGATCCGGTTATCCGTTATGAAATAGGAGCGAAGTACCTGCTTCGGAGAATCAAAGGTTTTACTGGCTGGCAAGATGACATGCCCCGCACCTGCGAAGGTGAATATATCCCTTCCCATCAGGCCATCCGTTTTTGCCTCAGAAACGCTGTGCCGATCGGTTCACCCTCGGATCAGTAAGGAGAGTGATCAGCATGAAGCAGAATACCATTTCTTCAAACAAAAGCATTTCCTTCTCCATGGGAAAGATGGGAGGAGAACTGCATGAACCGTGAAAAGCTCTACCAGCATCTGGAGCAGCATTATGTGTCCAAACGTGAAATGATCAGCCGCCTGCCGCTGGATGTTCAGCCTGACGAGATCTGGCAGGATGTCCTGAACCGCAGACGTGTCAGAAGCATTATGCTCCCGATTCATTCTCCTCGCGGCAATCCATACTGGTATGTGACCACACAGAAAATGGCATCCGCCAGTGATCGGATCATTTCGGAAATGATGGACAATGAAACGGAGTTTGATCCATACCGGAACCTGCCTGCCGCAACATGCCTGGAAGAATCGTTCTTCACTTCCTACGTGGAAGGTTCACAGCTCACTATGCAGGACGCAATGGCGTTTATTCAGGGAGACATGGAGCCGCAGTCCGCTGAAGAACAGCTGATCCTCAACAACCGGAATGCTCTCAACTTCATCAGTTCCAACCTGTACCGTCCGGTTTCGGAAGAATTCATCAACACTATTGCTGGATTTCTGAATGAAAACATGGAGATCGGCGGTGAGGGATATCGGTCTACTGATTTTGCTGATATACCTTCCATGACTGGCCTTGCCTATGAAGTGCCGAAAGCATTTATGATTCCGGACAGTGTACGGGAAATCAGCCTTTTGATTGCGGATCCGACGATTCATCCACTGATTAAAGCTGCAGTTTCCCACGCATGGGCATTGGCGGTTCGACCTTTTCCGGACGCAAATGAGCGCTTGGGTCGCATCCTGTCCCAGTTTATTCTGCTCCGATCAGGATATCATTTCTTCTCTGATGTAAGCCTCTCCTCGCTGATTGCCAGAAAAAGCTATGCTTATTTCAACGCGATGACCAATATCCTTCTACCGGAAAATGGCAGCGATATGACGTACTTCCTTGAGTATTTCCTTTGCTTGCTGGCCGAGGCTGTTGGAGAACGGCATCTGAGGCTGGAAGCCGGAAACCCAGAAGACATCCAGGCGGAGCAGGAAATGGCAAGGCAGCCAATCTGTCCACCAGCAATTCATCAGGAACCAGAGGATCGGGCAGACATTCACCCGGATGAAAATACTGCTGAAGCTGGTGCTGCTATGGGGGAATCCGATATGGCCAAAGGGGGTGATTACAGTTATATCATCAGGGAATTGGAAGAACAGACACAGAGCACGGGAAGGCACATGGGCAAATGCGCGAAACTGCTTCTTAAACGAATAAGTCAGGGACTTATGACTTTTACTGCCGAGGATATTGCGAAAGGACTGAATATTGATAACGACAGTGCCTCAAACAGAGTGACCGTCCTCCGAGCAAAAAACTTGATCAAAACCGTGGGGCATGAGAAAAAAATCGCTATATACAGATTCTATACGAACGAAGAGCTGGGGATTTCTCGTCAATCCGGATCATTTCGGGAAAAGCTGAATGAGTTATCAAAGCAGCCAACTATGCTTGGGCAAATAAGCGCAATCCTGCTTCACAAATTCCTTGACCCAGGTATTTCCGAGTTCACTTTGTGCGATGTTGAAGAAAAATCGACCTTTACAATAGATCAGGTGAAACACGCTGTCCGTGCCCTGATCGGGAAAGATATGATTATACCAACAAAAAAGCACACTGCCGAAAAATACAGGATCTATACGTTTCGCAATTCATCACCGGATTCAGATACAGAGCTACAATGAATGCAATCAGCGCCATCGTGGCCACCTCCTTGGCCAGTTCTTCATGTACCGGTCATTCGGTACGGTTATAGAATACAAGGCAGAGAAACAAAAATACATAATCAAAGGTGAAAGATATACAATTATATTCTTCCCAAAAACGAAAAAAGAGGCCCTATGGATCACATAAAGTCCATAGGGCCTTGCAGTTAGCCTACTGCACCATCCTTCATTTCAAGCATTGCTACCCGCTTTTCCAGCCGGGTGACCCGTTCCTCGAGGGTCAGATCTTCATCTGGCTCCAGCGGCTCTTCTGCAGTAAGGAACTGCGACATCATATACCCGGTACGGGAACCAAACTTCACCTTTGTCCAGGATCCGCAGATACCCAGAACCTCTACCCGGGCACCGAGGGGCACACGCTCCACCAGAGCAGCCGTGCTTTTCGCTTTCGTGCGCATGTTCACTGTGGAACCGCTGTCAGCGATAACAGTGGCGAATTCAGCCATGGGTTCTTCATCTCCTTCTGTCGGTTCATCGGGAGTGGGCGGCAGGCTGTCAGTCTTGGCCACATCTTTCAGCCAGCCCCAGTAAGACCATTTCCCGAGTTTCTCATCCGTCGTGACACAGCCTGCCGCAGAGGAAGCGTGCACGATTCGGAGCGGATTCACACTGGTGACAATGCCGATGTGCTGGAAGTCGCCAAGTCCGTCATCGAACTTCTCCGGGGTGTTCGCGTTCCATTTGAATACAGCCATGCCGGGCTTCAGCTGGGAAACGTTCGTCAGCTTGCCTTTTTCAGAGCAGTATTTCCGGTAGATCGTGTTGCTCCCGTGATAGATGTTGGCACCCTGATCTCGATACGCCTTCACGAACAGCCCGGAACAGTCAATTCCCCGGGAATCGTTTGTTCCCGGGGAGACATAGGGCCAGCCAAGGCATTCCTCTACGGAGGCGATCAGTTTCTGGGCATCAAGCATCCTGATCACCTTCGCTCTTATCGGTCGGCTCGGCTTCCTTCTTGGAGCGTTCGTGCAGTTGAGCAAGGATCTCCCGGAGCTTATCGGGAATCGGCAGTCCAAGGTAGGCGGCGTTTTCCAGCAGGCTCAGGCCTTCATTGCTCAAGTAAAAGCAGATGACGGCACCCCGCAGGACGGCCCCACTGCCGACCACATGTGTGTCGATGATGTTGGCCACACCGACCAGCATCAGGATCAGCACCTTTTTGCAGATGCCTTTGAAACCGATGGCGCTGGACAGTTTCTTATCCACGATGGCGCACATAACGCCAGAGAGATAATCCAGCGCCATGAGCACAATCAGGGCAATCAGCATACCGTCCACACCTCCCAAGAACCAGCCAATCCATC
>Ga0310695_10002231_pt1 | contig 41652 bp, 37 predicted proteins | sample RumenRJG_04DNA_FD_203882 | JGI IMG/M metagenome (GOLD analysis project Ga0310695, IMG submission 203882) | Bovine rumen microbial communities from Lethbridge, Alberta, Canada - RJG_04 (v2) (version 2) | ecosystem: Host-associated > Mammals > Digestive system > Stomach > Rumen | place: Canada... | reverse complement strand
CCCTCCCGATGAGGAAATTTGAGCGGTGGGGGTATCGGCAGTTTCTCTCGTTCAATTAATGGCCAATTCTTTAAGTACTGGCCGTAACTATCGTGATTTCTAACAAAATTATTTAGGACAATATTGGAGTTGTGCCGCTATTGTGGAGCTATCACCGACATTCTGACCCACTAACTGTGAATATAATACCTTGCCATTTTTACTGAGCTTAACATATTCACCATTAAAGACCTTTTCCTCATTCATATTTCAGGCATGGATGGTGACTCACTCTCACCCTTTAATGAATGCCCCAAAAACGCCATCTGCCTGAAAACCCTTTATTTTCTTATGTATGTGATAAACAACAAACTAGAATTTTAATATGAAAAAATTCAAATTTATTATTAAGAACAATTCACCAGAGGAGAGTGGATGGCAGGAGAGTATTAATCTTTATATTAACAATTCAACATTCAATTACTATGGCGCTGAATAAGTCAACCGGTAACATGTACGAGTTTATTACCCACACGATTAACTTTATCAAAGGAAAGTGCTTTCACGACTGCCTGTACTGCTTTATGAAGTTCATGTTCAATATCGTTCTAGGTGTGATTAATCTTGACGAGAAGGAGTTGAAGACGAATCTAGGCAGTGGAAACTTCATCTTTGTGGGTAGCAGTACTGATATGTGGGCGAAGGATGTACCGTCGGACTGGATATTACAAGTTCTAAACCGCTGCAATGAGTTCGACAATCGCTATCTGTTTCAGTCTAAAGACCCGCAACGCTTCCTGGAGTTTCTTGGGCATCCAATATTCGCTCAGGGCAAGGCGGTGCTGTGTACGACTCTAGAAACAAATCGCTGGTATCCCGAGATCATGCGCAATGCGCCTATGCCTGAAGAGCGTGTGCAGGCTATGGCAGAATTGGCAGCGCGAGGGTACGCAACATTTGTGACATGCGAGCCTCTGATGGACTTTGACCTTGACGTAATAGTAGCGATGTTGAAAGCCTGTCAACCAAAGCAGGTGAATATTGGCCGGAACAGTGTCCGTCAGGTGCGACTGCCGGAACCCGACCGCGACAAGGTGCAAGCGCTGATTACCGAGTTAAGCACTTTCACGACTGTTCATGTGAAATCAAATGCCTCAGTGTGGGCATGATGCTACCGATATAGGGACCAACTGCAATAGTGTTGGTCTCTTTTTTCATGCCTCTTAATGCCCAAAATAGGCTTTTTCGGCTAAAACCGCCCTGTATTCTTATTAATATAATACTCTTTTATACAGGTACATACTTTTAAAGTTTTATTGTTTCTTAATATCAGTTTAGGCGCTGTGAAGCGGTTGGGCTGATATCAGTTCAGGCGCTGTGAAGCGATTGGGCTGTTTTTTTTGCCCCATCTCCTAAAATGGCTCTGAAAGTTGAAAAAAGGGGATCGAGACAGAGACAAACCCTTATGAATGATGGAAAAAGGAGATTCAAACGGTTTGTCTCTTTATTATCGAACAATTTATAATCAATTAAGAATTAAATGTTTATGGAGAAAGAAAAAGAAAAAAACAGTGTAATGAATAACTCTATTGAATATGACATCACTCTAAATGAGGATGATAAGAGCTGGGCTTATCTCAGTTTTAAGACACCTATAGGTGAAATAGACAACATCGGATTTCTCATTACATCCGATATTGTTGTCGATGGCATGGAATGCCTTGCCGACCACTTGAAGATAATGGTTGAAATGGAAAGAGAGGGCATGTCAGATCTTCAAGATGAAGTTAAAAACAAACCAACCGTATGAGATGTATAAAAAGATAATATGATTCAATTAATGCTGGCGATGTTCAACACCCTTTGGGGAACAGAGTCACAACCAAAGTGGCAGGAGAATAGCACTCGTCCTGCCGCTGATGTTGTAAAACATGAGACAGAGAGTGCATCGCCGCCAACACCATGCAAAATCCAGAGCAAAACCAATACATGCTCTAGGACTAAGCTTGATATTTCCGGCGATATAAAACGTCTTGAAGAAGTGTTTTTCGACGGGCACCCAATGAAAAGCGGCTTCATCATTGAAACCACATTGCAAGAATTGCTGCAAGTGTGTCCGAGAGAGCGCAGACGCAAGGACGCTTACAAATCATTAATCAACGCGCTCAGCAAGATGGGCGTAGAACTAATATTCAAATAAAATGAAAACAGGATTTAAACATAACTTATTGGTAGAAGAAAGAATTTTCAGCCTCGATATAACTGCACTAGGTGAATATGACAATGAATTCAAGGTGGCTTATGAGAATGGAAATGAGTATGAGTTAGGTATAACACTTAGCCATATCTTTACCATTTGTCCCAGAAAACGTCAAAGGAAGCAGCTATATGAAAGGTTGGTTCGGTTTCTGGCGCTGAAAGGAATTACGCTTAGAATAACAAGTAGAAAACACGAGAAGGAAAAAGTAATTAGCAATCAATTAAATAGAGAAAATGATGAAAACTTATTGTATTAACGGAACGTGGTGTAGGTACTTTATTGCCGGCGATGTTTATGTGTCAAAGGATGGTACCGTAGCAGGAAAACCTGCTTACAAAGGCAAGGGCTGTAAACCTCTTAGCATAATAAAAGATGAAGGCAAGAAGTATATCCAGGCATCAAAGAATAACTTGGTGCCTGTTGATTTGGCGGTTATGATTTGCTATTGTCCTCCAAAGCCGAATGATGGTAAGAGGTATACAATCAATCATAAGGACGGAGACTTGCTGAACTGTGCCGCCAGCAATCTTGAGTGGGTGATACAGCCCTATGTGCACACAGCGGAGGACTCCTTTGATATCCAGCGCTATGATATAACGGTTTTCAAAGACGGCCACGTGGAACAGGACGGCAAGACAATGACGGTTTATGACAGCATGTTTGTAGAAGACTTGGACTTGGAAGTATGCATACATCCGCATATCAACGTGCCGAAGCCTCGCTCCATATATTACCAGCGTATCTTTATAGACGATCTCATGAAAAGGGCTGGCTACGTTCAGGGAGATGACTCGGTTTTCAAATTCCCAACGATCCTGCACATTGATTACGACATGACGAATTGTGCAGCAGACAACCTGCTTTGGGTCGAGTATGATGACCCGCGATTGAATGAATACCAGTCGAGGATCAAAGAGCACAAGCACAAAAGGAATGTGGAATTGAACCCCAGAAAAGAACTCCCTTCAAACATGTAGGCACATCAACGAAAACACCTTTTGAACCACTTGAAACACATATCTGACAGAAACATTTAGGGTGACATTCAATGGGTGAATGTAATATAACAAGAGCAACATTTGACTAACTGAATGTTGCTTTGTTTTCTGCTGGTTTTCAGTGAAATACACACGACGCAACATTTACTTTTAAAAAAACACGCATGGCGGGTTGGCAGCTAAAACCCTATACCCAATATTTTTGTGTAAATGTTAATCATGGCTATGCGACAATTGTCAGGAGCCATATTATTTGCGGTTTTCAATGATGAAAAAAAGAAAGGAATTTGACCCCCCTTTAAAATCTGATAAGTATGAAAGAGAAAATTTTTTTGACTTTAAATGAAGATAAACAATGAACGAAATTTCAATTAAAGTTCCCCTCGACTGTCAATACCTATCTGATTGGCGGGAGTTTGAGAATTGTTTACCGAACGGGCATATCATCTTGAATAAGGACATATGCGGTTGTGGATGTACCGATCACTTCTTGACCAACGACTCGCCAGTGATTCTTGTGAGTCCACGGCGGCGGTTGATTGAGAGTAAGCTTAATGACCCGAGGACCAGCGGCGCATTCTACTTTGATCGTAGTGTGAAGTCCGAGAGCGTTGATGAGACGATTGACAAGTTGATGCAGTATCTCCAGAGTTGCCAGCCCTCGCCATTCACCCAGGAAGTCGCGGTTCCGAAAATCATGGTGACATACGATTCGTTGGTGATTGTTGTGGACACCCTTTATAAATGGGGTCTTTTAGAGCATTTCACCATTATCGTGGACGAGTTCACCTGTATCTTCACTGACGTAAAGATGAAGGGATTCACGGAAATCAATCTCCTTCATCTGTTGAACAAGTTGTCGAACAGGATTGTCTATATAAGTGCAACTCCATTGAAGGAACTCTATCTGCAAATGCTTGATGAATTCAAGTATATGCCTGTCGTGAACCTGGAATGGGACCCGTCAAGAATAGAGAGCGTCAATATCTACTACGATAAGATGACTAGTTGTGCCGCCGCGTTCGAGAAAATCTACAATGACTATAAGAAGAACGGTTATTTCAAGACCAAAATTATAGACGGATTGACACATTACTCGATTGAAGGAGTGTTTTTCTTGAACAGTGTGCGGGATATCGTGAACATTATCAAAAAGTGCGACCTGACTCCAAGAGATGTATTGGTTATCTGTGCTGACGAGGAGAAGAACCGAGCCGCACTAAGGAAGGTCGGCTTTAAAGTGGGTTCTGTGCCAGGGAAAAATGATTACCAGCTCTTGAACAAACCATTCACTTTTGTGACCAAGTGCTCATTCGAGGGGACGGACTTCTTCTCTGACAACTCCACTACATTTATATTCTCCGACTGCAACAGGGAAAACTTGACTCTTGACATATCCATTGACCTGCCGCAGATAGCAGGACGATGCAGGTCCAGAAACAACGTGTTCAGGAACGACATTTACTACTATTACAAAAACATCAACTCAGAGCAGTTTGACGCAGAGACGATGACGCAGGAGATCTTTAATAAAAGAAAGAATACCGAGTATTTGGTAAACACCCTGTCGGGAGCAAATGTGGATGCGTTGAAGAACAAATTACTGGTGGCCCAAAAGGTCGAGAAGTACAGCAACGATTACCTTGATGTTGAAATCGTAGATGGAAGCGCCAAGCCGGTCTGCAACGACCTCGCTTATGTTGCTGACCTCAGAGCGGTAGAGATAAAGTCGCAGCAGTACACCAATTCCTACAAGATGGTCAGCTATATGAAGGACGCGGGTTTTAACGCCTCACATGAGCACGCTCAAGTCAACCAGCAGTTCACCATGTTCATGACACTGTTCATGGCAGATAACTACTTTCAACGCAGGATGGAGCTATATGTCAATGCCGTTGAACATAATCCAGTATTGCTAGAGATGATTGAGAACACATCGGCAATACCGCTGGAATACAAGCATTACTATCGTGAACTTGGTGCGGAAAGAATCAGACGGTGCGCTTACATCGAGGCCAATCTGCGGCGAGAGCTAGAAGACCTGTCAAAGTGGGGCGATGTTTCTCTGGACTTGGAAGAGGGAAGAACATACTCCAACGCCGAGATAAAAACAATGCTCCAGGCCGAATATGATCGTCTGGGGATGAACAAGACGGCCAAGGCCACGGATATTGTCAGGCATTTAAACAACGTGGTATCCACCCGCTACATTGACGAGTGCGGGAAGAAACAGAATGGTTATAAACTATTAAAACAAAAATAAAGATATGAAGAACAACATGTTAAACAGTTTATTTGTGGCAAGTGTCTTCAATGATGTCTGGGACACTAATAATGAACAATTGAACAAGAATTATTATGTGGAATTCATTTTGGGTATTATAAAGACCGGTGATTATGGTGTTGCGGAAAAGGTTACCGCCATTAGGAACTTGGCCACCAAAGACGAACGGGATAAACTCAAAATGAAGCTGCAAGTCATCATGTGGCAAGGAATCTTTTCACACAGGAACAACAACGGATGTAAATCACTTTCATCTCTTGTATGTATTGATGTTGACCATCAGACTGATATTATTTTGGAGCAGATTAAACAGGCTATATCAAGTTGGCCGTTTATACTCGCCTTCTTCAAGAGTCCAAGCGGTGACGGGTTGAAGGTGATCATCAGAACCGACAATTTCGCTGTTGAGGATTACGGCAACTGCTATCGCCAAGTTGAGCGGTTGTTTGCAGATTCATTCGGGATTGAGCCAGACAATAGCTGCGAGGATATTAGCCACCCATGTTTTATAAGCTATGATCCCGATATCTATTATAACCCTGATGCAATTCCTTGGCATTATGAATACAAGGAAGAGTTCGACAAACCAAAGATTGTCCAGCATCAGAAATCATCCAGCAATAATATCGGGCAAGACATACCTCAATCACCCTACGATGCATTCATGGCAAAGATGAATAAAGCAAGATGCCCACTGTCAGATGAACAGATAATCACCATCCTTGACATCAGATGGAGTAAGTTTCCTGATAATTACAAAGACGGGAACAGAACCAAAAGTATATTCGTTCAAGCCTCAACTCTTTCGAAAGCAGGTATTGATGAATCTAAAGCAATTGACTATCTCAAAACCAAGTTTCTTCCAACTGGTTTTAGGAAGGACAAACTGGAATACGAGACTCAACGGGCTTATCAGAAAAGCAAACATCTATTCGGAAGTGAAAGATGTAAGTACAAATCATATGACGAATATAAAATCATTCATTAATCATTCAGACCAACTCATATCATGGGTTGGTTTTTGTTTCTTTAATCAAAAAGTGGTCTATATTGCAGAGGAGAGGAATGGACCACTTTTTTTGAAGTTCTTAATAGAAATTGAAATTTTCTAAAAAAAACAGGTCCAGATACATGATAAATACAGGAAAAGAACGGTTCGCTTAGGGCGAACCTAATCCGTCTCTACCCTATAAATCAACAAAGACAGCGAGTTTTATTTAAGGGGAGGTACGGATTAGGTGAGCGATAGCGAGCCGTCCTTCTTCTTTATCTACAACAGCGAAGCATTTTTCCTGATTAAATGTACACTGGCCGGACTCTCAAAGGTAGGCCAAGTGGACATCAAGGAAAAATAGTTCGATGAGGTTCTGACGAGACTTTGAGTGAAACGAGAAGTCGAACAGGTTCTCGAGAAATGTGAGTATGTGAAGTGTCAGGAAACACTCAAATCCAGCCTTTTCCTCTCCGCTCAAAACCCTTATATATGAGAGAATTATTAACAACAATAACAAGAGAATTTAACAAAAAAGAGAAGAAATGAACACAGAGAAATTAAGCAAGAATTTAGGAATTATCGCGGCTGGTTTGCTTATCGTGAACCTGGCATTAGACCTGTACGATCGATTCAGCAGCCGCAAGAACGAGAAGGAAGGGCAGAGTAAGAATGAAGACGCTCAGTCCGACGAGAACAGCAATAATGACGAAGGCACCCAAGACAAAAGAGAAGAAGACAACAACGACTAAGGGTGAGAGTAACGTCATTGAGTTAATAGTGGCTATAGCAGAAACTGTAGCTGCAATTTTAAAGAACTACAAAAAAATAGTGGCTGCCTGGAACAAGTACAGACCGCCACCGAAGTAATTAACTAACCATTTTAAAGAGAAAGAAAAAATGGAAGAACAAACAACTACAATGGTTCACCCGAGCTACCTTCCTATAGTAGCTACAGAAGTGGTGGACAATCAAACCATTGGGGATGATTCCACAACACCATCCCCATTCATTGAGGCTAATTCCATTCCAATAACCTTGGAAAGCCTTATGACGGACTGTGTGATACCAAATTTCGCAAAAGATAATGAGGCGGTTCTATCACACTCACAATTTATCGGGGCTACCTATCAAGCTATACGTGACTATTACCGGTCAGAGCAAATTGATGAGCCCCAAGTAAGAGTAAGTCATATTATTCGAGGCAGGATTCCAGAAGCGATTAACAAGAAAAGCTCTGAATTGCTTCCACATGAAATGACACAATACTACGAGAGAATGGCCTTTTGCATCAACGTACCTAGTATTTATAAGGACGTTAACGGCAACAGGTTGAACTTGTCGGTCGTGGGAATAAAATCCTATGGCCGAGACAATCTGAACGGGAGACTGACAGCACAGAAATTTTCACTCGCTGTCGGCTTCCAGAATACCGTCTGCTGTAACCAATGCATTTGGACAGACGGCTATCGAGACGAGATTAGAGCAATATCACCAAGCGAGATCTACCAACACTCGCTTCATTTGCTCGACACTTATGACATGGCAAAGCACATATACCTGCTTAAATCGCTTGGAGACCTTTACCTGTCAGAGACTCAATTCGCATTAATACTTGGGAAGATGCGCCTGTACAATTATCTCCCAGCTAAGATACAGAGGGAGATACCGCAGATGCTTATCACCGATTCAATGGTGAACAATGTAGCGAGGCAATACTACAGAGACCCAAATTTCAGCGTCGACGATAACGGAGAGCTGAGCATGTGGGATTTCTACAACCTATTGACTGGTGCATGTAAGGGAAGCTATATAGACACTTTCCTGGCAAGAGAGGCGAATGCACTTACAACGAGTCTTGGCATAGCACAGGGACTAAGAAACGAAGACAGTGGGTATAGCTGGTTTATTAGTTAAGCCGGCCGTATGTAGCCATGAACCGAAGAGGATTCACAACAAAATGTGGGTCCTCTTTTTTCATTTAAAGCAAACTAATTATCAACATTTTAAAGACAAGAAAAATGTACAAGATCAGAAGTTTTAACAATGCTACTGAGTTCCAAGGTTTATTTGGAATCTCTAACGGCACGAGGAGAAACAAAATCTTACTGGCGCTATTGAAATCGAAAGAGGTGTGGCGCTGGTGTCGAGAACATGGTGACTATGACTTGCTCGGAATATCAAGCATGGCCGAGCTTAAGCAAGTGGTTACAAATAAAATCATTGAGGCTGGCAGGAATGAAAACCTTGCCTATGAAGTGGTTTTAGGTAAGTACGTCTATTACTCAGGCATTTACGAAACAGACTCATATCGTGGGGTGCCTGAAGATGGGACTATTGGCTTCGTTCGTTATTATAATCACGAGCGCCAAGACATTTTCAAAAAGAAGGCGGGTCGATTCTATACCCAGCTTATCGAGGAGACATCAATTGGCAAAGCACTTCCGCAACAGGTAAAAGTGTTCCTGGCTGAAGAATTTTGCATGGACTGGCAATTGTATGTACAGGGTTCGCTTCCAGAATACACCCTTCACGTTGATGATAATTTCGAGAAAATTTATAGCAGAGAGGCATGTGAAGGTGATTTTCATTCATGCATGACCGGCCGTGGATTTTCATCTTTCTATAGTGATGCTGTGAAGGCAAAGGCAGCATATCTCACTAATAAAAATGACAAAGTAATTGCAAGGGCTGTGATTTATACTGCCGCAAAAGACGAGGACGGGAAAGTTTGGAGGCTGTGTGAAAGACAATACAGCAGCGATTCCAACGAGATCCTGAAGAGAGCACTAGTTGATTCTCTGATTCAAGATAACCAGATTGACGGATATAAGTTCGTCGGGGCAGACTGTGGAAATTCAAGAGGCTTCGTCGATAATGAAGGAAACTCGCTTAACTGCAAGAGATTCACTATTTCATGCGACCTTGACTGGGGTGATTATCTCAGTTACCAGGACTCGTTCAAGTGGTTTAACATGGACGATAATATAGCCTACAACTACTCTGATTGTGAGTATCAATATCGCTTGGACACAACAAATGGCGAAATTGAGGATGAAGAGAGCTGTTATGACGAATATCACGATTATTCATGTGCAGACACAATTATCGTCTACTATCACGGCAGCGAGATAAGTTGCAATAGCGAGGATCTTGACGATTTTGAAGACTATGATGGCGACTGGATTCACTATGAGGACATATTGGACTGTCCTTATTGCTCTGGACGTTTTCTTGATCCTGAGTATTACCCACGAGACGAGCACTCTCACAGTGATTTGTTGAATCAGGACTTCTGCTGTGACGATTGCAAGAATCAGGCAGAGCTTGAATTTAAGAAGACCAATTGGTTCTACTGTGATTTCGATAAAGAGTATTTCGAGAATGCAGACGAACTTACTACCTATCATGCTTGGAATAAGGAGAAAGGCATCTATGAGGAGAAAACCATTAGAAAGAAAGTGGTTGACCTCTATGTAGACTGTGAGATTTTATACAAGCATGGAAACGAGATTTACGACCAGATTAACGAACTAACCAAGCTTCCTTTTGGCTTTGAGGCAGAGCAAGAGCAAGAAGTCAAGGAGGAAACTTTAATAGCTGTATAACTATGAAACTGCTTAAACGGCTCTACTCGATTCACTCTAAATCGGGCAAGGAGCAAAAGATGATCCAGTTCCTATTGTGGTACATAAAACATCACATAAAGGACTGCAAGATTGAACTGGACAAGAAGGTTGGAAACATCTATGTGACAAAGGGTGTTTCTGATACCTATCCATGCTTGGTCGCTCATATTGACCAAGTTCAGACTATCCATAGCAAAGATTTTCAAGCAATAGAAACCCAGGATATCATCTTTGGTTGGAGCCCTAAGAACAAGCGATTCGAAGGCCTCGGAGCAGACGATGGGAACGGAGTTTGGGTCGCTCTAAAAACTCTACAAAAGACTGAGGCACTAAAAGTTGCCTTCTTCGTTGGCGAGGAGACTGGATGTGTTGGCAGTAATAAGGCTAACATGGATTTCTTCAATGACTGCCGATTCGTTATTGAATGCGATCGACGTGGGAGCTGTGATTTTATAACTTCCATTTGTTGCACTGAGTTATGTAGCACTGAATTCCTCGAAGCAATCAGTTACAAGGACTTCGGTTATCATGAGGAAAACGGGATGATGACGGATGTTTTGACCTTGAAGGAGCAAGGGTTGAATGTCAGCTGCTGTAATATCTCTTGTGGCTATTATCAACCACATACAGACCAGGAGTACACAGTAAAGGCCGATTTACTCAATTGCTTGGCATTAGTTGAGCATATAATTGAGAACTGCACTGACGTATACCCCCACGAATATGAGTATAAAGGCGGCTATAGCGGCTTTTATGATAATGGCTTCTACGACTACTACTATGATGAAATCTATGAAGTAGTTACCTGTCATCCCGAACTCTCTTTTGAAGACATCTGGACCGTGTTTAAGGACTACTACCCATCAATCAACAAGTTGGAGTTGGAGCAGACCTATGACATGGTAAAGGATGATCTTGAATATTGGCGAACGCGAGACTATCTATAGAAGTTTATTAACCAGCAACAAGGGCTCTCATCATCACATGGGGGCTCTTGCTGCATAAAACAAGAACACTATGACAAGATTTTATTTCAGAATCTACCAAAATGGAGATGAAGACGGCGACAACATTTGGGTTGACGCTGAGAATGAGAGTGAGGCACGACAAGAAGTTGAACATGAGTATTGGGGCATCGACAGATTGGATCTCATCAGGACTCAAAAACTTTAATGTAACTATGGCACAAACAAAAACTAAAGCAAAGACGAAGGCCATGACTATTAAGTACTGGCTATCATTGAGTGAAGGGAGCAAAAAACGCGCTTTGACCTACGTTTTCCCTATTCACAAATCAATCGTGGAAATGTTAATGGAACAGACTCCATCAAGGAAGGACCATTGGTGGCAGTATGTATTCAAGAAGGTGAGGATTCCTGAGGATGGTTGCACTTACAAGACCGTAATTAACAACTCAATCTACTCAATGTAACGATATGGAGACAATCACTGTAAAGCAACTCCTCAAAGCTTGCAAGGAGGAGATAGCGAAAGGCAATGGAGATAAACACATCCTAATCTCTGGCGACGATGAAGGCAATTCGTTTCATGAGTTATTTTACCTTTTCTCACACTTGAAGGGCGAGGATATCAGCTATGGCCTTCCTTTTGGTGTGATCGAAGAAGATGTTAACACTAAATACATTATACTGGGATGAGACTGAGTGAACAGGAATTGCGTTTTGCACAGAAAGACGTGTTTAGCGCTGGCAACAATCTAGTTAGTGCTGGTTTAAGGCTTCAGGGGTCAGAATACGAAAAGGCTTATGATCGGATTTATAAGGCCCTAAATGCTCTTAACCGCAGGCTGATTCGTGACATTAACAAGAGGAGGAAATGAACTATGGACAGAGATTTTGACTACAACTTGAAAATAGCTGAGTATATCTTTGATATTTTCAAGAGCAATTTACCTGTTGTTTGGAGTTGGGGCATTAATCCTGGCTCCATTCAAGTGATAGACCTGGGCGTTAAGTTTCATGTGCAAGGTTTCAAGCACAAAGGAATCGTCCAGGTGGTATATAATGAGGGAGAAGATTTATTCGAGGTTTCGCTGATTTCTGAAAATGACAAAACAGTGAAAACCATAGAACATATCTTCCTTGGTGACTTGATTTCTGTGATAGACGATGCTGTAGAGAAAACTGACAATTACAGCGAAAGGATTTGTCAGGAATACGGCATTGTCACAGGATAGCAACATTAAGGCTATTTTTGGCCATTAGTGTATTCATTTCATGGGTGTATTCAAATAAGTCTATAACGGCTAATGGATACACCCTTTCAATATATTCTTTTAATTCAAAGATAAAAATGGAAACAAAAAACAAGAGGGCAGTGATATATGCCAGGGTGAGTTCTGAAAATGACAGACAGGACACCTCGCGGCAAATCACAGACCTCCAAAAATATAGCGACACCCAAGATATGACAGTGGTGAAAATCTACGAGGAGCATATTTCGGGGGCAAAGAAAAATGAGGAGCGACAAGTTCTTACAGAGTGCTTAGACTATTGCACTGGGAACAACGTCGATTACCTCTTACTATCTGAATTGAGCCGCTTGGGGAGATCAACATTACAAGTGCTGAAATCCCTGGAGCAATTACATGAAGCTAAGGTGTCAGTTTATATTCAGAACCTTGGCTTATACTCGCTTCAACCAAATGGAGAAGTGAATCCAATTGCATCAATTCTTATAACCGTTTTGGCTGAGATGGGAAATATCGAAAGGAGCAATATACAATACAGGCTTAACTCCGGACGTGCCCAATATGTGAGAAATGGTGGCAAGTTGGGACGCAAGACAGGGAGCATCAAGAGCGATGAGAAGAAGAGAGAAGAGTACAAGGAGGTCATATCGCTACTGAAACGTGGATATTCAATTCGGAACACAGCGAAACTGACTGGCACCTCCATCTCAACAGTTCAACGAATCAAAAAACAATTTCTAAAATGAAACGACTGAACCAACGACTGATGGAATGGCAGATTAACCTAACCATTTTAATTGACCCCGCTCTTGGGTTGAGGAACTGATCAAAAGTAACAACTAATTGAAAACGGCAGAAAGACCTGCCGTTTTTTACTTGCAATTATGAGCAAGGTATGATTATTAAGGATTTCTGAATGCATGAAAATGGCAATGAGAGGCCATAGAATCGTTATATATATAACAAAATATACAATAAAAATAATATTTATAAATTATGAGAACTGAAGAAGAATTCGAAAAAGAGCGTTATTATGGCATTCAGAAATTTTACAAGCCACAAGATGCATTTTGCACAATGTCGGATTTCTGGGGACAAGGAATGTGTTGTGGTACTGATAATCTAGTAGTGGGTGAGCATAATTTCTTGGAGCGGATTTTAGAACGGATAACGGTGAAGCTGTTTGATTGTGAAGAGAAAAAAGTATCAAAAGAAAATTGTTCATACGCATTGGGAACGAGTAAATTGAAAACACTGGACTATCTTTTAGACTTCAACTTTTTCTTCTTCTCCGCGAGAAACCAGTGCTTTTACACAAGCAGGATGGAATTCAAGGATGATTTTGTTTATCAATGGAATCAACGTCAGTGGGGATATTATCATGAGATATACTCCTCCTATCACTTTGATAAATTTGTGAAGTTCGTTCGAGAAGAGATTAAAAGACATAAGATGACGTTAGGTAAAATAGATCGCGATTATTTTTGGGATGATTACTTGAATGGCATTTTTCAATGTTATGTTAGTGATCTGTTGGGTGAAATCTAAAGAGTGACACGATAACAAGGTGGCACTCAAGTCGTATTTGGGCGTTACAGTTGGTTTGAAATATCAAGAAGGGCGACACCTATAATAATGGTGCCGCTTTTTTCTTCCAGTGGTGGATTTGTTTTACTCTATAATAAAAACTCCAAAGTAACGGTTATGGCGTGATGGTCTTCTTTGCCACCTTGAGGGCAGCAAGGCCAAGTTCACGGTCGTCCTTGACAGCATTAAGCACACTATCGGCAAGCCAAAGGGTGAGCAGTTCCTTCTCGTTCACATGAAGCAGTTTCGCCAGTTGCACCACTTGCGACCGTTTTGCACGGCGTACACCCAACTCTATCTTGCTGAACATTGGCGTATCGATGTTTAACTGCTCTGCCAATTCCCGTTGCACCATCTTCCGCTCAACTCTCAACTGCCGTATTTTCGCCCCCAATAATAGAGGTTTCTTATATTCTGATATACTATCAAAATCGTTTGTCAATAAAGCACTCTCCATACCAATTATCGTTTCAAAAATTCTTTAAGTGTAATGGTCGCTATTCCTAACCCTTTGGCTTTAACTTGTAGACCATTGTCCGAAGTTAGAAGAATAGGGTTCTCATGCTTAAACTTTAAGGCGACTGTAAGAATGTTGTTGTCCGGTGATCGTCTATTAAAATCAGAAGGAAGAAGGCTTGAATCTGAAAGTTCCATTGAAACATGCGGCTTGTCCATAGCGTTATTGATGTTGCGTAAAGCCTTTTCAACATTACGTTTCTCTTCTTCTCCTAATGTGATTTTAAGTTTATCTAATTCATCAATGACCTTTGCAGAAAGTACGATTTGATATTTATTATCAATCTTTGATATAATATCTGGACAATCAACAAAAACATTTGTGTCAATGATGTAAATATTCTTCTTGGTTGTTGACTTAACAGCCTTTTGTTTTGGAGTTTCAAATTGTGATAAGTCAATCTTTCCTTTGATTTTTATATGAATGCCTTCAGTCTCATTGTTATCAATGGATTCTGCATCAATGTCTTGTGCCTTAAGAAAATAAGCCCTAACTTCTTCGGGCATGTTTTCTCTCATTATTGATTCGTCAACTATGATGACTGTATTATTTTTAGCACGAGATGTCGCTACATTGAACAACTCCTTTTCTAATGAGTATCTTGTTGATGCATTAGGGATTAAGAAAACACAATAGTCTACGGTTAACCCCTGGACTCGATCAACTGTTTCTATTCTAACGTTTTCTGGAATTAAGCCTGATGGCAAGTCCAATACAAATTTTTTCTGTAGTCTTCTAACTGTGTCTCTGAATTTTGCCAATATGGCAATTTCTATATCTTCCTTATCTTTTTTATTCTTATCTTTATTTCTTTCTTTATTCTCGTCGTTTATTCGAGAAACTAAATCCATAATATATTGGAATGCATTTTCGGGTGATTTATCTCCAACTTTTAACTTCATTGGGATAAGCACAGGCCCACCTCTATGTTCCATTTCTTGAATATTCGTAGAAACTTTTTGATGCTCTGAGACAGATCGTAATTGGTTCTTATAAAACACTCCGGTAGATGATGCACCCCGTTGTGTCATTCTGAACGTTTCGTTTAACATATATGATTTATAATCAAAGTTTCTGCAAATGGTCTCAAATCCTTTTACTATACTTTGCCATTTAAATCGATTGATTATATCTTCATTTGTTTCAACTATAGGAGGAAGTTGATTTTGGTCGCCTATCCATATAATCTTTTTACCCAACTTTACAGATGCCGCAATCATGGGTAGTAGAGCCTGACTGGCTTCATCCATAATAACATAATCAAATGGGGCTTCTTCCGCAGTAATAGCCCATCCACTTGAAATGTAGAATGTTGCCAGTGAAATGTTGCCAGAAGCCGCATTGCAAGCATTGTCAACTATTGGTTGCAGATTAGTTAATTCCTTGGATTCGTCAACAGTTAAACTGGCTTTTGTTATTTTACCTTTCTCAAGGAATGGTGCCATATCGTCCTTCTTTGCCAACTCCATAAGAGCTTGATTGGTCAATGCAGTTACCAATACACTTTTATTCTCATTTAAGAGTTGAGCTGCAAGTTTTGCCATGCGATAAGTCTTTCCAGTTCCAGGAGGTCCTTGTACAACTACACAATTCGTGTCTTGAAAGTCTTTCATCAACAACAAATTCAAATCTGTTGTTGCGTTTATGATCGACGGATTCCACAAATCACGCACTTCATCATAATCTAAAATTGATTTAGTTGTAGCACAAGATTCATCTTTAACGATATCAATTAAATTATATAAGTACTTTAGTGGTGGGTCTTTTGGCCCGAATGCAATTATTGGATGCTCGCGTTCCAATAGTTCCGCAAAATCTGAAGTTAGGCCTTTGATACCAACTAAACAAAAATCATTATCATCAGATTTGGAAATCCATATGCAATTTGCATCGCAGAATGCCTTTTGGAATTGCTCACGCAGTTCAACCCACGAATTATCTCCCCAGTTCTTAAAACTGGCCATCACACCAACAAAGCAAGTTGCTGTCCAGAAAGAATTGCGTCTTGGCATGTTATCAGTGTGCCGAACTTTAAAAACAGCTTGCCCATTCTGTTGTATTTTCAAAAACTTGCCAACAAACACATCTCCTCGTTCTTTCAAAACGAGAGCTTTTGTGTTTATTACTTGCTCGTATTTTCTAACTTGCGTTTCGATTTCCGTATTAAGAAATCGTTCGTAATCATTTCTAGTGTACTTCATAAGTCCTCATCGCTGGTTTTTTGTTGTTTACCTGATACTGTATTGAATAGTGCTTTAATGGACTTGGCTCTTTTGGAGATGTTAAAGCTCTCGAAATCAAAGTGCAAGTCCGTGAAATAATGTAGAGCATTAGCAAATGCATCAATGCGATCCTCTATGTCGAGATTCTCGGTGCTAAACGTTATCGAGATGTTGGATTGGTTCATGATAAGATCCATCGGCTCAATTTCGCGAATTAAGTACCCGTCATATATGAAGAGGTGAGCATTTTTCTTTATTATGAAATCCCATTCTTGGGGGTTAATCTTGAAAGGCTCACTTTGAATCTTGTAGCTTTTCAGAACAAAAGGAATTACATTGCCATTTTCATCCTCAGCTGAAACTGTAGAGAAATGTTTAGGCATGCCGTTTGATTTTGATTCTCCATAACCATCAGGAAACTCCCAATGAGGCATTTGTTCAATCAAGAATCGCTGTGCCTCTAACTGAGCTTCATACTTTTCAGAATTGGATAAAGGTGAGTTTGAACCTTTTGCAATCTTTGCTGAAGATTCATTAGCTAACATCTCCTCTATCTGTCTTTCAAGTTCTTGAATCCTTCGGTCTTTCTCGTCGATTTCATCAGAGGACATTAAAACTTTGCCAGACATACAAAGCTGTTGATAATCGTCAAGGTCTAAATCCGTCTTGGAATCTCTGGCGGCTTCAAACAACAATTCGTCTATAGCTTTATTGCCACAAATATAAAGACATTTATTTGGCTTGTCGTAATAGTAGCCCTGTTGTTCGTCAGTATATTCTATTAACGGATATTCTTGATAATAAAGACGCACAGGAAAATCGCCTTGATAAATAAAAATCGAGGGGTAATGATTTTCAAGCCATTTTGTATACTCCGTTGAATTCATTTCGATAGATTCATCTTGGAGTTTTGTTAAGTATAGCTTTTCAACAAGACCACTTCTTTTCTCATCTTTCAAATATAATAAGGCAGCCTTTTGATTCTCTCCTGTAAAAGGATGTGCTTCTGATAACGGCGAGATATAAGCCAAAAATGACGATATCTCAGATTCGGATAATTTATCAATTGTCTCTATTGGCAAATTTTCTGAAAACAGTTTTCGACAATTAATTGAACGGTGAGAAGCGTCACGGACTCCATTCTTCTTTAGATACAATTTCTTGTCTTCAGAGTCAGCCCATTGTTCAATTACCGGTAATAACTGTTCGTTTTCTAACAAGTAGTCGTTATAAAACGCTTTGTTTTTAAAATATGAGATAATTCGATATGTGAAAGGCGACTTGGATATATCCAGTTTGTTGGAATGTAAGAAATCCAACATGTCGAACACAAACGACTCTGTTTCATTTTCAAGTTTTATTGAAATAACCCATGAGCTAGTATAATTCTTGACAGCTCTATAATAGTAAACATAAAACAAGTACTGTATTGCATTACCTTGTTTATCAGTAGGCCAAGACCCAGGCTTCAGATTTAAAGAATCTTCTGCTTCGAGGGCTCGAATAATGGAATGCAGATCCATGGGTCTTGCTTCGAAGAGTTTGTCTAATCCAGATTTCTTTTCAAAAAGATTTTTAATCTTCTCAATAGCATCAGACACGTTCTGATACTGAGGGAGAATTTTTGCCAAAGATAGCTTAATCCTTTTCTTTTCACCCTCCTGTTCCCATTCACAAATGACATCATCACTCACTGTGAATTCACTCAGTCGTTTGTCATCATAAAAAACTTTCCGTGAGAATGACGAAGGTTCATCTAAGAATGAAACCGCCATTTGTAGCACACGAAATTCATATGAATCTACCTTATAATTTGAATTTGAGAGTAAGTCAATTCTTTTAAGGCGGTTAAGGAAATAGACTTTTGTCGTTGAATCCGATTCCTCTACAATAGGCAAGACATCTTTAGCTTCATGTGTATCCATCAAGGATTTTGTGAACTGGCTAGTCCATTCATTCTTGTAAATATTGTAGAGCTCATTTAGCGACACGTTAAATTCGCTGAAATGCTTTTGAATTATCTCTTTAAATTCGTCTTCGCTACGTATAAGATACGTTTGCGTTTCATCAAAAACATCTTCTTCCTTAAGAACATAAACACTTAGCCATTCGGGAGTCTCTTTTCTGAAGTTTATCATGTCCCCTAATGGCTTGAAATCACCTTTTATATTTCTAAACAATGGAATAGCTTTAAGTTTTGCTTCTCCTATTCCAGTAATGCCTTTAAGTCCAAGAAACAATTCTTTACGCTCTGTTGGAACTAACGATGAAAAATCAGATTCGGAAATGCTTTCAAACAGCGATGCGGAGTCTTGTGGACTAATAAAATTGAAAAGCAAATGTTGTTCAGTGAATACGTTATCTGAACAAGTGAATCCGATTCTCTCAAGTAGGTTCTTTATTGGTTTTATTTCTTCTGTTGTGACGATGTAATCATTTTGTTCAACGTCACTAAATGACATTTTTTCAGACCCGAAAAGAAGCAACGGCAAGTTTGCAACCAATTTACTCAACTTTGAATGGCGATTTCTGTCATCGTTTTCTATAATCCAGTTGTATAGTTTTTCCTTATCTGCGTCAGACGACCCAATAAGCCATTGGTTGAATTTTTCATTACTGATTAACTCATCAATAATATCGTCAAATTCTATTTTCTCAATCTCGCCAAAAATTTCATTTGATAAGACGGACTTATCTTGTTGACTTTTAGGAAGAACTTTTTGTGTGTCAATTAAATCGCATAATAATTGTTCCCCAATTATATGGGACAATCCAGTTTCGTCCAAGATTACTTCATTAAGAGTGACATTTATTCCATTGTGTCCTTTTATAAAAGCTGATGTTTGAAGAGCATCTTTGTATGATTTTAAAAAATCGTTCCATAGTATATCCTCTTCTTCCATTAATCCCATGGGCAACAATGTAAGAACATCGTCAAATTCGTTTAACGAAGCAATCCATTCAACTAATAAGTGACCTATATTTTCAAACAGAAATCTATTCCAAATATTTTTAACATGGATAGATTCACGACTGGCTGTCGTTAAAAAATCAGCGTTGATTAAAAATTTGAAACCATAGTCATCAACCTTTGTGGGAAGATAGGTATAAAGAACTGCATCTTCTACTGGTTCAATTTTCCCATCATTAACTCTTACGGCAAATGAAATTTTTGTGCGTCTAGCCTCTTTTAATTTTGAAGGTACAAGTTTCTCGCTTTGCAATGCATCATGAGTTTCATCAGGAATGGGAATAATGAAATCTTTAATAATCCAATTCTGAGTAGATTCGTTTGAATCTTTGGATTGGGTAAGTGAAACCACGTTATCAGTGGTTGATTTCTTGATTTCAATTACATTACTCTCACCTTGTTCGTAAAATATTCTTCCAATATTACGGAGGAAAAGAGCGAACCTCGGATGAGATAAAAGGTTGGGGATAATGTGACCATATCTAATAATATTATCATTCCCAACTTGTAAGGCAATTCCGACGGGGGAAGTGAAGAATTTTTGTTCGTCCTGTACTTCCTGCGGTAAACGATACCGCTCCTGCCAAATAGGTTTAATCTGCCATGGGATGTCATCCATGTTTGCATCTGAAGGATACAATGGTGAGTGCTTGTCAAAAGCAAATGAGAAATTTCCAGAATCGATATAAACCGTTTCGGCATCAGAGAACACAGACTTAAAACCAATTCCTTTATACCCAGTTTTCTCTGAATCATTTGCTTTTGTACTGTCTCCAATACTCGAAAGACTTTCGACATCCTCTTCCGTGAAAGGCTTGCCCGTATGAAGGAACAAAAAATTCTCTGATAAGATTTTCAATGTCACATTAACCAATGAGTTTTCTTGCGGCTGATCATCTGCATTCTGAAGCAACTCATATACAAAACGCTCCGTCTCAGTATACAAGTCGCCCATAATTGCATGAAGTGCCCTTGACGTATTTTTGGCATCTCTTGCGGTAGCACCTGTTTCTTCAAAAATGGTTCTAATAAGTTTCTCTTTTTTAAGCTTATCAACAAATTGGAGTTTTGGTTTTCCGACAATATAGTTGTCCATTTTGAGCATAAAAGGATTGTTCCTTTTTACTCTTTCCTCAAAAGGCGAAAGAGAAACATTTATGAGCCAAAATTCATCATTATCAAAAACCTTCCTATACTGAGACCAAATTCTAACTCTTCCAAGTCTCATGGGAAAGTATAGCAAATCCCCATTCAGATTGCGCACTTCTTCGAAATAGCCAAATTCACGATTGTTCTTATCATTTTTCGGTGATTTCTTGAATTTTGCGAGAACCTTAAAAGGTCTCATTAAATCAACTTCGTCAATTTTCCAATAACGAGAAAGAATTCTTATCCATTCCCCATCTGATTTTGATAAAACATTGATAAGCATAGTATAAATTTTTAAATATTAATATCATAATACGTTCTAGTCTCGCGGAAGGTGATGACGGAGTCATTCTTCTTGAGTGTATCCTTGTCGACAATTGATTCAAGGGGGAGGTGGGCGGTGAGTGCAGGCTTTAACCAAGAGTTGTTCCACAACTCAACTTTCTCGCCCATAACGATACGGCAGAGACGCATGTCGTAGGGGCATTTGCGTTGCTTTTTGTCGCGTAGAACAGTTATGTTCTGGAGCCAAAGCTGACTATAGGTTGAGTTTGGCTGGTTGCGAAGTTTGGCATATACCTTTGCGATAATGTCAACTTTCTCTTTGTCGCTTTTAAGAGACTTTAGCATACGGCTCAGGACACGCAAAGCATAGTGGCTGGCAGAGACATTTTCGAGTGCAATTTGTGTTGCTACTGCACTCATTGCTCGTACCGAGCCGCCTGGCAATTTGTGCTGAATAGTCTTGGTGCGTTTCTCGACTTTACCTGTTTCAAGGTTAATATATTCTTCTTCAATTTCTTCCGGCTTGAGGTGTTCTTCAATGCGTTTGTCAAGATCGGATAGCATGACTTTCAGCTGTCCGCCATTGGGAAACTTACGCCCAAACATCAAAATATAGAACAAGTGCTTCTCGAAGCTATCGAAATCTACCCCTTTCTTGTTAAAGATGGGGGTGTTTTCGATGTACCACAGTTTGTCATCTTTCAGCGAGTCCATGACAATTGACTGGCTAATGCGGGTTTTGTTACTATTCATGCGGAAGTTGAGCGACTCAAGCACTTCTTGCAGGATGTAAGAGATGCGCTCGAGAGTGTCCATGTCGTTGCAGAAGATGCGGTAGTCGTCTCGATAACGAAGGATCTCATATCCTTCAATACCTTCTTCATTCAAACGATTATGAAGCAGAAGGTCGGAATAGCCAAGAATGATTTCGCCTACAAAGTCAAAGATTGCGCTGCCTTGCGGTATGCCGATATTGCGCCCTTGCTGCAATGCGCGAACATATTTAATAATGTTCTGCGCCATTGTGTGGTTATCATCGGTGGCGTGTTCCGTGCCTTTCATCGACAATGCCCAATCAATAGTTTCAGGATTGATTGAGCCGTAGCAGTTGGTGATGTCTGTCACAAACATATAACGGTAATCGAGCGACAACTCCAACGAGCGTTGCTCGATAGAATTCCACCAATTGAGAATGGTTGCCGACTTGTGGAATGGCTCAGTTTTATCTGGCACCACCGGCAAAGCGCATGATGATATGTGCGGTAGCGTAAACTTGCCAAAGCAATCTTGAATAGTTTTCCAGCCATCAGAATTGCAGATTTCTCTAACAAGGAAGTAATAGAGGTAAGGGTTCGCCAAGATGATAGGGCGCACTGCATAACGACCATCCTTGTTGAGCAAGATGTCAAGGTTGACATCAGCTACCCCCTCGGGCGATAGGTTGCTTAGACACTCATCGTAGGTCTTGTTGCCCACAGTCTTTGCCACAGATTTCAGTACCTTATCGAAGTTGAAATATTCAGGCAACTCAAAACCATGAAACTGCTCCGACTTCAAGAAGAAGTCAATCACCTCTTTCGACTTAAGCGTCAATATGTTCTTAAATTTCTTTTTCATAATCTTTTGCATTTTCAATTATTCTGCAGCAAAGATAAGCACAGGTTTGTTGAGTTATATCAAAACTGCAACGTTGCAATCAAAGATGGCATTATTTGTCTATTTTTTCGGCAACGTTGCAGTGCCTATCATCAGTGATACTTTAAGCATGGAATAGGGATTCGATTAGGAAACCCTATTCCAGTAAATTATTAGTCGGTTAAGGTCACAACAATTGAAATATTTGTGTCGATAACGCCGTCCATAACCTTGAAAATAAGAGTGTCATCGGTCTTCTCAAAGACGAATGGTGTTTCTGTGTCATCATCGGTGACGTAGATGCGAGAATCTTTCAAGTAGAAATCGCCGTCACTTGGGAAGTTGCCGCCCTTGATACGGATACTGTATTCGTTTTCTGTGTCCTTGACTACAACATCTCCCTTTTCTGGGAAGAAGATTACAGCATAATCCTTGTAACGAAGTTCCTGCTTCTTGAGTTTTGAGCGGTCAGTTGATGGGACTTCTTTTGCTGGCTTTGGCTCTGTTTTGACAGTTTTTTTCTTTTCGTTCTTCTTCGCTTCTGTTTCAACCACTTCGTTGCTTACCTTGATATAGTAGGCAAAGAGTTCTTCCCAGTCAGCATATGTGAGAGCTGAGGTTTCCGGCAGTTTCTCGTCGTAAGATATGCCCATTTCTTTTCTTCTGTCCAAAGCCTCTTTAGTATAGTTGGCTTTTTTAAGAGAATCGTCTTTCTCGTATTTGGCCTGACGCTCTTTGCACACAATCCAACGAATACCAATTGCACGTTTGAAACTTTCATCATCCGATTGATTCATTGCCCACTCATAGTAGCGAATGCAGTCTATAAATGTGTCGCGAGATTCAAATACTTTACCAAGTTCAAGGAAGACAAGTTTAGACGTAGCTTTACGAGAGAAGGCATTGTAGCGCTTACCAAAATCAATTACCTTCATGCCCTTCAATGCTCTGTCGAGATAATCTCTAAAGTCATCTTCTCTCATACGTTTGATAGTCTCAATTGCGTCAAAAAGCGACGCAGCTTCTGGGCTGACAAACTTGTCCTTTGGACGTTTCCAGTTAGACAAATCTGTATATCTTGCTTCAATCAGAGCATTCAACACGGTTTTGTTCAACTCACATTCAAATTTGTCTGAATCGTTAAGCTCTGATAAACTTAACTCTTTGGTATGTGCAGCACGAAGGATGAATGGGAGGATTTTCAAGAACTCATCTCTGGTGCCATTAGATTTGATAACAGAAGCTATCACGCTTTTTTGCGTAACTTCAAGTTTCATATTGGGCTTTTTGCGATACTCTTGAATGAGTTGTTCTTTCCAATCCTTATCTCCAGTTCCCTCATAAAACTCTATTGTGGCAGGGTATTTGAGCGTTCTCAGCTTTGCATGGAAGTATTCAGCTGGGCGATTGGTCTTATCCATCTCCTCCCAAAGAGCGATGGCATGGCCATGAGAACCAATGTGGAAAGCTAATGATGCCAGTTTTGAAACATCGAGATCAATGTCGTATTCCGACAATTGATGACGTTTCTCTGCAATGACCGGTATGTCACGAGTTCCATCATTTTTCTTGGGCTGGATTTTCTGCAACATATAGTTCAGAACAAATTGCCAAGCTCCAATAGCTGCATGTTCGGTCTTGCTTGCATTTAACGCTTTCAAAGTGTCATCAATTGCGAGTTTCAGATTACGAACAGATGGATTTGCACACATGACGCACAGCCTCACCTTAATATTTTGAGAATGATTACTCAATTGTGCAATCTGTGAGATTATGCTTTTATCTGGATGCGAGTTAAGTTGAATCCAATAATTCTCAATAGCAGAATCGTAGTCTTTTGCTTCTTTAAACCATTCTGCTGCCTGGAGATAATCCTCTTCAAAGTTGAAAGCTTTAGCTTTACATCTTGCCTCATCTTTTTTGCTTCCTGTACTCTTGTGGAAGCAAGCCGCTTGACGCATAAGCTTTGGGTCATGAAGAGCTTCAGCCCTGTTTTCGAGGTCATTTCTGTGTTCCTCCGATTTCAGGTAACTAAGGTTCTCATCTGTAATGTCAATGCCTTCAGGCATATTGTCAATCCAACCAAGATTTCTTTTAAGGCGTTCATCGTTAGACAAATCTTCACCATTAATTGTGTCTTCGCCACTCATCCAGTGCTCTTGTTGGCTATTTGAGAGTCGTGAAAACATTCGTTCTTGAAGCTGCTTGATGTTGGCTTCCATTTTAGGATCGTCATGGTTGAAAGCAAAAGCCCAAAATGAGCCATCATTAAAATCATCAAGGATATAAAGATTGGAACCTGCACGAGTTACAGCCACATAGGCGTTGCTGACTTGGTATTTCAACTCAATGTCAGAGATGGTGTCATCTGTCGGATTGCTAAACCACTCAAGCAGGTTGGCCAATCTCAGTTGGGAATTTTGGTCGTCGCAATTAAATCCATAAATGGCAACGTTGGGATATTCCAAACCTTTCGCTTGTGTGGGGTTCAAGATAGTAATATCTTGAGGGACGCCATTCTCAAACTCAATCTGCCCTCTGAGTGGAGTCTTAGAAATGTATTCCTCAACTGATTCTCCATCGGCAGCGGGAACAATCAAAATCACATGTTTCTCTTTCAGTTTGTCGAAGATGAACTTGTTTGCGGGAGAAACACAATACACAGAATTGCCGTCTTCAGAGAAGTGCGGTGTTTGAGGTTTTGAATATTCGCCGAAGCGCGAGGCGCGAAGCAACTGGATTCGGTTAGCCAATTTGACAACTTGGCGGGTTGAGCGAAAGTTCTCTGAGAGTTCAATCGGATCAGGAATGGGGATTTGTTCTAAGCCAGTTGATTTACAAAGACTTTCAGTAAAATAGCTGCTCAATGAAGCCCAACTAAAACCTGTTGGATTGAGGGTTTGAAACTCATCTCCGGCAAACACAAAAGGTAATTTTGTGATTTCATTAACGTGTTGTAGGCTACGGTTACTGAATGAAGACAGTTTTAATATAAAGTCAATCTCAATGCGAGTAAAGTCTTGTGATTCATCGCAAAAAACAGCAGAGTAGCGATCGTCAACGAGGTTATGCTCAAGGCAGTATCTAACAATATCTTGGTCATCCCATTCTCCCTCCATTTGTGAATACCATTTTTGCCAAACTTCTTCATAAATAAGCTTGAATGTTTCAAGGCTGACGGTCTGATTCTTTTCACCGATATTTGCATATTCTTCTGGGGTCATAATTTTATTGCTGTTCCACCCCTTAATGTATGTGCGAATGACATGCCAACTTATTGTTGGACCATACTTTTTTGCGGCATCTCGAATCTTACCAAACTTCTTGCTCCACTCAGCGTTGAACTTTGGAAAAGAGATGTACCTATCAGTCGGAAAGAGCTTGAATGACTCTTCGCTTGAATTACTGTCAATGCATAAACGAAGAAGGTCATTAAAAACGAAAAACATATCATCCATCAATGGGCTGATATCCTCTTTGTATGTAATGCCATCTTTCATCAACTGCTCCTGATACACGTTGTTTTTCTCAAACAATGTTTTGCAGAGGCTCTTAGCATCAGTGATAAGATTTGAACTATATGACAGGTAAACTGGTAGTTTCAGTCCGCCGTCGCACAACTTTGAAGTGTTCAAGTAGCGGAGAATTATCTCGGCAAATAAATACTGGAGAATGGTTGATTTGCCACTACCGGCACGACCTGTTAAGAAGAGCGGAAATTGAATGTCGCCCGATACAATATCAACCTGCTGTTGCGACAGAACCATATTACTCTTTTTGTCCAGTTCCATAAGTCGCCACACATCCTTGTCGCCTAAGAAGTTGAAGGGATAGCCACGTTGGAAATCTACCGGTGCCTTTTTATTTAAAAAATCATCGTAGTTACCATCATCTTTTTTGACAAGAATATGGTCAAGAATCCATGCCTGTTCTTTGTTGTCGTGAAACACTAATATGGCTTTCTGCTTGAATTCTATGATATACCAACCATCTTCACTTTCCAAATTATCCAAGATGTAACTCTCGATAGTTGATGCAGCATTTGAGAAGTCGGTGAATTCCACCTCCTGGACATCCTTTATCCAATTTTTTGTCTCGTAAATTGTAACATCAAATAACTCGTGGTTGATGTTCAACTGCGTTGAGACAAAGTTCATCTCGGCCTCCGTTAAGTTCGGTTTCTTAATTACTTCAATAGGCTTTTCCAAATCCTCTTTTGCTAATTTAATATAAGCATCCCAATCTATAGACGACAATCCACTTATCGTATCGCGCTCTGCTTCAGATGTACGAGAAAATTGAAATCTCTTGTATTCATTTCCGTCATGTTTGAGAACTCTTAGACCGATATAGACACGTACACTTTGGTTATTGATAGTTGTGTCTTTGCGGGCAAAAACTAATCGTAGGTTTCCAAATCTGACTTTGTAATAATTCCCAGGGAAACTACGATACGGCTCTGGTTCATAGTCTGGAGTAACGATCATTTTCTCCTTCATTTTTTGAACCTCCCCTAAAACAGAATGCCGTTGTGCATCACTGTCATAATCTTTGGTTGTGAAAATGTAATTTATCATAACTAATCTTGTTTTGATGTTAATAAATTTCTTTTATGCAAAGTTAGGCACAAAGAAATCGTATTGTCTCAAAACTGCAACGTTGCAATAAAAAATTGGCAAAATTTGTCTATTTTGTCTGCAACATTGCCGACGACAAGAAAATTTGGATTGTTTATAAGTCGGTTATTGGAGTGTCGCAGGGCGCGTAATCATTGGTCAGATTACGATGGCGAACAAATACCTTCGTGCGGTCTAACCTTATTATATATACGTTGCCTTTACGTTCTGGTTTGTATTGCTCGGCGTAGGTCAGGTCGGGGACGCCATTGGTTATCTTACTCTTAATATGGGAGATAACGGACTGAATTCCTCGGTCAGTACCAACTGGAAGGCCTGGTCTTTCCTTGTAACTCTTGCGAGCTATTGAAAGATATGTGTTGTACTCTTTTGGTGTTAAGTCTATAGTCTTTTCATAGCCGCCCTCGAAGTGGAAAGCCACTTGGTGTTTGCCGGTTTTCATGCTCTGGCCCAAGAATACTAAGTTGGGGGCAACCGGTGGTGGAGCTATAAGGAAATCAAACAAGGCTTTGTAGAAGCCGAAGTACTTGAATTGTCCGTTGCCGTTTCCATATGTGATTGTCTGTCTCACACTCACTCGGCTCTGATAATACCCTAAGATTCCTTCAACAAGTGTAAGAATGTCGGTTGTGATAGGAAAACACAAGAATTCGGTGTAATATTGCACTGGGCCTCCAGCCGAGCAGTATGGTACAACAGAGGTGCCGATATTTATCAGCAAAGATGGAGCAATGTTGTGCGGCGTTTGAACTTGAAGGCGTTCATAAAGTACGTTACGGAAAAACTCCACGGTAGTCATCTCGCACAAGCGATCGTAAACACCTCGAATGAATTTGTTGTCAAGATTGGGTGCCATATAACTTATGACATCAAGCACATATTCCTTGCGCATTTTTTGGAATTCCGACACCATCTCGGGAATATAGATGAAATTGAAACCACTCAACCGAGACATCATCACCAACAGTTTAAAGTCATGTTCAAGTTGTTCATTCATTTTCTTGTCGAAGCTGCTCTCGATATAGACCATATATTGGTCGTTGAGTGTGGCCTCGCCTGTTGCGCACGAAACTAAATAGGGCCGCTCAGAACTCTTTTTGTCATCATTAAGCAGGCAATACTTCAGCGCAATCAGCAAGAGCGCTTCTCGAGGCACACATATGTTATCGCTTTGAGCAATACCATATATTCTTTTGACAAAATCCTTACGTTCCTTTTGAGGCAATTCACGAAGCACGGGTATTGCATCCGAGAACTTGATGTTGCGGGCATCGGTCATGTCCTGGTGCGTCAATGAGTAATCTGTCATGAGCCGCTTCATGTCTCGGATTTCAGTCTCCTCGATGATGTTGTCGGCCTTAATCATGTCACTGATAACACGTGCTATCGATATCCTTTGTTCGCGCGTCATACTGTTAATGGTTTTTATGGCAGTCTTTTTTATTGAAAACTTTGCCGAAAAGTTGTCAAATTTTGACTACAAAGATAGTGCAATTCTTCGACATAAAAGTTGCTACCTTTAAAAAAAATGTAAAGTTGATTGGTTTTCTTGATGATAGATCAGTTCAGCAGATGAAATTTCCAATAAGGTTCATAATTGGGACCATTTTGTCCAAAGGAACGAAAAAAAAGAAGGCGGGCACTATCTTCTCCAGATAATGTCCGCCGTTTCTTTCGAGCTCTCCCTGTCAAGGTCATCAGCAGCTTAAGGCTGAAGGTTATGAGGGGGATAATAACGCTCAAGTGATGGCCGGTGACCGCAAGTTCTTCGCCTGCGGCCCGTCTCCATCGTATATTGTTATATGTGTAGTCGGCCTTCCGCTCGGTTCAATCCAAAGCAGTCCATGTGGCCGACTTTTATTATTCTCATATATAAGGGTTTGGAGGGATTTAATTTTCCTTGTTTAAGCCATACTTCCTTTTGTTATATTCGCCATAGGTGACTATGCGTCCTTCATCGGCGAGGAGTTTGAGGTATTCACGGGTGCGCGATGCTTTGAGTCCAATGGCTTTCGAAATCGTTTTTGCGTCCGAAATTCCAAAATCGGCGAGAAAATTAAGTATTTTTTGCCGTTTATCGCCATTTCGTTTTTGGTTTTCGGATTTTAGCGTCTCCTCACTATCATCTTCGTTTAATTCCGCCAGCAAATTCAGCAAACGGAACATTTGGCTATAGGCGAGGCTGTCTTCCGGTGCTTCATCATTCATTCTAGCAAGGGTCTCAGCGAGGTGCTTGGCCTGCTCTATGTCGCCGGTCTCAGTCAGATATCGATATAAATTGGTGCGTCGAAAATAGTGCTGAGTTTTCTCATAGCCGGGCATGTGTTTACGCAACTCTTGTTGCAGTTCGGCATATGAGGTGTATCTCCGTATGGGTGCTTGTTGTAAAAAATGCAGCAAAAACCAAAACTCAGTGCACGGATTGGTCTCAATCCAAATCACATTTTGGCTACTCTTTTTGCAGGTGCGACGATAAGTCGCCATTTCAGTAGGATTGCTCAACAGTCGATCCATGTCAACCAGACACACCACATAATCGTATTGTTGTTCAACGTAGCTCTCCGCCAGTTTCGCCATGTGTGGTATGTCGGAGTGTTGAGGGAAATCCGGAGCCACTTTAAACGGATAACGGCATGCTACCCGTAGCGAATCGATGTAGAACCACTCCGTAATTCCCTCACCTATAATTGCTATACTTTTCTTCACTTTCATTCTTGGTCGATGTCAAGAAACGGACTTCCGGTGAAAGGCAATCGTACGAGTTTGCCCTGTCGGTAAGCATTGTACGGTGAGAGTGTTTTATGTAATCCCAGTGAAGACAGGTGTTTCACCAGTGTGGTTCCCAGCTTGCTCTTATCGGTAAACCAAATCACGTCGCGGCGTATGAAGTTTTCGTTGAGCAAATTGATGTCATGCGTGGTTACCAGCAGTTGCGAAGTTCCTTCGCTATTAGCCAGGAATAGTTTGAAGAAATAAGCAAGCAGTTCATAATGAATGCTGGTTTCCACCTCATCGATGGGGATAAAGCAATTATCGCGCAGCAGCTCATATAGCATCAAAGCCATACCCATAAACCGCTTCGTGCCCTGGGATTCAACCTCTTCGGCCAACTCATAAATACCACCATCACCCGTATGTCGGAATACAAGTTCTCGGGTCTGTGACTCATCCTCAGTTACAGATAAATCAGTGATATTGAAATCCGACACTTGCAGAACCTGCAACAAAAACCGTTTAAAAGCGCCATCGTCCTTTCGGCCGAGGATGGTTTTCACGTTACTCATCATCTCGGTTTTTGGCTGAAGCATGGGCCGGAGATTGTGAGAGAAAAAATCGTAAACTTTGTTGAGTTGCGACATCTCCACATTTGATTGCCCAAACGCCGCCATCACCGTACAGTTGTTAATCGTGTTGCCTGATATTATGTGCTGGCTCTTCTTCCCTAGCCCCGACCTCGCGCCAAATGTAACTACGCTATGGTCGCCCGCATCATCATATTCACGGTTATATAGAACAGTGGGACGGACACTTGTGTACATCACTAAGCGCTCATTGTGAATGCGTTTTCGGTCAAACTCCAGGCTGATACTGTACCTTACGCCGTCTACATAAAACGTCATCTCCATACCGGAATGTTCGTCCCGGCTGCGATCATCGAGCAGGAAAGGAAGGAAGTCAAGTTGCACCGCTTTTGACTCCGGACGCTCTACCATTAATCGACGAAAGAAGTCCAGTGCCAGGAGCATCGTGCTTTTACCGCTGGCATTGGCACCATAAACTATGCCAAGCTTCAATAACCGCACACCGGGTCTTACCTCGTGGGTGTACTGCTCAAGCATGCCATCGCCGTTATAGGGCAAGAAACTTAGGCCTTGCCTTTCTCGAATCGAGTAAAAGTTCGTTATATAGAATTCTTGTATCATGTTTGCCTGTTTTTAACGCCACAAAGATAGAACAAAATTCCAAAAGCGCAAAATAAAATCACCAAAATCGTGAAAAAATCACGAAATACGATAATAAAATTAACTCTCTCAAGATTCTGGCTTCGTTATTCTTCTCAACGACACGCCCAAAAAACGCTCCTATCTCACCACCCCTTTTTATAACAGCAATGAGCTGTAGGTCAATAGTGACTCAAAAATAGGGTTAAACTTTAACGAACCGCTTATGCTACTCCAACATCGTGACCAACTCACGGCTCGTTTCCTCATCAATCTCACGGTAACGGCAGAACGCTCTTGAACCCTCTTTGTGTCCTGACAACTTGCCTATCAAATTCGGGTCTTTCACTTTCTTATAGAGGTTGCCCACGAAACAACGGCGTGCGAGGTGGCTGCTTGCGATGTCACAAATCGGGCGTTGCTCTTCCTCTCTGGTAGTGGGGTTTATCACGGTGACAATTCGGGTCAATCCCGACAACTTGAACATCAATTTGATGTCACGGTTGTATTGTTGTTGTGAGGTGAATGGGAACAACTTTGCGCCCTGATAGTCTTTGTATCGCTCTATGATTTCGTTGGCGATGGCGTTTAACGGCACACGCACGGTGATGGCTCTCCCCTCTTTGGTCTTTCGGGGAATGTACTCAATCGCACCATTAACGAGGTTGCTTTTCGTCATTGCCCACAAGTCGCTCACACGGCAACCAATCAGGCATTGAAATACAAATATATCTCGTTGACGTGCGAGGTCGGGGTTGTCGCTGAAATCAAATTGATAGAGGTGGTTGCGCTCATCAATGGTGATGTAATACGGCGTGCCATAAACACACTCGTTGATTTTGTGATGGCGAAATGGGTTGTTGGTGGTCATGCCGTTGTCGTTTGCCCAAATGTAGAATGAACGCAACCGCAACATGAAATCGTTGATGGTGTTTTGCCCTCTGGGTTTGGGCGTGCGGCTCTCTGGGATTGCATTAAGAACCTTTTGATATTTCTTTTGCTCAACCAACTTGTGTTCCTCAACGAGAAATCTCTCAAAATCTCGCAATGTGTCGGCGGTGATGTTGTCGAATGTGAACGACAAACCTTTGTATAACTCAAACCGCTTTAACGTGCGCCAGATAACACGGTTCTGGCGGCGGCGGTGGTCGCTGAACTTGTGGGTGTCAATGTAGGTGTTCCACACATCAAAGAATAATTGTTGAGGTTGAGGTTGCGCCTCATCGGTAGCGGCTGCTTTGGGAAAGTTGAACCCATCAAGCAAAGTTTTTAACCAATCTTTTGCGAGGTTGTTTTTATCTTGTGTCTGAAATGATGTGTGAACAGCAGATTTCATTGCGGCCAGACGTTCTTGCTTTTCTTGTAATTCTTGCTGTAAGAGAACGCGCTCTTGTGACATCACGCGCCAATTAGGAATCACGATATTTTGGGTCTCATCATTCCAATAATCTGGGTGGACAAAAATGTTAGTCTTTGCCCGCTGATGTATCTTCCGCCCATGCCAGAACTCAATTAGTAGCTCATGAAGATGGGTTTCCTTGTCGGATTTCTTTGATAGTGATAAGGTTATTGTTGCCATAATCGCGCCATTTAGATATTGAACTGCAAAGGTAACGATTATAATCGGCTCGGCAATATTTTTGGTGACTTTTTGGTGACTTATTTGAAAACAACAAAAAACAAGCGTAATCAAATAGAAACGTAAGATGGATTATAATATATTGATACTCATTTCATTAATAACAGAAAATGCGTGACTACAAGGGGTGGCGCAATGCATGTGTTTTCACATTTTTGGTCTCGGCTCTGGGTACCAAGCAAATTGCAAGACGTTGTATCTAACAGAGATACAACGTCTTTTTATTTTTCTACTAAAACATTTTTTCTTTTTCACTTGCTTGCATTTCAGCATGCCTTAAACAAATGCTCCAGAAAAACGGATTGTTTCTTTTTTACGCCATTATTATTGCACAATCAAGTTATTTGAAATTTTCGGGTAAAAAATCACTAATAAAATGGGTATTGTAATTAAATATTGTGTATATTTGCAGTTGTTCTTTGGCAGAAGTCCGCACATAATGGTGGAGGATGCTAAGGCAGGGAACAGAAGACATAAAAAAGGCGTTTACTTGAACTTAATAACAATCAAAAAGTTAAGACTCCCGCGCTTCTTTTTTATGCCCATGATAAAACCATTAAACAAACCCCGCCATACTTGGGAGCCAGTGGCAATAATTAGTAAAATGCGATGTTAGAAAAGACTAAAAAAGAGCTCAAAGAGCAAAAGAAAAAGTCCTTACCACCAACTTCTTTTGGCCCCCCTCCAAATCTCGCTGAAGAAGCAAAAAATGCAATTAAGGTGGCTAAGGCTCTGAAAGAGGACATCCAGGATGTGTTAAAAGAAGTCATAGACGAAGCCAAGAAATAAAGCATCAGTGAACGATGAAATTGAAATAATTGAGAGGGCTAAAAAGATCTTAACCTGCCATGACGATGTGAAAAGTCGTTACGCAGCAAATATCAAGATTCTTGAAGAGCGCTTAATTGCAGCAAAACATAACTTGTACAGACTTGGCGTGATTGGCATAACCAGTTGCGGTAAGTCTACTATGATTAATGCCCTACTTGGAGAAGCTTTACTTCCAATGAAGGCTAAACCAACCTCAAATCAACTTGTCAGCTGCCGAAAAGGTAGTGAGAGAAAAGCCATAGTGTTTTTTGAAGACGACCACGAAGAGGTTCTCAATGACAAACAACTTACAGCCAAAGTGATTGGAGGTTACACCGATGAAGCCGAAAATCCCCACAACAAAAAGGGAGTTCGACAAATAGACATCATTTCTCCAAACTTTCCTTTTGATGAAAGGATTGTGCTTGTTGACAGTCCAGGATTAGATGCATTTGGACTAGAGAATCACGATAAATTGACAATGAGCAGCCTGTTGCCCACTGTTGATTTGTGTGTATTCATGACCACTTTCAAACCTCAATCGGATGATAGAAATCGTTCGGTGCTCAATGCAATGGCTCAACACGAGAAACCTGTCATCGTTATCCAAAACATGATTGACGCTCTCCTGCCAAGCCCAGACGGGAAATTGAATGTAGAAGATGTTGCACTACAGCATCATCATCGGCTTGAACGAATCATTGAACACTCAAATATTATTGACAAATCCCAAGTTCAAATAGTACAGTACTCTGCCACATGGGCATTGAATGCTAGAATAGGAAATGATTTTAGTTCTATAGAAGCAAAACGCTCAAATCATCAATATCTTGTTAATACAATAAACAACACATTCAATGCCATCAAACCTGAAATTGACAATTACAGGTTGCGAATTGTTAAACGTCAAATTGATGAGATTATTGAAACAGCTCAAAAAGACGTTGTTGGAACAACAGTAATTGAGCCATTCAAATACGATGATACACAAGTAAGTTTTGAAAGACTATTGAGGTCTGGTCAAGCCCAAATGAGTGAGGCTATTGATTATTTGGAATCTGAAAGGGATGAATTTGAAGACGAGGATGTGATAACTCAAAATGATCTTGATTTAGTTACAAAAGGATGCGAAGAAGTCTGCAAAGAATTAAATGACATCCATACAAGAATGATGTCAATAATTAAATACCTTTGCAAGAGCTTGAATATAGATGAAAGGAATCTCTTCGCTTTTGAACCAATCAGTTACAAAAGGCCATATTTAACTGTTTCAACAACACAAAAGTCTTACTCAAGAACGGTTAAAAAGAAAGGTTTCTGGAATAGTGTAAAACGTTTTTGGGGAAACAGATTTGATAAAGATTGGGGAACAGAAGTGGTGACAGATTATTTTGAAGTTCCTGATCACGAGGCCAGCAGACAAAAGGGGCTCGATCAATATAATACCACTATTAAGTTATGCAGAACAAACTACAATAGATGGGACAGAAGCTATTCAAAGATTGCAGATGAATTGAATAATCAAATCAAGCTGTTGCGTGAAGAATATGAAGCGCGAAAACAAGATGCATTAACTGCAAATCGATATAGAGAAATAGCGACAGAACTGACCAAACTCAGTGACAGCATACAATTGAAGGAGGTCCCCAATGTTGCATCTGTCAATCAAGATTCACAGGGGTTTTCTATCAAATACAATACTATTGAGATTTCTCCTGAGGTTTATGGAACTTACAAGTTAGCTCTCCATATCAAGCAGAGCTTGCACCGTAAGATAGGTCAATTCATTTTTCAGCCATCCAATCGAGATACTGTCATCTGGGGCCAAGACAAGAGTAGCGAAACTCATTTCATTAAGCAGTCATTTGGGCTGACAATCTCGGACAAGGACATTAAGGATGGTATCAATCGATGGAAATCATATAATATGACACTTTTCCATCAATTGACCGATATGATGGTTAACGGTAACTCCAATGTTGTCATTCTGGTTAATTCTACCCAAATTGGTGAAAGATACTCACGAGAGGCGATTTCGAACATTACAAAAAGAATTCCAAGAAATTGTCGTGTCTTCCTCGTTGTACAGAATTTCCAAGAGAGCATCAATGGAAATAACGTAGAAGAAACCATTGAGAATATGATAGTTCTTGGAAAAGAATTTAATCTTCCATTGCTTCCAACTATCATGTTTGCACATAGCAATCCTATTTTCAATTTGGTAGCAATTCAATCACAACAAAATGGTTTCAGAACCCACAAAGAAGAGGTTGAATTTACGAGTGATCTAAGTGAAAAATCCAAACATCTAAAACATCTAAGTAGAAATCACTCGAATACAATACAATCAATAATTAGGCATCTTAACAAATTCAAATAATAAGTATTATGGATACAAAGAAATCAATCATGGTGGAAGTAGATGAATCCACCCAAGAGATTATGAATGATATTCAAGAGTCATTTGAGGACTGTCTCACCGAGGGATTCTCTACAATGAAAGACGGTTTCACCGATGATATCATCAAAAAGCTAATGGGCCTTGATGTGTTCAAGATGACTCCTGAACAATTAAGGAAATTAAAGGAGGACACTCAGCATCTGATAAACTCAGTGTCACCCATCGAATCAGGCATCAAGGCCCAGCAGTCGGCCATTGCCACCACCCAAACGGCGATCAACGAAATTGGCACTAAAATCAATGACGCAAAATGGGCCGACATCCGCAGTCAGATTGATGCGCTGAAGGCCGCCTCGGACAGCCAAAACGAACAGATTACAACCATCCTGACCGAAATAGAGAAAATTCAGGAGACATTGGGCATTATCGTCCATCTTGTGACTCCGTTCTGGAAAAGATGGAGAAAAAGTGATAAAAATGAAAATGACAAGTAATTATGAAAGAGATTATAGATAAAGTTTTAGAGGAGAAACTTAACAAGTATTCTCCTGCAGAGGTCTCTCTTGGGACCAATCTCAAACAAGCGATAGAGAATGCCAGCAAGGCCGAAATGATCATTCCGGTTGTTGGCACTCGGGGTATGGGAAAAAGCACCCTGATCAATGCTATCCTTCAGGAGAATATTCTTCCCGAAGGTGCTGACGAAACAACATGCGTTCCTGTAGAGGTGCATTATGGCGAGAAACATTTTGCCGAAGTCCATTTCAAGGATGATAAAGCAACGCAGATTGTTCACACACGCCAAGAACTGGATAGCTATGTGGACAATAATTCCAATCCAGCAAACGAGCAGCAAGTTTCCCACATTGTGCTTTTCAGGAGCAATGAACTTCTCAAGAAGGGCTTGATCATTGTTGACTTGCCTGGACTGGACAGTCTCACTAAAGAGAATGGAGAAACCACTCTGCGATATATGGAAAATGTGGGGTCTGCGATTTTTCTGACAAATATCAACCCGCCGATAACACGTCCCGAGAGTGTCCATCTCAAACTCATGTGGGCACAATTCTCTTCCGTGATTTTTGTACAGAATGAATGGGGCGAGACAGAACAGGACATTCAAGACAGTGTAGAATTCCATATGCGCGTCTTCTCGCAAATAGCTGATGAAATCAAAGTTCCGTTTGATAAGAAAGTGTTTGTTGTCAATGTCCGCAAAGCGTTAGACGGTGTGTTGCAACAAAATCCTAAACTGATTGAATCTTCACGCATCTCAAGCCTTTTAGAGAATTTGGATGACCTCGTTCAGAACTGGGATGAAACCAAGGCTGATTATTTGAATAAACGCATTAATCAGGCTATAGAGGCTTCCGTGATGAGAATTAATGAATTGCTAAAGGAACAAGACCTTGAGTCTGAGGAGGTTGTGCGCCAAAGGCGAGAGAAACTCTCAAATTACCAAGAGACAACTAGGCAGTTGCGGTTGCAAGCAGATGAGATTGAAAGATTGATGCGTCAAAAGGGTGATGACATCTATAGAACAGCCCGAGATAAAGCTAAAATCTGTGCAGATAATATCCGTAATGATATGTTTGCAGTAATAGACAACGGCATTTATGATGGTGATAATTTAGAGAATGCTTTTGGAGAGACACAAAAAAAGTACACAGCTGAATTCTTTGATCAGGTGTTTAGTGAGTTCCAACTCATTGAACAAGAAGTGAAAGTGAAATTTGACGAAATGGGAGACATCCTTCAAAATAATGATTTTACTGTTCACACAGAAAAAGCTGGCCATCGACGTCAATTCAAATGGGAACAAAACCTTGATGCGGTTATGGGTGTCATTGGGGGTATTGCAGCTTTTGCCATTTGCAATGCTTGGAATCCTGCTGGATGGGTAGCAGGAGCTGTTGTTGTCATTTCGGGTTTAATAACGTCTGCTTTAGGATTCCTTGGTAAAAAATCTCAAAAGAAAAAGAGAGCAAAAGAAACTAAAACGATTATTAATGAACCCATCGATAAAATCGAGCGCGCCCTTCGTAAAGCGACTGAGGATGAGTTCAACAAATTCAAATCGGGTGTTACATCTTCCCTTGAGCAGTTATTGGAACAACGTTTCAAAGAAGAGAAATCCATGGAATCGACAATCAATGAGCCCATTGAAAAGGATAGCGACGAACTGGATGGCGACTTGAATTATTTTATGAACAAGAAAAAAGAGTTGAACTATGTTTGAGAATCAATTAAACAGACTTCGGGCACTTCAACCATTGCTTGAAGCGGTGGACAGCACCGGGATCAATGCTTTGGCAAAGTTCCTGTATGACAGAATCTGTAATCTAGATTCCTATCTCGTTTTCCTGGGGGAAACGAGTAGTGGCAAATCTTCCATCATTAATGGACTAATTGGTGAACACATACTTCCAGAAAGTTCAATCCCAACAACGGCCGCAATTACCGAATTAGAGTTGTGCAAAGACATCAACAAGAATGAATATCTTGCCATTGATAAGGATGCCAGCTATGAGAACATCTCTGAATCTGATTTCAAAGAACTATGTTTGAATCCTACCAGCAATATTGCTAGGCTAAAACTTAGACAAAAAAACTCAGATTCCTCAAAAAGACTGAATCATTTGCGTATTTTTGATACACCCGGCTATGGCTCCATCATGCAGGAACATGAGGAAGTCTTAAAAGACTTCCTACCAAACAGTGATATCGTTGTCTATACTGTCAGCTACAAAAGGGGCATTCTGGAAAATGACTATGCTTTTCTGCGATTCTTGAAGGAACTTGTTCGTGAGGATGTGAAAATCATATTGCTCATCAATATGTGCCCTCCAGGAACGAACATCGGTGATGTTCGCATAAAAGAAATTATGGAGTATGTGAATTCCTTATTACATATTGAGCCAGATGTCATCCTGCAGCCTTTCCTGGCAAGTGAAGACCGCATCAATCGTCCTCTTGTTCAGTGTGATGCACTATGGGAATCGGTAGAGAAAATTATCAACAGTCCCCAAAGGGTAGAATATATGGGTGAAGTGTTTGATGGTTACATTTGGGAATTATATGAGGAGTGTGATGCCATTATTCAAAACCGCTACTTGGCTGCCAAATTAAGTGATGAGGAATACGAGACGTTTAGGAAATCTCAATTAGAGGCAGGTAGCAACATACGCCAAGCCATTGATTTATATGTTCGTCCTACGTTTGATAGAATCCGAAAGAATCTCCCTGGGAAGATGAATTCGACTGAAAAACAGATTACGTCGATATTACATGAAGAGATTGAAAAATCGGATAAAATGAAACGGGATGATACCAGAAATTATCTTAATGCTTTTTATATTCCCCACACCATTGATACCGTATCAAAGAATACGCTTCTGTTTTACATTGAGGCGGAATTAGAAGACCTAAACAAGAAGGTTGACGATTATATTCAGAAAGAGATTGTCAAACTAAACACTAAAATTAAAACGATTACTGAGTCGCATGTTGAAAAACAAACTCAGAACATCATGGGTGGAATAATCCAAAGAACAGGTGCAAGAGGCCTTGGGCGTTACTTTGCAAAATTTGGTGGCGCTGGCGGAGCAAATGCTGGAATAGCAAACGCTGCGTCACATTATCTGAAGGTAATTGGGAAACGTTTCAACAAAACTTTCTCGAAAGAGACACATAATGCTCTAAAGCATTATATGGCAAAATTTGGCGCCACATCCATGAAAGCTGTTGCTGTTGCATTGGTTGTTTTCGTGGAAATAGCTTTTGCTGCTTATGATATCGCTAGATTCAAATCAAAATTCAAAAAGGCTACTGATAAATCAATTGCTAAATGGAAAGATGAGACTCTTCCGCTTTATCTGAAAGATTTAGATAAACTTGAGGATGAGAATATTGATACATTACGTCAAATTGCAAGCGAGTTTGAAAACAACATAGTGTCCAAGCCTGAGGACGTTGATTTGGAACGCTGTTTTCAGCATGTCTTGTTATCTCAACAAATAAGAAAGGATTACCTGATGAAGTAAAGCCGCACTTGATCAGCCATTATTATGTTAGCGGCACATCAACATAAATATGAACGATGATTTTTTTAAGATGACACCCAAGAAGACTAATGAAGAAGTCCTCAAACCAGATGTCATAGAAATGCCCGATGGGGGAAAAATGACTCCTCACAAAGAAGGGCAAGTGCTGCCAGTGAATGCTAAAGGAGAAATCGTAAAAGCATTGACCGACAAGGATAATATCAATCGAATTTTGAACATTGCAGGTGAGATTGTTAATATCCAAAAAATCAAAGAACTAACCAAGGCGCAAGTGACTCTACTCGAGCAGCAAAGAAAGACTTTGCAAGAAGAGACCGATGCCTACGTCCGCAAATTGCGAGAATCAACCAATGGTCAAATTGAGAAAGCTAAAGTCATCGAAAGAATGATGACTGACTTTTATCGTTGTAGCAATGACAAACTATCAAGCGGTGATTTTCAAGCGATTATCAGCAAGGTTATAGATAATGTGTTTACTAAAGATTCAAACCAGCAGACTGAATAAACTGCTGAATTGATTTGATCGTTTATTAACAATATGGGTGCAGCTTTCAATATTATAGAACTGGCAATAGCACGTTACCGTGACGTTGTTGAACAAGAAAGTCTTGACAGATTGAATCAAAGTTTTAATGAACTTCTGTTGGCCGAAGCCGATTATCGTCGAGCAAAGAAAACAGAATTAATCAAGCGCAGAGGCAAGTTTGAAGGCCAACTGAAAAATTTTGAGTTTATTTATCAGAAAATCAAAGAAAAGCACGGAAGTATGCCTGTGATTGAAGATTTCTTGAGAGAGATACTACAAGAAATCAAGCGGCTCAAATTGTTAAAAAACCAGTAGAAATCGTTATGGTGTAGCATGTGTTAGAACTGATTTTTGAGACTTGGAAAAGGGCCGATGACAAGAAATCCGTCTGAAATCCCCTGAAATCCCCTGAAATCCTTATCCTGGAAAATGACATGGTATTTAAGGGTGGAGAGTGAACACGATTACACTCCACCCTTGACCGATGTCAATTACTAACCATTTAAAACATTATTAATTATGGCAAAGAAAGAAATTGACACTACGAAGTATGCCGACAAGTATTCGGATGAGGGTTTAATGAGCAAGGTAAAGCGCATCGGCAAGAAGATGGGCGGCAAACTCTTGTACAATGTGTATGTGCTTTACTACGTGCTTAAGTCACGCGACGTGCCCGTCAAAGTGAAAGCAGAGATTATCGGGGCCTTAGGGTATGTCTTGGTGCCGCTAGACTTGATTCCCGACTTCATCCCAGTCGCAGGATTTACTGACGACCTGGCTGCCATCACATTTCCTGACTTCGGTTATGCTTCACCCAAAATCAATTTTGGGTCAAATTGTTGTCGAAAAGTGGCATGATTGACCTGTGGCGGTCGGTCAGGAACATGGTTTTGGTGAAGAAGCCGCCATTCTCGG
>Ga0310695_10002230_pt1 | contig 41661 bp, 39 predicted proteins | sample RumenRJG_04DNA_FD_203882 | JGI IMG/M metagenome (GOLD analysis project Ga0310695, IMG submission 203882) | Bovine rumen microbial communities from Lethbridge, Alberta, Canada - RJG_04 (v2) (version 2) | ecosystem: Host-associated > Mammals > Digestive system > Stomach > Rumen | place: Canada... | reverse complement strand
AATGAAAACAAACAGAAAGCCTCCCGGAAATTCCGAGAGGCTTTTTTCGTGCGTAAAGAAGTAGGGTTGTTTCAATAGGCCAGACTCCCTATCATCAGACCCAATGCCGTTCCGACAACGGCTCCGGCCACAACACCGGCGGGATCGGCGTGATAATAAGCAGGAGGAGGGCAGGGTCTGGGAGCCGGAATGGGCACGGGCTCATAGACAACATGCACGGGACGTGCGGCGTAGTGATGATGGGGCCTGTGGTGATAGACCGGAGCGGGAGCGCAGTGTCTGTAGCCTTCGCGCGCCATCTCGTGACGCACCTCGCGACGAACTTCACGACGCATCTCATTGCGTGAATAACCCATCTCGCGACCCATGTGGCGACCTTGTGCCATCGTGGTGGTTGTACCCATGGTGATCATGATCATCAAAAGAGTAAGCATGTGTCTTGTCTTCATAGTTTGCAATGTTTGGAAGTTGGACATTTTTTTTTGTTTTTTCGATTTTGACACTGCAAAGATAAGACAAAACACATGCTTTTACAAGGGGAGTTTATCTAATCCGAAAGCGGATATTCCTTTTTCTGGGGGAAAACTCCTACCGGAAGTGCCGCTGCACCTCCGTCGGGAAGAACGGGCATCACTGCTCCTTTCTCTTCTCCAGACCGCCCTCCAGAGCCTCCAGAGCGCTGGAGAATGCCTCTTCGAAGGTGTCGCAGGTCTTCTCGGCAAAAAGTGCGGCAATCTGCACTTTCACCTGTTTGTTGTTCTTCGTTTGGGGTTTCACGACATTCATGCGGATCACCACTTCGTCGTCGTCGGCCAGATGGCGGGCAAAGCGTGAAAGTTTCTTGTTGATATACTCTTCGAGTTTCTTGGTCATCTCAAAGTTCACAGCCTGAATGTTTGTCTTCATGATGTTACGTTTTTAAGAGGTTAAACACTTATTTCTTGGGATTCACTGTTGTTCTTTCCTGATGTGGTAGCAAATGATGCGGTAGAGATTGCAGCCGACAAAGTTGCCCACGACGATGCTCAGGTAAAAGACGAGAATCTGGGGCCAGAATACGGCGTAAAAGTCAAGAGGCACGCACAGATAATAGAATGCGTCGGCCACACAGTGGGGGAAGCCGCACATGATGAAGAGAGGCACGCCGAAGAGCAGAGGGAGATTCTGTCCCTTGCGGGCAAAGGTGACGGCGGTGGTCATGATCATGCCGCATCCGATAGCCAGTATGCCGCCTCTGACGGGACCGATGGCCAAACGGCCTTCCAGAATCTTCTGTGCCGTATCCTGAAGGGGCATCGGACTCATGCGGGCGATGATGGCGACGATGAGACAACCCACGATGTTGCCCAGGAGAATAAGGAACAACTGTCCCACTTCACCTTTTTTTATAAAGCCTGCAGTTCCGGTGTAGAGCTTCAGTCCGTAATGCACCACCGTGAGCAGACCGAAAGCAAAAAGTACGGCGCCGATGATGCTTTTCTCGGCCAGATAGCCGAAACCGGCAATACCGATGGCCACTCCGGCGTAAATGGACGATTCGATGATTTTTCTCATGGTTTGTTGTGTGTAGAAAGACGTGTTTGCTTTGTTTTTCTGCCACAAATATAATAAAAAAAAATGTAATTCGGCCAACTGCAACAATTTTTATGCAAAAGTTTTTTTCTTTTGACGCAAAAATGTCACTCTTTCGGTCACTTTGTCGCAAGGAAAAGATTAACAAGCGTTAGAAATGTTAAGCCCGATTCCCTGTATGTTAAATAGGGTGACAAAATGGCGTTTTGGCACAGCTGTTGCATGATGTAGGGCAGAGGCTCGAAAGACAAGAGCCCATGATAAAGTAAATGTTTAACAATTAAAGATAGGAGATTAAAACTATGTTACCTATGTTTTCCAACAACTACCGCAATGCAATGAACTTCATGCCGGCATTCTTCAATGATTTCTTCAACGATTCATTCCCCGAAATGCGTCAGGTGCACACCACCTCTCCGGCCATCAACGTGACCGAAAGCGACACGGATTACAAACTGGATCTGGCCGTTCCCGGCACCACGAAGAAGGACTACCACATCAACATCACCGAAGACGGTAATCTGATGATCTCCCTGGAGAAGGAGCAGAAGACGGAAGAGAAGGGTGATGAGAAGCGCCGCTGGTTGCGTCGCGAGTTCTCTTACCAGAAGTTCTCACAGGCTTTCACTCTGCCCGACGACGTAGAGCGTGAGAAGATTGAAGCTACGGTGAACGACGGCGTTCTGACTGTCATCCTGCCCAAAAAGGCTCAGGAGGCTCTGCCTTCCAGCCGTCAGATTGAAATCAAATAACCCGGGAGGTTATATTTTCTTTCGAAGGAGTCCCGTCTGACTTGTTTCAGGCGGGGCTTTTTTCGTCGTCTTCTTCCTGGGCCATGAGAGCCAGCATCTCGTCGCGCAGACGGGCGGCGCTGATGAAGTCCAGTTTCTTGGCTGCTGCCTGCATCTCTTTGCGCAGAGCGTCGATTTTCTTGCGACGCGCCTCCGGCGAGAGTTGCAGCGCTTCGAATGATTCCGCCGCCTGAGCAAGAGGCTGCGGTTCAGGTTCGATGTAGGCGCGCTTTTCGCCTGTGGCTTTCTGCAGGGAGAGCAGGTCGGACATCGTGCGGGCCTTCTGTATCTGTTGCGGTGTGATGCCGTGTTCTTCGTTGTAGCGCATCTGCTTCTCGCGGCGGCGGTTGGTCTCTTCGATGGTCTGCCGCATGGAGTCCGTGATGCTGTCGCCGTACATGATGGCCAGTCCGTGCACATTGCGGGCCGCACGTCCTACCGTCTGTGTGAGGGAGCGGTGTGAGCGCAGGAATCCTTCTTTGTCGGCGTCGAGAATGGCCACGAGCGACACCTCGGGCAGGTCGAGTCCTTCGCGCAGAAGATTCACGCCGACCAGCACGTCGATGACGCCTTTCCGCAGATTGTCCAGAATCTCAACGCGTTCCAGCGTGTCCACTTCGGAGTGGATGTAGGTGGCTTTGATGTCGTAGCGCAGGAAATACTCCGTGAGTTCTTCGGCCATGCGTTTGGTCAACGTGGTGACGAGGGTGCGTTCGTGCCGTTCGACGCGTTGCTGGATTTCTTCCATGAGGTCGTCCACCTGATGGCGGGTGGGACGCACTTTAATGGGCGGATCGAGCAGACCGGTCGGACGTATCACCTGTTCGGCTACAACGCCTTCCGAGCGCTCCAGTTCGTATTCGGCCGGAGTGGCGGAAACGTAGATGGTTTGGGGCGTCAAGGCCTCGAATTCTTCGAAACGGAGCGGGCGGTTGTCTTTGGCCGCCGGCAGACGGAAACCGTATTCGACCAGATTGGTCTTTCGGGCCTGATCGCCGCCGTACATTGCCCGTATCTGCGGCACGGAGACGTGACTCTCGTCGATGATGAGCAGAAAATCCTTCGGGAAGAAGTCCAGGAGGCAGTAGGGACGCGTGCCGGGCGCTCTGCCGTCGAAGTAGCGGCTGTAGTTTTCGATGCCGGAACAGTGGCCGAGTTCGCGTATCATCTCGATGTCGTAGTTGACGCGCTCCTCCAAACGTTGTGCCTCAAAGTCTTTGCCGATGCTTTGGAAATAAGCCACCTGTTCCTTGAGGTCTTCCTTGATGAGGGCGATGGCGGCTTCCTGCTTGTCGGGCGACGTGATGAAGAGATTGGCCGGATAGATGCGGTAGTCGGGAAAAGAGGCCACTGTGTCCAAGGTCTCGCTGTCCAGCTCCTCCAGGCTTTCAATTTCGTCGCCCCAGAAAGACACTCTGAGGATGCGTTCGCTGTAGGCCAGGAAGATGTCTACGGTGTCGCCCTTGACCCGGACGCTGCCTCGTGTCGGCGTGATGTCGTTGCGCACGTAGAGCGAGTTGAGCAGACGGCGCAACAGGGCGTTGTGGGTGACGGTTTGTCCGACGGCCAGATCGATGACGTTGTCGTAAAAGGCTGCGGGATTGCCCATGCCGTAGATGCAACTCACCGACGAGACCACCACGACGTCGTTGCGCCCCGAGAGTAATGCGCTGGTGGCGGAGAGGCGCAGGCGGTCGATCTCTTCGTTGATGGCCAGATCTTTCTCGATGTAGGTGTCGGTGGAGGGGATGTAGGCCTCGGGCTGATAATAGTCGTAGTAGGAGACGTAGTATTCCACCGCGTTCTCGGGAAAGAACTGTTTCATCTCGCCGTAGAGCTGTGCAGCGAGGGTTTTGTTGTGTGAGAGGATGAGGGTGGGGCGCCCGAAGTTTTGGATGACGTTGGCCATCGTGAACGTCTTGCCGCTGCCGGTGACGCCGAGCAGCGTCTGTGCCGGCAGTCCCTGACGCAAACCTTCCGTGAGTTGTCGGATGGCTTCCGGCTGATCGCCCGTAGGCTGGTACTGTGATGTGAGTTTGAAATCCATATTAGAATGCAAAATTAGAAAAAAATGGGCTAAGAGAAGCAAAGAAACCTGTTGTTTTTGCCAAAAAGTGCAAATAGGACCAAAAAACTTGTTCCGATAAGGGGTAAAAGTGAAAAAAAAGTGATAACTTTGCGCGCTGAATTATGAAGAAACTGCTCATATCCATTCTGGCTGTTGCGCTGTTGACCGGTTGCAAGCGATTTAACGCTTTGGAGAAGTCAACGGACTACGAGTACAAATACGAGGTGGCGAAGCAGTATTTCTTCGAGGGCAAATACGTCAAAGCCTCCCTGCTTTTCGGCGAGCTTCTGGCTGTGATGAAGGGCACGCTCAACGGAGAAGAGAGCCTTTATCTCCTGGCGCTGAGTTCGTTCAACTGCAAGGATTACGAGAATTCGGCCCAATATTTCCGAAAGTATTACCAGAGCTATCCCAACGGCCAGTATGTGGAATATGCCCGTTACTATGCCGGTTATGCGCTCTACAAGAAATCGCCGGATCCCCGACTGGACCAGTCGACTACGTATCAGGCCATTCAGGAGTTTCAGCAGTTCCTGGACTACTATCCCTATACCCGCATCAAGAACGAAACGCATCAGATGATTTATGCCTTGCAGGACCGTCTGATCGAGAAAGAATATCTCAGCGCCAAGCTTTATTACGATCTGGGCACCTATATCGGCAACTGCACTTCCGGCGGTTCTAACTACGAGGCCTGCATCGTCACCTCACAGAATGCGTTGAGGGATTTCCCTTACGCCTCCAATGAGATGCGCGAGAAGTTCTCCATTCTCGTGTTGCGCTCCAAGTATCATTTGGCGCTCAAGAGTGTGGACGCCAAGAAAGAGCAGCGTTTCCGCGACGCCATCGACGAGTTCTTCAGTTTCGCCGGCGAGTATCCCGAAAGCAAGTATATGGCCGAAGCGGTCAAGATGCACGAGGATGCCCAACGTATGGTGGAGAAGAAACACATCGACGTCAAGCCTAAAGAAGATTGAGTTAAAACGAAAACAAACACATAAAATCAGATATTCCACTATGGATTACAGAAAGACAAACGCCCCCACCAACACAGTCACCCGTGACGTGATGAGCCTCTGTGAGGACACCGGTAACATCTATGAGAGTGTAGCCATTATCGCCAAGCGTGCCAATCAGATCAGCGCCGAGCTCAAACAGGAGTTGACCAACAAGCTGCAGGAGTTTTCCTCTTCGTCGGACAGCAGCGTGGACGAGGTGTTCGAAAACCGTGAGCAGATCGAGATCAGCCGCTACTACGAGCGTCTGCCCAAGCCCACGCTGATTGCTACCAAGGAGTTCGAAGAGGGTCGTATTTTCTTCCGTGACGGCAGCAACGATCAGGAAGAGCTTGAGGATCAGTTCTGATGATTCAGAGAATTCAGTCATTATGGATGCTGTGTTCGGCAATCATTGCCGGCACAGTGTCGTTTTTTTGCCCGTTGGCCCGTCTGACGGTTACGGAGGATTTCGCCCAGGATCTCACGGGCTGGAGTTTTCTGCCGCTCGGCGTGATTCTCATGCTGGTGGCTTTGATCACCCTTTTTGACATCTTCCTTTTCCGCAAGCGTGCTTTGCAGATGAGGCTGATGACGTTCTCCATCGTCTTGTTGGTCGGCTGGTATCTGCTCTATGCGTATGCCTATTGGCAACTTTGGCAGGAGGCCAGCAACAATGATCTGATTCTGAATGTATGCGTCCCGGCGGCACTGCCGTTTTGCTCGATGGTGCTTAACTATCAAGCCTTCCGCTACATTCTCAAGGACGAGATGCTGGTCAGAAGTCTCGACCGCCTGCGTTAACGGATTTTCGGATTTTTGGTTTTGATGACATCATAGAGCCAGGTCACCTTGGCTATGATGGCACCGTTAGCCGAACGGGAAAACCGGTCGGCTTTTGAGTCGTTGAAGATGGAGGATAGCCCGTAGTAGTAGCGTCCTTCTATCTGAAAATGTCCGACTTTGGGGTTGCTCACCTCTAAGCCCAAACCGCCGCAGATACCGTATTCAAATTTCTTCTGAATGGGCAGATCGTATTGCTCAACCACGTGGTTGGGACGTTTGTCCAACGTTTCCTCCGACCATTCTCCGCCGCGCGTTTCAGAGTCGCCGATGCAGAAACCGATTTGCGGACCGATCAGCACGTATCCCTGCACGCCTTTTCGCTCGCGGCCGAAACCGATTCGGGCGAAAGCAGGGATGTGAAAATAGTTCACCGTGCGCTCATAGGTGTCGGAAGATGTTTCTATCTTTTCTTTCCAGCCCAACTGGGTGAAGTTGAGCTCAGTCTGAATGGCGCAGATGATGCCGAAGTATTTTTCGCAGGTGTATCGCAAGGTGGCGCCAAAGGTGCAGCCGCCGTGAAAACTCTGAAGTATGGTGGGGTTGAACGACACCTTGTTCAGCACATAACCCCCGCCGAAACCTACAGCCAAGTCTTTGCGGTATTCACCAACTTGGGCTGTCGCCGTGAAGAAGGCGAACAAAAGGGGAAGAAGGCATGTTATTCGTTTCACATGTGCAAAATTACAAAAAATGTTCGGCCTGCGGGCTTCACTCTGCAGTTTTTTTTGTCATATAGTTTTTTTTTTGTATTTTTGCGGCTGTGAAAAGTATCAGATTGTTCATTATAGCGCTGTTGTCGCTGTTTGCACCCTCTGCGGTTGAAGCTTTGGATACGGATCCCGTTCTGGAGCCCTATGTCGAGTACTCTCCGGAGCGCAAGGATATGATCAGGAAGAATGCCGGAGAAGAGGTGGATGCTCAGAACGGCCCTCTGCCGTCTGTCTTCTACAGCAATCCGAGCAATGTGGAAGGTGCGCTCTGCCGTTACACGTGGACCGTGTTCAAAGACAATGTCGCCATATTTTCGCGTGACGACGAGAATCTGTCGTACACTTTTATGGAGAGCGGCAGCTATACCATTCTCATTCAGGCCAGAATAGAAAAGGTTGACCAGGTCTACAATTGGCCCGAAGATTATGGCGGCGAAGGCAATGTGTTTCAGATCACCATCACCGAGAGCCGTCTGGAGTTCCCCAATGCTTTCTCGCCGAACGGCGACGGCACCAACGATTATCTGCAGGCCAAGGGGACGGCACCCACCACTTCGAGCGGTGACAACGGCCCGCGCGGCATTGTCGATTTCGAGGCTGTGGTGTTCAACCGTTGGGGGCAGAAAATCTATTCCTGGACCGACTGCTACACTTACGAGGCCGGCTGGGACGGCACCTTCGGCGGGAAGACCGTTAAAGACGGCGTTTATTTCCTGCGTGTGAAGGCCAAAGGAGCAGACGGCGTCGAATACAACATCAAGAAGGCCATCAACGTTTTGACCGGCTATCACGAAAACGAAGACGGAGCGACTCCCTAAATGGCTCAGCAGGAATTCATCATTGTAGAAGGTGCGCGCGTACACAATTTGAAGAATGTGGACGTGAAGATTCCGCGAGGTTCCCTGACGGTCATCACCGGCCTGTCGGGCAGCGGTAAATCTTCATTGGCGTTTGACACCATATATGCTGAAGGGCAACGCCGCTACATTGAGACTTTCTCAGCATATGCCCGTAATTTTCTGGGCAATCTCACTCGTCCCGACGTGGATAAGATTTCCGGTCTTTCGCCCGTGATCAGTATCGAGCAGAAGACGACGAACAAAAATCCGCGCTCAACCGTCGGCACAACGACCGAAATCTATGACTTCTTCCGCCTGCTTTACGCCCGTGCCGGAGAAGCCTTTTCCTACGTTACCGGAGAGAAGATGGTGCACTACAGCGAAGAGCAGATTCTTGACCTGATTCTCAAGCGCTACCGCGGACACAAGCTGTACATCATGGCGCCTATGGTGAAAAACCGAAAGGGCCACTATCGGGAGCTTTTCGAGAGTCTTCGCCGCAGGGGTTATCTCTATGCCCGGGTGGACGGCGAAATAGAAGAACTGCTTCCCGGCATGAAACTCGATCGCTACCGCAACCATGATGTGGAGGTGGTGGTGGACCGGCTCAAGATTGCCTCTGCCGCTTCTCTTAAAGAAGATGCGTCGGAGGATTATGTGCGGCTTTTGGGCAGCATCCGCACGGCGATGAAGGAGGGCGGCGGCGCCATGATGGTTTGCGATGCAGATACGGGCGATGTGCACCACTACTCGCGCCGTCTCATGTGTCCCACCAGCGGTATTTCTTACCGTGACCCTGCGCCCCACGATTTTTCTTTCAACTCTCCCCAGGGCGCCTGTCCCCATTGCAAAGGTTTGGGCTATGTGGTGGTGAACCGTCGCGGGCAGGAAGTCGGCGACTACGACGAGGACGAAGTGGACGGAGATGACGGCAAACTTCACCGGGCGGTCTGTCCGGAGTGCGGCGGCCAGCGTCTTTGCCGTGAGTCTTTGCACTACCGCATTGACGGCAAAAACATCGCCGAGGTTTCCGCTATGGACTTGGCCCAGTTGAAAGAGTGGCTGACGAATCTTGACGGGCGGCTCAACGACCGTCAGAAGCAGATTGCTCCGGAGATACTCAAGGAGATACGCACCCGTTTGGATTTCCTCCTAGATGTCGGTTTGGATTATCTCTCGCTTTCGCGCAGCAGCGCCACGCTGTCGGGCGGTGAGAGCCAGCGCATTCGTTTGGCCACACAGATCGGTTCCGGTCTGGTCAACGTGCTCTACATTCTCGACGAGCCTTCCATCGGCTTGCACCAGCGTGACAACGAGCGCCTCATCTCTTCGCTCAAGAAGCTGCGTGATATGGGAAACACCGTCATCGTGGTGGAGCATGATGAGGAGATGATGCAGAATGCCGACTGGATTGTGGATATCGGCCCCCGTGCCGGTCGCAAGGGCGGGGAAGTGGTCTTTCAGGGCACTTACAAGGATATGCTGAAGACCGACACCCTGACTTCGCTTTATCTCTCGGGGCGTGTCAAGATGCCGGTTCCCGAGAAACGACGCAAGGGCAACGGCAATCGCCTTGTTCTGCACGGCGCTTCGGGGAACAACCTGAAACATGTGGACGTAGCTTTTCCTCTGGGTTGTCTGATAGGCGTGACGGGCGTTTCCGGCAGCGGAAAGAGCACTTTGGTCAACGAGACGCTGCATCCCATCCTTTCCCAGAAATTTTACCGTTCGCTCAAGGAGCCGCTGCCTTACGACAGCCTTGAGGGTATGGATTTTATAGACAAAGTGGTCTGTGTAGACCAGAGTCCCATCGGGCGTACGCCGCGCAGCAATCCCGCTACCTATACCGGTGTGTTTTCCGACATTCGCAATCTTTTTGTGAACTTGCCCGAAGCCAAGATCAGAGGCTACAAGCCCGGCCGCTTCTCCTTCAATGTCAAAGGCGGCCGTTGCGAAGTCTGCGGCGGCAACGGCTACAGAAGCATCGAGATGAATTTCCTGCCCGACGTGATGGTGCCCTGTGAAGAATGTCGCGGGAAGCGTTACAACCGGGAGACGCTGGAGGTTCGCTTCAAGGGCAAGAGCATCGCCGACGTGCTGGATATGACCATCAATCAGGCTGTTGAGTTTTTCGAGAACCAGCCGGACATCCTGCGCCGCATCAAGACGCTTCAGGATGTCGGTTTGGGCTACATCAAGCTGGGACAGTCTTCCACGACGCTCTCGGGCGGCGAGAGTCAGCGTGTGAAGCTGGCTACCGAATTGGCCAAACGTGACACCGGACGCACTCTGTTTATCCTCGACGAGCCCACTACGGGTCTCCACTTTGATGATATCCGTGTGCTGCTTGAAGTGCTGGACCGTTTGGTGGACAAGGGCAACACGGTGCTTGTCATCGAGCACAATCTGGACATCATCCGTGCCTGCGACTGGCTCATTGAGATGGGACCGGAAGGCGGTCGTGAAGGCGGTCGCCTCGTGTTCAATGGAACCCCTGAGCAGATGAAAAAGAAGCAGGCTGGCCAAACCGGACGTTTTCTTTGATTTTGCAAATCCGCTTTGCAAAATAGCGCATTAAGTAAGAAAAGATAGGAGTTTTTGCGCTAAAAGTGCAAGAAATTTTCCGTTTGTTGGTCTTAGATATAATATTTTTTTGTACTTTTGCAGTCGCAAAGCCTTTTCTGGCATCTTTTTTTGCTGCTTTAGCTCAGTGGTAGAGCGCATCCTTGGTAAGGATGAGGTCCCGAGTTCAACTCTCGGAAGCAGCTCGTTGATGTTGTTGTGTGAGAGCACTCATTTGAACTTCGGTTCGGTGGGTGCTCTTTTTTATAATAATGTATAGGGATGGACCGTTTATTGCTGCAGCATCTGCAGAAATGCTTTCATGCCCTCGGAGGCTCCCTTTTTGATGTGTGTGACGGGCATGTAGGCGGGGATGGTCACCTCCGCGGGGTCAATGAGATACACGGGGCATCCCTCGGGGACATATTGTATGAGCCCTGCGGCGGGATACACGTTCAGGCTTGTGCCGATGATGAGGAAGACGTCTGCTTTGCTGCTGATCTCGGCCGCACGTTCGATGTTGGGCACCGCTTCTCCAAACCACACGATGAAGGGGCGCAGCTGACTGCCGTCGGGGGCTTTGTCGCCGATCTTCACTTCCCACTCGTCAGCTTTCAGCGTGCGTATCTGATGCGGGTCGTTGGGGTTCTGGGAGGAGGTCACTTTGAAGAGCTCGCCGTGCAGATGGAGCACATCGCTTGAGCCGGCCCGTTCGTGCAGGTCGTCCACGTTTTGTGTGATGATGCTCACCTTGCAGCTTTTCTCCAGTTCGGCCAGCAGCCTGTGGCCTTCGCAGGGTTCTTTCGTGAGCAGCTGACGGCGCAGCCCGTTGTAGAAGTCCGTCACCAGCTTGGGGTCTTCGTGCCATCCTTCCGGGGTGGCCACCTGCTCCACGCGATACTGTTCCCACAGCCCTCCGCTGTCGCGAAAGGTGCTCACTCCGCTTTCGGCGCTCATGCCGGCTCCTGTCAAGACTACGATGTGCTTCTTCATGATGATAGTTTTAGAATACGACGCTCACAACTGCTTTTTCTTGAAAGAATTCTTCCTTAAAGTAATTGGACAACTGTTTGATTTCTATACCCTTGCCTTCTTTTACTTCTCCTGTCCCTTTAAGGCATATCAGGCGTTTGGACAGAGGCTTGCTCCAGCGGATCAACTCCTCTATGGGGGCTACGGCTCGCGACACTACAACATCGTATTTTTCGTGCAGTTTCTCGACGCGTGTCCATTCGGTGGTCACGTTGTCCAGTCCCAAAGCCTGAATGATTTCGTTGCACACCCGGATTTTCTTGCCGATGGAGTCCACCAGATGGAAATGCACTCCGGGCGTCAGGATGGCCAGCGGAATGCCGGGAAATCCGCCTCCGGTGCCGAGGTCCATCACTTTCGTACCGTCGGCGAAGGGGAAGGCTTTGGCAATGCCGAGCGAGTGGAGCACGTGGTGCTCGTAGAGCGCATCGATGTCCTTACGGGAAATCACGTTGATGCGGGCATTCCACGTGCGATAGAGTTCGTCCAATGCGGCAAACTGCTGCCTCTGCCGTTCTGTCAGTTCCGGGAAATATTGTTCTATCGATTGCATGGCACCATCACTTCTACCGCGCCGCTGGAATAGGGCGCTATTTCATAGGCATTGAAGCGGAAGAGCAGGCTGTCGCCCACGATGAGGAAGTTCTGCGTGGGGTAGAGATCGCCCGTCATGAGGATGTCGGTCTTTTCCATCAGTTCCTCTTTGGTCTTGCACCCGTTATCCTTGAGCAGCTTCGCCATCATGGCCGTGCAGGGGTCGCCTTCGTAGACTTCGGCGAGCCTGATGCGGTGGCCGTCGTTGCTGGAGAAGTTCAGGTATTGCACCTCGTAGCTGCCGTGCGCGCCTCCGAGATAAGCTTCCAAAGCATATTCATAGGAGAGTGCGGGGTGTGCGGTGTTGGGCTTGGCAAAGTTCGACGGCAGGCAGGTCGCGATGTATTCGTAGCTCATCGTGTCATCGTCATCCACGCCCGGGCTGTAGAATTCGGTCAACTCCTGCGTGAATTCCCGCTCCAGCGAGTCGATCAGGTTCTGCATCAGAATTTTGGGATCTCCGCTGTGTCCGAAGACACTCTCGCAGATGACCTCGTCAATGGAGTCCTGGCCGGTCAGCACGACCTTCACGGAGATGTGGTAGTTCGGGAACTCCTGTCCTTCTATCACGCTCTTCTTCACCTCCGTGCTGAGGGTGTCGCCGTAGCGGATCAGATCGTCTATCACGACGGAGTCGCGCTCCCATCCGCTGAGTTTCTTGAAACGGTCGCAAGCGGTGAATGTAAGCAGTCCGCAAAGGATGAAAAGTGAGATTAGTTGTTTCATTTGTTCCATTTTTGAAGACAAAGATACAATTTTTTTCGTGAATTCCGTCTTAGACGGCAGATTTTTTGTACTTTTGTAGAGAAAACGGATTTTAAAAATTCTCAATATGGCAAAAATTGTGACCATGGGCGAACTGATGCTTCGTCTCTCCCCCGAAGGTAACTATCGTTTTATTCAGGCTGACAGCTTCCAGATTATCCCCGGCGGTGGCGAAGCCAATGTGGCCATTTCGTGTGCCAACTACGGCCACGACTGCTATTTTGTTTCCAAGCTTCCCAAGCATGAGATCGGTCAGATTGCGCTCAACGGCATGCGTCGTTATGGTGTCAACTGCGACTTCGTGGCCCGCGGCGGCGATCGTGTAGGCCTCTATTATGCTGAGACCGGCGCTTCGATGCGTCCCTCCAAGGTGATTTACGACCGCGCCCACAGCGCCATTGCCGAGGCCAAGCCCGAGGACTTCGACTTCGACAAGATATTCGAGGGTGCCGACTGGTTCCATTGGAGCGGCATCACGCCCGCTATTTCCGACGCTTCTGCCGAGTGCCTGCGCCAGGCCTGCATTGCTGCCAAGAAGCACGGCGTCACCGTCAGCGTGGACCTCAACTTCCGCAAGAAGCTCTGGACCAGCGAGAAAGCCATTTCTGTGATGCGCCCGCTCATGCAGTATGTCGATGTCTGCATCGGCAACGAGGAGGACGCAGAGCTCTGTCTCGGTTTCAAGCCCGACGCCGATGTCGAGGGCGGTCAGACCGATGCTGCCGGCTACGAAGGCATCTTCCGTCAGATGATGCAGGAGTTCGGCTTCAAGTATGTTGTGAGCACGCTGCGCGAGAGCTTCTCCGCCACGCACAACGGCTGGAAGGCCCTCATCTACGACGGCAAGGAGTTCTATCAGAGCAAGCGCTACGACATCAATCCCATCATCGACCGTGTGGGCGGCGGCGACAGCTTCTCCGGCGGTCTGATTCACGGCCTGCTCACGAAGCCGACTCAGGGCGAAGCGCTCGAGTTCGCTGTGGCAGCCAGTGCATTGAAGCACACCATCCCCGGCGACTTCAATCTGGTGAGCGTCGAGGAGGTGGAGGCTCTTGCCGGCGGCAGCGCCAACGGACGAGTTCAGCGCTAATTGATAATTGACAATTGACAATTGATAATTATGGCAAAATTTGATAAGATACAGGTGCTGGCCAAGATTGCCGCTGCGCCGATGGTTCCCGTTTTTTATAATAAGGATTTTGAGGTCTGCAAAAACGTCGTGAAGGCCTGCTATGAAGGCGGTGTACGTGCCTTTGAGTTCACCAATCGCGGCGATTTCGCCCAGGAGGTGTTTGCCGAGCTGGTGAAGTGGGCCGACAAGGAGTGTCCCGAATTGGCTCTGGGCATCGGCTCCGTGGTCGATGCACCCACTGCTGCGCTCTATCTGCAGCTAGGTGCCTGCTTCGTGGTGGGTCCGCTCTTCAATCCCGACATCGCCCCTGTGTGCAACCGCCGTCTGGTGCCTTACTGTCCCGGCTGCGGCACCGTGAGTGAAATCGGCAAGGCTCAGGAACTGGGCTGCGACCTCACCAAGCTGTTCCCCGGCGACGTTTACGGCCCCAACATGGTGAAGGGCCTCAAGGCGCCGATGCCCTGGTCCAAGATCATGGTGACGGGCGGCGTGTCGCCAGACAAAGAGAACCTCACGTCGTGGTTTAAGGCCGGCGTCTTCTGTGTGGGCATGGGCTCGAAGCTCTTCCCCTCGGACAAGGTGAAGGCCGGCGATTGGGACTACGTGGTCAACAAATGCCGCGAGGCCCTGTCGTATATCGCTGAAGCGCGCGCATAGACATTTCGCATAATGGGTAAAAAGAAGAAGGCCAACTGGACGCTGATTCCGGGGCAGCCGCTCACTGAGATGGACCGCAGGATTCTGTCCTTCCAGGAGCGCGGCAAACTGTGCCCCTCGCGCAGCATGATCAAGACGCCCGAGCAGATTGATGGCATCCGGCGCGCCGGCGTGCTTAATACGGCGGTGCTCGACGCCGTCCAGGAGAAGATTCGCGAGGGCATGACCACAGAGGAAATCGACCGCATCGTCTATGAGACGACCACCAAGGGCGGCGGCATCCCCGCACCCCTCAACTATGAGGGATTCCCCAAGAGCTGCTGCACCAGCATCAATGAGGTGGTCTGTCACGGCATTCCTTCAGAGGACGTTGTGCTCGAAGAGGGCGACATCATCAATGTGGACTGCACCACCATCCTCGACGGCTACTACGCCGATGCCAGCCGCATGTTCGTCATCGGCCGCACGACGCCCAAAAAGCAGGAGCTAGTCGATGTGGCCTGGGAGTGTCTGAAGATAGGCGAGAAGGTGTGCAGCGAGCCCTATGTCTTCGTGGGCGACTTGGGTCACGCCATCGAGAAGCACGCCCACAGTCACGGCTTCTCCGTCGTGCGCGACCTCTGCGGTCACGGCGTCGGACTGGAGTTCCATGAGGAGCCGGATGTGGAGCATCGCGGCGCGCGCGGCACGGGCATGCTGCTTGTGCCCGGGATGACGTTCACCATCGAGCCGATGATCAATCAGGGTTCGTGGCGCGTCTTTATCGATGAGGACGACCCTTACGGATGGGAGGTCATCACCGACGACGAGCTGCCTTCGGCGCAGTGGGAACATACCTTTGTAATGACTGAAAACGGAGTAGAGCGACTGACATGGTGACGATATTGGCTATAGAGAGTTCGTGCGACGACACTTCTGCCGCCGTGATGCGCGACGGCGTGTTACTGTCCAATGTGACGGCCTCTCAGTTGGTGCATGAGGCCTACGGCGGCGTGGTGCCGGAATTGGCTTCGCGCGCCCATCAGAAGAACATTGTTCCGGTGGTGGACCAGGCCTTGAAGAAGGCCGGCGTCTCCCGTGAGGAACTTTCCGCCGTCGCTTTCACGCGTGGTCCGGGCCTGATGGGATCGCTCCTTGTGGGCGTCAGCTTCGCCAAGGGCTTTGCCGCTTCTCTCGGCGTCCCCATGATAGAGGTCAACCATCTTCAGGGGCACATCATGGCGCACTTCATCCGCGAAGAGGGTGAGGAGCATCGCGAGCCTTCGTTCCCGTTCCTCTGCCTGCTCGTCAGCGGCGGCAATTCGCAGATTGTCCTCGTGCGTTCCTATAAGGATATGGAGATCGTGGGTCAAACCATCGACGATGCGGCCGGTGAGGCCATCGACAAGTGCTCCAAGGTGATGGGTCTGGGCTATCCCGGCGGACCGATCATTGATCGCCTCGCACGTCAGGGCAATCCCGAAGCCTACGAATTCTCCAAGCCGCAGATTGCGGGCTACGACTACTCCTTCTCGGGCCTCAAGACGTCCTTCCTCTATCATCTGCGCGAGTGGGTGCAGACCGACCCCGACTTTGTGGAGCATCACAAGGAAGACCTGGCCGCTTCGCTGGAGAAAACCATTGTGGACATCCTGATGAAGAAGCTTCGTCAGGCTGCTAAGGATCTGGGCATCAAGCAGGTGGCTGTGGCCGGCGGCGTGAGTGCTAATACGGGTCTGCGCAACGCTTTCCTCGATCACGCCAGGCGTTACGGTTGGGAGGTGTTCATTCCCAAGTTCGGCTACACGACGGACAATGCCGCCATGATAGCGATGGTGGGCACGTATAAATTCCGTGATAAGGACTTCTGTCCGATGGAGGCTCCGGCTTACGCCCGCACGTCGATTTGACGTGTCAGACGGGTGTTGGTCGGAAGGCGCGTGCCAGTGTGCGCAGGTACTCCGTCACTTCTTGTGAAGGCTTGGGGAGTGCGATAAAGGTAGCGTCGGGGAGTAGTGGTTTTGCCATAGGCCGGGTGGTTTTGCGGTTTGTTTTTTCCTTTGATGTCGTTATAACGCACGCCGCTGCGTTTTTATTGCACACATTTTGATTTTTTGTGTAGAAAGTCGTGTGGAGAATTGTGTGTGGAAAAATCGGATAGAGGCTCCTCAGACTGTTTGCGGCCATTCGCCGCAGACATTACTCACGCCCGGCAGTTGTCCCTCAGGTAGGATTTGCGGTCCGGTTTGCCGTTGAAGGTGCGGCGGATGGCGGGCACCTCTTCGTAGAGGAGCGGCACCTTGTACAGTTCTAGGCGCTCCTTAAGGAACAGGGCAAGGGTGCGTTTGGTGAAGGCGCATCCCGCAGCGGGAACGACGAGGAGCTTGAGGGCCTGTCCGGTGACGGGATGCGGCGAGGGGATGCAGAGGCAGTCGGCAACCAGAGGCGAGGAGAGTGCGGCGTCCTCCACCTCGAGCGGCGACACCTTGTAGCCCCCGACATTGATGATGTCGTCCTCGCGGCCCGAGAGATGCAGCATGCCTTCGCCGTCGATGGTGCCGAGGTCGGAGGTGTACAATTTGCCGTCGCGCAAGACGGAGGCCGTGCGCTCCGCATCGCCCGCATAGCCGCTCATGAGCATGGGGCCGGAGCAGACGATGCGGCCTTCGGATGATATCCCGAGATGCGCGTGGCGCATCGGGCGCCCCAGACAGCCGGCCATGCAGCGTCCGTCGTTGAAATTGTAGGTGGCGATGATGCCCGTCTCGGTGGAGGCGTAGGTGTTGTAGAGGCGACTGTGGGGCAGGAGGCGGCAGAGCTCCTTCATGTCGGCATGCGAAATGGCCGCCGCACCGGTCTCGATGAAGTCTATCCTGTCGGCGCAAGCGGCAAGGCGTTCGCCGCTCAGCTGCAGCAACATGCGGATGGCTGCCGGCACGAGGAAGGTGGCGACTTTGGCGGCAGGATAGTTGAGTGCCTGGAAAAAGGCGTTATGGTCCTTCATGCCGTCGAGCAGCACAACGGTGGCGCCGAGCATCAAGACCGGGAAGACCTTCGAGAGGCTGCCGATGTGGTTGAGCGGGCCGTTGACGACGAAGGCCAAATCGTGGGAGAAGCCCTGTGCGTCGATGAGGTTTTCGCTGTTGGCCAGGATGGCGCGATGACTGACGATGACGCCCTTGGAGCGTCCCGTGGTGCCGGTGGTGTAGAGGATGTCGGCGGCGTCGGGCGGCAGGGCGGCGGCGTTGAGCTCACGGGAGATGGCGTCAAGGAGCGCGTCGGGCGTGTCGCGCTCGAGCGGTGCGGCCACATAGCCGGCTAGGTGGAAGGCAAAATAGCGGATGAGCCAATCGGTGGACGACTGCGCCCTGAGACACACGACGCGCTCCTTGGGGCCCTCGCGACGCAGCACGTCAGCACGCTCGCAGATGCGCTGCCACAGCTCGGCGTATGTCAGACGTTCGTCCCCGGAAACCAGGGCGGTGCACTGAGGCCAGCGGAGCGCCGACTGCTGCAGAGCGTTTTCGAAGGTGGCGGGAGCGTTCACTGCTTCTCGGCGAGTTTGCGTTCAACGAGGTCCACGAGGCTGTCGAGGGTCTTGAGGTTCTTCGGCGTGGCGTCGGAGGAGTCCAGGCGGATGTCGAAAGCCTCGGAGAGCATCATCAGGATGGTGGTGACGCCCAGCGAGTCGAGTTCGCTGAAAAGGAAGTCGGAGTCGAAGTTCACCAAAGGCAGAGCGTCCTCGAGCATGGTGCGAATCTTTTCTTTCATAATATCATGTGTGTACGCGGTTACGAAATGCAGGTTGGGCGCCACCGTCTCGCTGCTGTGAAGGGCCACGGTGAGACGTTCTTCATCGGAAACGAATGCGACGATGTCGGCTTTCGGGCGTAAGAGCGCCAACAGGAGCGCACTCTCGCCCCACATTCCGCCCCAGATGCAGCAGGGCGTCTCGGGAGAAAGGCGGGAGGAAAGGCGGGTGAGTTCGTCTGTGCGCCGGCGGAGCGTGCGGCAGACGTCGCCGAAGATCTCGCGCCCCTTGTAGCGGTAGCGGTCGCGGACGAGCCCCGCGAAGTCGTCTTTGCGCGGCGGGAAAAGCAGTGCGCGCAGAGAGAGGGGACGCAGACGCACGGCATCGCCCTTGCGGGTGATCCAGCGGAAGACGAGCGGCGGAAGGAGGCAGGCGGTCAACACCACGGAAGACATGCCGACCACTGTGACTTCGGCCAGAGAGAAGAGCGCCGGATGGCGTGCAAAAATCAAAGCGCCGATGCCGATGAACATGATGAGGGCTGAAACGATGATGCTCTGCTTGTAGGAAGAAAGCATGCGGCGCCGGTAGGCATATTCATATTGGCATCCTTCGGTGATGAAGATGGTGTAGTCGTCGCCCTGACCGAAGATGAAGGTGGCCAGGATGATGTTGACCACATTGAACTGTATGTCCAAAAGCGACATGAGGCCCAAAATCCACAGCCAGCTGACGGCCATGGGGAGGAAGGAAATCAGCGCCAGTTCGATATGGCCGAACGAGGCCCAGAGGAAGAAGAACACGACGACGGCACAGGCCCAGCCGATATAGTTGAAGTTGTCGGAAAGGCGGGAGGCCAGCGAGGTGTGAATCTCGTCCAAAGTGAAGACGTAGGTGGCGGACGAAGCGTTGCCCAACTGCGCCTTGGCCGTCTCCAACTCTTGGGGTTTGAGGCGGAGGATGTCTACCGTGCAATGGCGGCCGGAAACGCTGTCGTTGACAACGTTGTGCGCCAACACCGTCTCCGTCAGCGGAGCGAAATACGAGGCCGGCATCGTCTTGTATTCTTTATTCAGGACGTTGAAGAGCAGATTGAAAGACGAGGCATTAAAGCCTTCGTTTTGAGCGGCTTTGTTAAGGCCTTTCGTCAGTTTCTCCCAATGACGGGCGAGGAAGTCGCGCCAGAGAGCCAGGCGCTCTTTTTGCTCTTCTGGAGAAGGGAGAAAGCGAGATAATTGACAATTGACAATTGACAATTGATAATTGATAATTGATAATTGAGAATTATGATTTTGGGCGTGGCGGCGTGAGAGGGCGGCGTCGAGGGTGCTGTCTTCCGTCACCACGAAAAGCTCTTCGCCGTCAGTCGTTGCGGATTGCACGGCGTGAAGGCGGTTCATGTCTTCGTGCTGCGCCGGCGTCATGAAGTTGATGTGGGAGATGTCGGCATCGAAGCCGGCATCGAAACTCTTCCAACCCAAAAACAGCGTGATCAGCAATATGGGCCACAACAGCCACATGCGGCCCTCAAGAGAGAAGCCGGCAAGACGGCGGATGAGGGGCGTGTCGCCTTTCGTGCGGGGCATCTGCACCAGATGGGGCATGAAGAGCAGCGTGAAAAGGACGGTGCCCACCAGCAACAGGGCGCTGAAGAGACCCAGATCGCGCAGCGCCGCAGACTCCAGCGGCACCAGTGTGAGAAAAGCGCCTACGGTGGTGATGTTGCCCACCGTGAGCGGCACGAGGGTTTCGCGCAACGCCTGACGCACGGAGGAGCTGTGGCGCAGATGGGCAATGAAGTGAAGCGGATAGTTGACGGCCAGACCGAGAATGACGGACGAGATGCCGACAACGATGAGCGAGATGCCGTCGCGAAAAAGAGCAAGGATGCCCATTGCGAAGAGCCAGCCCCACGAGATGGCCAGCAGCATGAGCAGCAAGTGGCGCACGCTGCGGAAGACGCGCAGGAGCAGGAGAAGAATCAGCGTCAGAGAGAGCGAGACGGCCAGGATGCTGTCGCTGCGTATCTGTCTGGCATTACCCACAGCGATGACCGGTCCGCCCGTGAAGTGGATGTGAACCGACGGGTGGAGGCGCTCAGACTCGTCGGCGCAGCGGCTGAGCCGGTCGATGAGGCGTCCGTTGCCGTCGGTCTCGCTGGTGCCGAAGGGCGACGACATCATGACGTAGGCCCGCTGCATGTCGGGCGAGAAGATGTAGCCGTCGTAGTTCTCCCAGGAGAGAGAGGGCGCGCCGGTCTGCAGGGCGGAGAGTGCCGGAGTGAACAGCATGAGCGGATCGCGGCAGAGCATCCGGGCTGTCGTACCGCTGCCGGGCAGCATCAGGAGCTGGCGGTTTTGGCTCATGCGTTCGGCGATGTAACCCTCCCGGGCGAGCAGGCTGTCCATGCGCCTGTAGTCCTCGGGGAGCAGGAAGTATGGGATGTTGTCGCAGACGAAATCCGAGAGGCGCATCATCTCCTCCACATCGACGACGGCGGTGACGCTTTCCGTAGGCAAGACGGAATCGCGCTGCACCGCAGCCACAAAATCATCGATGGCGGCCGTGATGCTGTCAGGCTCCGTCCTCGCAGAATCGCTGCATTGGAAGACGGCGAAGATGCGCTGCGCTCCCGAGATATCCTGGTACACCTTCATGGCATCCCCCTGTCGGCTGCTGAGCGGCAGGAAGTCGGAAATGTCCTCCTTATAAGTCTGTCGCAGAGCCGAAAGCGCCAACCCCGCTGTCAACACAGACAGCAGGCAGAAGAGCAGACTCCGGCGGGAACTCATGCGGTCGTAGAGGCGAAGGACAAAGCGCGAGATCATGGATCAGTGGTCTGTGAGAATGAGGGTTGAAACGAATCCGTGAACCATCGGAGGAACTCGGCCTTCCAACGGCGGCATTCAGACGTGCCTTTTGTCTCGCTGGCGCCGAAGCCGTGCCCGCCGCTTTCGTAGAGCAGATATTGATGGGTCACGCTGTTGGCCGTGAGTGCGGAGTCCATCAGCAGACTGTTGTGCCAGTCGACGACGGGGTCGTCCTTGCAGTTGACCAGGAAGACAGGCGGACAGTCGGCAGAGACCTGCTGCTCCATCGAGAGCCGGCGGCGCAGGGCTTCGTCATTCTTTTGCGAATCGCCCAGCAAGCCCCGACGGGAGCGTTCGTGGACACAGGGCGCCGTCATTGTGACGACGGGATATATGGCGGCGGTGAAGAGCGGCCGGTCGGAGGGGTCGAACAGCGTGGCTGCTGAGAGCACCAGATGTCCGCCGGCAGAGAAGCCCATCACGCCGATGCGTAAGGGGTCCACGCCGTAGTCTGCGGCATGAGCGCGAATGTAACGCAACGCCTGACGCAGATCGTCCTGCGGATCGGGATAGCGTCGGCCCCGGACGACGTGACGGTAGCGGCAGACGAAAGCCGTCGTGCCGCCCGTGCGGTATTTCAGCACGAATGCCGTGATGCCGTTGCGGTTGAGCCAGCGGGCCACTTCGTCGCCTTCGGCCTTCATGTCGTGCCAGAAGTAACTGCCTCCGGGACAGACGACAACGGCCGTGTGGCCTTCTCCTTTGAGCAGATAGGGCGTCATCCACACCGTCGGACGGGAGGCGGAATCCGTCCAGATGTCCACCCGGGCCAGCAACAAGAGCGGCAGCGTTGGCAACAGGGCGAGCAGCCTCAGACGAAGTGATATGGAGGGACGTCGTTTATGCATCCTGTTCGATGAGGTTGGCCAAATGGCGGTACATATCTATATATAATTGACGCATGCGGGAAGCCTGCGCTCTGTAGTCGCCCGCCTGCCGCAACGCCTCGAGCTTCACGGGAGCGCCGAAGCGCAAATGGATGCGGCCGCGCTGGAACACGTAAGTCTTTTTGGGCAGCACCTTGCCCGGACCGTAGAGACAGGCCGGAAGCACGTCGAGCCCCAAGCGGTCTGCCAGACAGAATGCCCCCTGATGGAAGCGCCGGATACGGCAGTCTGCGGAGCGGGTACCTTCGGGGAAGACGGCGATGCTGTAGCCTTTTCCGGTCAATTCCCGAAGTTTGGGCAAGAGGGTGTCGAGCCCCTCGCTGATGGGCAGATACTCCGCCGAACGGATGAGCAGGCCGAAGAAGATGTTGTTCCAGACCCAGTCGTTGGTCAGGAAGATGATGTTGGGCGAAAAGGCCAGCAGGCACATCAGGTCGATGTGCGACTGGTGGTTGCAGATGATCACGTGCGGACGGTCGAGAGAGGCTTGCGGGTCTTTGTCCCAGGTGAAGCGGACGCCCGGGATCCCGTGACCGATCATCACGAAATGCGCCGTACGGTGGATGAGCCGGCGCAGACGGCAGCGCTTCTTTTCGGTGAGACCTCCGATGTGTTTGTAGATCCAGACGCATGGCGTCACCACCAGAAACGACGCTACGAAAAAGAGCACGAAGGCATACGCCGTGCGCAGATATTTGAAGAGGGTGCGCGCGATGGCCAGAGGCAGTCCGTAGAGCAGCGCCAGAAAACACAGTACGGTGTTGAGCACACTGATGCGGGCGAAGTCGGCCGCCGGACGGAAGTGGCTCACGCGCTCCTCTCTGGGCGGATAATAGACGTCGACGGGAACGGGGACGAGACGGACCCCGTGCCAAGAGGAGAAGACGAGCAGCTCGAGTTCGGCCTCGTAGCGCGAGGTGAGCAGCGAGAGCCCGCAGAGCTTCCGGATGGGATAGAGGCGGAAGCCCGTCTGCGTGTCGGGCAGGGGATGCAGCGTCTGCACCGCAAACCAGAAATTGGAAAACCTGTTGGCGAACAGACTGCCGCCCGAAGCGTCGATGCCCGAAAGGTCGCGACTGCCCACGATGAGGGCTCCGGGATGTGCGATGTTGGCCTCCACGAGCCGGGCGATTTCTTTGGGGTAGTGCTGCCCGTCGGCGTCGAGCGTGACGGCGTAGGCAAAGCCCATCTCCAGCGCTTTGGCAAAACCGCGTTTCAGCGCATAACCTTTGCCTCTGTTGCGGGAATAATCCACGAGGGTGATGCCTGTCATCGCTCTGAGGACGGCGCCCGTAGCGTCGGTCGAACCGTCGTTCACCACGATGACGTCATCGCACTGCTCCAGTGTGGCCTCAACCACAGCAGCGATGGTGCCGCCGTTGTTGTAGGTCGGAATCACGACGCAGATGCCGCGTTCGCTCATGGTCTTCTTCAGGTCGTCCATCGGGTTCATACGGCGGTGTGAATGAGTGACATTTTGGCCATAACGCGGCCTTCGTGCTCCACCTTGACGGAAGAGCGTATGCAGCCCTCCGCATCTGCCGGAGTCGGGCTTACGGTGAAGCCGACGGAGGGTGTGGCTACAGGCGAAACGGGGGAGAGAAACTTCACGTTGACGGCCTTCTTCAGCTGCAACTTGCGGCCGAGACACTCTTCCAGCAGTTCTCCCGCCATCTGCACCAGACAGACGCCCGGCGTGACGGGCTCTCCGGGAAAGTGTGCCCCGTAGATTTCGTGCGCAGCATTCAGATTCAGCGAGAAGCGTGTCGTCTCACCCTCGTGCTGCCTGTCGGCTATGGTGTATAGTTTATTCTTCAGTGTCATGGGGATGCGGTGTGTCGAGGCTGTCGGCCATCGGGGTGAAACGGTAGAGGATATGGCGACGCTCGTTGCGGTATTCTCCCTCTCCGGCGTTCATGGACTTGAAGAGTTGGCGCAGGTCCGAGCGAAGCGTGCGGCGGATATACCAGCGGTCCATCATCTTCATCACCGAGAGCAGCCGCACGCGGTCTTTTTGCCGGTCGTAGACGAAATCCATCGCGCTGACGCCGAACTCGTTGAAGATGCTGCCCCGCAGCGTATCCCCTGCGCAGCGCATGATGCAGACGCCGCTGAGATAGCCGCGCGGCAGTTCGATGTAGGCATCGTATCGGGCCGCTTCTCCCGACGGGGAGGGCAGCAGCGACTGGGCCTTCGGCGACAGCGCCGAAGAGAGCATCAGGCTAACGCACCAGGAAAAGATTGTCGTCGAGCTTTTCATTCAGGCGTATGTTGTTCAGTTCGATGACCGTGCGGTCGTCGTTCTTCTCGGTCAGTTCCACCCGGGTCACACAGGAGGCTTTCCGGTCGAAATGCAGTGTGATCAGGCGGAACATCTGCTTCATGTTCTTGCGCTGTGGCGTCAGTGTGGCGACATACTCTGTGGCAGTGGCTTTGAGGCTGCTTTTGAAGTTCTTGTCGTCCAGACAGTTGCCCACCACGCTGCTCAGCATGATCTGCACGATCTCGCGAAACATCCTGTTCTGGTCGACGTCGATAATGTCGCTCCTGTTTTTGTTCTTGAGCAGCACTTCATTGCCGTTGAGGATGAAGACGTAGGTGTAGGGCGAGGTGTATTCCCAGCGGAGGCGGTCGCTCTTTTTGTAGCACATGCGGCCCATGGAAACCATCTTGTCTTTGAGCACGCTGAGGTGTTTCGTCTGCACGAAGTCGCACGAGAGTGCGTTGATGCGGGCCGTTGCCTCGTTGAGCCGGCGGCGTATGGAGGCCTCGTCGGTGTTTTGCGCCTGAGTCGCGAGCAGTGAGGCCAGCAGACAGCAGAGGGTCAGGATCGTTCGTTTCATCATCTTGCTATTAAGGCGCATCCCATGATGATGCAGGCCACGCCGCACCATTTCTGCAGGGACACTTCTTCGTGAAAAAACAGTATGGCCGCCACCATGCCGAAGACGTAGCTCATGCTGGCCATCGGATAGGCGGTGCTGAAGGGGAAGTGCTTGAGGATATACATCCACACCAGTGAGGCCGAGCCGAACAGCAGACCGCAGGCGGCCAGTTGCCAGTTGAGCGCCAGCGCCAGGAAGAAGTCTTTGCTCCAGGCGAAAGGCGGCATCTTGGCCAGCGCGAATTTCAGAAACACCTGTCCGCTGCAGAGCAGCAGGCTTTGCATCACGGCGAAAGGAATTATTCTCCACATGTCAGTACCATTGCTATTGAGTGTAACGGTTTCAGATCTCTCTTGCCCAGGCGGCTCATGATGTCGCAGAATTCGGGCGTCGTCTCGTCGTGCAGCCCCACCAGCACGCTCCTGGCCCGTCCGCTCCTGATGAGCATCTCCGCATCGGCCGTCGCCCATCTCAGAGAGTCTTCTCCGTGAGTGTAGGTGGCGTTGTATCCGTGACAGCCCGTGTGGATGGCGACGGCGCTGCCGATGGTGTTGTGGGTGCTCTGCATGAACCACGTGGGCTTCAGACCCTCTTCGCCTTCGTCGCGCAACTGGTTGAGCAGCTGCACGCTGTTCTCCAGACAACCGAGCGAGGTGGCCGTGATGATGGCGTCGGGCGTCTCCACGCCGGCTTCTTCCAGCGCTCGGAGCGAAGAGAGCAGGGCGCTCTTGAGGATGCGGCCCAGACGGCGCGCCTCCATGGGCTTGACGTAATTCTTTATTTCAGAGAGGGCGGCCTCGTCGGTGATCTCCACGCGGGCGGCCACCTTGACGGCGCGCTCTCCGTTCGGTGCGCTTTCTTCTTTTCTCACGGGCGCCTCTGCCGAGAGTATCAGCGAGGTGTCGTTGCCGCCGAAGCCGAACGAGTTGCACATGATGTGGCGCAGCCTGCATCCTTCCTGTCCGAGGGTGGGGATGATGCCGCCTTCGATGGGATGTTGCCACCCCAGATTGGCGGGGATGAAGCCCTGTTGCATGGCCAGGAGACAGATGACGGTCTCGATGCTGCCCGAAGCGCTGGTGGCGTGTCCGGTGAAGGATTTCGTGCTCGAGACGGGCGGCATCTCCGCACCGAAGACGCGCTGCAGGGCGACGCCTTCGCTCAGATCGTTGTTGGGCGTGCCGGTGCCGTGTGCGTTGACGTAGTCGATGTCCCTTGGAGAGAGACCGGCTTCTTCGAGCGCCTGCTTCATCGCCAGACAGGCGCCTTCTCCGTTGTCCGAAGAGGCCGTCTGGTGGAAGGCGTCGCAGGCGTTGCCCGAACCGCTGAGCCAGGCCTGTATCTCTGCGCCGCGTTCGCGTGCCGCCGTTTCGCTTTCGAGCACGACGTAAGCGGCTCCTTCTCCCAGATTCAGTCCGGCGCGTGTGGCGTCGAAGGGACGGCACTGCTCCCGGTCGAGTATCATGAGGGCGTTGAAGCCGTTGAGGTGGAAGCGCGTCAGCGCCTCCGTACCGCCCGCCACCACGATGTCGGCCTGTCCCGTCTCTATCAGACGTGCCCCCAGCATCAGCGCATTGGCCGACGAGGAGCAGGCGGTGGAGAGGGTGGTGCTGTCGTCGAACAGACCGAAGCGCCGGGCGATCTGCTGCGTGCTGCTGCCGCAGTCGTGGGTCTTCATGCAGCCGAGATGTTCGTCGCTCTCGAAGAAGCTGCCGTAGTGGCGCTCCGTCAGATCCATGCCGCCGACGGTGGTGCCGGACACCAGCAGGATGCGCCGTCCGTCTTTGCGCTCCACGCGGGCTTCCTTCAGCGCCTGCTCCGCCGCCATCATGCCCATCAGCACCGTGCGGCTCACTTCCTTTGCGGCGTCGATGCCGAGCCGTCGCTTCATGTCTTCCGACGACATCTTCACCTCGCCCACAGGCAGTTCGTGATGCACGGACTCCAGATATTGCATCTCCCCGATGCCCGTGCGTCTTTCGAGCAGCGAGCGGGTGACTTCCTCTTTCGAGCAACCGATGGCCGAGACGATGCCGGCTCCCGTGATGACGATATTCTTTCTCACCGTTCTCTGTTATTTCTTGCGGTTTTTGCTCACGTAGTCGGCGATGGTGGCGATGCTCTTGAAGATGCCTTTACCCTCAGCGGGGTTGGCCAGCTTGATGCCGTATTTCTTCTCCAGCAGGACGATGATTTCCAGCACGTCGATGGAGTCCAGCCCGAGTCCTTCGCCGAAGAGCGGGGCGTCCGTCTCGATGTCGTCGGGCGTCATATCCTCCAGATTGAGCACCTTGATGATTTCCTGTTTCAGTTCAAGTTCAAGTTCTTCCATATTATGTTATTTATTTGATTCGATGATATATATGCTTGCTTCATAGTGCGTGTCGTCGGTGCAGTCGATCCATCCGGCAATGAGGCTGTCGAGCCTGCGGTCCAGGAGTGTGGCGCCGATGATGCGGTCGATGAGGGCTTCGTCCTTTCCGGGCATGATGCAGAAATTTGTCTCGCCCCTGTAGCCGTTGCGCAGGGCGATCTCGCCCGTCACGATGTTGGGCAGGGTGTAGATGAAGGCCGAGGGGCTGGGGTAGTAGTTCCCGCCTTTGCCGATGGTGACCTCGTAGGCTCTGTCGGCCATGATGCTGGACGAACTGTTGCAGAGCACCACGCCTCTCGTGGCGTCTTCCTCCAGGCGTTCTTTCCCTTCGGCCTGCAGCAGCAGTTCCGAGGCCACGAAGCCCAGTCGGGCCAGCGGGTCCATCTTGTAGTATTTCGGGTACGATGCGATATGCTGTTTGTAGAGCGCCGTCAGCCGCGCGAGTCCTTCGCCTTCGCAGGCGATCTCCCGTCCGTCCACCAGAACCCTTTCGGGCGTGATCTTCACGCTGTGGGTGCGCACGAAGTCCGGCGCTTTCTTTTCTGCGGGCGTTTCCTTCGCCTCCATCCTCGCGAGCGAGAGTGCCGCATTGCCTCCGCCGAATCCGGAGATCATCTTCACGAAGCGGCGGCCTTCCGTCTTCCGGAGTGCAGAGACGACGTCGATGCGGCCCGACACGCCGCGTTCGCCGTAGCCCTTTGTGGGGAGTATGAAGCCTCGCTCAAGCGCTGCCGCCGTGAGCACCGTTTCCAGGATGCCCGCTGCGCCGAGTGTGTGGCCCGTGTAGCCTTTGAGGGCGTTGACGGGAACGTCTCCGAAGCCGCATCCTGCGATGGCGACGCTCTCCATCTGGTCGTTGAACATCGTGGCCGTCCCGTGTGCGTTGATGAGGGCAACACCCTCAGAGGCCACAGCCCTGAGTGCGGCGGAGGCGCCTTCGGCCCGGGGCGAGGGCGAGGTGATGTGGTGGGCGTCGTTGTTCACGGCGCCGGCTTCGAGGGCCCAGAGCGCCGGCGCTCCTTCGGGGGCCTTTCGGCTGAGGACGACGGTGGCGGCGGCTTCTCCCAGATTCAGCCCCAAACGCTCCAGGTCGAAGGGGCGGCAGGCGTCTTCCGAGACGGCTTTGAGCGCCTGAAATCCGCTCACGGTGAAGCGGCAGGCGACATCGGCGCCCGTGACGACGGCGTTGTCGTAGCAGCCCGCCTCCAGCAGCCTCCCCGCTGTGATCATCGCCGAGACGCCCGAGATGCAGGCGTTGCACACCGTGAGCGTTTCGCCCTTGAAGCCCAGGGCTCGGGCGATATGCTCTGCGGCCTCTGAGGGGCTGATGCGCTTTTCGCCGTCGGTGCCCAGGAGCTCGATGTTGCCTTTGGTGGTGCTGAGGACGAACAGGGTGCGCTCGCTAGCAGCATCAATCTTGCAGCGGCTCATCGCTTCGCGGGCGGAGCTGCAGGCCAGCGCTTCGAATCGCGTCATGCCCTCGCGGGCCATCCGGGCCGTCTGCTCCCGTGAGAAGAGCGAGGTACAGACCGCAGTGGGGATGCCCCACAGACCTTCGTGCCGACGCAGCGCGGAGCGTCCCTGAAGGATGGCCTCCAAGTTTTCTCCGGTCGTTGCTCCGAGCGGTGAGGTGATGTTGTCCGCGAGAATATATATCATTCCGTCAATCCGTCAATCCGTTATTCCCTGATTCCGTAATTCCGTAATTCCGTCATTCCGTAATTCCATAATTCCGTAATTCCGTCAATCCGTTATTCCCCATCGCCTTTTCCACGCTTCGAAGAAGGGCGGATTGTTCCAGGCGAGTTTGTGGTTGAGGTCGGTGAACACCTGCACCGAGTGCGCCGTTGTCAGCAGCGAGCCGTCGGCGGTGTCGCGTATCTCGTAGTCGTAGGTGAGTCGTGCCGAGAGTGTCGGCCTGTACCAGATGTCGATGCGGGGCTTCATGCCGAAGAGGATGGGCTTCTTGTAGCGTATGTTGAGCTCCACCAGCGGGGCCTGATAGCCGTTGGCGGCGATGGTGGCGTGATCGATGCCGTATTTCTCGCCGAATGCTCTGCGGGCGTCCTCCAGATAGTGGGCGTAGGACCCGTGCCAGGCGATGTTCATCGAGTCCACTTCGCTGAAGCGTATCTCCAGCGTCCTCGACGCCGTGAGCAGTTGCGATTTATCCTTTGTCTTCATTCTTCAGTGCTATTTTCATTTCTCCTTCGGCCATGAGTTGTCCTTCGCTCCGGACGGTGGCTTCCACCAGCGTGATGCCGAAGGCTTCTTCTTTGACCGTCACCCTCGTCGTCAGCGTCCGGCCCACGGGAGGCAGCGCGTGTATCTCCATGTTGCGCAAGGCGCCGATAACGCCGATGTCCACCTTGTCGAGCCCCATGACGTAGAGCGTGCGGAATCCGATGCGTGCGGCGCAGCTCTGTGCGATGTTCTCCATCAGCCCCGCCGCCGTCAGACGGCCGTCTTCGGTGAAGAGGCTGTCGGCCTTCACGAGGGTTTCCGTGACGACCTCTCTGTCGTCGTAATGCACGAGGCGGTCCACTGCGACAAAGGGGTCGCGCTGCGGCAGCAGGCTGCGGATGTCGATCTTCCGGAGCGTTGCTTCAGGGTAGGGTGCTGTCAGTTTCATCGTTCCAGAAGTCGTAGTAGTTGTACCATTGTGTGGGATAGAGGCTGAGGATGCGCTCTGTCTCAGCGGCATAGCTCGCGGCCAGTTGTGCCATCTGCTCCTCGCGCGGAGCGCCGGCGGCATACGTGAGGGGCGTCACATATATTTTATAGGACTTCGCCCCGTTTTTCATCACATGCACGGCCAGCACCTTCTGCTCCAGCAGCACCGCCACGCGGAAGGGCCCCATCGGCAGTCTCGTCTCTTTGCCCAACAGCCTCACGGGGAGGCTCTTCGACGAGCCCCATATCCTGTCGGCGGGGATGCTGACGATGTCGCCGCGCGAGAGGGCGGCATTGATCTCGAAGAGATGGCTGCCGTCTTCGCTGACGGGTATCATGCGGATGCGGCTTTGGGCGAACATGCGGTCGCGATTGGCCATCACGCTCTCTTTCTCGCCGCCGTAGACCAGCACGTGGAGCGCCTTTTGCGTCGAGCGCAGCGAGTAGCCCGCGATCTCGTAGTTGCCGATGTGCGAGCTCATCATCATGAAGCTCTCCGGCTGTGAAGCCAGACGGTTGAAATGCTCTTCGCCCTCCATGCTGATGACGAAGTTCCTGCCGGCATACATGGCGAATTTGTCGATGACGGCCTGGGCGAACAAGCAGTGGTTCGCGTAGGCTCTGACGAAGGCCTTCAGCCGTCCGTCGCCCATGCGGCGTCGGAAGAAGCGGTAGCTGTGGCGGAAACCCGGCAGGAAGACGCATACGGGGATGATGAAGACGAAGGCGAAGGCGTACACCGCCCTCACATCGACGACGCGCAGCAGACGGATGAGCCAGCGGTGCATCGCGCCGCTGCCGTAGGTTGTTCCTGCCCACTTCTTCTCTGCCATAGCGCCTCAGCCCACTTTCTTTTCGATGTAGTCGCAGAACTCACGCAGCGTGGCGACCGTCTTCATCTCCTCGAGGTTGATCTTGAAGCCGAACACCTTCTGCACGATCACCACGATGTCCACCAGATCCAGGCTGTCGATGCCCAGATCCTCTTTCAGTCGGGCGCCGTCGTGGATGAGATCCTCTTCGATCTCGAATTCGTCGGTGAGGAAGGCCCTCACTTTTTCTTCGATTTCCTGTCTTGTCATTATGCTGTTGATTTTTGTTTCCGTCTTTTTGCACACGATGATGCTGTGTCCCTGTCCCAGTCCGTCGCAGATGTCTTCCACTTCGAGTCCGGCCCTGAGGATGCACTGCTCCAGGTCTTCCGTGTTGTACATCTTGGAGTTGCCGTTGGCCATCGCGGTGAAGTAGAGACTCGTCATCGTCAGGCAGAAGGTCGCCGTCTCGTATCGCTGGCGGTCCCACAGCGTCTCCATGATGAAGAGCCTCGTGTGCGCGTCCATCGCCTCGCGGGCTCTGGAGAGGATGCCCGTGATTTCGTCCGTGCTGAAGCAGTCGAGAAACTGGCTCATCCAGACGGCGTCGGGCCGTTCGCCTTGGGGGAACTTCGCTTCGGGGTCGAGGAAGTTGACGGCGAAGCCCGTGATGCGCTCTGCGCCCGTTTTTCCCTTGATGTTGTCCTGCATCAGAGCCAGCTGCTGTGGCAGATCGAGCACCATCACGCGGGCTTCCGTGCTGTAGGCCACACATCCGAGCGCCCATTTGCCCGTGTTGCCCCCGACGTCGTAGAGCGTCCTGACGCCGTAACGGTCGAAGACGATCTTCAGCGCCTCGGGGAATGCGGCGTCGCTGTAGAAGTGGTCGAAGGCCAGCCAGCTCTTCCGCACCTCTTCCGGCAGACTCGAGAGCCCTTCGTAGATGGTGGGCCAGGAGCCGAAGTGGCGCAAGCCTTCGGGGCGTCCGCCTTCGAGCGATTCCTCCAGGCGGAACATCCCTTCGTAGTTCACCTTGTGGTTGAAGTCCATGTTGATGCCTGTGGCGGCTTCGTTGGCGAGAAACCATCCCGCCTTGGAGAGTGTGTAGCGCTCCGTCTCGGGGTTGACGAGCATCGTGCCGATAGAGAGCGAGGCCTCCATGAGACACTTCACGGCGTAGTCCGAGAGTCCCGTCTTTTGCGTGATCTCCTGTCTTGTCAGTCCTTCGTCGCTCTCGCCGAGCAGGGCGAAGATGCCGCGCTGGAGCATGATTCTCGACACCTGAAACACGATGGGTCCCCAGGCGATGAATTCCGCCAGACGCTGCGCCTCGGGGGCAGTCATCTGCTCCTCGGTGTATGCTTTCTTCAATGCCGGCGACAACTTCATCTTAAACTCTAAACTCTAACCTCTAACCTCTAACCTCACGCAGCACGAGTGCTGCGTTCGTTCCCCCGAACCCGAAGGAGTTGGAGAGCACCGCACGCACTTCCGTCTCCACCGTCTCGGCCGTCAGCCTCAGACGTGCGGCAGCCTCGTCGGGCTCCCGGAGGTTGATGTTGGGCGCCACAAATCCGCGCTGCATCATCAGGGTGGAGTAGAGCGCTTCGCTCGCGCCGGCCATCCAGCTTTCGTGGCCCGTCATGCTCTTGGTGCTGCTGATGAGGGCGTGCTCTCCGGCGAAGAGGCGGTCGAGCGCCGCTGCCTCGCACCTGTCGCCCAGGGGCGTCGAGGTGGCGTGGGCGTTGACGTAGTCTATGTCTTTGGGTGCAAGTCCGGCGTCTTTGAGGGCGCGCTCCATCGCTACGGTGCAGGCTGTCTCGTCGGGCTGCGACACGGTGCCGCCGCTCGAGGTGCCGTATCCGGCCACTTCGGCCAGAATGGTGGCGCCTCGCCGTTTGGCGTGCTCCATCTCTTCGAGCACCAGCGCTGCTGCGCCGCCGCTCGGCACGAGGCCGTCCCGCTCTTTGTCGAAGGGTCGGCTGGCCTCATGGGGTGCATCCATCCTCATGGAGAAGGCGCCCAGAGCGTCGAACGAGGGCATGCTTTTGAGTCCCGTCTCCTGTGCGCCGCCCGTGAGCACGATGTCCTGCATCCCGCTGCGTATCATCATCATGGCCGTGCCGATGGCGTGACTGCCGCTGGCGCATGCGGCGCTCACGGTGAAGCTGGTGCCGCTCAAGTGGAAGATGCGGCTGAGGTTCATGCTCACGGTGGAGGTCATCAGCTGAAACACCAGTCCGTAGCCCAGCATCGCCGTGTCGTGCTTCTCGTCCATGATGTTCGAGGCTTCTATCACGCTGCCGGCCGACGAGTCGTTGCCGAAGATGCAGCCCGCCTCGTGCGCCTTGAGATAGTCCCCGTCGAGTCCGGCGCCTTCGAGCGCCTCTCGGGCGGCCATGTAGGCGTATTGCGCCTGCTCCGAGAGTCCGGCGCGTGTGTGGCGGTCGAGCATTGCCTTGGTGATCTCGGGGGTGGGGACGAGGCCTGAGAGTGCGCTGCGGTATCCGTAGTCCAGCCGCTCGGGTCTGAGCCCGATGCCGCTCTCTCCGGCGTGCAGTGCACGGGCCACGCTGTCGAGACTCTGTCCGATGCACGACCAGATACCCATTCCCGTGATGACGACTCTTCTTGCCATATTTTTCTTTGATGTCTCTTTATGACATGCGCATATCAGCGCACAAAGTTACATAATTCTTCCCGCATCTGCGCGCGAGGAGTTCGGAAAAATGTGTTTTCTTCGCCTTTCTTCAAAAAAATATGGCCTCTGTAGTGTCTTGTTTCCGAAAAATGTCGTACCTTTGCCGCCGCAAACGCGGAAAGACCCGCTCGGAGAGATGGTAGAGTGGTCGATTACAGCAGTCTTGAAAACTGCCGTGCTGCGAGGCACCGGGGGTTCGAATCCCTCTCTCTCCGCTCTCAGAAGCCTGCTGATTTCAGCGGGCTTTTTTGATTTTAATCTCACACTGAAATCACAGAAATCACGGAATTTTTTTTGATTTAACATCGAAAAACTCTAAAAACTACGAAAACCATGGTTGCAGCTATTCTCAGGAAAATAGTTGGGGCTCGGAAACTGGCGTTTCCTTTATGAGCGATGGATTATCGTCTTTAAGAAAGCGAGCTTTCTACAGCCGCTTTCTCCATCGCTCTTCACGTGCTCTCAGAGAGCCCGCGCCCCATCTCGAAAATTGTTCCAGCTTCGCCTCCACATAAAATTGCTCCGTCTTTGACTCAATGGTCTTTGCACCCCCTTCGGTTCCCCCGTTATCGGGGGACAGAAACGCATAAAATAAATAATCAGCCGTCACGAGCAATGATTCTCTGCAATCGTATGCAGTAATGACACCAACGGTGTCAAATAACATAGGATAGGGGCTTGCACCTATCGATGGGATGACCCACCCCCACAATTATCAGCCCTCTTACTTCTTACTTCAAAACAATGATGTCACTCCAACGTGTCGTCGGGTTCTTGCTTTTGAAATCATGTTTGATGGCATCGGCAAACACCAGCGCTTTCCCTTTGCCGTCCTTTTGTCTGTACAGCTGGCTGCCGAGCACAATGGTCTCGGAGCCGTTGACCTTGTTGATGCGGTCAATGACGGCATCCAGTCGCTTCATCTTCTCAAACTGTTCTGCATTGGTGTCAAACAGGTCTTGCTGAATCGGACTGTTCGGTCCGATGCCCATCACGATGACGCCGGCCTTCTTATAGTGATAGCCCGGACGATAGAGTTTCTTAAGGACTTCGTTGGCAGCCTTGACAATGGTGATGGTCGAGTTGGAGGGCGTGATCAGTCGCATTTCCTGAAAGTTCCAATACTGCGGCAGATCTTCGCGGAAAGCATTGGTGTTGAGAAACACGCCCACGATGGACGCCACCGTACCCTGCAGTCGCAGTTTCTCTGCACATCTGGCGGCATAGTTCGACACATGGATGCGGAGCCCGTCAAGGTCTGTTATCATACCGTTGAAAGAACGGCTGGTGCAGATGGATTTCTTCTTAGCCATCTCTTCATTGGGCACACAGTCTTCACCGTTCAGTTCTCTCCAGGTGCGTTCGATGACGATGTTGTTAAATGTGGCGCGTACCCAGTCGCCGCTGTGAGCTGCAAAGTCATAAGCCGTCTTTACGCCCAACGCTTCGAGACGTGCTGCATAACGTCGGCCAATGCCCCACACTTCATCGATGGGATACAGCTTCAATGCTTTGATGCGCTTCTCGTCCGTATCAATCATGCAGCAATGACGGTAGCCCTGGTATTTCTTTGCGAAGTGGCTGGCCATCTTAGCAAGAGTCTTATTTGGCGCCAGTCCTATGCTGACAGGTATGCCTACATTTCGTCTGATCTTCTTGTGTAGTTCTTCACCCCAGTCTTTATAATTGACAATTGACAATTGAGAATTGAGAATTGACAGTGGACAATTGACAGTTTTATCATTCGGGTCGGGGAGATAGACAAAGCACTCGTCGATGCTATAACGGAAGTATGCGGGTGCTTCCTTGCTGATGATGGACACCACCCTGCTCGTTAATTCACCATACAGCTCATAGTTTGATGAGAATACGACAATCTTCTGATTGGGGAACTGCTCTGCCAGTTGGAAATAAGGCGTTCCGGCTTTGATGCCCATCTTCTTGGCTTCATTACTGCGTGCCACCACACATCCGTCATTGTTCGAAAGAACAACAATAGGCTTATCTTTCAGGTCTGGCCTAAAGACACGCTCACATGAAACGTAGCAGTTATCACAGTCAATGATGCCGTACACGAATCAGAACTATTATTTCCAACGTTTGATAGTCCAAATCACCACACCCCAGACTTCAAAATCATCATCTGCATCAATGCGGATGGGCTTGAAGTTCCTGTTGGCGGGGCGCAGTTCTATATAGCCGTCCTTGCGGTGACGCAGGTCAAGGTATTTGATGGTGAACTCATCGTTGATGTATCCCACCACGACATCTCCGTCCTGTGCTTCTATTGAGCGGTCGATCACAGCAATATCGCCGTCGCTGATTCCCGCTTCGATCATCGAGTCGCCTTCCACTTTCCCGTAGAATGTTGCTTCGGGATTCTGGATAAGATCCCGGTTGAAGTCTAACGTCTCGTGGTTATAGTCTTCTGCAGGCGACGGGAATCCGGCTTTTATGCCAGGAGCGAACTGTAGCTGCAGTTTCTGTTCAAAGTCTCCTTGTATGATTTTAATGTTTGCCATATTAGCTCATTCCTTTTTCGAAGACAAAGATAAGGATTTTTTTGGAGATTTAGGTCATTTGTCAAAAATACAAAAATGCAAAAATGAAAAAAAGCCGCCGGAATTATTCCGACGGCCTCTTTCTTGAATCTTGAATATCCTGCGCGTTACTTCACGAGGTACTTCTTGCCGCCCTGGATGTAGAAGCCGCGCGCGGGCTTCTCGGTGAGACGGCGCCCTTGTAGGTCATAATAGTGCGCATCGGAGGTGTCAGAGTCGTTTGCTGAGATGGAGGTGACGGCAGTGGGTGCTTCAATCGCTTCGACGTAGCTTTTGAGGTATTCGTAATCTGCAGTTCTTACTTTCAGGTAAACTACGCCATTCATCAGGAGGGGCATATAGAACTTGACTTCGGCGTCCTGTCCTGCACGGATATAAGCACCTGCTACCATGCTATCGCCATACCTTTTTACTTTGGATGTGGCAATGTCAGCAGGATCGATGTCTCCATAAAAATCGGGAGTGATATATAGATTGTCCGTAAAGTCAGTGTCGTTATTGTTGTGGATGGTGAGTGTCAGTTCTATTGTCTCGTTGGGTTTACTTATTGAAGGGTTCATTGTAAGATCCACTACTGTCAAATTCGGCTTCGGCACTTCCGGATTGGTGTAGATGGTGTAGTATTTTCCGTCTTCGGTGCGTCCTACGTTGACATAGTATTCCTGCGAACCGTACAATTGCCAATCGCTTTCGGGAAGGTGACGGAATTTCATCATCGGGTAGAGCAGCAACGACTCGCCTGGTTGGATGGCTGTAGTATCTATCACCACCGTCATCGTGTTGTCTTTGAAAATGATGCTGTCGTTGGGGTCACCAATGAAACGCGGTTTCAATTTACCCTCTGCATCGATGGTACCGAGGGCATAATCCTGCGTGGGAGCGGGGTAAGCTATTCCTCCGAGGTAACCGAACTCGTATACTACGGCAGAATCTGATTTCGGTTTGATGCCATGTAGCACGACACGACCAAGAGGTGGCGGCAATATACCTTCCGATGGCGGCTGTATGCCAACGACTGCACTCTGATTACGGCAGAAACCTAATCCGGTTGCCCTGCCGAGGGCGTCGTCGTAATAAGGATTGAGCACACTCAGCACATAATAGCCATCATTTTCGCCAGACCATCCCCAATTGATGTGGAACTTCCCATCACCATCGTAACCGTCACAGACGAATGAGTGACCGCCATAATTCTCAATACCATTATAATGCACGGGGCGTCTGGCAGAAAGTTCACTATAGATGAGCTCTTCCCACTCATCAATGCCCCTAAAGGCACGATTAACCAACTGAACGGAAGGGGCATAGTTCATATAGTAGTAAGCACGGGGAGTCGTTGAGTCACTTGTGCCGGAAGAAACTGTCCCAAGTTCCATTTCGCAGGCTTGTGAACAGTAGCGCATCAATGTGGCAACGGCATCTTGCTGGGCCTCAGTGCCGACAACTGTTTTCTTGCCTGTCACGTTATCTCGGATTGTATATTTGTCTATAATATTAGCCCAGTCGAAGGTAATCGGTGGCAGTTCGTCGATGTGCCATATTTTCGATTTTCCATCATAGTATGTCTCCTGATCATAGGCAGGAATGGCTTTCGTTTCTGCTTTGGGCCATTCGTGAAACTTCATGATTTGCGCCATTGCTGTAGCAACGCAGCCGGTAAGGCAGTTTTTACCATGCTTTTGGGGGTCGTCACCGTCATATAGAGGAATCTTGTTCCAATAAGGAGCATCCTGATACCATTGAGTGGTAATCATTGGTTCGATAGCGGTGCGTGCCAGACGTGTGGAGGATGTCTGTTTGCCGTCGGCAGTGAGAAGATTGCCGTCGGCAAAGTCAGTGCTGCTGCCCAGCGTGGCAATGGCCTCGTCGTATCCCTTCAGCCATGCGCGCATATTCTCAGGCATATCTGCCCAGTCGATGCTACCGCTGTCGGAATAGCCCAGCACGGGCAAGGCACGGCTGTCGCCTGACGCAATGACATATCCTCCGCCATCCACGTTGAAGGCATATATCCTCTCTGCCTCCACCTTGACGGCTTCCAGTATTTTGGGAGAAGTGGCCCGAATCATCGCTCTGGCACGTGACGAGGTGTTGTGCTTTCTTATAAACTGAAGGGCACGCTCAGCTGCCTCTTGTTCCGTAATAGGTTGTGCCCAGGTTACAAGAGTTGTCAGTAATGACAGTAGCAGCAATATCCATTTTCCTTGTTTCATATCAATCGGCATTTCTGCGAGCAAAAATACAAATAAAATCCAATTTCACCAAAAAACAGAAGAATTTTTTGAAAAGACAGCCGTCTATGCATCTCGCACGGACGGCCTTTTTTTAGTTTCAGGTTTCAGGATTCACGGCTAGTCGCCGCAGACATCCTACTCGGCTCGGCAATGATCAAGCGAGCTCATCATTGCGCTCACCTCGGGCGGATGTTCAGGTTTCAGGTGCTTGAATCTTGTCCAATGGGGGCGGGGGAACCGAAGGGGGCCACACGGAAACCTTGTCTGCTGCCATTCCAAGAAAATAGCTGGGGCTCTCGGACTTGCGTCCTCTCGGTCTGTAGTGTCTGCATCCACTTGTGAGCGAGCTCCCAGATGTCTGCCGTCACTTCATCCCGTTGCTCCCTTGGAGCGCCCCATCTCGAAAATTGCTGCCGCATAAAATTGCTCCGTCTTTGACTCAATGGTCTTTGCACCCCCTTCGGTTCCCCCGTTATCGGGGGACAGAAACGCATAAAATAATTAATCCTCAGTGTTGTGTGGCAATCGTGTTTAGTCATTCTCTGTTGTGAACACATGACATTATCTCGTCTCGGATAGCATAACCATTTTATGCTGAAAACGCTCGTTTGAAGCAATTTTAAGCAAAACGCAGTGGAGCTATTTTCCAATGCAGAGAAGGGCTCGCCAGAGCACGTTAGGCGCAAGGGCTGAGCGTTCGGTGGAAGCTCGCTTACAAGAGAACGTAAGACCTTGTGACGATAAGTGATGACAATCACGTCTCTGCATATTTTCCTCAAAATGTCAGCTCACGTTGTCAGCTCACGGTTTTTTCTGTTTTCTCTTGTTTTTATTGTTTTTTTTAAAATACACCCGACGATTTTTTTCAATTATCAATTATCAATTGTCAACATTGCGATTAAGTGAGCGCAAAACCAAGCTTGTTTGAATTTTGCCGAGCGTAAGCAATGTCTATGGAACGAAGTTACATGAATTTTCAATTATTTTTCGTATCTTTGGGGCGAATTTGGTGTAATATAACCCTAAAAGGATACTACGAAATGCATACAAACAGACAAATTATAGAGCAGTTTCTGCAGTTTATCAACACGGGCGACGCCTCCATCGGCCAGCCGATCATCAGCGACGACGTCATCTTCTACGCTCCCACTTCTCCGGAACCCATGAAAGGTTTTGCGGGCTATATGGGTGTGTTGGCGATGATGCGCGGCGCGATGCCTGATATTCAGTGGAAGATAGAGGAAACGATTTCCGAGGGTGACAAGATATTGGTTCGCTACACGATGACCGGCACGCACACCCAGCCTCTGATGGGCATTCCTGCCACGGGCAAGAGTATTTGCGTCACTGCCATGAATATCTACGAGTTCCGCGACGGCAAGATTGTCCGCGAGCACGGTCTTCCCGATATGTTCTCTCTGTTGCTGCAGCTTGGCGTCATCCCTGCTCCGGGTCAGTAACGCTCGTGAAAAATTATTTGTATTTTTGACGCGGATTAGTGTAATATAACCTTAAAAAGATAGCATAAAAGGCCGAAAGACAGAAAAGAAGAGGCATGAAAGAAAAAGAAAGATATTCAGACTTCGACGAATACATCCGACAGGGTGAACCGCAAGAACAGGAAAGAGGCAGAGCGTGGCAGACAGCCATCGGACTGCAGGAGGTTGACGGACTAAAGACATCGCCCTATCTGTTGGAAACTGCCCGTAGGCATATTGAGGGTGACATCACCATCAGCGAGGCCAAGCAACTTATTGACAACTACTATAAGTCACAGACTGGACGCAAAGAGACAGAGGATGAACGAACTGAAGAAGCCGATAAGGTATCTGCACGCATCACCGAACTGTTGCAAGAACAGACGTTTAACTTTTCACCGGCACAACTTACCTCCATCCACCGTCGCCTGTTTGAGGGTATCTATAAGTTTGCCGGACGCATCCGCGACTATAACATAACTAAGCAGGAGTGGGTTTTGCGAGGCGAAACGGTCTATTATGCCAGTGCCGATACTATCGGTGAGACTCTGGAATATGACATGGGGCAGGAGCGTAACTACAGCTATGAGGGCAAGAGCATCGATGAAGCCATCAGTCACCTGACCCGCTTCTGTGCTAACCTATGGCAGATTCACGCCTTTGGCGAGGGAAACACTCGTAGCATCGCGGTCTTTATGATTAAATATTTGAAGACGTTGGGCTTCAAGGTGACCAATGACTTGTTTGCCACTAACTCATGGTACTTCCGTAACGCTCTTGTACGAGCCAACTATAGCAACCTGCAGGAGGGTATAACAGAGACCACGTTGTTTCTGGAACGATTCTTCCGCAATATGCTACTTGGCGAAACAACACCACTACGCAACCGGGAAATGCACTTGGACTGGAAGTCGGAAACTGAAGCCCTAAGTGCAACGAACAGTCCCCAAAGTGCAAATTCTGCACTTCCACTGCCTCCAAAGTGCAGAAATTGCACTTTGGAAGAGGTTGCCGTGTTGCGTGTCATTCAGCAGGACCCTTCTTCCACCCAGAAATACATTGCAGCAGAAATAGGCAAGTCAGAGCGTACTGTCAAGTCAATTACCATCCGGCTCACCGAACGGGGCATCTTGCTGCGCAAGAACGGGAAACGCAATGGATATTGGGAAATCGTAGACTAGTGCCTGCAGACCTTTGCTTTGGACTTTGAGATTTACATGCGCCGTTACCTTACGACGACGTGGAAGGTTGTTGATGCCATTGTGCTTTGACGGCCGTTGTCTGATTCATTTCAGACCGCTTTATTCGCATTTTTTTGTCAAAATGCCCATTTTGCGTCAAATTCAATATGGCTCACTACGTTGCGTGACCATCTGTCCGGTGTCACCTGGCATCGGCGGCGCTATAGTGAACGTTATCGCGGTGCTGTAAATTGCCTTCGGTTACACCTCGGCCCCATTTGCTAGCGCAAAAGGAGGTGACGGCTCGATTTTTTGCGATTTTTTCTTGGCGGTGAAATTTGTTTTTCGTAACTTTGACGGCGATAAACAGAAAAGTAACGTATCATGAAGCAATAAAAAAACCGCTCTACGCCTGATGAAGATAGAGCGGCCCCAAATTACTTTGGTGCAATGCCGATTTGAATTTTCGGGTGCAAAGATGGCATTGCTGGGGGTAAAGGTATGGCAAATAAATGGATTTAGACCGAAAATTGAAAAATATTTTGTAAATTTGGGGCGAAAAAATGAATTTAATACCATAATATGGCACATTCAATATATCTCAGCAGGCTCAATTCGGACGAAAGAGCTCAGCTTGTAAAGAAGCTGTGGGAGAATCAGGGAGGAAGATGTTTTATCTCTGGAAAGGAGATAGATCTTGACCTCCATAAGG
>Ga0310695_10002228_pt1 | contig 41681 bp, 42 predicted proteins | sample RumenRJG_04DNA_FD_203882 | JGI IMG/M metagenome (GOLD analysis project Ga0310695, IMG submission 203882) | Bovine rumen microbial communities from Lethbridge, Alberta, Canada - RJG_04 (v2) (version 2) | ecosystem: Host-associated > Mammals > Digestive system > Stomach > Rumen | place: Canada... | reverse complement strand
TTTCTTCTGGTCGATATCAGCCACCATCTTGTTCAGATAATCTGAATATAAAACATTGGTTTTATTGATCAGATCTGACCACATTTCCTCGATCTCGAAAATAGTCAAAAAGTTATCAGGGTCTGACGTACGTTCCTTGAATTTTTCCTGAAATTCATCAAGGTTACGCTGAATTTCAGAAACGATCTCGTCTTTAGATTTTGGCATATACAACCCCCTGATTGCCCCAGTAGCATTGTATCACCATATCTATAAAAACCAAAGTTTTTTATCTACACCCCATAATTTACCCGTAATTGCGGCCCCCGGAAACCGGAATTCGATTTTCCGGAGGCTAATGTCTCCCGAAGCTCTGCTCCTGATGCCGTATGCTATAATCATCACGCATTTTCAGCTCTTGTCAGCATAATCGGGGAGGCGTCATGGATGATAATTCTGAACAGGTCCGGCTCGACAAATGGCTTTGGGCCGCCAGGTTCTACAGAACCCGCTCCATCGCAAGAAACATGATCGACGGCGGAAAGGTACACTACAACGGAGCACACGTAAAGCCGTGCCGCATTGTGGAAACCGGAGCAAAAATCACACTGCGCCAGGGATTTAACGAACTCGAAATCATCGTTCGGGGAATAAGCGATGTGCGACGCCAGGCGTCTCAAGCTCAGCTTCTCTATGAAGAAACCGGGGAGAGCATCAGAAAACGCGAGAAAATCAGCGAACTTCACCGTATGAACGCCCTTCTGGCTCCGCATCCTGACGACAGGCCAAACAAGAAGGAACGCAGGGCTCTTATCAGTTTTAAGCATATTACGGACATTTAATCAGTCCGGGAAACAGGTATTACAGGAACAGCATCATGACTTCCGGCACCGCAGACAGTTTTGACACAATTAAACGTTTTATTTTCAACGAAATGGATATCAGGGGAGAAATTGCGCAAACCGACCGTGCATTTCGGGATCTGATTTCAGACCATTCATACCCGCGCAATATCAGGAAGCTTTTAGGAGAAATGCAGATCGCCATTACCCTGATGACGGAAACAGTGAAGTTCCGGGGAAGCATCATGCTCCAGCTTCGCGGAAACGGCCCCCTGGTTTATGCCTATATCAACAGCAATGAAAACCAGGAGACCCGGGGACTGGCCTCGTGGGAAGGGGATACGGACGGGCTGTGTCACTGGACCAGGCTTTTGGGCAAAAATCCGGTTCTGACAATTACCATAATTCCAGAGGATGGTGCCCGGTATCAGGGAATAATCGATCTCACACATGACAATCTCTGCGAATGCATTGAGGACTACTACCGGCAGTCTGTCCAAATTGAAACCAGAGTGTGGATCTACTGCGATCCTGACAAGGAAAAGGCTGCAGGAATTCTTATTCAGAAGCTTCCGACTGAAAACGAGGAAAAGCTCCGCAATGATTTTGCCCATATCGCCACTCTAACCGACAGCATGACAGAGGGAGAAATACTGTCCCTCGACAGCAATGATGTCCTTTATCGTCTGTTCCATCAGGAGTCGGTCAACACTTTCCATCCGAAACACATCTGCTTCAGATGCGTCTGTTCCAAGGAACATTTCAGGGAAAGCCTTGTGAGCATGGCCCCTGAAGAGCTGGAAAAAATACTCGAAGAGCAAGGAAAGGTATCTGTGAATTGCCACTGCTGCGGCAAAACATTCGTATACACCCCGGACGAGGTACGGGAGCTTATTGCCCAGGCCAGAGACAAAAACAGACAGGTCACTTCATAATACCGCGTGTTACAGAATCTGCGCCCTTCAGACGGCTTTCGGCATTCTCCTTTCCTCGGGCTGTACAGAATACTGTCCCCGGCATAACCGGAAACAGCAAACACAAACAGGCAAATAAATCCTTCTGCGTAAAAAACAAGGACGGTGTACATCACCGCCCCTGCTCTGTTTTTCCGGTAACAATCCGTACCAGCCAGAATCAGATAAGATTGTAAGCTCTTTCTCCGTGCCAGGCCAAATCCAGACCTTCCCGTTCCTCTTCCTGGTTGACACGAACACCATGGAACAGCTTGTCGGCAATGAAGAATCCTACAACGGAAACCACACCGCTGATGCCGATGGTCATGACCACGGAAACAAACTGCCCGCTGAACTGTCCGGCAACACTTTCCCAGCCTTCCTTAAAGCCGGTACCGCCAAAATCAGGAGAACAGAAAATACCGGTCAGAAGCGCTCCGGCAATGCCACCGATGCCATGAACTCCGAACACATCGAGAGAATCATCAACACGCAGCAGTTTCTTAAGACCGTGAACTCCCCAAAGACATACCGCTCCCGCCACAAGTCCAATGATCAGAGCACCGCCGATGTTAACAAATGCACAGGCCGGAGTAATGGCCACCAGCCCCGCAACAGCTCCGGAACAAACACCCAGGAGAGAGGGCTTTCCCTGAAATATCCACTCCAAAAACATCCACGAAAGCGCTGCAGCGGCAGGTGCCACGCAGGTGTTAGCAAAGGACAGAGCGGCCACACCGTCCGGAGTCAGTTCGGAACCGGCATTGAAACCGAACCAGCCCACCCAGAGGAGAGAAACTCCAATCATGGTCATAACCAGGCTGTGAGGTGCCATCCGTTCCCTCCCGAAACCGATTCTCTTGCCACAGTAATAGGCTCCCACCAAGGCACAGACAGCGGCATTTATGTGAACGACGGTTCCCCCGGCAAAATCCAGAGCATGCCATGCGGTATCAATATAACCGCCGCCCCACACCATGTGGCAGATAGGAACATACGAAAACACAAACCAGAAAACCAGTACAAATATCAGGGCGCTGAACTTGATACGCTCCGCAAAGGAACCAAGTATCAGACAGGATGTTATGCCGGCAAAGGCCCCCTGAAACGAAAAGAAGGTAAATTCTGACAGCGTTCCATTAACACTTTCCGGAAGAACTCCCAGCATCAGGAACTTATCAAATCCGCCCGTGAAATTGTTGAGAAACTCACTCCCGTTTGTTCCGAAAGCGAGGGAATATCCGAATACTGCCCAGAGAACAAACATCAGGGAAAATGCCATGACAGTCTGAGTAAGTAGCGAAAGCATATTCTTCACCCGGACAAGACCGCCGTAAAACAACGCAATACCTGGAACAGACATCAGAATGACCAAAGCCGCGCATATCATTACAAAACAGTTATCCACAAGGCTGAGCTGGGCCGCCGGTTCAGCCGGCAAGCTCGCAGACTCCTCCGCTCCCGCAATATTTAAAGTACCTGTCATCAGCAAAAGACACGTCAGAAAAATCGCACGTCCCATAGTTTTCTCCATTTAGTGATCAAAATCATGTTTCTCAGTAATAAGCAAGTATCCTGCCAACCCCGAAAAAACTTTGTCTTTGCACTTCTAAAGTCCTGATTCCGGACATATTTCCCCTGAAAAATATCACCTCGGCTTTGCATCTGCACAACAATCATGCATACGACATGTTTTGATGCACCGAAACGGACCTTTACTTGCCGTAAAAAATCCCATGAAAGCCCCTTCGAGGCTCTGTCTCCCTTCATAAAGCTCAACCATCATTTCGGAGAATTCTTTATTCCAAGACACAAAAAAGGTATCCTTAACTTGCATGATTCTGACAGAATGCAGACAGCAAAGGCATTGCCGTGTCTCAAATCGCCATTTCCGAACAGGAGTAAACATGAAGCTGAGAACACGTGAATTCGGGAACCCCAAGGCTCCCATAATTGTCATGCTCCACGGCTGGGGGCTGGCCAGTGATGTATTCCGGAGCATAGTGTCCTACTTAAGTCCCCTGTATCGGGTAATCCTGGTGGATCTTCCGGGTTACGGTCTCAATACCGACATTCCGGCCAACAGAGCACTCGGAACCATGGTCAATCTTGAGGAAACCCTCCCTGACAACATTATTATCATGGGCTGGTCCCTGGGCGGAGTACTGGCTCTCCGCTACACAATAATGAATCCGAACCGTGTTCGGGCCCTGATAACGGTATCCAGTTCCCCCAGATTTACCTCACAGCCCGAGGAGCATTGGCCGGGGACCCCGCCGGAGCTGCTAAGGAAACTTCAGAGCCTTCTTACTCAGGAGAATGTCTATCGGGTTATCGACAAATTTCTCTCACTGCAGGCCATGGGATCCCCCACCATGAAAAACGACATCCGGGAAATCAGGGAACTTTTGAAGGACGTGCCGCTGCCTTCCTATTACGAGCTTCAGGCCGGACTTAAAACCCTGGCAGACGAGGATCTCAGAGGCTGTCTCACCCGGGTGGAATGTCCGGCACTGCATCTTTACGGCATAAAGGATCGTCTGGTACCTGCACAGGGAAGCTCAATCTGGCCCGTGAATGATCACTCTCTGATTCACGTGTTCCGGAACAGCTCTCATGCTCCGTTTATTTCCGAACCTGAAGGATTCAGACAGATACTTTTAGACTTCCTCGACAAATATGCAACTTAATCCTGGGCAGTACTGCTCATTTTTTGTACAATTAATATGTATTATTGTATGCAGTCGTCCACAGAAATAACGGAGGTCGTATGAATACCGGCAGCATGTCAGTTATGCAAAACGGCATCCGCGGCTTTATGAACGGCCGGGCTCTTGTTAACAGGAGCGCTGCGGAGCTGGCTCATATGAACGTTTCCCGAAACGATATTCCCTCGGCAGGTTCGGAGGAATCCGTCCCCGATCCCGAAAAGAGCATCGCCTCCCTGAAGGAGGGGGAAATCTATGCCCGGGCCGGAGCAAAGGTAATATCGGCAGGCTATGACACTCTTGGCACACTCCTTGACTTAAAGGTATGAGAGGTCGGCTATGAATGTGATTCACGGAACCGCACTGGCACTCCACAGCTATCAGAAGGCCATGGAGGGAATGGATTACAGTGCCATAAAATCATCAGCAGCGAATTATGTTGCCGGAACAGATTCCAGTACCGGTAACGGAGTAAAATCGGAAAATGGCAATACCTCCCTCACAAGGCCGGTACCGGATGTGGTTTCCATAAGTCCCGAAGCTCGTGCCCGCGCTGAAAAGGAAATTCGGAAGCAGGACGAGATCGGCAGGAACTCTGCCGAACCCGCAGAATCTGATGATGGCACGGAAGCTCCGGAATCACAGAATGACAAGAAGAGAGACGGCACGGTTCTTTCAGATGCGGAACAGGCCGTGGTTAACGACATGAAGGCCCGGGATCAGGAGGTAAGAACCCATGAGGAACAGCATAAGGCCACCGGGGGGCAGTATGCGTCAAGTCCTTCATACTCATACGAAACCGGTCCGGATGGCAAGAAATATATTACCGACGGCGAAGTTCAGATCTCCGTAAGTGTTGAAGATTCTCCTGACAAAACCATAGCAAAAATGCAGCAGGTGCAAAGGGCAGCCCTGGCACCGCAGGAACCTTCCGGCCAGGATCGCAAGGTAGCCGCCGAAGCTGCCATGAAGGAAGCCGAAGCCCGCAGAGAGATGGCAGAAGAAAACGTCAAACAATCTCAGGAGAAGAAAAACGAAGACCGGGTGGCTGGAACAGATGATGCCGAAAAAGAAGGATCTGCCGATAAATCCGGCCCCGAAACGGTGAAGGATTTATCCTCTTCACGAAAAGGTTTCGAAAAACTTCTTAAAAAGGCCTATTTCTCCGGGAACGACTCACAAACCTCCGACGGCCATGAGGGCTTCAAAGCTGTCGCCTGATAATCACGAAATCGTTGAATTTCAGCAGGAAAAGCCTTAGTGTCGGTTCTCCCCCTGTCTGGCAAGAAGCCTGAGATATTCCTCTCTGGCCTTCTGAATTTCCTCGTCGCTCATTATTTCCGGCTCCCGGTATTCGCCGGAGCTTGAAAACTGAAATACCGGTTTATCCTCTTCCCCAAACCATTCTTCATGCTGATAGGAAATACGATTTATATACCACGAAACCCTGCCTCTGGGAGTCATGACCACCGCCTCGTCATCAACTTCGTGATTAAGGAGCCCTTTGGCCATGGGACTTTGCAGAGATATAAAGCCGCGGCGGCCATAAACCTCAGGAGCGCCGACAATCCGAAAATGCTTGATCTCACCGTCATCGTTTTCAATTTCGACATATGCCCCGAAAAACACTTTCTTTTTACGCATCCCTTCAGCACTGCGATCCAGCACCTCAGCATCACGAATTATGTCAGACCTCCTTTTAACATAAATGTCTATTTCCCGTAACAGTCTTTTATTGTACTGATAATCGGCGTTTTCGCTGCGATCTCCCAGTGATGCCGCCCATGCAAGTTTTTTGGTTACCTCCGGTCGAATGTTGGTCCAAATATCATTAAATTCCTGCTTTATGAGCATAAGCCCCTCTCTGGTAACATAAATACTCATAACGTATACCTCCGCATCAGCAAATAACAACAAAGCTCTCTTCTTCCGAAAGCTTTATAAATAAAAGAAGCCACCAGACGGTGGCCTCTCCCTGTTCAAAACAGTTCTAAAGCAAATTAGAGCTTAGGACCGGAAGCTACAAGAGCCTTGCCAGCCTCGTTGCCTTCATACTTTTTGAAATTCTTGATGAAGCGAGCAGCAAGATCCTTGGCATTCTCTTCCCACTTTGCAGGATCTGCATAGGTGTTGCGAGGATCAAGGATGTTGGTATCAACGCCTTCAAGCTTGGTAGGAACCACAAAATTGAAGATCGGGATTACCTTGGTCTCAGCCTGATCAATGCTGTGGTTGAGGATCGCATCGATGATGCCACGGGTATCCTTAATTGAGATACGCTTGCCGGTGCCGTTCCAGCCGGTGTTTACGAGGTAAGCCTTGGCACCGCTCTTGTCCATGTGCTTGACCAGCTCTTCTCCGTATTTGGTAGGATGGAGTTCCAGGAAGGCCTGACCAAAGCATGCTGAGAAGGTCGGAGTAGGCTGGGTAATGCCTCTCTCGGTACCGGCCAACTTGGCGGTAAAGCCGGAGAGGAAGTAGTACTGAGTCTGTCCCTTGTCAAGAATGGATACCGGAGGCAGAACACCGAAAGCATCAGCAGAAAGGAAGATAACCTGCTTGGCTGCCGGAGCGGAAGAAATCGGGCGAACAATGTTCTTGATGTGATAAATAGGATAGGAAACACGGGTGTTTTCGGTTACCTTCTTATCGGCAAAGTCAATCTTGCCGTCAGCATCAACAGTAACATTCTCAAGGAGAGCGTCACGATGAATGGCATTGTAAATATCCGGCTCAGAATCCTTGTCAAGGTTGATAACCTTGGCATAGCAACCGCCTTCGAAATTGAACACGCCGTTATCATCCCATCCGTGCTCGTCATCGCCGATAAGCTTGCGCTTCGGATCGGTGGAAAGAGTGGTCTTGCCGGTGCCTGACAGACCGAAGAAAATAGCGGTATTTTCGCCGTTCATATCGCAGTTTGCGGAACAGTGCATGGAAGCAATGCCCTTCAGAGGGAGGTAGTAGTTCATCATTGAGAACATACCCTTCTTCATCTCGCCGCCATACCAGGTGTTAAGGATAACCTGTTCCTTGGTGGTTACATTGAATACAACTGCGGTTTCGGAATTAAGACCGAGTTCCTTGAAGTTTTCAACTTTGGCCTTGGAAGCGTTGTAAACGATAAAATCAGGCTCCTGCTCAAAATCAGCCTCGGTCTGAGGACGAATGAACATATTGGTTACAAAATGAGCCTGCCAGGCAACCTCAACAATGAAGCGAACCTTCATGCGGGTATCCTTGTTGGCGCCGCAGAAACCATCAACAACATAAAGTTTCTTGTTGGAAAGCTCCTTCTTGGCAAGATCCTTCACAGCATCCCAGGCTTCTTTGGTAGCGCGGTGATTGTCGTTAGGATATTCTTCACTGGTCCACCATACGGTATCATGGGAATTTTCGTCATCAACAATGAACTTGTCCTTAGGGGAACGGCCAGTATAGACACCAGTCATTACATTGATTGCACCGAGCTCGGTTTCCTGACCAACATCAAAACCGGTAAGACCTTCCTTGGTTTCCTCGTTGAAAAGAACCTCATATGAGGGATTGTAAAGAACTTCGGTTGCGCCGGTGATGCCGTACTTTTCAAGTACCTTCTTATCAAATGCCATGGATGAATTATCTCCCATCTATAACAGCAAAAAATTAAAAAAAGACCATGGATGATTGTAAGTGATCATCATGCTTTAGTCTATTTATATATTTCAGGTTTGACCAAAAAAAAGTGAAGTCCGGCATTCGCTCATGAAACTGCCTCATAAAATCTTCTGAAAACATCTTCCCTCTGCCGTGAAAGATGATTTACACCCAGTTTTGAAAAAAATTCCCGGCATATTTCCTTTATAACCACGCCCTGTTATGGCAGAATCTGCTTTCGGCAATCTGAAAAACCGATGCCCGGGAACAGATTATTTCATCAGCGATTCCGAAAAGGTATCACTAACAGCTTGAAACTGAGGTATCCACCATGGCAGACAAGAACGACGAGATCCTTGCGCTTCTCAAAGAAATCAAAACCGAAATGGCAGCTGTAAAGTCAATGCTTATTACCGGCGGCGACATTACCATGAAAAAGGACGAGGACGGCAATATTTCCTATCAGTTAAAGCCGCATCTCAATGATAACGGTCTGAACGGCGAGGATGAGCCTCACGGCGTATAGATCCCCTATTTTATCCTGCAAAAGGGGCGGCTTATCCGCTCCTTTATTCTTTCGGCATATCTCTTTACCAAAATCTGTATTTTTAAATGATTACCATTACCGAAAAGGCGGAAGAGTATTTCCGCGCTCTGCTCAGCAAACAGGCCCCCGAAACCGGAATTCGGGTTTTTGTATCAAATCCCGGAACCCCGGGAGTGGAATGCGGAATACTGTATTGCCCGAAGAATTCCGTTTCATTTCAGGATGATATTTTCAGACATCAGGGCTTTAATGTGGTCATTGATCGCATGAGTCAGCCCTATCTGGAAAATGCGGTTATTGATTACGAAGATGCCGGAAACGGACACGGCACTCTGACATTCAAGGCGCCGGAACTGAAAAAACGCGACGTTCCCGATGACGCCCCGCTGCGCGACAAGCTGGAAAGCTACATGCTTCGCACAATTAATCCCACCCTGGCTGATCACGGAGGATTTGCAAAAATCACTGCTGTATCCGAGGACGGCGTGGTAATGATTGAATTCTCCGGGGGGTGCAAAGGCTGCTCCATGGCAAACATGACACTGAAAGACGGCATCGAAGCCAATCTGAAGCAGGCATTCCCGGGGATGGTCAAAGAAGTGGTGGATGCCACTGTTCATGAAGTAACCGAAAAAACCTACACGCTGGCAAAGTAAAATCTGACCGGAAGTTCAATTCATTTTTCCGTCAGTAATCCTTCATGCACTTAAAAGCCCCGGAAAACCGGGGCTTCATTTAAAACTTCGGACATCAAAGCAAATTTACTCATCCTTCATGCGCCTTGCCAGCAGGGTCGCCGTGGCGTCTTTTGCAGATTTGCCATTGAAAAGCACCTGGTATATTTCCTCGCAGATAGGCATGTCTACCTTCAGCTTTTCGGAGAGAGCATGAACCTCCTTGGTGTTATACCAGCCCTCCACAGCCTGACCAATGGACTTCATGGCCTCCTCCGGCGTAGCTCCCTGCCCCAGAGCCAGACCGAACCTCCGGTTTCGCGACTGATTATCGGTACATGTCAGCACCAGATCTCCAAGTCCAGCCATCCCCATAAAGGTTACCGGCCTTGCACCCATGGCTACCCCGAGCCGTTGCATTTCCACAAGACCTCTGGTTATCAGGGCGGTTCTGGCATTTGCTCCAAAACCAAGACCGTCGGAAAGTCCGGTACCTATGGCAATAACATTTTTTACCGTCCCGCCAATTTGAACCCCGATGAAATCCGGATTCGGATAAACCCTGAAGTTCTTGCTGGAGTGAATAATTTCGGAAAACTCTCTGATAAACGCATCATTGTTACCGGAAACCGCAATTGCAGTAGGAAGCCCGGTGGCCAGTTCCCTGGCAAAGGTCGGCCCGGAAATCACGGCAAAGGGAATATTGCTGCCCAGAATTTCCTCAGCCACCTCGCTCAGAAGTCTCCCGGTGCCGCTTTCAAGGCCTTTGGTGGCCCAGACAACCTTATGACCTGGTGTCATATAAGGCCTGATTTCTCTCAACACTTCCCCGAAAGCCTTGCTGGGAACCGCCAGCAGGATAATATCCGAGCCGGACATTGCTTCTTTCAGATCATCCGTGACATCAAGCGTCTCCGGAAAAGAAATCCCCGGTAAAAAAATGCTGTTAGTGCGGGATTTTCGCATTTCAAGAACGCAATCTGCCTCTCTTGCCCAGAGAAGCACTTTTTTTCCATTCCTCGTCAGAGAAACAGCAAGGGCGGTTCCGTAAGATCCCGCCCCTATTATTGACGCTGAATACTTCATTTCAGACGTTACTTGGTTTCAGTCTGAGCCTGAGCACCAGCCTGAGCCTGCTGCTGCAATCTCTGCGCGTAAACGGCCTCAAAATTGATCGGGGCAAGATTAAGCGGAGGGAAGCTTGCTCTGTTGCTGAGATCGGAAACAAGTTCACGGGCATACGGGAACAGGATGTTCGGTATAAAGGCATTCAGCATGTGATCAACCTGCTGCTCGGGGAAATTCTCAATATGGAAAATACCGGCCTGATTAACCTCTGCCAGAAATGCCGTCTCGCCGCCGATGGAAACGGTCGCGGTGATGCGGAGAACCACTTCGTATACATGATGGGCATCATCTATGACGTTATGCTTAACGTCAAGATCGAGCTTGGTCTCAGGCTTCCACTCCTTCTGAAAAACGTTCGGAGTGTTGGGAGTTTCCAAAGAAAGATCCTTAACATAAAGTCTGATGATATCAAAAGCCGGATTCTGGGTACCGGCTGCATTTTCATTGCTGTTTTCAGCCATTATATTTTCCTAAATATCAATAATTTCAGATAACAAAACTGTTTATTTGCCAGTTGCGGTGGGCAGTCCGCTGCCGTTCCAGTCAAGGATACCACCGTCCAGCAAAAAAGTATTTTTAAAACCGTTCTTTTTAAGAACCTTCGCACAATTATAGGCCTCGGAATCACCATAGGTTTTGCCGACAATTACCACTCCGGAATTCCGGTATTTTTCGATAAGGGAAAAATTCTGCTTCTCAATTTCCGAAACCTCAACGGATACCGAACCGGGTATATGTCCCTTGCGATACTCCTCTCCGCTTCTGATATCAACGATGCCCATTCCCTTACTGTTCATCAGGTATGCCATTTTGTTGTGATCCACGGATTTGATGCCGTCGATCATTATGTTAATCTGAAGCCATATAAGATATCCGAAACCCAGCACCCATATCATGGTCATAATAAAATGGTTGGTAGCAAAGGTAACAAGCTCCGCTCCGAACGAGAGAGCCTCAACTGATTCGTTCATATTTCTGTTTCCTGCCTGAAGAATTCCCGAGAATGATAACATACCGCCGAACACTATTCAAAAAATGATATCCGCGGCACAGCCCCATAAGAAAGGCCGGAACCAACTGAATGATCCCGGCCCTTGTACAACCTAATCTAGCTTTGGCTGATTACTTGGCAAACACGCACACGGTCCACGGCTGAGCGGTAATGTCATTGCCGTCAATGGCACAGCCATCCTTGTACAGCGGACCGGTATCCAGAGCTGCAGCTCCATCAAGGTCGGCAACAGTGAACTTGGTGGGTTTCGGCTTGGCGTTAAGCATCACCACAGCCATGTTGTTGCCGGCAACTCCGGTATCACCGGGGTTGGTAACCTTCATTACGATAAGTCCCGGTTCCTGGGTCTTGCCTACATTAAGGAATGACACATTCTGCTTGATGAGCTCGGCATCACCAAGATAGAACAGATTGTGTTCCTTTCTGATGGTCAGCATGGCATTGTAGGTATCTGACATTTTGGCCTTAATCTCGGCACCGACATCGGAGTTATACTCGGACACTTCTGTAATAGCACCCCAGTCTGACACATCCTTGACCTTGTTCACCAAAGCTCCCGGAATAAACTCATTGCCCTGATCGGAGGCATAGTTCACCTTATTGGAGAAATCGCCGGTATTGTAGCTGTCATTCTGGAAATACTTGGTTCTCAGAAGATCCGTACCCTGCTGATCGAATACCGGAGACTGACCGAACATTACAGTGGCCACGGCAATGCCCTGCATCTTGGCCTTGGTTTCCATGGTGTTGGTTTTCTTGGCCTTGTACATGATGAGATCAAAGACTGCCTGATTATCATGCTTGGACACATAGTTGATGGTATTGATCGGGGAATCGCCATAGCCCGCAATGGCATTCCAGTAGGAGATATCCTTGCCGGTTTTTACCTCGTCGGTATAGGTCTTGAGAGGATAGTCTCTCAGATTGCCCGCCATGCTGATTCTGATAACATCCTGCCAGTTGAGAGGATGCATGCCATAGTCAGCATCGTTTTCACTGGCAGCATCGCAGGTATACCCCGGATCCAGCTCCAGCCTCTTGTCGTTCATTTCGGTGCAGCGCCCGGTGGCAAAACCCTGAAGCTTGATGAGATCATCGCCGTGATCAAAAGGTCCGGAGCCTCTGACACCGTCACGAATACGGTCATTGAAGGTACCGATAAGGGTGTCATGCATATTGATCTGGGTGGCATTGTTCTCACCGCCGACCACATTTGCTGCGGAACCGGCATCCCAGCCTTCGCCGAAGAAGTACATCTCCTTGTTGGAGGCTCTTTCCTTGACATTGGCCAAAGTGTCCACCATAACCTGCTTGGGAATGTACCCCATAAGGTCGAAGCGGAAGGCGTCAATCTTGTAGTCCTTTGCCCAGGTTACCAGAGTATCCTCCATCAGCTTGGCAAACATCCTGTGTTCGGCAGCGGAATCGGAGCAGCAGGTATCGGCAAGAACATTGCCCGTTTCCGGATTGAGACGGTTGTAGTACCAGGGAACCAGCTTGTCCAGTACCGAGGAATCCTTTTCAACACCGGCACCGTCGGTATGATTGTATACCACGTCAAGAATGACATTCATGCCGTAATCCTTCTTGAGAGAGAAAATCATCTCGCGGATTTCCTTGACTCTGGTATAAGGGTCGGCAATGGAAGTGGCATAGGAGCCTTCGGGAACCTGATAGTGCCACGGGTCGTAGCCCCAGTTGTAGGAGTCCTTATCCTTCACATAATTCCCAAGGAAAGTGGAAACCTTTGCATCATCGGCATTATCGTTAGCGGAAGCTTCTGCAAGAATGTCATAAACCAGACGGTTATCGCCGCAGACATTAATGGGTTCGGTACTCTCGGCCTCAATGCGGTCGCAGAACTCCTTTCCGGTAATGGTCACATCCGCAGTCTTGTTGTTAAACACGTCATCCTCATTGATGGAGGCAATGTCATACATCGGAAGAAGCTCAATATGGGTGACACCGGCATCGCTTAATTTCTTAAGATGCTTGCCAACCGCAGAATCAAGCTCGGTAAGACCCAGATACTTGCCCTGATGCTCAGCGCTGACCCCCTTGTCGGTTCCGACCGTGAGATCCCTGAGATGAGATTCGGTGATTACCATGGCGGCAATATCGGAACTGTTTGCCTGCGAATGCGGCGCTCTGACGCTGTCCCATCCCTCCGGCTTGGCCTTTGCGTTGTCAAGATCGATTAACGCGGAATTGCCGGAGTACAGGCTGAGGGAATAGGGATCGGTTACCCACATATCCTCAAACTTTCTGGTAGCCGGATGATATACGTTAATCTCGTACTTGTAAGCTGCCGTGCCCTCGGTATTGGCCTTGTCGGTAGTGTACGACCAGACACCGGTTTCCTCGTCCAGCACCATGGCACCGCCGGCATCCTCCCAGACATTGTTTACAGCATCCGGCCAGATATGAACGGTAAGAGACTTGGCTGTCGGAGCCCAAACCTTAAAGGTTACTCCGGCCGAACCTGCAGTGGCTCCGAGATCCTGAACCCTGACGGCCTTATCGGCATAGAGCTCATCGATAAGCATGGCGGTCTGGATGCGGGCAGCTTTCTTTACCTGATTCTTATCACCAAGCCCCAGGAGGAGAGCTTCGCCGCGAAGAATCCTTTTAAGATCAAGATTGGTGCCGTCAGGAATCTTATAGGCCTGGAAATCCCTGAGATTGTTATTCTTCTGAATAATATCTTCCGGAAGATCGGTCTTTTCGAGATTCACGAACTCGCCGTTAAGGAGTCCGTCCCCGTTCGGTTCAATGAGGGCGTCGGGATTGTACTGCAGACGAACATTAAGTTCATTGCCCTTTTCATCCTTGTTGTTCTTCCACACCAGAAGACTGCTGCTTACCCAGTGAGCGGAAGCGTCCTCGGCATCCAGACCGGCGGCTGCGGAATAGAGATTATTGAAAGCCTCATCACGGGAGTCATAGGATTCCGCACGCTTTTTGGTAATGGTGATTTCATGATCCTGAGCAGTCCAGGTCAGCATCTGATTTTCATCAAGGTACTTGTTAATGCCCTCATCTCTCAGAATAAATCCGGAGCAGCCGTCCACATCATAATTGCTGACATCAAATTCGAAGACAATACCGTATTCATTCTGAGCTGTAGGTTTGTAGGCACCGTCTTCCCAGGCTTCTCCGGAGGCCCCGCTGTCTCCTATATCCGAGGCGCACCCGTCACCGGCCCAGCGCCAGACGGAATAATTCATGGCCTCGGCTGCCTTGGTTCCATTAGAACCCAAATCCTCATCCAGAACCTGCACTACCAGCTTGTTAGGCACAGGATCAAGTTCGTTGCCCGGAGCATGGAGTCCGCCGGGAGATACCGGTTCACCGCCGGCAACAGGAACATAGCTGGGGTTCTCCGGGTTAAACGGCTCATCTCCGCCGCCACCACTGCCGGAACTGCCGCAGGCGGCAAGAGCAAACGAAAAAATGGCGGCACTGACAGCCAACCCCAGTTTTTTCTTCTTTAGAGTCATAATCATTAGTCCTTTTATAATCACAGACAGGAATCCCGCAGGCGCAAGACACCCTGAATTCATATGCTGATATTCACAAACCGCAAACGTCAGCATAATGCGATTAATGATACTTTAATGAACAATGATTTTTAATGACATCCCTCAAACAAAAGAAAGAAGGGGGCATAAAAGCGGCAAAATTCAAAATCAGTCATGTAACGGATTTTCCATGCCGGAATGCCTGAAATAACCTTCATATCCAGACAGCCGGGCACTGACAGCAGATTACGCAACACTTATTTCCTGCCAGGCCTTACCAGACCGGGCATCCGAAATCCCGATATTTCCGGCTGCTGTCATCCCCTTTGTCATATACTCCGTCTTCTCTCCGAAATTCAGTATTTGGTGTAAAATGGTCAGGTTGAAAGAGGTGATGTACACCGTTACTATCAGGAAGGAACAAAAATGGCAAAGAAACCTTTTGCACTTATAATCATGGATGGCTGGGGCGATAATCCGGTCAGGGAATTTAATGCTGTTGCAAATGCAAATACACCGAATCTTGACGCTCTGGCAAAAAACTATGCCAGCACCGATATTCAGGCTTCCGGAATCGATGTCGGACTTCCTGACGGACAGATGGGAAATTCCGAGGTCGGCCATACCAATATCGGAGCCGGCCGCATCGTTTATCAGGATCTTACCAAAATTGCCAAATCCATCAGTGACGGCGACTTCTTTACAAACAAAGCCTTTAACGAAGCAATTGACGCCACTCTGGCAAAAGACGGTGCTGTTCACGTAATGGGACTGATGTCCCCGGGAGGAGTTCACAGCCATGAGGATCAGATCAAGGCTGTGTTCAGGTTGCTGGCTCAGAAGGGAGCAAAGAAGGTATATTTCCATGCCTTCACTGACGGCCGCGATGTTCCTCCCAGAAGCGCCCAGAGTTCCATTGACGGATTTGAAGCCCTGTTCAAAGAACTTGGTACCGGGCGTTTCGCATCAATGGTAGGCCGCTATTACGCCATGGACCGGGACAACCGCTGGGATCGCGTGGAACAGGCCTATGATTTGCTCACCCGGGCTGTTTCCGGATTTGAGCCTTTTACCTCTGCCACCGCAGCTCTCAATGCTGCCTATGCCCGTGATGAAAACGACGAGTTCATCAAGGCTTCTGTAATCGGAGAACCGGTAAAGATGAATGACGGCGACACTCTTCTGTTCATGAACTTCCGTGCCGACCGTGCCCGCCAGATCTCCCGTGCCTTTGCCAATGATGACTTCAGCGGATTTGAGCGCAAGGTTCGCCCTGCCCTCAATTTCGTAATGCTGACCGAATATGCCACCGATATCCATGCCGCATGCGCCTATCCTCCCGAGGATCTGGTAAACACTCTCGGAGAATGGCTTTCCAAACACGGCAAAACCCAGCTCAGAATTTCCGAAACCGAAAAATACGCTCATGTCACCTTCTTCTTCAACGGCGGTGTGGAAACCGTATTTCCGGGAGAGGACAGGATTCTGGTACAGAGTCCCAAGGTAGCCACTTACGACCTTCAGCCCGAAATGAGCTCCGAAGAGCTCACCGACAAGCTCTGTGCCGCTATTGAGAGTACCAAGTACGATGTTATTATCTGCAACTACCCCAACGGTGACATGGTAGGACATACCGGAGTGTATGAGGCTGCTGTAAAAGCCTGCGAGGCAGTGGATCACTGCATCGGACGCGTTGTCGAATCTCTTAAGAAGGTGGGAGGCGAATGCCTTATTACCGCTGACCACGGCAATGCAGAACGCATGAAGGATCTCGAAACCGGCGTCGCATATACCGCTCACACCAATCTTCCGGTTCCTCTGATTTACTTCGGCAGAAAGGCTGAGGCGGTACCTGGCGGCAGACTTTCTGATCTAGCCCCCACCATCCTCTCTCTTACCGGAATGGAAATTCCGCCAGAAATGACCGGCAAACCTCTGTTTAAACTGGTTAACGAATAATTCGGGACGCCGAAAGGCTGCCGTTAATCACATAACAGATCCTGAGTGCCTCTGCCTGTGACCGGGAGGCACTTTTTTTATCAGTGCTCACCACACAAAATCAGATCCATTTTCACTGCGAATATGGATCTGGCCTGAAATATGGTTTATATTTTAACCGGCGGTCTTTGTCCCTGAATTTGCGGACAGACCTTTTTATATCTTTAGGAAAACAGGAATATGCGATTAACAGTTTTCCATAACCACACTCCGGATGCGTTATGGGAAAAAAGTCTTGGCAAGCTCATTGCGCCGCTTGCTTACTCCGAACTGAAAAAAATGGGAGACGTTCACACGGCCGTGTTCAATGACGGCGTTGTTGGAATTTCCGTATCAAAGAACGACAGCATTGTTTACCTCAAAGTCCGGGACATTACCAGAAGAAGAGGTGTCGGCAAGTACCTCATAGAAGAGACCTGCGCTTTCATTATCGAGAGCGGGTTCAACACCGTGTCCTTCGACATAAAATCCGTTCCGGTGAATGAACAGGATGGTCTCATATATTTTCTGGGCATGCAGGGATTTGTACAATCACCGGAAGATCCTCTGGTATTCATCTACCGGGAGGATTTTGATGATGAGGACGGGGACGACGTTTAAACCGGCAGCTTGTCCCGGATGATGGTTCCGAATAACATTATCCGGCAAATCAAAGGGGATACGATCCCCTCAGGTACCGTATCCCCGTGTCAGATTTGGCATCTTTCTCTTATGACGATGCCTGCTCCTTTTCCTTCCCGAATACCAGCTCATACAAAGTGCTGGACTTTCTGTTAAGCTGATGCAGTGAATTGATTCTGCGTATCGTTCTCGACGAGCTGCGAATCAGCAGAGTTTCGGTGCGGGCCAAAGAACCGTTAAGAGTTACTCCCGATACCAGATTACCATCAGTAATCCCGGTAATGGAAATAATGGAACTGTCATTGCGAACCATATCCTCAAGACGCAGGACTGTTCCCGGCTCAATTCCCATTTCCCGGCAGCGTCTGGCTTCTTCCCCGCCCTTTTCAATGTTTTCCGGAGTAGCACCCTTGGCCACGTCCCGGGGCAGGAGCCTGGCATTCATATCGCCGTCAAGAGCTCTCACCGCGGCAGCACTGATAACACCTTCCGGAGCACCGCCAATACAGTACAGAAAATCAATATCATTGTCAGGCATGCAGGTAAGAATGGATGCGGCAACGTCTCCGTCAGGGAAGGCATAAACTTTAAGTCCCATCTCGTGCATCATTTTAATGACGCTTTCATGACGGGGCTTCGCAAGAGTTACACAGGTAAGATCACTGTACGGCTTACCAATGGCCCGGGAAATCTTTTCAATATTATCCTGAAGCGGCAGGTTAAGATCGATGGCTCCTTTGGCTCCTGCACCGACAATCAGTTTCTCCATGTACATATCAGGAGCCTTCAGAAAACCTCCCTTGTCGCAGGCGGCCAGAACCGCCACGGCGTTGGCCTGCCCCAGGGCTGTCATTCTGGTACCGTCGATTGGATCCACCGCAATATCGATGCCGTCACCGCCTTCGCCGACAGCCTCGCCGATATAAAGCATGGGAGCTTCATCAATCTCACCTTCACCGATTACTATTTCGCCGCTCATTTTTATTCCGTTGAGCATATAGCGCATGGCATGCACCGCAGCATCATCAGCGGCATTCTTGTCTCCCCTTCCAAGCCAGTGATAGCTGGCCAGTGCGGCTGCTTCGGTAACCCGGCAGAACTCCAAGGACATTTCACGTTTCATAACAGTTCCTGAATATCACAAAATCCCCAAACGAACATTTCAGATTTTAATTTGAGACCGCTGTTTTTGCAAAAAAAACTGCGCAGGCAGGCTTTGGAATAAACAGCATGTTCTCCCCAGGATCCGGAACTGACCTGAAGCCGGGAAATAATATCATTCCCCGCCGGCAACAGTCATTCTGTCTATCATCACGGACCCGGTTCTGAAACGCTGTCTCATATCCGCATCATCAGCAATGCCGCAGATTCCTAAGTACATGTTTTTCAGATTGCCGGCAATGGTGATTCCGGATACCGGATACTGAATTACACCGTTTTCTATCCAAAAACCGGTAACCCCGACAGACAGATCACCATTCATGCTATTAATCCCCTGTCCCATGGTGCTGATTACTACCAGCCCTTTGTCCATAGCGCGCAGAAGGTCCTTATAGCTCCGCTTCGTCCCTCTTTCATCCAACAAAGTGACAATCCCCAAAGCTCCTCCGGCATGACCGTTGGTTTTCTCGCCAAGCTTCCGGGCGCTGACACAGGAATGAAGATAATCAACAGCCACCCCCCTTTTAAAAAGGTCGCACCTGCGGGTGGCCACCCCCTCGCTGTCGCAATACTGTGCCGATATATGTCCTCTGACTCTGGGATCCGAACTCATGGTAAGCCATTCCGGAAACACCTGTTTCCCGCGGCAATCCTGAAGAAAAGAGCACTTATAATACTGATTCGACCCGATAATCGCGCTCACGGCCGGGGATATAATCTCGGGAGCACAGTCGAATCTGAAAATCACCGGGCAGGTACAGGTAGGAATTTTTTTTGGATTTATGCACTCAATAGCTTCCCTGACTGCCTCACGGGCCAGAAACTCATCAGGAAGAAGAATACGTTTGTCTACTGCGTTGGTATAGGACCCTCCGGTCTGCTTTCCGGTACTGTCATCAGCCATAACGCATACCGATTTGGAAAAATAGGAACTGGCCTCACTGCACATAAAGCCCGCGGAATTCACCATGATATTCATTCCGTAATGATTGGAAACCCCAGCACCTCTCGAATCCGTAATGCGAGGATCCCTTGACATGGCAAGCTCCTCGAGTCTCACAGCGGCCCGGAGGCATTCATCGGGATCCGGCTCCTCCGGGTGAAGAATATCAAAATCCTCAGGTTCCCTGGCAAATTCGTCACTGGCCGGAAGCCCCGCAAAAGGATCCGGCATGGTGGTTCTCGCAATTGAAAGAGCTGCACGAACGGTTTCCCTGATGGCCGCATCACTGAAATCCGCTGTCCGGGCATGTCCTTTCTGATGGTTTCTCAGCACGCTTACCGAAAGACTGCGGCTTTTGTTAAAATCAATATTTTCAAGTTCCCCGTGCCGGCAGGACACATCCAGACCGGTACTCTTGTTCATCTTGACCACCGCCTCATCAGCGCCCTCCTTGCGGGCAAAATCAACAGCCATCTCCGCAACAAGTTCAAGATCTCTTTTTTCTGCCAAAATCCGTTCTTTCATTGTAAAAAATTCCTGTGTCTCCAACGTGTTTGATAGAATACACTAAAATCAAGTCAGGGTATTGAACCAATGCAACAAGATCATAATAATTTTTACGATGAGACTGACGCTGATGACGGCTGGGTGTCACGAAGCTCCAGGAAAAGACATTCCCACAGTCTCCGGGATATCGGAAAAAAGATTGTCTCCCTTTCCGAATCGGAGTTTAACAGAATCCCTTTCGGTGATCATGACAGCTTCAGGGAAGCCTGTCTTAATGCCAAAAGGCTGAAACCGAGATCGGAGGAGCTTCGCCGGGAATTTCTGCACATCGAATCCCTCATGCGCACTCTTGACGAAAACGAGGTTGCGGCCATAAATACCGCGCTGGAAGCCATTCAGAGCAAATGTGTAGCCGGAAATGCAGTATTTCACAAGCTTGAAGAACTGCGAGACAATCTTATAAGAGAAGGCATTCCCGCCATAAACAGGCTTATCGGCGAACATCCGGAATACGACCGGCAGAAATTGCGGAATCTGACAACAAAAGCCCAGGCGGAAATGGGACGCCCGGACGGAGACAGACGTTTTTACCGGGAACTTTTCAAATATCTTCGGGACTCTGTACGAACTCCGTCCGAAAACGCGGAATAAACTCCTGAGACAGTTTTTCTGCCTCCTTTGGCAGAGAAAAGCCGTTTTTGCGCAGGACTGACTCTCCTGACACGGCAAAAGGCAAACAACATTTAATTTATAGTGAGACAGACATCATGATTAAAAAATCAGCACTGATTGCAGCCCTGGCGCTGTGTCTTTCCCCGGCACTTGCGGCAGATGTTTACATCGACGTCAGAAGCCCCCAGGAATACCAGGAATACCATATCGACGGAACTGTAAACATTGTCCATACCGATATTGTGGCCGGCGTTCAGAAGCAGAACATCTCAAAAGACGACAATATTTATGTGTTCTGCAGAAGCGGCAAAAGAGCAGGGGCAGCCAAGGCAGCACTCAATGAAGCGGGTTATACCAAAGTAGAAAATCTCGGCGGCGTTCTGGATGCCGTAAGATACATCAATTCCCGCAAGGAATAGTCAGCACAGCCGGTCCTGATGAGGAAGAGAAATCGGGAGCAGAAGTACGAATAAGGCACTGCCCCCATGGCGGTCTGACATGCAGTCTGGTCACCCTTTGGTTCCGCCCACGGTAATGCTGTCAAGTCTTATTGTAGGCATCCCGATACCCACTCTTACGGACTGACCCTCCTTGCCGCAGGCTCCGCACCCCCTGTCGAATGAAAGATTGTTTCCTACCAGCGATACCTGTTTCAGAGCATCAATGCAGTTTCCGATAAGTGTGGCCCCTTTTACAGGATAGAGAACCTTGCCGTTTTCGATAACATAGGCCTCACTCATGGAAAAGGTAAATTTTCCGGTAGAGGGGTCGACCTGACCGCCCTGAAAATTCACGGCATATATTCCGTGCCCCGCGCTGGCAATCACATCTTCCTGAGGGGTGGTACCGGGAGCCAGGTAGGTATTGGTCATTCTGGGAATCGGACAGCAGTCATAATCCATGCGACGGCCGTTCCCCGTTGATTTGGCTCCCATCAGCATGGCATTGCTGCGATCATACATAAAACCTTTTAGAATGCCGTTTTCGATAAGAACGTTCTCCTGTGCCGGAGTTCCCTCGCTGTCGACATTAAAGGAACCGGATCCGTTGCTGACAATACCGGAATCAATAACCGTGCACAGGGAAGAAGCCACCTGTTCTCCGATTTTACCGCTGAACACCGATGTATTCTTTCTGACAGCATCTGCCTCAAGGCCATGCCCTACGGCTTCATGAAAAAGCACCGCCGGCCACCCGCTGGCCAGAATTACGGTAAGCTCCCCGGCCTCCGCAGGCCTTGCTCTGAGATTTACCAGCGCACACCTGACAGCATCTCTGGCAATGGCAAGATAACGTTTCTCCATTGTTCCGGATACCGCATCAGGAGAAATCCCCCTGATGAAATCCATGGAAATCACCGGAACATCTTCCTGGAAAAATCCCAAATCCGCGGCTTTTCCCGAAGCACTGTAGCCGTTCTCCCGAACCCCGTTTTCCTCCACTATGACAGTGCATGACAGATGGACTCCGGGAATTACATCGGCAGCCAAAGTGCCATCGGTATTGGCTACCAGAAACTCCTTATCCGAGGAAGTCAGATTTGCCATCACCTGAACCACCCGGGAATCAAGGGATCTGGCAAAGGTATCCATTTCCCGCAGCATCAAAACCTTCTGCTCCCGCGGCAAGGATCCCACTGGATCGAATTTATCCTTTATGCGTACCAGATACCCCCTGGTAAAATCAATTCTGGATTCGCCGGAGCCTGCCTGCTTGGAAACGCTTCTGGCAGCGCGTACCGTCTGATGCAGCGCTCTCTCGTTAATTTCATCCGAGTAAGCAAGAGCGGTCTTTTCTCCTGAAACCGCTCTGACGCCAAACCCCTGATCTATGGAGAAACTGCCATTTTTAACAGCCCTGTCATCTATCGACCATGATTCGCTGATCCTTTTCTGAAAATATATATCACCAAAATCAATGTTTGTGCTGTTAAGACGTCCCAGCATTTTTTCAATATAAGAAAGATCGATACTGTTTGCTTTGAGCAAATGATCTTCAACGTGGGAGATCATTGCCTGTGAGGACTCGAAGGACATATTGCGGGGGTACTCCTGATAACTGCGTTTACAGCCTGTCAGAATATCCGTAAAACAGTAACAGAGCAAACGTTTTGACATGGTTTTGCAAAACAGGGCTGATTTAATTGACAAATCTCTGATTCGCGCACCTGATTACCTGAAAACGTCATTAGAGAAGCAGGTAACAGCACTCCCCGAAACAAAGCTCCGAAATGTTGTTTCCAAAAAAGGGGAACCATTTTTAACAAACCGGATAACACCAGGCCAGGCTGATCGAAAATCACCTGGACATTCCATCTTTCCCGCCTGAAATAATTCCCCATGGTTCCCGTGATCCGACAGACATTTCCCTGGTAACCACTGTTATCCCCAATCCGGAAGAAAGCTTATTCAGAAATAAACGGCCGCATTCCGACTGAAAAAAGCTCATAAGTCCGGTTTTAAGAAGCAGGATCTGTTCATAACCATGGTGCGACACGCTTCTTCTGAACAATTCCCGGGAAATATCCCCAAGAGTTGTATCCACATCCGGAACTCTTCCCCCGCCATGGCAGAGCGGACACTCTTCCGAATGTTGCATAAGATTGCTGTTATGAGATCGCATACGGGAAATTTCCACAATACCCAGTTCCGAAAATGCCGATACCCTGGAAACCAAAGGATCCTTCTTCAGCGCAGTTTTAAAAATATTAAGTATTTCCGCACGGCGGGCATCATTTCGCATATTCAGAAAATCGACCGCTATAATGCCGCCAATCCCCCTGAGTCTGATCTGAGCCGGAATAACAGATGCCGCCTCTCTGTTAACCAGAAAGGCCTTTTCCTCATCAGAGGATCCTGAAATCACGCTTCCGGAATTGACATCCACGGCTGTGAGCGCCTCAGCCTCGTCAATGACCACTTCACCGCCGGAAGGAAGTTTGCATTTTCGCTGAAATGAATTCCTAACCTGAACGTCAAGCCCGCAGTGATCAAAAAGCAGTTCCTGAGCCCCACCGTCAAACAGCCTGAGATCCGGTTTCCATGAAAAATCGTGGAAGTATTTGTCCACAACTGCGGAAAATCTGCTGAATGATTCCTTCGAGCTTACGGTTATTGAATCAAGGTAATTATCCCTTACCAGACACTCGGCCGCATCCGGACTTTCATAAAGAATACCGGCTCTGTCTGAAGAACGGGCCCTGTTTCTGAGGTCGCCGAGGATCCCGCAAAGATAATCTGCCTCGGTTCTGAGAACATCAAAGAGCTCCGTATCCGGAATTTCGGTGGCCAGGGTTCGGATTGTGAAATGCCCCGGATACTTGTTCACATGGTTATCCACCACCCGGTCAGCAATTTCTGTGATTAAGTCTCTTTTCGCGGCAGTAATTCTCCGGGAAACGCGATTACTACCTGCCCCGGGGTCAAGAACCAGATACCTCCCGGCTATCACCGGTTCCAGTGAAAGACGACATCCCTTGGAACCGATACGTTCCCTTTCCACCATTACCGGAATATAACCACCGGGAACCACATCCTTAGAAAACCCCTTTTTTCCGGGTTCAAGGTACGCCGCCCTGGAATCGCCGATATCAACAAATGCGGCAATCCCAGGAATTACCCTGATAACCTTGCCCCGGTAAACAGATCCCCGGCGGGGAAAAACGGATTTTGATACACCTTCCGAAGATATTACAAAATCAGTAAGAATTCCGTCATCGGCAATTCCCGCCCGGAAGGATCCGGGAATATCCTCAATGAAGAGAGTCCTCATTTATCCAACGCTCCGAAAGGAAAAACACCGAATTCGGAAAGTGCCCGAAGAATCTCATCCTCAGGAAGTCCGATAATATTGCTGAGACTGCCCTGAAAATGACGAATGTATTTACGGCCAATTCCCTGAATCGCATATCCCCCGGCCTTGTCACACGGCTCCCCGGTGTTCCAGTACCAATCAATTTCTGAAGGAGTAAGCCGGTAAAAGCTGACCTGGCTTACCACCACATCGGTGTGAATTTTTCCACCCCGGAGAACAGTAAATCCGGTAATTACCCGATGCGTGTTTCCGCCAAGGCGGGACATAATCCCGATAAAATCAGATTTTGAGGACGGTTTTCCGATTACATCGCCATCATAGTCGATGGTGGTATCGGCAGCAAGAATAACTGATGAAGAAGATACCCCGGGGAAACTCAGAACTGCCCGGGCCTTTTCATATGAAAGCCGTCTTACATACTCCAAAGGTGATTCTCCGTCATGACGGGATTCGTCGGTTTCGGGTCTGACTACCCGAAAGCAAAATCCCAGTTTATCAAGAATCTCACGTCTCCGGGGAGAGCCGGAAGCCAGTATCAGTTCAGTAGTCATACAGTTCAAGAGCGCTTTTTGGAGTTACCGCTTCATAAACCAGAGTAAGTACAAGGTACACCAGTGGCCACAGCAGCATCGTGGAAAGACATGACCAGAATACCTGATAATCTACGGTTACCACCCCGAAAATATGCTCCACCCAAAAAAGAAGAAACTGCCCCAGGCAATTTACCGCTCCGACAACAATGGTCTTCTGTATCAGTGAGTAATAACGAATGTTTTTAAACTGAGATGCCACAATCCATGACATAAAGGCAAATGCTGCAGCATGAATTCCCAAAGTAGCTCCCAGAAGGAAATCAAAGATCAGTCCGGTAAACCAGCCAATGCCTACATTTACCTTTTCCGGAACCACAATAACCCAGTAAAGAAGCACGCATACCACATAATTCGGCGAAAAAACATCAGCCTCTGCTGGAAGCTTTATGAGCGACAACAGAAGACCGAGAAAAAGCGAGCCCCAGATAACAATGAAAACACCGGCATGTCTGATATTCATTAATTCCCTCCGGGTTTATTGTTTTCGCCAGTCTGAGAACCTGTATCATTCCTGTCCCCGGCATCAGGTGTGCCGGTATACACCTGTTCTCTCTGGGATTCGGGCACCCATATCAGGAACATATGTCTCAGGCGATCCAGAAGAACCGTGGGCTGAGCCTTGATTTCGGCAAACTGCACCCCCTCGCGACGGTCGAACATGGAAACCCTGGCCACCGGATATCCCCTGGGAAACTTACCGCCGAGACCTGAGGTTACCAGAAGATCCCCTTCCCTGATATCCACGTTTCTGGGCATATTGACAATACTGAGCTCATTAACCACACCGGTTCCTGAAGCAATGGCACGAATTCCGTTTCTCAGCACCACAACCGGCACCGCATGATTCTGATCCGATATCAGAAGCACTCTGCTGGTGGATTTTGAAACACTGATAACCAGACCGACAATTCCTTCCTCGTTAACCACCGGCTGCCCCTCATAAACATCGTCATCGGTTCCCCGGTTTATCATGACAGTAAGCGAAAACGGGTTGGTATCAACCATGATAACCTCAGCCCCGATTTTACGAAAATCATCCTGAATGGGTGAATTACTGAGCCGTCTTAGACGTTCATTGTCCTCAACAAGACTGTCATAACGCAGCAAATCAACCCTGATGTCGGAAATCTCCCGTTTCAGAAAATTGTTTTCCCGCAGAAGCTCCTGGTAAGAATAACGGCTTTCCGAAATTCCCCGCCCGAATGCCACTGGCATATTGGCAACATAATAGACCGGGGTAAGCCAGCCTTCAAGGGTGTAGCGCAGATCCTTAAAATAATTAAAATGGGAATCGCACACAATGAGCACAAGAGAAAAAATACCGCAGATAATAAACCTGGCAGTTGAAGAAATTCCAAAATAACCCAGCTTATCAACCATTATCTGCCGCACCTCAAAACAAAAAAGCCCCGTTACAAGGGGCCTGTCCCGGTTGGTTACCCGCGTTCAAACAGCGAATACCCGGTAGAATCATAAAGCTCCAGCGCCGCACCACCGCCTCTGGCCACACAGGTAAGAGGATCCTTGGCAACGCGGATATTTACATTGGTTTTTTCCGATATCAAACGATGGAGATTACGCAGAAGAGCACCGCCTCCTGTCAAAACCATCCCCTGATCGGAAATATCGGCAGACAGTTCCGGACGGACATTGCTTAGAGCATCCTGAACAGCTCCGAGAATATTCTTCAGAGGGTCCTGAATGGCCTCCATCACTTCTTCCGAGGTAATGGTAACCGACATAGGTACCTGATTTATAATGCTCTGTCCCCTGATTTCCATAGAAAGCTTCTCATCCTTGTCATTCTCGCTGGCACAGCCGATCTGAATCTTCAGATTCTCAGCGGTGACTTCGCCGATTTCAATTCTGTGCTTTTCTCTGACATAGGAAATTATGGCATCATCCAGCTTGTCCCCGCCGGTTCTGACGGAAGCTGCATATACAATCCCCCCCAAAGAAATAATGGCAACCTCGGTAGTACCACCTCCGATATCAATTACCATTGATCCCCTGGCTTCTGTAACCGGAAGCTCAGCCCCTACAGCCGCGGCCATAGGTTCGGTAATCAGAAAAACCTCGTTGGCGCCGGAACGCTTTACAGCTGCCTTGATAGCAGCTCTTTCCACCGGGGTGGAACCGTAAGGAACGCATACCAGTACCCGGGGAGAACCCTTGATTATCCCCATAAACCTGTTGGTTTTATGCTGGATTATACGCATAAATTCCTCAAGCATCTTCTGCGTATATTTGCAATCGGTAATAACACCGTCACGCATCGGACGAACCACTTTGATATTCTCGGGAGCCTTGCCCAGCATTTGCTTCGCTTCCCGTCCGACGGCCATGGACATCAGCGAACCGCCTCGTCTTTCATCACTGACGGCAACCACTGACGGTTCATTCAGTACAATACCTTTTGATTTGACATATATAAGCGTATTGGCAGTACCCAGATCTATAGACAGGTCATTTGCGAAAAGACCTCTGAGTTTCTTAAACATATTCAAATTCCGGAACTAAATCTTTCAGGATTCCGACAGGGAACCCTATTCATAATAACAGGTGCGGATTATAGCATATATAACCGGCGTTTTTAATTATTTGAACTCTCTGAAAAAACAGAAAACGCCGGGATGCCGCCGGAACTTAAGGCAGTCCCCGAAACCGGCTGAAAAAGGTCAAAAAGGATATTTCTTCAAAATGAAATCAGTTGATTTTTCCGCCGGCATATCGCAAATCGGTAGCGGTAATCTCAGCCTTTCTGGTGATGATGTAGGTATCATCGGCTCGGCCGTTGTCATCATCAAGAATGGGGATCTGACAGGAAGCCTCGGAGGTTATCGTGTACTCGATACGGGAATCAAGAGAAACCGCACTGTCTCCGGACCCCAGAAAAGCCAAATCCACCGCATCCACGGTAAGCCTGGAAAGCCAGCATCTGGAATAAAGATCCTTGCAGAAATAAGTATTGGATCCGGAAGCGGCAGCATTGCAGTTTCCAAAAACCCCGGTCTCCTTTTCAATGAAATCATACGAAGCATGTCCCGAAGTTTTAATCTCCTCCCTGATAGCCAGCCACACCTTGCTGTATCCCTCGGAATTTTCAGAATACGATGTTTCCCGCCCCAGAGAAAACAGCGAAGACATGCCATACTCCAGACCACTCTCAGCCATAAGCTTCGCCTGACTCCCCAGAACAGCATTAAGCTGAACCTGCCGATCCTGAATCAGTATCTGCCCCAGAACGGCGGCAATGCCGGAAAACACCACCAGCACAAATACAGCTGTCATCAGCATGGATCCCCGGGAAAGGAAGCGAGCCTTAGAGCACATTTTCCGCCTCCAAAAGCTGTTCCACGCTCATGGTTTCACTGTCAGTTTCAGTAAAAAGAGCCATAAAAACACTGTTAAGATGGGTGGCATTCTGCTGCCCGGAGCTGCCGGGAACCTCAAAAAGAAGCTTTTTGACCTTATTCCGGCCGTCAGCATTGATAGTGGCAACCGAAGCACCCCGGTGATACAGAAGATATCCATTGGAATCAATGGAATAGGACACCTGACTCCAGTCATTCATCAGGTAAAGCCTATTCAGTCCGGAATCCACATCAAGCCCGGAAATATCAAACCTGATAAAATTTCCCGATGCGGCGCAGTCCGTCCCGGAAATCTTTTTCTCGGAAAGAGAACCGTCACTTTTAAGTATCCCGAGAATACTCACCCGATCCTGACGTGATGCGGCGATAGCCTCGCATGAAAAGCCGCTGCCCTTCGACGGAAAGGCATAGGCATACTTCAGTGACGAGTCCGTATCCTCGGAAACACGGTAAACCCTTAAAACATAAAGGGGAGCCCGGAAGCTTAAGACTCCGTTATCACGTTCATCGCCGGAAATGGATACCTGATACGGAATACTGCCCTGAACCTCCCGGGAAATTCTTTCCGTAACGTTTCTGGTAAACTGGGCCAGAGCAACTCTCGCCGACGACTCCGCCATCAAAAGAGCCCCCTGGGATACAAATCCTGCCACACTGACCACGGTAATTCCCATAATCACCATGACAATTACGATTTCTATGAGAGTAAATCCTGATTTCCCGCGCATCAGTAATTCCCCCGCAATGCCGACAGACGGTACACTCCGCCCCGGGGATCCATCACGCTGGCCCTGATTTCCTTGAATGCCATGTTTCCGACAGTAACCGGTGAAACCCGGATTGTTACATAATACCCTGCATATCCGGCATCGGGCAGATCCTTCTGAACAGACATCTTCCAATCGCTGTAGTTCTTTCCCAGAAAGAAATCAGCCGGAACGCCATTGCAGGAATTAAGGCCGTTGCAGTAATCAGGGTTAGCATACTCCTGACATGCGATGCCAGCAGTTTTAACGGCACAGAACCGGGAAGTATCATAATCATCCGTGTCATTGAAAACAGACGAGTACAATGCCGCTCTTTCCTCGGCAGTATCAGGACCATAACCGCCCACGGCAGTGCAGGCTCCGATATCGCAAAGCCGCTCCCCTCCGGTAACCACCGTCTCGCCACAGCGGCAGATTCCTCCGTGGTGGTCAGAATTCTGATCATACTCCTGTGCAAGAATTTCCCGAAAAACCCTTTCGGCAAGCAAAGAGGATTTTACCTCAAACACCGGATTGGCCGATGACACGGCAAAAGAAAACAGAACGCTGGTAATACCGGCCACGGCTATTCCCATAACCACAATGCCGATAACCAGTTCAACGAGCGTAAAGCCCCGGGCTAATTCCATGCGATACCCCCTTCCGGATATACATGAACCGCACAGCTGCCGGATCCCTGAGCCGGACTGAACTTAAACTGGTAGTATCCGGAATCCTTCAGCCCCAGGGTCGTATTGTCCTGATGAACTCTTCCGAGATAATCAAAGCCGATATAGCCATCGGTATCGGCCACCACCCGATCGCCGCCACCGACGCCGTGCCAGGAGGAAGGATTGTTGGAGCAATCCAAACCGATACAGTACCCGAATATGCCGTCTCTGTTGATAAAAAAACGCACATCCGGACTACTGCCCTGATTCATATTGATGGACTGAACAACCGCCAGGCGGGTCACGGCTTCCCGGCACGAAACGTACTCCTGACCGTTGGTGGTTGTCAGCTTTGCGGTAGCTGCCACTGCCAGGATTCCGATAAGAACCAGCACTGTCACCAGTTCAACCAGGGTAAATCCGGTGCTCCGCCTCATAGGCGCCTCTAATTGGCACTGCTGTTTATGTGAGGCTGCACCAGCCCGAGGGAAGGTATGTAGCTGAAGCTCATGTAGCGATCATGATTGTCAGCATCCGGAGCCTTGTATGAGCCGGTGTCCCCCTTCTCCAGAGAAAGCACCAGATAATAACGGCAGATGCCATATCCGGATACCGTGGAGCCATCCACAGCCCCGGTACTGTAGGTTACGAAGTACTTGTAATCAATGTCATCGTTGTTAAGAGCATTGATATCACCGGTGATTCTTGGAGGATTCTGGAGCATTTTTTCCCAGATGTTGATGCAGTTTGCCAGATTATTGGGAACGGCAAAGCCACTGGCGCTTTCATCGGTAATTGTGGAAGGCTTGGTGGCTCCGGCAGTGGTAGCCATAATGGGATATCCCGGACTCATGGTACCGTCATTGATTTTGGTATTAGTGGGGGTGGTCAGATAAAACCTGGTTCCGTCATACAAGGTGCTGTTGATGTTGTTAACCTTCTGTCGACCCTTGGCTTCCCACTGAGCACGTACCAGAAGAATGCCGGTGGCAAAATTTCCGGCAATACCCTCAACGCTCGCCTTTTTGGCCTCTTCTGTCACATCAAGAAAACGCGGAAGCGCCGTGGCAGCCAGAATTCCTAAAATGACAATTACGATAATCAGTTCAATTAAAGTAAAACCCCTGGTTCGATTTCTAATCATAACAATACCCTACCAAGCTCAATCGGCTAAGAATTTATTTACAGAACCGTCGGAATAATTATAAACGAATCCGGAAACATTTGTAGTGAACACACACTCATTTTTGTCAGGGACCGGCCTTGCTGCAACCCTGGTAATAAAAAGAGACTCATCCCGTCCCAGGAGGCCAAGCCAGATCAGCCTGCAGGGTTCCTGCTCCTCCCGGGAAATTCCCCTGACATCCATGGGCCAGCCCTGAGGGCTCATGACATATACCACCCGGTCCGGATTAAATCCCAGCCGACTCTCGTCTGCTCCGGCATAGAGATTTACCCATGAAGGAACCTTCATATTTCTTCTTTTGCCGTCCTGAAGCCAAAGACTGTGAAGAAGTGCCAGGCGTTCTCCGAAATTATGCGCCACCGTATTCATGGACGTTTCCAGTGTCCGATCCGACTGCGGAAGAATAAAATTGCTAACAAAAAGGTAGATGACCAGGACAATGACCGAACAGCCCCAGAGAAACTGCCAGATTTTCAGCAGCTTTTCGTTACTGTTATCCTCCCTGTTCATAATTATTTTCCCTGCATGGCTCCGTACATATCCCACATAGGGGTAAAGATGCCCAATGCCAGAACACCAACCAAAAGGGCCACAAAAACCAGAAGCAGAGGCTCTATCTTGGAGGTCAGAGCCTTAAGATCATAATCGACCTCCCTTTCATAATGGGTTGCCGCCTCCAGAAGCAGTTCATCCACCCGACCGGTTTCGTCTCCTACCGCAAACATCTGAAGTACCAGCGGGGTAAACATGTTACTTTGCATAGCCACAGTGGCAAGAGAATTTCCGTGCTCAATTTCCCGGCGCATGACGTTTACCCGCTCTTCCAGGAACCTGTTATCAATGGCGCTGGCCACCAGAGTAAGGGCCATATTAAGCTGCACTCCGGCCCGCAGCATCAGGGAAAAGCTGCGGCAAAAACGTCCCAGAAGAGCCCGGCGCAGAATGGAGCCGATAACGGGAATCCGCAGCTTAAGACGATCCCACTGATAACGAACACTTTTCACCCGCAGTGCCCGGCGAATTACAAACGGGAGAGCCACCACAAATCCCAGCATATAGGGCCAGTAGGCAACAAAAAAAGCCGATGTTCCGATAAGAATCCTGGTGGTCAGGGGAAGCTCGACGCCGAATTTGGCAAACATGGTGCTGAAAACCGGTATCACCCAGATGTTCAGAATGGCAATGGCCACTCCGATAAAAATAATCACCATCAGGGGATAGCGCATGGCACTGGAAATTCGCTTGCGGGTCTCCTGCTCCAGACTGAAATATTCCGCCAGCTGGTAGAAAACATCTTCCAGACGTCCGGTATTTTCACCCACGTTGATCATGGAAACAAAAAGAGAATTGTAGATTTTCGGCTGATCGCTCATGGCCTGAGTCAGAGAACGCCCCCCAATCAGATCACGGTTCAGCGAGGTCAGGGATTTTTTCAGACCGTAATGATCCGTTGAATCAGCGAGACCGCCAATGGCCCTGATAATGGGAACTCCGGCCTTGGACAGGGAATACATCTGACGGCAAAGCATCACCAGCTCCGAAAGGCCGACACGTCCGCGAAGCAGCTCCTTCAAATCCAGACTGAAATTAGTTCCGGGAAGCCCCCGGGAAACTTCAATGGAGACCGGCATCAGCCCCATGCGGGTTACCTCGTCTATGGCATCCGCCTCCGTCTGCGCCTCCACCCTGCCGATCTTGTAGCTGCCGCCGGCATCCTTGGCCTTATAACTGTAAAACGGCATTATTTATTGATCTCCGCAAGCTTCATAACCTCTTCAATGGAAGTAATTCCCTGCTGAGCAAATTCATAGGCCATCATTGCCAGCGGCTTGTAATTCTCCGATTCCCGGGCCGCAATTGCAAAACCTTCATTATCATTGCGTCTCAGAGCATCCATCATGTTCTGATCAAGCACCAGAAGTTCGAAAACGCCCACCCGTCCCTTGTATCCGGTAAAATTACAGAACTGACAGCCCCGTCCCTGATTTCCCATCCGGAAATGCTCCAGTTTCTGCTGCTCCACCGGAATCCCCAAAGCATCCTGTATGAAATTCATCTGTACTGGATCCGGCTGGCACTCCGCACTGCACTTAGGACATATCCGGCGCACCAGCCTCTGAGCCAGAACCGCCCTCAGAGACCCTGCCACCAGATACCCCGGAGCCCCCATATCCATCAGACGCAGCGTGCTGGAAATGGCATCGTTGGTATGCAGCGTCGATAACACCAGATGGCCGGTCATGGCTCCGCGAAGGCCGATCTCGCAGGTTTCCTGATCTCTCATTTCTCCGACCAGAATAACATCCGGGTCCTGTCTCAGACAGGAACGCAGCACCGTATTGAAATCAAGATGAATTTTTTCGTTTACCTGAACCTGGGTGATTCTGGGAAGACGATACTCCACCGGATCCTCGGCAGTAATAATTTTCACCGAGGGATCGTTAAGTTCATTTAGAGAACCGTAAAGCGTGGTGGTTTTTCCGGAACCTGTGGGACCGGTAACCAGCACCATCCCGTGAGGACGATGCAGCTGAATACGGAAACGGTTCAGAATCTCAACCGGCATCCCGGTCTTATCCAAAGACAAAAGGCCGTTAGACTGATTCAGCAGTCTCATTACCATTGACTCGCCGTACTGGGTCGGCAGAGTGGACAGACGCACATCAATGTTCTTTCCGGAAATAACCACCGGGAAACGGCCATCCTGAGGCAGGCGCTTTTCGGAAATATCCAGTCCGGACATAAGCTTAAGACGAAGCGAAATTGCCGGAGCGATTTCCACATTGTTTAGAACCTGTTCTCTGAGACTTCCGTCAATTCTCTGCCGGATGCGCAGAACATTTGCGTCGGGCTCAATATGTATATCCGAGGCTCCGGAATTGATGGCATCCTCAAAAACCGATCGCAACAGATTAACCACTGCCGCGTCCGAGCCGCCCTCCTCTCCGAGGGTTTCGATGGTATTTATCTCAAAGGGATTTTTGGTAACCTGTGTCTGCAGCTGATCCGCAAACTTGGCGATGGCATCCGTATTTCTGTAAAACATGGAAATACAGCGGATAACCTCAGCCTCGGGAGAAATGACAAAATCAACATCGTACTGATTGAGACGATCCGATATCTTGTCACGCGCCGGATAATCCAAAGGATCCGAAAGGGCCACTGTAATGACATCACTGCCGGATATCGGGTTCGTGTTCCGGGAAATGGCCAGGGCGTGGAGTGTCCGGGCCATGGCTTCCGGCAAAAGCTGAACGGTACTGGAATCGATGTTAATCTTGGACAGATCGTCAAATACCGTCATGTGGAGCTGCTGCCCCAGAGCCTTGCAGATATCCCCCTCTGAAGCCAGCTTCATTGCCACCACGGCCTGTCCCAGCTTCATGCTGTGAGCCCGGGAATACGCCAGAGCCTTGGTCACATCCTCCTCGGTAATGACCCCGGATTGTACCAGCACGTCTCCAATCCTGAGTCGTTTCTGCTGAGGTTTGCTGTTTTCTGTCATTTTTTGCCTCCCAGCACTCCAATCCTCTGCTCGGCAAAGCTGCGGGACTGGGCACTCAGATAAAGAGCCAAAGCCTTGCGATATGCGTCAAGCGCCTCCCGGGACTTACCCGTTTCCTCCAGCGAAATTGCCAGTCCCAGATACCACTTTCCGTCCTGCTTTTCGACGCTGGCCAGCTTCTGATAAGCCCTTATCGCTTCAGGATAGTCGTTGTTCTTTCTGGCCAGTCCTGCCAGAGTCGCATAATAATCCATATTCCCGCGAGCTGGAGGATTCCCCTGTCTCAGCACCTTGATAGCCTGAGAATCCTGCCCCTGAGAGGAATAAATTCTGGCCAGATAAAGACGGTAATCATAATGAGCAGGATCAAGAATTATTCCCCGATCCAAAGTCTTGATGGCATCAAGAGATCGCCCCTTCCCGAAATAAAGACTGGCCAGCTTTTCCCGGGTTCTGGTATCTCCGGGATTCTTTTTAAGAAGTACCTCGTATGACTTGATTGCCCCAGAGCTGTCCCCCCGCAGAAGAGAGTTTTCTGCCTCCTTTCTAAGAAGTTCCGCCTCTTCCTTAGGTGTCAGTTTCTTCTGCTTCACCCTCATGGAGGAGGAACTTCTTGCCGGGGCCCTGGGTTCCTCAACAATGACAAAATTCTCCGGGGCATTGTCATCCATAATGACTTCCGGAGATGCAATATCGGCGATCTGCACTCCGTCAGAGACCTCTGAATTTTCTTTTGAAGCACTTTCCTTCTGTGCAGGAACCGAACCTCTTCCTCCGGCAGAATTCCCGGAAGTCAGACTGGTCATTACCGAAGAAGAATCCGGACTGTTTTTTCTGATTTCTCCGGCAGGCAACGTTCCGGAAGAAACTATCGGGGCGGCTCCTACGGTCTCCTGACTGACAGCCCCCTCGGCCAGCAGCTTAAGTTCCGCACTGTCACTTCTCTGCACTGGCAAAGCCCCGACACTGCTTTCAGTTCCGGATGATTGCACGTTCCTGCCGGATTCAGGTTCAGAAAGTTCACTGCCCGGAGCAATTCCGGACGCCCCCCCGTCGGAAAGGGCTGCCGCGCTTTGAACCGTCGCAGGACTGCCTGTTGCCTGAACAGACGGCTTTCCGGATCCGTAATATAAATAACCGGCGACTCCGACCAAAGTCACCGCCGCCATAATCCCGGCCCCCGCCAGAGCCGGAAAGAGCAAAGACTTCCCTTCCGGCGGCACATATTTTCCGTACTGTGCCCCCTTTTCCCTCTTATCCAACTCGGAAAGGGCTTTATTTATAACACTCATTCAAACACTCCACCGGAAAGGATCACCCCGCCTATCACAGCCAGCAGCAGAAACACGCCCAATGAAATATAGAGCAGCATAACGGACTTTATATTCCTTACGTCAACTGTATCAAGAGCTGCCTCCCGCACCATGGAACACGAAACCTCGTGCACTCCGTAACCATATGCAAGCATCAGACTTTTGTTGGCAATAATGTTAATAAGCCTGGGAATTCCTCCGCTGAATCTGAAAATATCCCCTGCCGGACGATGACCGAACACCGGCTTCCCGGAATATCCCGATTTCTGCATGCGATAATTAAGATAGGCCTCCGTTTCATCTTCGGTCAGAGGCCGCAGATGGTAGGAAAAGGCAATTCTCTGCCGGAGCTGCCTGAGATTCTTCTTGTCAAGCATTTCATCCAGTTCGGGCTGACCAAAAAGAACAATCTGAATAATCTTGTCATGCTCGGTTTCAAGATTTCCGAGGAGCCTGATAGCCTCCAGAGTATCCTCTGATACTGACTGAACCTCATCTATGACCAGAACCGTTCTCCTGCCAGCCGCATGAATTTCCAGAAGTTTTCGGTTAATGTCGTCATTAAGCGAAAGAGTGGTGCAGTTTGCCGTATCGATATCCAGTTCCCTGGCGATGGAAATCTTAAATTCGTCAGGACTCAGTACCGGATTTGGAATGTATACCAGTTCGAACTCATCAGCCAGTCTGGAAAGGAAAAGCCGGAGAACCATGGTTTTGCCGGTTCCGACTTCTCCGGTAATCTTAATAAAACCTTCCCCTTCACGAAGAGCCTCATCAAGAACCTGCACCGCCTCTTCATGAGGAGGAAGTCCGAAATAAAGGCTGGTATTCGGAGTCAGTCCGAAGGGTTTCTGCTCCAGACCAAAAAACTTTTCGTACATAAAATCAGTCTGTACCCTGCATTACAAAGCCTCGCGGCCTGTCCTCCGCATTGTCCGGATACCATTTTTCCAGAAGATCGGTACTCTTCCTGATCTCCTGTCTCCAGGTGTCTCCTCCCACCACTATCGGACGAAGAAGAATTACCAGTTCCGTCTTGTTATCATAAATGGAACGGTTCTTGAACAGTTCGCCAACCACCGGGATGTCGCCAAGTACCGGAACCTTGGATTCCTGAGTCCCTTTTTCATGTCTCATGAGACCGCCGATAAGAATGACATCACCTGACTGTGCCTCCACCACGGTATCAGTTTCCCGGACGTCAGAAGTGGCCAAAGGCAATTCCATGCGCTTGCCGTCTCCGAGATTAATGGTCTTGTTGTCATCCTGGACGCTGATTACCGCAGGATGAACATGCATCAGAATCCGGCCGTCGTCACTTATTTGCGGGAGCACGTCCAATGATACGCCACTGAAGAAAGGCGAAAAATCAAAAGACGAGGAAACAATGTTGTTGTCGGAACTGGAAGTGTTGGAATCAGTGCTGATATCTGTAAGATAATAGGAATCCTTGCCGATCTTCATTACCGAACGCTGATTGTTCAGCGCCGTTATTCTCGGACTTGACAGAGTAGTAACATCTCCCTGAGTCTGAAGCAGATTAATAAGCACGGAATAGCGTTTGTCAGACATGCTGAACTGAAAACCGCCGCCCAGAAGTGAAAACACACTCCCCTCGATATGACTGGTACTGGTATTTCTGGTTCCCATGTCCTTGACATACTGAGAGTTCGGATTCCCCAGTATCAGACTCCAGTCAATCCCCTGAGCATAATCCTCATTAAGGTGAACCTCCAGTATCTTGGCCTCAATTACCACCTGTCGCCTGAGGGCATTCCTGGTCTGGTTGAGATAATCACGCACATTCTGTATTTCAGAAGGCATGCCCCGAACGGTCACCGTGGCGGCCTGGGGATTCACGCTGACCATCCGCCCCTCTCCGCTGCCGAGAATCTTGCCGAGAGTTTTTTCCAGTTCCGTCCAGAAATCACTCTTGGAATTGGTACTGAGCGAAACCCCGCTGGTACTGTCGGAACTTTCACTGTCGGAAGAACTGCCCGATGACGAAGAAGAACCGGACGATGACGAGGAATCGGAACTGGAATCTCCGTCCTTCAGGGAATTATTGCTGATGGATACGGAAGTGGTTGATTCCCTGGTCAGAAGCATATAGTCCACCGGAATGGTTTCAGTATGAACTCCGGCCGGATAAACAAAATATATTTTGCCCTGTTTCTCCGCACGATAGCCGTACATTCTGTAAACAGCATCGAAAACCTGATCAACGGTAACATTGTCAAGGTTTACCGTAATAGTTCCGGAAACCTCCGGATGCACCACCACAGACGCTCCGGAATTATCCATGAGCCTTGCAAAAAATTCCGCAGCCGGAACTTCATTTGCCGCCACGCTAATTCTCCTGGAATCCTCGGCAAAGGATTCACTCTGGACCGGAAGATCCGGATTGAGCTCGTTAAGAACCTCTTCCGGCACGGCGAGCTTTCCCGGAGTCCGGGAAGCCTTTACAAGCTCCTCCTGAATTTCTGTCGGAGCAGGATGCCGGTAGGTACATCCAGATGTTAGAGCCAGCGCCACGGACAGCGCCAGAACCGAGAATTTACTTATCTTCATTTTTCGTCTCACGTTTTCCGGAGGTGTAAAGCGATAACTCAAGTCTTTCATCTCCCTGCGGCGCTACCATGACAGCGCTGCTTTTGGTTAAGGATATCAGAACATACCCGTGACACTTTTGCCCCACATAACAGGTCTGTCCGCTTATAACGGCACGATCCCTGCCATTACCCCGCATCACGGCCTGCAGCTTCAGACTGCCCTTTTCCGAATGGCTGGCCGCCGTCTGAACGGTTCCGTACAAAGGTGTCGTAGGATCCCTCAGCACTCCGGCTTCGGCGGCACCAAACCAGAAACACGCAGTAACTGCCAATGCCAATGTTAATTTAACCACGAATAAAGTCCCTATTAATGCTGAGGGTGTAAATTTCCAGAACCGCCTCCGCTTCCGGATATTTTGTTACCCTGTAATCGAACGATTTCCAGAAAAAACTGGTCTTCATGGCTTCCAGCCCTTCAAGATACCTCATGATATCCATATATCTGCCGTTCAGCGTAATAACCACGCCGTGCTGGTACAGCTTCACATCATCCTTGTGAAACAAAAGCCGGGGCGGGACCGATTCCGTTTTTGTGATTCGCACTGCGGAATTTCCGGCCAGTACCCCTGTCAGGATCTCCGCCATCTGGGAAGCATTTATCAGGTTCATCGTCTCCCTGTCCAGATTTTCATCCAGCTCGGCAAGAGTCTTCTGATACTCCTCCTTTTCGGTGCGAAGAACGTCGTTGGGATTCTGCGTGAGCATTCCCTGCCATTTGGCAAGCTCCTCCTGAGCTTCCGCCAGTTCTGCCCCCCTGGCACTCATACTGTCCTGAGTTCTTCTGGTGTCCGTTTTATACCTGTCAACAAAGGAGAGGTACCCCGGAAATACAAACAGAGCAACGCCCACAAGACATACCAGCACCCGCTCCCTCATTGAAAGTGAAGCTATCTTTTTCTGCAGATCTCTGTAGCTCATTTTCCGGATTCTCCGTTCTCTTCGGATTCCTTTACAACCGCGGCTTCGGCATCAGACAGACTGAAGTGCAGTATTCCCGTTTCACTGTCAGTATAAATCCTGAGAGCACCAAAGGTTACATCCTTCATATTTTCATTAACACCAAAACGCGAAACCATCTGCGGCACTGAATCTGATCTGCTGGCAATACCCGAGATATTGGCATTAAGCCCGGAAAGCCTGAAGGAGGAAACACTGACATCGGATGAACTGACCTCCGCCAGACCATGCATAAAACCCGCATAGCCGCGACTTTTCAGCTTGTCATTGGAGTTAATAAGCTCGTACATCTTTTTCTTGCTGTCTACCAGAACCTTAAGATCCTGCACTTCCTTCTGAAGAACCTTGTCGAGCTGCTGCACCGCCACTCTGGCCTGTACCTCTGCCAGCTGCGACTGGGTATCGCTCAGCTGGTCGTTAAGTTCCTGATCCTGCTTTTTGACACGTTTGTTTTCATCACTGGCATTCATTATCATAAGAGCCATAATTCCGGCCACGCAAAGCCAGACAATGATCATGTGCTCAATGCTCAGAATTACTTTTTTGGGATGAAATTCCGGACGGTATAAATCAAGTCTATTCCTGCGCACTTTTCAAACAGCCTCCCTTAAGAACTCCGTAAAGGGGAAGATATTGCACCCCGATGTCACAGAGCTCGCAAACAGTCTTGTCGTCGCATACCGCAAAGGATGGCCTGGCGTTTTTAAAAAGATGTTTGGAACTCGGAACCACTTCAACGTAACGCCTGTTTTCGGCAAGAGTCTGGGAAATCGTTTCAACCTGATCCGTATCCATGAGAATAATCATTTTCGTTACCGGAGGAAGCCCCAGTCTGGCGGTAAAGAAATCATCACACAGCCGAAGCAGATCCATATCAAGCTGTTCCAGGAGCCCGGTCTCGCTGCCCAGAAGAACGTTGCCCTCAAGTCCGCGGTAATTGCGCATTACACGCGTGTAGCAAAGTTCACCGTTATAAACACCGTAAACTGTAAGATCCCTGCCCTTTTCCATATAAAGAAGCAAAGCCAGCTGTTCCACATACTTGAGAGGAATGGCGGCATCCTTCTTTTTTACCGTTTCATACTGATAAAATGAAATGAAATCTGCCATTGCCAGAGTGCTTATGGAGATGGAATCAAGGATTGCAACACTGTTAATTACATCCGCTATGAGGGCAACCAGACGCTTCTCGGCAAGAACAAAATTCAGCATGGGACGGGAGGTCTTGCTGGTAAATGCCTGATAATAATCCCAGGTATAATCTCCGATTTTCCCGGCAACAGCTCCTTCAAGTTCCTTGTACATGGCAATGCCATGAAGCTCCTCGTCAGTAAGAGTTTCGTTCTGAGGCAGCTGAATTGAACTGGTCAGGGAAACGTCAAGAACCGCACAGACACGATCCTTTGCATGCACCCCGTTTTTTCCGAAAAGATCCTTTATCGCGACTATCCAGTCCTGGGTGGAATTACAGGCCTTGTAATCTGCTTTTTTCTTGTCACGATTCAGGGAAAGAAACCACACACCGTCAGCTCTCAGGGCGACAGCCACATTCGCCTGATTTTTCCTAGCCATAGAATTAACCCATATCTCTCCGTTCAAGCTATTGAACTTTAGCACGTCAGGAATGTTATTGCTAAAACATAAAGTGTCATTTTTAGATCTTCCTTTATGATTTTTCGGTTTTCGGCGCATACTCCGCAGCATACCGTCAGCCCAATCGCACAATCCGTACATTATGAACCGGGGCCCCTCCCCGAAAAAATGACTTATGAAACGTTTTCTCTCAGAAAAAAATAACAAAATCTTGATATTTCCTCATAAAACAATAAGAATAAACACCGTTTGACGTTCGGCATACGTAATCCGAACATTAAATTCTGTAAACTCTAATTCCCTACCACGATTATAACTTGTCCTCTTCCCCTGCGTCCCCCTTTCTCATCTTTTCTTGATTTTAACAGCACTTTCAGCAAATATTCCCTTGAAATATTCTCGTTTTTTATGTTACA
>Ga0310695_10002227_pt1 | contig 41693 bp, 32 predicted proteins | sample RumenRJG_04DNA_FD_203882 | JGI IMG/M metagenome (GOLD analysis project Ga0310695, IMG submission 203882) | Bovine rumen microbial communities from Lethbridge, Alberta, Canada - RJG_04 (v2) (version 2) | ecosystem: Host-associated > Mammals > Digestive system > Stomach > Rumen | place: Canada... | reverse complement strand
TGTCTTTTCATTGTTCTATACATTATTTAATATTAACTGTTTGCGTATTTCTTCATCAGCCGGAACTGATGTCTATACACGAGGCAGGCGAGGCCGAGATAGACGGCGGCCTGAATCCAGAGGATGCGCAGCTCGGGGAGAACCTGGCTGATTGAGGCTCCCATCGAGTTCACGCGGATGAAGGCGCGCACGCCGAAGGTGCTGGGGAACAGCCACGACACGCCCTGCCAGTAGCCGGGGATGCTGGACTGCGGCCACGACACGCCAGTCAGGAAAAGCAGCGGCACGGAGACGAACACCATGATCAGCATGACGTTCTCGCGGTATCGGATGAGGCACGAGACGGTCAGGCCGAAGAAAACGCTCGCCAACGTATATGGCAGGAGCAACCAGAAGAGCGTCCAGCCGGTGCCCAACTGCGGGAATGAGAACATCGCGGGCACGGCCATCGAGAGGTAGGCTGCGGCGACGGCACCGATCATGCCGTAGCACAGGGCTTTGCCCCACACGATGCGGTAGGCACCGCGGTAATGCGGGTCGTCGTCGGGAACGAGTTGGCCGTTGCGGTGGCGTTCGCGGGCAGTACCTGCAGCCATGCCGATGCCGAGGGCGAGGGCCTGCTGCAGGATGAGCATGAGCACGGCGGGCAGCACGCACGAGCCGTAGCCGCCCGAGGGGTTGTACATCGCCACGTCGTCTACCTTCAGGGGCTGCGCAGTGATGGCGTCCTCGCGCTTGGTGTAGTTACCGGCACGCTTGATGCTCATACCCGCGCCGAGGCGGCCGGCCTCGACCATCGCGGTCTGATAGACGGCCTTGTAGGCCAGCATCAGGCTCATGTCGCAATAGACGCTGACGTGGGCCTGCTCGCCACGGTTGACACACTCGGCGAAGTCAGCCGGGATGAGGTAGATACCCTTCACTATCTGACGGCTCACTAACGAGCGGGCCTCGTCGAGGTCTTGGGCATAATACTTGATGCAGACGTCGGGCGAGGCGTCGCAGTCGTTGATGAACTGCCGCGACAGTGCCGAGTGCGACTGGTCGACGACCACCACGGGCGTCTCGTGCAGCGACTCGTTGTTGTATATCCACGAGTAGAGCAGCGGGTAGCCCAGTGGCACCACGACGAGGAACATCAGCACACCCTCGTCCTTGACGACCTTCACCAGCTCGTTGCGGAAGATATGGAGCACGTCGGTGAAGTGCTCGCGTAGTCGGTTAAGGAATGTAGACATAATTCAGCATTGCGTTTTTGACTTTACTAAGCACGAACCAGGGCAGCAGCGTGAAGGCCACGAGTGCCACGAGGTAGAACCAGACGTCGATGACGGGGAAGCCGTTCAGCACGGTGGCCTGATAGATCATCCAGTAGTGGCGCAGCGGGAACAGCCACGACATGGCCTGCAGCGGGGCGTCCATGCCGGCCACGGGGAACGCCGAGCCGCACATCGAGATGGAGAGCACCGACCACAGCGACGAGATGCTCATCGACATGCGCAGCGAGGGCATCAGACCGAAGGCGAAGATGCCGAAGCCCAGACCGGCCGACACCTGCAGCAGCGTGAGCCGCACGATGCTCCACACGCCGCCGAGCCGCGGGAAATGGAGCACGTCGAAGATGTACCATTGATAGAGGAATATGACGAGCAGGAAGATCAGCGCGTGGACGATGTACTTGCCCAGGATGGCCACGACGATGTTGCCGTCGGCCAGGGCGAGCCACTCCTTGCCCGTGTCGAACTTCATTTCCATGCCGAGGGCGTAGGCCGAGAGCAGTGCCATGAAGAGCATCAGGATGCCCGGCACGAAGACCGTCGTCAGCGAGTAGTTGTACGAGCCCTGCGGGTTGGCTATCATGTGCGCATCGACGGTGACAGGCTGCAGCGCCGCCTTGATTTGTTGCTTCGAGGCACCCTTGGCCGCCAGCATCGACTGTCCGACGGCCGCCGAACCCAGCGTGCCGATGGTCTTCATGTCCTTCATAGCCATCGAGCCGGCCGTCATGCAGGTCATCGTGTAGTAGTACGAAATCGTCGGCTGACGGCCCGCGAGCAGCTTGGCCGACGTGCCCTCGGGGATGAGCAGGTAGGCATACACCTTGCCCTCCTGCATCGCATTGCGCGCCTCGGTGACGTTGGCAAACCGATAGACCACCCGCGACGACTGCATGGCGTCGAGGTTGCGGATGAGACCGCGCGACGTCGCCGAGTTGTCCTGGTCGACCACGCCGACGGGCAGGTCTAGAGCCACGCCGTCGTCGAGCATCGTGGTGAAGAACACCACCAGCAGCACGGGGAACACCACCATGCAGAAGCCGTAGATGCGGTTCTTGCGGATGATGATGTCAAGTTCGCGCAGCGCGATGTTTCCGATATTTGTGAGATATTTCATTATAGCGGAAGCAAATTATTCACTGTTCACTATTCACTTCTCCAGTATCACCGACATGCCCGGACGGACGTCCTTCACGGCAGTGGTCGGACGGGCTTTCACCTCGAACGTCTTCTGGTCGTACTGGCCGCTGGCCTTCGTGGCCTTCCACACGGCGAACGAGCCCTTGTCCTTCATCGACGTCACCTTCATCGTCGTCTCCGCGTCGAGGGCGGGAATCCTCACTTTTAGCTCCGCACCCACCTTGATGTCCTTCAGCTGGTCCTCGCGGATGTTGAACGTCGCCCACTGGTCGTCCATCACGGCAATCGACATAATCGGCGTACCTGTGCCGACGAGTTCACCCACCTTCGGGTAGACGTCGGTCACCTCGCCAGCCATCTGCGCCACCTGTACCGTCTCCTTGATGTAGCTGGTCACCTCCTGCACGGCACCGCGGGCCTGACCCACCGTGGCCGATGCGGCGCGCTTCTCCTCGGCGCGGGCTCCGTTCACCGCCATGTCATACTGACTCTGCGCGGCCTTCACTTGGGCCTGCGCCGACTTGTACATCGCCTCGGCCTCGTCGAACTTCTGCGCGCTGACCACCTCCTCTTCAAAGAGCGCCTTCACGCGGTTGTACGACTTCTCGGCAACCTCCAGTCCGGCCTTGGCCTGCTCCAAGAGCTGCTTGGCGGCCTGAATCTGCTCCTTGCGCGCGCCGTTCTTGGCCATCTGCTCCATAGCGGCGGCGGCGTCAGCGGCACTCTGCGCCTGCGTCATCTTCGCCTCCACCTCGGGAGCCTCGATGATGGCCAGCGTGTCGCCCACCTGAACCATGTCGCCCTCCTTCACACGGAGTTCCAGGATGCGCCCGGGCACCTTGCCCGATACGCGGTACTCCTCGACCTCCATCTCGCCCTGTATCACTTCCGGGTCGCGCCCCAAGGCGAGGAAACCGATGAGCGCCACGATTGCTACTACTGCTGAAAAGCCGCCAACGGCCAGCAGGATATTGTTATGCTGTTCTTTTGCTTTGTCTGCCATAATGATGTTTTGTTTTTAAATTTTGAATTTTGACTTTAGAATTTAGAGTTGTTGCCTTTGGCAATTAGGAATTAGGAGTTTAGAATTAATTCTTAATTTGTAATTCTTACTCGGCGTAGCCGACAACTCTTAATTCGAAAGCGTTCCGAGGGCTTTTTGCAGTTCGACCTCTGAGAGCTTCACGCCGATCTCCGCGTCGATGAGTTGCGACTGCGCCGCGTTCCACGCCGTCTGCGCCTCCATCACCGTCGTGAACGATGCTGTGCCCTCTTTGAAGGCGAGGTTCGCCATCCTCAGGTTCTCGTCGGCATTCGCCACGTTCGACTGCGCCATCGTGAGCTTCTTCTGAGCTTCCTTCACCTTGAAGTTGCTCTGTCTCACCTGCAGGCTGATCATCTCCCGCGCGTCGTCCAGTTCGAGGTTCGCCATGGCCGTGGCACCCTTTGAGGCGCGCACCTTATACTTCACGTCGCCCCAGTTCCACACTGGCACGCGCACCACAACGCCCACGTTCCACACGCCGCCGAACTTCTTCTCGAAGCCGTTGAACGTGTTGGGGTTCGACACCATGTATCCGCCCATCAGCAGCACCGTCGGCAGGTTCCCCGCCTTCAGCGCGTTCGTCGTCTGCTTACTGAGGTCAACGGTGTTCTGCAGTATCTTCAATTCAGGGCGGGAAGACCCTCCCCCCAGCCCCTCCCTGACAGAGAGGGGAGTAGTTAGTTCTTCCGCTGATAATCCGCCTTGAGAGTAATCACTCCCCTCCCTCACAGGGAGGGGTTGGGGGTGGGTCGTCTCATCGGCTAATTCTATTGCCTCGTCCTCGTCCAGCCCAATCAGCTGGCACAGCAGCATCTTCGACAGCGCCAGGCCGTCCTGCACCTGCGTCAGTGCCATCTCGGCCTCGTTCACGCGCACGCCGACGCTCAGCCCGTCGCCCTTCGTGGCCACGCCCTGGTCGATCATCTTCTGCACGTCGCCCTTCAGCTTCTTCACGAGCTCCACGTAGCTCTCGGCTAACGTCTGCTTATGACGGAGCGACACCACCTGCCAGTACACCTGGTCTATATTATATAAGGTGTTCTGCCGCTTCATCTCTAATGTGTTCGCCGCCATCTTTTCGTTGATGTCGGCTATCTTGTTCGCCGCCACCAATGCGCCACCCATGAACACGGGCTGTGTCACCGTCACCGCGCCGCCGAACATATTCCGCGTGTCCGTCCGGAAACCCTCCACGATGCCCTCACCGACTTGGTTGAGAGTGCCGCCGAAGGCCGCCATGTCGCCGGCCATCTTCTGTTGCGTCGCTGCCGGCAACTGCGATGCCAACGGCGCCAGCGCGTCCTGCAGCTTCGCCGTCGTGTTCGTGCCCATGTTGCCCAGCGCCTCCTTCTGGTCGTCGTTGAGAATGGACATCTCGCGGCTCATCCATAGATACCCGCCCACGGCGTTCACCTTCGGCAGATACGCTGTACGTGCCGACTTCCGCAGGTTGGCGTTCACCTCCTGCTTCATCTTCGCCACGCTCATCTGTTTGTTGTTCCTCAGCGCCATCGCCCTGCAGTTGTCGAGCGTCAATAGCCTTTGAGCTTGGACACTGAGCGAACAGTGAACAGCGAAGAGCAACGTCAGTAGCGACACTGAAGCAATTCTTGTTTTTGTTCTTTTCATGATGATATGGTTTATGTGTTATTTTGCAGCCTTTGCACGTTTCTTGGCCTCTTTCTTGTACGCTTTCACCTCAGCGGCGGTGGCAAGTCCCTTCTTGACGCGGAACTCCTGACGTGCCAGGCGCATCTGTTGCAGGAAACGCTCACTGGTATGCAATCTGGCGTAGGCGGCAGAAGCGGCCAGACGGGCGGCATCGACATCGCTCTGCCAATGGGCACCAACGATGACGCGGCTCTCGCCGTACATCAAGCCTCGTGCTAAAAGCGTGTCGGCACGGTCGGGATTGATCTCTGAGAGCAGCAGGGCAGAACTCCAGCCTAAGAGGGTGTGACCAGAGGGGTAGCTGCCGTTCTTGCGCAGGTGCGGCTCGTCTTCAGGATACAGTGTTGTCTCATTGAAGCGCATAAAGGGACGCTTACGCATATAATATCTCTTCGGCCATTTGCAGATGCTGTCGCACGTGGCTGTTCCCTCGCGCAGCACCTTGTAGATTTCGGGGGTTTCCTCCTTGGAGATCTGCAGGTCGAAAGGCTCGCTGAATTCACGGATGATACAGTCGATACCATAGACGGCATCACGGATGGCAATGTCGGCGCGCTCCTTGTTGAGTCGCATTGTCTTGCCCCAGAAATACTGGGTGATGTCGTAAGCAAAGTGTGCACTCATGGTGTCGGGTGGGGCAGGACACCACTTCAGCATGTCGGGCATTTCACTGGTGGTGAAATACGCATCGACGGGCGTTTTGTCACTCTGTGCCGAAGCACATAAGGTTGCCATCGTCATAATGGCCAGAATCATTGTCTTTTTCATATTCTTTATGATTTGTGTTTTGTTCTCTGTCTCTTTCTCAGAATTTCACTTGCAGTCGGGTTTCGAGGATGCTCACTTCGTTGTTGGCAAACCCGTCGCGGTTGGTCACCTTCGTATACGATGCACGCACACGCCAGATCATATACTTGTTGGGATAGAAATTGTAGCAAAGTGCCCAGTCGTTGAGATAACCGCCATAGATGCCTGCTGTAGCGTCAGAGAGCGACGTGTAGTTATACTGTAGGCACAGCTCCATGTTGCCGGGGTCGGGCGTGGCAATGCCACCGTCGCCCATGTTGGGACTGTAGTTGCGCCCTTTGATGAGTCCACGCAGGGTGACGTATGCACCGCTGCCCGTGAAGGTCTCCTGTTGGTTGTCGCGGGTAATCGAATTGAGGAAGTACTGTCCGACGACGGCAAAGCGACCGTAGGAATACATAGCCTCTGGCGAGAACTTGTACATCGTCTTGGCATCGGTGACGACGGCACTCTGTGAGTTGATCTTTGCCACACGTGTCGGCCAACGGGTATTCAGGGTGAACTGCTTGTGGTTCAGTGCGTCGTTGCTGTTGTAGCGCGCTCCCTCAATGCCGCCGCTGATACCCACCTGCAGCATCTTTCCACGCTCGGCAAACGGACGGTAGAGCAAGCGGGTCATGGCTCCGAGGGCTTCATTACCCGTCGCGTCCGTCGTCTGTTTCATGGCGTCGGTCTCTACAACGACACTGGCCGTAGCCAGAAACTTCTTGGCAGAGTGTTCGTACATCAATCCAATCATTCGGTCGTTGTTGAACACCGCATTGCTCTGGGGCTCTTCCATCGTCTCCTTGAACGACGAACTGGTGCTGCTTTGGAAGCCGTACTGATGAATGAAGTAGCCGCCACGGACGAAGTTCTGCTTGTCGAAGTCGTATTCTAACCATACGTCCTTCATATTCACCTTGCCGTAGGCATAGCCCATGTCAATCTTGCCTTTCCATTTGTCGTAGCTGAAACCTACGCCGACGCGCATATCGGGGATGCCGACACCGCTGTTCAGTTCGTCCTCCTGATGCTGGGGGTTGATGTAGGCAGCGTCGAAGAGGATACGTCCCGACGGTTTAGCCGTCAGCTTCGGTTCTTCCTGTGCATAGGCTGCCGCTATGGCCAGTCCCATTGTCATAATGGTTAAAAGTCTGTTCTTCATATTGGTGTTTATTAGAACTCAAATCCGAGGTTCAGGTAGAAGTACGGCTTTTTGGTGCGGTTGCTGTAGCCGAGCGTGGCACCGACGGGGCCGAACATCGTATTGTAATAGTAGGCTGCCTGGGCACCAAGCAGGGTGCGACCGTCGAGCAGTTCCTTGGCTTTGTCGGCATGTTGGGCACCGGCCAGGCGGATGAGTATATAGCTGTTGCCGCCGATGTGCTGCTGTGCCTGTAGCTGGGCAGCCACGAACTGTTTGTCGACATACTCCATATTGCCAATACCGGCGAAGGGCATCTGCTGCTCGACGTAGTGGCCGAACCAGTCGCCGCCAATGGTGTTGCCGAAGACGGGAGGAACGATGGTGCCGAAGAGCAGGCGGCCGTAGAGCATGGGCTGCAATGTAAAGCGTTTGCCGAAGGTGAACGACATACGCCAGTTGGCGCTGACGTCGCTCGTACCCGTCTTCTTGCTCATGATGTTGCCGTCGGCATCGCGGTCGTCAATCTTGGCGAAGTTGTTGGTCAGATAGGCATACTCAGCGTTGAAGCGGGCACCGCGCGTCGGGAAGTACCAGCTGTCCTCGCTGTTATAGGCAATACGGGCGCGGTAGCTGAGGAAGTGCTCATTCTCAAGCGTCACCTGTGGCGAGTCCTCGGCGCCGAGCTTGTTGCGGTAGTGCATGAAGTCCCAACGCAGTCCTAACTGGAGGTTGAAGTGTCGCAGGTCGAAGTTGATGGGTATGAACTCGCCCTGGAACTGATTATACAGGATGTTATATTCACGATCGCCGTCCATATAGACGTCCACGTCGTTACGACGGAAGGAGTAGCTGAGTGTTGGCCGGGTGAAACTGCGGGGATGGACGGTGAGGTCGCCACGTACCATCAGACGCTTGCCTAATCGCAGTGTGATGTCGGTATTGACGGGCAAGGCGGTCTTGAGCGGGATGTCGAGGCCCAACTGTAGGGCGGCATATTCCTCGGTGTCGTAGCGGAAACCGGCATGGAGCTGCACTGACTTGCGGTTGCCGGCAGAGAGAACGACGCGTACGCCGTTCTTGTCAGGCACTAAGCGACATTCGGCTGTCTGGTAGAACAAGTCCATACGCATGCACGTGGTGAGCTCCTGTGCCAACTTGGCATCGATGCTGTCTGTCTTTTGCAGATGGAATTTCTGACGGAGGAACCGCTCTGCCTGCGGTGTCATGTTGTCGAACGTATAGCCCGTGACGTACTGCTTCTCGGTCATCACCTGCGGACGCAGCGGATGGTAGATGATGGGATGGTACGAGCTGTCGATGCCTATGCGCTCCTTCAGGGCGATAATCTCGTCCCAGTGGCGCATAGCCTCCTCTTCGCCATAGCGTATCAGCGAGTCTATGGCGGTCGCTGTAAAGCTGGCGGTGGAGAAACCGTGGGGGTCGACGTTCATATACAGGTCGGTGATGGCCTTGTTCTCATCGTATTTGTTCACACAGTTCACGTCGATAATCTGGCCCACGATGCTCATCGTGCCACCGATGTCCTCGGCCGTCTTCGGCTTGCCCGACAGTGTGATGCCGATGACGATGTCGGCGCCCATTTCACGGGCCACGTCAACGGGGTAATTGTTCTTCAGACCACCGTCAACCAGCACCATGTCGCCGATTCTGACGGGCGAGAAGGCGGCGGGGATAGCCATCGACGCACGCATGGCCTGCGGCAGGCGTCCGCTGTGGAACACCACTTCGCTGTTGTCCATGATGTTCGTTGCCACACAGGCAAAGGGGATGCGCAGGTCGCGGTTAAAGTCGAGCGAGTCGGTATAGCCCACACACAGCTGCTGGAACAGTTCGGCCAGGTTCTTACCCTTGATGATGCCGCCGGCGTTCAAGTCCTTCTTGCCGATGGTCAGGCCCGTGCTGAAAAGATAGGTGTTCTGCTTCTTACGGTCGCTGAGGCTCTGGCGGCTCAGGTCTTCCTTGTCGGTGATGACATAGCTCCAGTCCTGTGCCCTGACCATCGAGTCGAGCGAATGGGCATTGTAGCCGATGGCGTAGAGTCCGCCGACGATGCTTCCTATCGATGTGCCGGTGACGATGTCGATGGGGATGCCGGCCTGTTCCAACACTTTCAGCACGCCGATATGAGCCATGCCCTTGGCACCGCCGCCGCTAAGGACGACGCCCACGGTAGCTCGCTTCGGACGCTGCTGCTGCGCCTGTTCCTGTTCTTGCGCATTGGCTGTGCCACACATCAGCACAACAGCCAATATCATGATTATCTTCTTCATCTTTTTAATTTTGATATTTCTTGCGATATTCCAATGGCGTCATACCCGTATGCTCCTTGACATATTTGCCAAAGAACGACGCATTGGGGAAGTTCAGGTCGTTGGCTATCTCCTGCATCGTCATGTCGGTATAGCGCAACCGATGCTCGATAGCCTTGATGGTAAAGAACTCAATCATCAAACTCGGACGGCGATTGATGGTTTCCTTCAGAATGGTCGACAGGTATTTGGGCGTTACATTCAGCAGCTTGGCGAAGTCGTCCACCTTGCGGATGCGCCCGTCGCTCTGTTCCACCAGTTGCATGAACTTGTCGGCTAACAGGCGTTTGTGGTAGCCCGCCGATGTGCTCTCTTCAGTTTTCAACTCTGCATAGTACTCTTTGTTGCGCCGCATCATGCTGAGCATCTCCATCATCATAGTGCTGACGAGCGACCTCACGATTTCAGTATGTAGTATCGGTAAGGGGTCTCTCATGCGGCGGCACAACAGCTGGAAATAGTCGTCTAACAGGGTGATGTCGTCATGGGTAAGATGTACTATCGGATGCAGCTTGAGAAACGTCAAGTCGGCAAGGCTAATCTCGCTATACATATTGATGTTCCAGAGTTCGCCGCGCGAAAACCATATCTGGCGGCAGTTGAAATCTGGCGATGACATGAAATTGCAGACCACGCTATGCGCCATATATAAATATAGGTCGTTCTTCCGAAGCTGTATCTGCTGTCCGTCGTAGTCAAACTGCGCCATACCGCCAGTACAGATGACGATAAGCCCATGACTGTCAAGAGACATCTTGCCCTGTGGCAGCTTACCGAAGTTCTCCATCACAACCAGTTCGTCGCTGTCGCCTATTCGCAGGGTGTCGTCTCCTTGACGTGGCTTGAGGTCTTTAATCTCCATCTTGAAAATGTTCGTTTTTTACTTTCTCGCTGCAAATTTCTTAAAAAATATCCGAAATTCGCTGCTCAATATTTCTTTATTAATGTTCTCTTACCGATTCCTTGCTGTAAAAGAGTATATTTTGGGAAATATTGAACAGAAATGGGCGTGTTTTTTACGGCAAAAATGGTCAGTCTATTTGGAATAATAAAGCGTCAAGAAAACCTTCTCTGCCAAGTGGTACACCAACAAGAAGTGGGGTGAGTAATTAGCGGGTGCTGTCGTAGGCGTCGAGCTTGGCGAGGCAGTAGCTGCGGAAGTCGGACCAGTGGTAGTAGGGGGCGCAGTCGGTGGCGATGGGTAGCGTGGCCTCCTGCTCGTTGAGCAACACTTTCAGCAGGACGTCGGAGTCCTTCGGACTGCTGCGGTAGAAGACGAACTGCAGGTTGGAACCCATGGGGAAGACGCTGGAGCACCACCAGCCTTTGGCTTCGAGCTCGTCGAGGTTGTCGGTGGCGAGGTCGTAGCCGTTGATGCCGATGAGGCAGACCAGCGGCAGCAGCACCGTGTCGTGGCCGTAGCGCAGCTGGGCGCCGGGCTGGGGTAGCTGCAGGCAGCTGTCGGCATCGGCAATGAGACGGCGCAGCAGGTGGCGCTGGCTGTAGGGCTGGCGTCCGCCGTTGAGCTTGCAGGCGCCGTGCTGGATATACCAGAGGGCGTTGTCCACCTGCCACATACGGTAGAGGTCTTCTATATGGAAGAGCTCGCGCAGGAAGGTGTTCTGCCGGAGGTGGGTGTTATGCTGGAAGATGCCCATCTTCATGAGGTAGTAGCTGAAGTACTCCTCGTCGACAATCTCCTTGACGATGTCGGGGTTCTTGAATATCTGTTCCATCAGCCGGCTGTTGCCCATACGGCTGGCGATGTAGGCGTCGTAGGCCTTGCGGGCCTCGGGCGTCATATAGTTTCTGCGCAGTTGCCTGTCCTGGTGGTTCATGTACCATTGGTTGCGCTTCGTCACCTCCATCGTGACCTGCATGGTGGGTTCGGCCTGCAGCAGTTCCATGACGGCGGCTCCCATCGAACCCATGCATCGCGGCACGATGGTGCTGACGGCCTTGACGGTGGCTCCCTTACAAAAGACCTCGGGGAAGTTCTGCACCATGCGCCGGGCTATCATGCGGTGCTGCTCACGACCGTAGCTGGTCAGCTCGCCCCAGCGTCCTTCGGTGTCGGCCATGATGAGCCTGATCTCCTGAAGCACGCGCTCGCCGATGGGCGTCAGTTCGTTGACGCTGTCGGCCTGGAGCATCATCAGGTAGGGCGTGTCGAAACCCGTGCGGTTGTTGATGTAGCGCGACCCGTGGCGACCGTAGTGCGAGATGTAGAAGGGACGCTTGCCTGCCGGTGGCGGCGTTTGTTGCGCGGTGATGGTGTCGGGGTAGATATGGTAGTTGCACGAGGCGTATGTAGGCATCTCGCGAATCAAGTCCATCACCGTCTGGGCATTGAGCGACCAAGGCAGGAGCAGCAGGAGGTAAAGGGGTAGATATCTCATTTCTTGCTATTTTCTTGTCCGTTGAATCTCATGTTCTCGTAGCGGTAGAGCTTGCGCAGATAGTAGCGCTTCACGTCCTGCCAGTGGTAGTAGGGGGCGCAGTCGGTGTCGATGGGCAGCCGTGCCTCGCGTCCGTTGAGCAGCACCTTGACGAGTACGTCGGGGTCGTCGTGCCCGTTGCGGTAGTGTATCATCACGATGCTGCCGCCGAGGGGTGCGATGCGGTAGTTGGCCCATCCGGCCAGTTCGAGCGAGTCGAGGTTGTCGGTCTGCAGACCACAGTTGTCGAGTTCCATGAGCGAGGCTAACGACATCAGCACGTTCTGGTGGGTATAGCGGGCGTGCATCATCGGGGCGTAGCGTTTCAGCACGCTGTCGCCCATGTGAATCATGTTTCTCAGCACGGCGCGTTGCAGGTAGGGCTGTGTGCCGCCGTTGAGCGTGCAGCCGCCGTAGTTGATGTAGTTCCAGGCGTTCTGGTTCCGCCAGTGGCAGTGTATCTCCTCGGGTGTGAAGATGTCGAAGAGCGTCACCTTGCCGGCGAGTTCCGTATGCTGTATGCTGCCTGCGAGGCGGAAGAGCTGTCGGCTGAGTTCTGTTGCGTCGATGTTGCTGATGACGTAGTTTTGGTCGCTGAAGAGCGATGTCATCAGGCGTGCATCGTTCGTGTTGAGGGCTGTGAAGCGGTCGAAGCGAATCTGTGTCAGCGAGTCGGTGCGGCGGTCGGTCAGCAGCTTGTCCTCAGGGTCCATGAAGCGCAGTTCGCGGACCGATGTCCTGAGCTCCTGCTGTAGTTGCTGACGCATCGCTGAGAGTTGCACCATGGCCTCCTGCATGGTCATGATGCAGCGGTTGTCGACGACGCTGCGGGCGCTGTAGTAGCCTTTTGGCACAAAGGCGTCGGGCAGTCGCTCTACTAACTGGCGCATCAGCGCCCTGCTCTGCTTGGCACCCTTCTCAGTCAGCTCGCCGGTACGGCCTCGGGCCTCCTGGCGCAGCAGGTCGAGACGCTGCATGACGTCGCGCCCTAACTTTGTCAGCTTGCCTACGCTGTCGGCGTGGGCGAAGACGCTGTATGGCCATTCGTACTTTTCGGGCTGGTCGAGGTAGTAGCCTGAGGAACAGGCGTAGTGGTTGACGTAGAACGGCTTCTTGCCTCCCGGCACGGGTGTGTCCTTCGGCTGACGGGGCAGGGGCATGGCGTAGCTCATGCCAGCCGCACGGTTCACGTCGGCCTTCAGTTCCTTGCTGACAGTCGTATTCTGGCCGGCGGCCGTGGCGGCTGTCAGGATGATGGTCAGCACAACACTAAAGAGTCTCTTGTTCATGTTGGTGTCGTATCGTTAGTGATGGTTCTTACTCGAAATAGAAGGTGAGGGTGATCATCTTGGCGTGACCCGCTGTGACGCTGTTGGTATAGACCCGCTGCGTGGCGTCGGTCAGCTCGTCAGCGTGCCCCTTGTCGATGGCATCCGTCAGGCTGTAGCTGAACTTCAGTTCGGGGTTGAGCTTGAAGAAGGGCAGGTAGAGGTCGCAGCCGAAGCCTAACTCCAGCATCATGTCGTAGCGCTTCAGCTGGACGTAGTCCTGCGACTTGCTGGTGAGGTTCACCATCGGGTTGATGCCGGCGGTGATGTAGGGACGGTAGTTGTTGAAGCGCTCGGCGCTGAACTTCAGGTCGAGGGGGAAGGCGATGTAGGTGTTCTTCATGTCCTGGCTCTTCTCGAGGATGCGGCCGTCGGCGTCTGTCTGGTTCAGATGCCGGAACACCAAGTGCTTGGCACCGAAGTGCATGGTGGGCTGCAGGCGCAGCGCGAAGTGCTTCGACAGTCGCTGGTCGGCCAGCACGCCGACGCTGAAGCCCGGGTTCCAGTTGTCTTGGTCGCAAACGACCGTCTCAGTGGTTGTCGTGCCGTCGTCGAGGGTGATGATCTGCGGGCCGACGTTCTGAAGTTCGATGTCCTGAATGTGGAAACCCACGGAGATGCCGAAGTGCGTAGGGCGCAGGTCAATGTAGGGTTTGTTCTGCGGCTTGCGCTCCTGACCGTTGGCCATCGTGGCTGCCAAGACTATATATAATAAGGTGAATAGTTTTCTCATATACATTTTAATAACGCAGAAACCGCCCCTTTATTATATGCCAGTCAATTTCGACACTGTATAAATTGCAAAAAAAGATACCAAAAATTAGGTATATCTGAAAAATATTATTTACCTTTGCATCACAATAATTGAGTATTTATTAATTTATTAAAACAATTTGAGACTATGGCTTATGTAATTAGTGACGACTGCATCGCATGTGGAACATGTGCAGGCGAGTGCCCCGTTGAGGCTATCTCTGAGGGCGAGAAGTATGTAATTGACGCTGACGCTTGCACAGAGTGCGGTACTTGCGCTTCTGTTTGCCCGTCAGAGGCAATCTCACTTCCGGCTTAATTCTACTGATTAGGCTTTATAAACCAAAAGAAAGCAGGGACTTCCGAAAGGAGGTCCCTCTCTTTTTTTCTGCAAAGTTAGTCACCGGGGCTTTTTCGTCTTCGTATGTCCCTTTTCCCCTTTGCATCTCTCGCGTACGTGCGTGCGCGTATACACGCAGGACTGTTGTTTGGTGACACCTCTTACACCAAGCTTGATTATCAGCAGGTTACAGAGATGTTTACCCGCACCAATGCCCACACCAGTGGTCGCACCAAGTGTCGCACCAATGTAGGTCAAGCGAATATTTTTTTTTGAAACGAATTTGAATAATTGAAATAATTTAATCCACAAATTATTATAATAATTATTCGCAGACAAAGCGTATACCAAGTCTTCAAATCCCCCAAATTATAATTATTCAAATTTATGGGCAAAATTATAATAATTATTCAAATTCGTTTCTTTAATATTTTGTTTGGTGTTTCCGAAAATGTTTCACGGCAAAGGCCGGAAACGTACAAGCCTCTCGCAAATATTTCACGGCCGCTCATAAAAAAATATAAGCCGCTCGTAAATGTTTCACGGCCTGCCAATATTCTCTGGTGCGACCATAGGTGCGACCATAGGTGCGACTTGCCCTCGAAAAATAGTCTCTGATTTTCAGGCAGTTAAGCGCCAGGTGTAAGAGGTGTCACCTACTATTTCTATACAGACGATAACAACTTAAAAGTAGGAAGAAAACGAAGCCGTTTTCTTCCTACTTTATTTAGTTATCTTTGTTGATGATTACTTCAGCTGCATCACAGCGTTGGCTGCCTCGTTCTCGGGATCGATGGTCAGCAGAATGGCTGCATACTCCTTAGCCTTAGCATTGTCAGGAGCGATGTGGATGTAGTAGTTGATGAAATAGCCGCAAGCCTCGGTGAGCTTCTTCTTGTCGGCAGCTTCCTTCTCCTCCTTGGCGTTCAGCACGTCGATGAGCTTCTGGTAGTGCTGGTTGGCCAGACCCTGCTTGAAGTCGGGATCCATGAACAGACCGACGTGGGCACGCTGGAAAGCGATGAAGTCGTCGATGTCGGCATACTTGCTCTGCATGTTCTCGTAGATAGCGTCGGCCTTCTTCAGAGCCTCCATCTTGGCGTCGCCCTCAAGGGTGTTCGACTGCTTGACGTAGAGCTGTGCGAAGCTGTGGTAGTCAGAGGCACTGGCCTTCGACACCTCGTTCAGGTACTGCTCGTAGTACTTCAAGGCGTTGGGATAGTCTTCCATACCCTTGTAGGCGTTGGCGAGGGTCTGAACAACACCGGCACGCTTGTCCTTGTTGTCGAACTCCTGGTCGAGAGCCTTCTTGAACATGGCAATAGCCTCGTCGTGACGCTTGGCACCGTTCAGGGCGTTGCCGTAGTACACGTAGTCCATATAGGAGATGTTAGCCGAGTCAGACTTGTTGAACAGGCGGTCGGCATAGTCGAGAGCCTTCTCGAAGTCGCCCTTCTCCGTGTTGCAGAACATAGCCATACGGTTCAGCGTTGAGTTGCGCGGCTCTTTCTGCAGACCGAAGGTGGCCATATCGAGACCCTTGTCGTACTTCTGGGTGAAGTAGCAAGAAGTTGTGTACTCAATCATGTCCATCTTCTCCAACTTAGAGCGGTCTACCTTCTCGTAAGCAGCGATAGCCTCGTCGAAATTGTTGGAGATGTAGCTGATGTGACCGATGATAGCGTCGACAGGATAGTCGGGCAGCTGCGCACGCAGGTCGTTCAGCTTGGCGATAGCACCCTGCGGGCTGATCTTACGGTACACAGAGGCATACTTACGATAACCCTCGGGATTCTTCGGGTCGAAGTAGATGGCCTGGTCGTAGAACGAAGCAGCACCGCCACCGTCGTCGGCCAGGGCGTGGAGGTCGCCCTTGAGGATGTAAGCCGGCGCATAGCTCTTGTTGGCTTTCAGGGCGTGGTCAGCATAGATGTTGGCATTTGCTGTGTCCTTAGCCTCATAGAAAGCGCGACCGAAAGCTGTCAGATTCTCGGCGTTCTTCTTGTTCTTCTTGTAGAACGCTTTCATCTGGTCGTCCAGGTCTGCGGGTTTGCTACTGATGATTTTCTTAACGGCATCAACGTCGGCCTTTGTGCCGTCCTGTGCCATAGCGCTGGTGCTGAAACCTGCCAGCACGACGCTCATAATTACATACTTTATCATTCTCATAATCTGTAGTTTCTTTTTCTGTTATTAATTACAGTTGTTTGCCATTTTTTGATTTGACACTGCAAAGGTAACATTTTATTTAGATTTACCGCAATTTTTTCTTTTTTTTAAAATATACACATCATATTTTACATTATTTTTTCTGTTTGTAGTATATGGTGTGCTGTTATTCGATTAACATTCTGGCCATTTCATTGAGGGCAACGAAACGGTAGCGCTGCGAACTGACAGGCAGCGGAGAGTAGCTGTAGCGACGTTCCTCGGCTTTGCGCCGTAATGTCTCTTGGACTGAGGCTTGGATGTTAGCGTCGAGGAACGTCTCTGCTGTAGGCTCAAGCAGCAAGAGCCGTCCCTCGGCACATGCCTCGAAATAGACGCCGCCGGGCTTGAAGTAGCGTTCGTGTGGCGATCCCTCTTTTGGGAATCCGTCGTTGAGGAGAATGACGAGTGGAAAGCCCTGCTGTCGCAGGGTGCGGGCGATGAGCTGTTCGCCTTTGCTGATGGCCGCCGTGTAGGTAATGGCTCCGTTCTGTGCCGCCGCCAGCGCTTCTGCGAGGCGCTGCTCCACTTCATCTGCTGGGGTATTCCGCGATAGCTCCACCATTTGGCGGTCAGGCCAGTCGAGGAGGAAGTGATTGCCGAGAGAGGTGAATAGCAGACCGTGGGTCTGTGTTCGGCGGTGGATCTTAAAGAGGTCGGGATGGCGCTTTTTGAGCCATAGTCGCCGCGGGTTGTCTTTGACGTAGTCGATCATGTGGCGAAGCTGACCGGGGGCATGGAGGATGCGCTCGTGGTAATAGGCCTTGTCCGACTGCCAGATGGTGGATGTGACCGCAAAAATGCGGTCAAAGTGCACGAAGGTGCTATTGGCGTTTTCGCCTTCGTGCATTTTGGCGGCGTTCTCGTCTTCGTGCATTTTGGCGGCGTTTTCGCCTTCGTGCATTTTGGCGGCGTTTTCGTCTTCGTGCATTTTGGCGGCGTTTTCGCCTTCGTGCATTTTGGCGGCGTTTTCGCCGCCTTTATAGTACTCGCGCTTGTAAATGGAGGTGCAGGCGCTCTTGAAGCCGCGAACCACCGCCCCGATGCCCCTCGGCAGTGGCTCGAGCACCTGGATGACGAGGTGTATGTGGTCGGGCATGACCCGTGTCGCCAGTACCTTCAGCGCAAACCCCTTCTTGGCATAGAACTGCGGCAGACCCCGCAAAAGCAGACACACACGCTGGCCAAACGCATTGAGCCTTACTGCTGCCGTCTCGGCACTTCCGCCCTCGATGACGCCAAACAGAGGATAGCGCTCTTCTATCGGTAGCGTGAAATGATAAATGGCACGCCCGCGATAGTCCCAACCATTCTCACGATGATGTCGCGTGGTATCCACAGGATGGAACCACATGCGCGCCTTGTCCTCATCGTTGATGTTGGCGTTCTGGGCGGGTGACTTGTCTGTGACCTGGTGTGCTGGTGGCATGCTGGATGTGTGAAGAACAGCCGGCCTTACTGCGTGTTGACGTTCACCTCGCGGCGGTTGATGTCGGCCTGAACGGGCAGGAGACCAGCGCGGAGGATGATGAGCTGGCCCTTAGGCAGACGGCAGAAGTGGGCAAAGCCCGAGGGCACACCGCTGCGCGGCTCGTTGAGGATGGCATAGATGGTGCGTACCAGGGGGTAGTTGCCGTTGTAGATGTAATACTGGTAGGGTCGCCAGCTGTTGCTGACGGTGGCGCTGTCGACTCGCGACACCTTCATGACGGTGACGTTCTTCTTGAACGTAACGTTGGTGGTGTCGTGGCGGTCGTTGAGCCAGTTGGAGCCGATGATGCCGAGTGCGTTCTCGTGCTTCTCTACCCAGTCGACGACCTCGGCGCTCTTCTTCACGGCACCGATATTGTCGCTGCCCTGGATGGGCTTGCCGTCGAGGAGCGAGTCGACACACCAAGTGACGGTGCTCGACTTAGGATTGTCGAAGACGACATCGATGGCTCCGAGCTTGGAGCTGGGGTAGATGTCCTTCCAGTTGGTGACCTCGCCGCTGAGGATACGCTTGAAGTCGCGTACGGTGATGCAGGTGTCGGGGTTGGCGTTGTTGACGATGATGGCCAGTCCGTCGTAGCCGATGGGGATGACACGCGGCATGAAGTTCTTCGACTTCAGACCGTCCATCTCCTTGGGCGACAGCTGACGTGTGGTGAAGGCCAGCCACACCTCGTTTTTCATCAGGCGACGGATGGCGTCCTCTTGGTCGGTGTAGATGGGTTCCAGCTCTCCCTGTGCATGGAGGGCATTGTACACCTCGAGCTCTTCGTCGAGGATGGGGTAGAAACTCTCGTCGGCGGTGAAGGCGCGTGCGGCAGCCTCGTAGTCGTAGTCGGTTTTCGGTTTGTTGTTACAGGCACAGAAGAGGCACAGCGAGAGTGCCAGAATAATCGGTAGGTGTTTCATAGGGATATTCAGAATCATTAATCATTAAAAAATTAGGGAAGTCTCGAAGTCGTTTAACTTCTTAACTTCCCTAACTTCTTTACTCGTTACAGTATTACTGCAGGCGGAAGGTCACAGGCACGGTGTACTTCACACGTACGGCTGAACCGTTCTGCTTACCGGGAATCCACTTCGGCATGGACTTCAGCACGCGGATGGCCTCCTTGTCGAGAGACGGGTCTACCGACTTGATGACCTTCACGTCGCTGATAGAGCCGTCGCGCTCGACCACGAAGGTGGCGATAACACGACCCTGGATGCCGTTCTCCTCAGCTACTACAGGATACTTGATGTGGGTGCTGAGGAACTTCATGAGTTCGGCGTCACCACCGGGGAACGAAGGCATCTGCTCAACAACGTCGAACACCTTGGTCTCTTCCTCCTTCGGCTTCTCGTCGACCACAACTTCCTTAGCCTTCAGCACTTCACCTTCAGCTTCGTCGTTACCTTTCACGTCGAAGGTACCGATGGCGGTGTTGGTCTTCGACAGATCGTCCTGAGACTTAATCTCGTCCTCGGGCTTCACTTCATCGTCCTTCTTGATTTCAGGAGCGGTGAACTTCACTGAAGACTTAACCTTCTCAACGACCTTCTGTTCCATTTCCACCTTGACGGGCTCCTTACGCTCAACCTTTGCCTCCTTCTTCTGTGCCAACTTTGACAGCTCGACGTCGGTCTCGATAGCCGCGTTCTGCTTCATGGCATTCTGGATGGCGAGGTTGGCATAGGCTATTGCAAAGATGGCTGCAATTGCTATAAGTACCCATACCAGTGCCTTCACATTACGCTTACCGGTCTCCTTACGGAGCACGTATGCGCCATATTCTTGGTTCTTTCCTTCAAAGACAAGGTCAACCCAGCTATTGTCAATAAGATCTACTTTTGCCATAGTCTATTTCCTTTCTTTATTTAGCGTACTTGATTCCCTTCAGCTCTAAGAGCTTCTGGTCGTCTTCGTTAACCTTATCAATGACATACTTACCGATGCTGCAGACGAGCATCTCGTCAAGAGCCTGAACCATATTGTCGTAAGTAGACACATCCATGGGCTTGATGATGACGGTCAGCGTCTGGATTTCCTCACCGTCAACGTTCTTACCGTTACGGATGTCAGAGAGCAGCTTATCATACTCCTCCTTCGACATCTTGTCGCCCATCTGTGCTTTCTTCTCGTCAAGCTTCTTCTTAGCCATCATGACCTTAGCCACGGGGCTGAAGCCGTCCTCGGTGATGTGTTTAATCAACAGGTTACGGACACCGTCCTTGCCCCATGTCGTCTCTTTCAGACATTCGGCATTGTCGTACTCAGGCAGTCCTTCGACATAGTAGAGCTTGTCGTTGGCGCCAAGGTACAGCGTGATGGTGTACGAAGCTTTCGTCACCGACTTATCTTCCTTACTCATGTTCTCATCGTTACTCGGCATCGTCAGCTGCATAGCCTGAGGCTTGCTCAGCGTGGTACAGAGCATGAAGAACGTGATCAGAAGCATCATCATGTCTACCATCGGCGTGAAGTTCACGCGGGTATCCATTTTTTTCTGCTTACTTGCTTTCTTCTTTGCCATATCTTAGATCTCCGCCTGTTTTTTAGTGTCAAGATTAGTAATCAGCTGGTAACGGTTCTCGTTCATGTCCTGCAGCTCCGACATCATCTTCTTAATCACGGCGTACGACGTCTTGCCGTCAGCCTTGATGGCGATACGAATGTCGGGGTTAGACTCGCGTGCTGCCGTCACCCACTCCTGGAACTCACTCTTTCCGCCGTCGATACTATCGAGGGGAATGCTCAACTTCTGGATCTCTTCGCCCATCTTCTCGGTATCGAGAGCGTAATAGGCTTCGAACATGCTCATCGGAGCACCGATCATTGCATCCTCGCGGAAGTGCTTCAGCTTCTCGCCGGTGAGCGAGATACCGAACTTGTCGGTGACCGTCTGCATCATGTCCAGCATCGTGTTCTTGTTCTCGGAACCTACGTAGATGTTGCCCTCTGGCGAAACCAGAATATTGAGCACATCATTCTCGGGCACCTTGACCTCGGACACGGAGCTTGGCGTGTTGACCTTTACGGGCTCTGGCGTCAAGAATGTTGATGTCAACATGAAGAAGCAGAGCAAAAGGGTCATCACGTCCGACATGGGAGTCATGTCGATCCAGATGTCTTTTTTCTCAATTTTAATTTTACCCATAATTTACGAAGGAATTAAAAGGTAAAACAAATTATGCCTCGACGTGGTTAGAATCGTATGTAGCAGCAATCGTGTAACCAACCTCGTCAAGAGCAAATGTCAGCTTATCGATCTTGTTTGAGAAGTAGTTGTAAACAACGGTAGCAACCCAAGATGTCAAGATACCCGAAGCCGTGTTAACCAGAGCCTCAGAAATACCTGCAGACAGAGCCATAGAGTCAGCGCCACCACCAGCAGACAGAGCCTGGAACGAACCGATCATACCGAGCACAGTACCGAACAGAGCGGTCAGGGTACCCAGAGATACGATAGTAGCAACCATCGGGAGGTTCATGGTCAGGGTAGGCATCTCCAGCTGGGTAGCCTCTTCGTGAGCCTGCTGAATCTTAGAAATCTTCTGTGACTTCTTCAGGTTGGTGTCGCTCTCAACGGTCTCGTACATCTTGATAGATGCCATCACAACGTTAGCAACCGAGCCCTGCATCTTGTTGCAAAGATCCTTTGCCTTAGCGAAGTCCTGAGCCTTGATGGCTTCCTTCACCTGTGCGGTGAACTTAGCGAGGTTCATCTTACCAGAAGCACTCTTGATAGCGAAGAAACGCTCTACGCCAAGCACGATAACGGTGAGCAGCAGGGTGATGATCAGACCTACCACGAAACCACCCTTATACACCGTACCCATCAGGTCAGCGGGGTGTCCGGCGCGGTCGCCACCTACGAAGTGGCTGGGATCGCCAAGTACGAAGAAATAGAAGCAGTAAGCCAGAATACAGCAGATAACCAAGATAATCCATGCATCCTTTACGCCTTTGAAGCCCGAAGATTTTTTGGCTGGGGCTGCAGCCTTTGTTGTTGTTGCCATAATTTGAATTAATTTTTAGTTATTAAATAATTTAAGATTATAAAAATGCGTTTTTAAGTGAATCAAGCGCAAAGATAATCATTTATGGCGTACTTTACGCCAAATTAATATCTTTTAACGTGCAAAAAATGAAATTAACCCAGTTTTGCCAAAACTTCTTTGATACGACGCATGGCTTCGACGATGTTTTCGTCACTTGTAGCGTAGCTCATGCGGAAGCAGTCAGGGTCGCCGAAAGCGTCGCCGCCGACGGTGGCTACGTGTCCCTCTTCAAGCAGGTACATGGCCAGATCGGTGCTGTTCCCGATGGGTGAACCGTCAGGCGCAGTCTTGCCATAGAAGCTTGAGCACTTGGGGAACAGGTAGAAGGCGCCTTCGGGGACGTTGACTTCCAGTCCGGGGATGTCCTTGGCCAGACGGACGATGAGGTCGCGACGGCGCTCGAAAGCCTGACGCATATTCTCCACGCATTGCTGGCTCTCGGTATAGGCAGCCAAGGCCGCCATCTGGCTGACGGAGCAGGGACCGCTGGTGTACTGGCCCTGCAACTTGTTGCAGCCCTTGACGATCCATTCGGGCGCAGCGATAAATCCGATGCGCCAGCCGGTCATGGCGTAAGCCTTGCTGACACCGTTGACGATGATGGTACGTTCCTTCATGCCGGGGAACTGTGCGATACTCTCGTGGTGTCCCACGTAGTTGATGTGCTCGTAAATCTCGTCGGCCAGCACGAAGAGGTCTTCGTGACTCAGGATGACCTCAGACAGGGCGCGCAGCTCCTCCTTGTTGTAGACAGAACCTGTAGGATTGCTGGGTGAGCAGAGGATGACCATGCGGGTCTTGGGGGTGATGGCTGCCTCCAACTGGGCGGCGGTCATCTTGAAGTTCTGCTCGAAGGTGGCCTCCACGATGACAGGATTACCACCGGCGAGCTTCACCATCTGCGGGTAGCTGACCCAGTAGGGCGCAGGGATGATAACCTCCTCGCCGTCGTTCACCAGCGACATGATGGTGTTGGTGACGCTCTGCTTGGCACCGTTTGATACGAGAATCTCGCTCGGCTGGTAGTGCAGTTGGTTCTCACGTTCCAATTTCCGTGCTATTGCCTGGCGCAGGTTGGGGTAGCCGGGGACTGGCGAGTAACGCGAGTAGTTCTCGTCGATAGCCAGTTTGGCAGCCTGTTTAATATGGTCGGGGGTGTTGAAGTCGGGTTCGCCGACACTCATGTTGATAACGTCAATGCCCTGAGCCTTCATTTCAGAACTCTTCTGCGACATGGCCAAAGTGGCCGATGGTGCAAGCCTTTGCAGGCGGTTGGATAGTTGTGCCATTTGATGTTTGTCTAAAATTCCGTGCAAAATTACGCATTTTATTCTTTTTAGACGAATAAACGCGTCATTTTTTTTGTTTTTCGATTCATTTCAGATGCAACGTGTGTCCCATCCGCTCCTGTTTGGTCTTCAGATAGCGGTAGTCGTACTGGTTGGGCGTCACCTCGATGGGTACGTTCTCGACAATCTCCAGGCCGTATGCCTCCAGTCCGACGCGTTTGGTCGGGTTGTTGGTCATGAGGCGCATCTTGTGGATACCCAGCTGCCGCAGCATCTGGGCGCCGCAGCCGTAGTCGCGCTCGTCGGGCTTGAAGCCTAAGTGGACGTTGGCTTCGACCGTGTCCAAGCCTTCCTCCTGCAGCTTGTAGGCGGCAATCTTGTTCATCAGACCGATACCGCGGCCCTCCTGTTGCATGTAGATGACCACGCCCTTGCCTTCGCGTTCAATCATCTCTAACGACTTGTGCAGCTGTTCGCCGCAGTCGCAGCGCATACTGCCGAGGATGTCGCCGGTGGCGCACGATGAATGGACGCGTACCAATACCGGCTCGTTCTCTGCCCATTCGCCCTTGATGAGTGCCATGTGCTCTAGTCCGTTCGACTTCTGCCGGAAGGGGATAAGCTGGAAGTGGCCGTAACAGGTGGGCAGGTCGACACGGTTGCCCACTTCGATGAGCGACTCCTTTCTCAGGCGGTAGGCTATCAGGTCCTTGATGGTGATGATCTTCATCTGGTACTTCTCGGCAAAGGCCTGCAACTCCGGCATACGGGCCATCGAACCGTCGTCGTTCATAATCTCCATCAGGGCACCGGCAGGGTAGAGGCCAGCCAGCTTACACAGGTCGACGGCAGCCTCGGTGTGGCCTGAGCGGCGCAGTACGCCGTTGTCCTGGGCGTAGAGCGGGTTGATATGACCTGGGCGGCCGAAAGTCTGCGGGGTGGAGGCGGGGTCGGCCAGCGCCTGGATGGTGGCTGCGCGGTCAGCGGCAGAGACACCGGTCGTGCAGCCTTCCAGCTTGTCGACGGTAACGGTGAACGGGGTGCCTAATACCGATGTGTTGTCCTGCACCTGGTGGGGCAGGTCCAGCTCCCGGCTCCGACTGATGGTGATGGGGGCGCAGAGCACGCCCCGGGCATATTTCAGCATGAAGTTCACCATCTCCGGGGTAATCTTCTCGGCGGCACAGATCAGGTCGCCTTCGTTTTCGCGATCTTCGTCGTCGACCACGATGACAAACTTGCCCTCGCGGAAGTCCTCAATCGCTTCTTCTATCGTGTTCAGTTTGAATTTCTCCATAATCGGTTACACCTTATTATATATATACTTGACGGTTTCGTCGTCTTCTAATCGGGCAAACTCTATTATTCGCGGTATGATCCTGTCGCTGGTCTGCCTGATGTCGTGCAGGTCTTTGTAGAGACGGAGTCGGAAGCGCCACATACGCAGGTAGAAGAAAACGCCTAACGGCAGTATCAGTCCCGTAATGATGTTCATCCACTTCTTCTCGAACGGTCGGGTGTGGGCATGTGTCACCAGAACCGGGTAGTGGTTCAGCTCGGCCAGGATGATGCGGTCCTTCGAATAGCCCAAGTCCTCGATGGCCGTCTCTAACTCCTGGCTGATGCACTCTATCTCATGGTCGTCGCTACCCATAAAGAACACCTTGATGGGGTTCGGCAGATGTAGCAGCTTGTGCTCTTCCGAGTATTTTGCGATGCGGTCGGTGATGCCTGCCAGCATCTGTATGTCGGTAGCGTATTTCGGATCCTCGATGATGACCTCCTTGCGGGTGATGTTACGCTTGATGCGCAGTCCCAACATACGCCGCAGCAGTTCCTTGTACAGGTCGATGTTGAAGACGACGGAGTCGTTGTTGGCCTTGTACGAGAAAAATATCGCTACGGGGGCCAGCGCCATGGTTGATATCAGCTTGCCAAACCACACCGTCCACTCGTCGGCTCGCGCCATACGCATGCCGGAATTCTCGAAGATGTAGTAGATGATGAATACCAGCACCGAGATGATGACCGGTACGCCCATGCCGCCCTTGCGGATGATGGCACCTAACGGGGCGCCGATAAAGAAGAAGATGATGCACGACAATGCCAGCGTGAAGCGGTTGATGGCCTCCATGCGGTGCATACGTTCGTGGCGGTTGATGTTGAACGAATAGTCGCTCTTCATGTTCAAGTCGTACGATTCCGTCTGGGCGCGTTCCATAGCGCGCTGAACCACCGCCCGCTTCTTTGAGTCGGGAATCTGCATGAACAGGCTGTCGAAGTTGACGCTCCCCGTTGCTGCCTTGGCATAGGCTTTCAGAGAGTCCTTCTTGCCGATCTCCGGGATATAGAAGGTGCGGTAGCGGGCGTCTCTTTCAAACTGGCGACCAATGGAGTCGTTGAAGATGATGATGGAGTCGAGGTCGGTCAGGATGTGATCCAGGCTCTTCGAGCGGGCGTCGGCGGCAATACCCGTCTCGTCGGCCAGGTTGAAGTCGCTGTCGAAGTCAAGCACGATGCGCTTCAGTGAGAATGTCTCGCGGCGATAGGGCACGTTGGCCGAGCTAGCCAAGTCCTGCGACTGCATATTCTCAAACCATTCGCCGTTGTGCAGCGTCAGCAGCAGGTGCTTCTTCTCGGCCGTCGTCTGCATCGTTCCCGAGTCGGCCAGGATGATGGCCTGGTCTTCGTAGCTGTTGGTGCGACGGTAGATCATGATGCCGTAGAGCATACCCGTGTCCATATTCTTCTTCTGGACGTAGAGGTTGGCATTGGGAATACCGTCGTAGAAGATGCCTTCTGGAATCTCCACCTCGGGGCTCTTCTGCTTCACCGACAGCAAGAGCTGGTAGAACGACTTGTCGGCAAAGGGGCCGACAACGTCCTGAAAATAGAATGAGAGTCCAGCCACCATGATAACGATGGCGATGAGCGAGCGCGAGGCCTGCATCAGCGAGATGCCAGCCGCCTTGATGGCTGTCAGCTCCGAACTTTCGCCTAAGTTACCAAAGACAATCAGCGACGACAGCAGAATAGCCAGCGGGAACGCCTGCGGCATCAGCATCAGTCCCATATACCAGAAGAACTGTGCCATAATCTCCAACGACAGTCCCTTGCCTATCAGCTCGTTGACGTATCGCCACAGGAACTGCATCATCAGCACGAACTGGCAGATGAAAAAGGCTCCGGCAAACAGCTGCAGGAATTGCTTGGCTATAAATATGTCAAGTTTTTTAATGCGAAACATTGCGCCTTATATCAATTCAAGCTGCAAAATTACTATAAAAAACTCAGAGTGCGTTATAATTTTCAGTTTTTTAATGTTTCTACAGCCCGCTGACTCGGTGCAACCGCTCCATATTACCGTCCCATAGGTCGTGCAGGTCGTCGATGTCCTCAGGTAGCGCATAATCGGCGACGTACAGGCACAGCTCGTCGGTCAGTTCACTGCGTCCGATACGCATTTCCCAGAAAGCCTCCGGATCGTCCTCGTTGACCCATTGCAGGCGGATATGGCTGTTCTTCTGCTGGTCGACGATACGTGCTTCAAGCGTGTGGTGGTCGGTCCATTGCTCTCCCCATGTGAGCGCGATGACGTCGTCATCGACTTTCTCCACATGGTCTGCCAGCCATCGTTCCAGTCCGTGAATAGTACTGATTTGCTCCCAGACAAGGCTGTGTGACTTCGTCGCTAAAGGGTATTCTATGTTAAGTTTCTGCTTGCTTTTATTCATCGTCAGGTTAGTAAACGTTATATGTTGGTGCAAAATTACAACTTTTTCTGCAAAAATAAAAATATTTTCGGTAGAAATTTTGTTAATTCAAAAAATAGTATTACCTTTGCACCCGCAAAACGCAAAATGATGGCGGGATAGCTCAGCTGGTTAGAGCGCATGATTCATAATCATGAGGTCGCCGGTTCAATCCCGGCTCCCGCTACCAGGCAAATTGACGAGTTACAGAAATGTAGCTCGTTTTTCTTTTGTGTCTGATACGCTAATGAAAAACACGACGTTTTATCAACGATATTATCAAATGAATGGCCTTTGAAAGAAAAAAGGTATATTTTTTTGTTCAGTTCGTTTTTTTTTCGTATCTTTGCCCCGCTACTATTTACAGGAGTTGCTGATGATGTCCAGAAAGTTGAGTTCCATGACGGCTGTTGCCATTTCTACGCTGACCCTTTGCCTGATGATGGCATCGGCGTCGGTGGCGCGTACATATACTACGGTGCATCCGTTGGTCTATGAAGACGCATGGGACTTGTGGCCTTACGTGTACCTGAATGGGGCAGGAGAGCCCGAAGGCTATAATATCGACCTGCTGAAGATACTGTTTGACGAACTGGATATACCCTTTATCATCAAGCTCAAGCCGACGAAAGAGGCGTTGGAGGACTTGAGGGCAGGGCGGTCGGACCTGATGTTAGGTATGGTGGCCGCGTTCCACGACGAGTACGCCAGCTATGGCCGCGAAGTGGTGGGACTCTTCACTCATTGCGTCGTGACGCCTAAGTCGCAGCCGGTGGTTATTCATGGCGTCGACGATCTGAGCAGTCACAAGGTCATCGTCCATCAGGGCAGTTTCAGTCATCATCTCATGATTGACAGCGGCTGGCAGGCTCAATGTGTTCCCTATGACGATATGAAGGAGGCTATTCAGAATCTGAGTGCTGACGAGGAGGGGCAGATTGTGTGGAACACGCTCTCGCTGAGATGGTTGATGAACAAGTACCAGACCGACAACCTGCAGCTGACGCCCATTGACACGCCTCATGGCGAATACCGTTTCATGTCGAACGACTCGGTGCTGCTTCACCGCTTGGATAGCGTTTATGCCTACATTTGCTCGACGGAGCGGCTGGTTCCTATACAGAATAAGTGGTTCTATCCCGAACGCACCGTGACAGGAGCCCCCAAATGGATATGGTATGTGGCGGCCGTCGTGGGCGTGCTGCTGTTGCTGCTGTTGTATACGCAGGCCATGCTGCGTATCCGTGAGCGCCGTATGACGAAGCTTGTTGCCCAGCACAACCGCCGGTTAGCTCTCATCCTGCGCACGACGAAGGTTCGTGTGTTTCTGTATGATTTGAAGAACGGCCTGGTGTCGCGGATGAACTCCGACGGCAAGATGGATCAGCACCAACACACGGTCGACGAATACCGTCATCTCTACAAGGCCGATTCGTTTGCCGAGTTCAAGGAGGTTTTAGAAGAGATAGCCAAAGGCCGTCAGGATAGTTGTGTAGTGGAGCTTGTATCGGACAGTAACAAGGAGAAACGTGACGACGTGATCAAGCTGTCGGTCTTCAGGCGTAATAAGAAAGGTGAGCCGACGGTCATAGTCGGCATCATCGACGACCAGACGGAGCGCCGGCAGGCCAGCCGCAAGGCTAAGGACAATATGTTGCGCTACCAGAGTATCTTCTCGACCTCGATGGTCGATATGACGTATTACGACACGGAGGGCATTCTGACCGACATCAACCAGAAGGCGTGCGGGACGTTCCGTTGCAACCGTGAGCAGCTGCTGGCCGAGCGGGTGCCTTTCAACTTCGCCATGGAGGATCCCAGCCTGAAGCTCGAGCACTTCGAAGGTTGCTATTCCACTCACATCATCAAGTCTATCGGCAATCCCAACCTGGCTGACTCCATCAGGTTCAGCAGCGATATGTATTACGAGCAGCAGCTGTTGCCGGTCTACGACGCCTCCAACCGCTTCTTAGGTATCTTCGGCTCCGGACGCGACGTGACGGAGTTTGTCAACTCCTTCCACCAACTGAAACGCAGTATCCGTCAGATGATGCGTGCTGCACAGGACGTCACCGACTATATCAACAACATCAACTATGCGATGCATGTGGGTGGCGTGCGTTTGGTGAACTATTCTGCCAAGACGCATATCCTGACCATCTACCGCGAGATGAACGTTGTGCAGTTGACGCTGACGCAGTCGCGCTGTCTGTCGTTGCTCGACGACGAGTCGAGTCGCCTGGTCATGCGTCTGATGAACAATATGGATATGGGCGCTGCCGAAACCATCGACGCCGGCATCAGGACCACTATCCGCAGCCAGCAGTACCACCGCTTGTCGCTACAGTTCCACATGGCTCCCGTCTATGACGAGAATGGGGATGTCGACAGCTATTTCGGTATGTGTCGCGACGTGAGTGCCGAGATGGCTACCGCTGAGGAGCTGGAGCGCGAGAAAGCCAAGGCCAAGGAGGTGGAGGGCGTGAAGAACGCGTTCCTGCGCAATATGAGTTACGAAATCCGTACGCCGATAACGACCGTCGTAGGCTTTGCCGAACTCTTTGTCGAAGAGCACGACCCTGCCGACGAGGACCAGTTCATACATGAAATCAAGACCAACGCTACTTATCTGCTGAAGCTGGTCAACGAAATCCTGTTCCTCTCGCGTCTCGATGCTCGCATGATAGAGTTCAAACGGCAGCCGACAGACTTTGCCATGACCTTCGAAGGCCATTGCCAGATGGGGTGGGCCAAGGAGCAGAAGGCTGGTGTCGACTACGAGGTCGTCAGTCCGTACGAGCATCTTGTCGTCGCACTTGACGATGCCAACGTCGGACAGGTTGTAGAGAAGGTGGTTGAGAATGCTGCCCGTTATACTGAGAACGGCTTTGTCCGGGCCCGTTACGACTATATCGGCGACCGTCTGCTGATAACCATCGACGACAGCGGGCGGGGTATCGCACCAGAAGACCAGCAAACGATGTTCGAGCGGTTCCGCTTACCGACAGACGGTGGCGGCACCAGTTTGGGTATGGCTATCTGTAAGGAGTTGGTCATGCAGATGGATGGTGCCATCAACATCAATTCTGCACCCGGGAAGGGAACAACCGTCTGGATAGAGATTCCCTGTAAGGCTACCACGATAGAGAAACGAAAGACCGTTAACTGGAAATGAGACTGGAAATGAGAAGAGACTACCGATATTACCTGCGCATAACGTTGCTTGTCCTCACCTTGTTGTTCAATGTGGGGGCAGAGGCGAAGTTCGCCAGCCGATACAACGAGCAGCGGCCGCTGATCGTTGTCTGCGACTGGGATATGCCGCCTTATGAGTTCCTTGACGACAAGGGACAGCCGGCAGGTTATTCCGTCGACCTGATGAATATCATTCTCGACCGGTTGGAGATTCCCCATGTCTTTCAGATGAGAGAAGGGTTCCTCGCGAAGCGGGTCTTCCAGCAGCACCGCGCCGACGTGATTATCGCTCCCGACAATATGTTGCGCGCTTTCGGCAGCAAGGTATCCACGTCAGTACTCAGTTATTTCCGTCCCAAGGTCGTTATGAAGACTGATGTGCCGGAGATTCATTCGCTGACTGAGATAGACTCGTCGAAGGTGGTTGTCCTGCGCAAGGGCGATGATTATATGCAGAAGATGTTTCTGGATGCAGGCCTGCCGCTGACCCCGCAATATCTGGCTCCGATGGAGGCGCTGGTGGGGGTGGCTACTGACAAATACGACTTCTTCATCTGGGGCGAAGACCCTATGAAGTGGAGAATCCAGAAGCTGCACCTCGACTCCTTGCGCATCTGCGATGTGGAGTTGCCTATAGCAGAAGTCCATATCGGCGCTTACGACCAGGCACTCATCGACGCTATGGACGACCAGTATGCGCGTTTGGAGCAGCATGGCGTCATCGACGACCTGCGCAACAAATGGCTCCGTCCCGACCACCGTCAGAATTACGTGTCGCCGATTGTCTTATATGTCGTCGTTGCCGCCGTACTGTTGCTGTTGGTGCTGTTCTTCCTCAATCGTCTGATTGTCAATCGCGTGGAGAAAAAGGTGCTCCGTAATTCAGAGCAGACGCGCCTGATGGGTATGGCCCTCGACATGGGCGGATATATGGTGGCTGAATATCAGCCGCAGCGCGACGAGTTCAAGAATCTGCGTGGGCATCTGATGGACGAGGACAAGACGATGGAGCAGTCGATAGCTACTGTTCATCCTGAAGACCTCTCGGTATTCCAGACGAACGTCGACGACCTGGCTAAGAACAATGCCAACCACATCGATATGCAGTTGCGCCGTAACCTCGGTACGGCAGACCACCCCGACTGGCAGTATCTGACGGGTTGCTGCATCAAGGAACGTGACGAGGAAGAGCAGAGGACGTCCTATCTGCTGGTAGCCAAGGACGTTACGGCCGAAATCAACGCCCAGGAGGCCGACCACGTGATGGCCGCCAAGTACAATAAGGCTTTTGATATCGCCCTGCTGGCCATGTCGTTCTATAGTCCCGAAGGACGACTCTTGGAGATGAACGACAAGATGAAAGAGTTAATAGGTCTCGACGAGGCCAACCAGCAATTCTTCTGGGATACCTCGCTCTTCGAGGCACCACTCTTCCGCGATGTTCTCACGCCGGGCATGACCGATGTCGTCCACGCCTGCCAGCACATGTATTATCCTGATATTAACCTTAATAAATATCTGGAGTACCGCATCCGGCCCGTTTCCACCGACGAAGGCGAAATACGCTATTACGTGGTGACCGTCAGGGATATTTCGAGTGAGCGTAGTCTGTATCTCGAACAGCAGGCGACCGAGCGACAGCTGAAGGTCACCACTGACGAGGTCAGCCGCTTTGAGGCTCAGATGAACGACCTGTTGTCGAACAGTGGTATGTACATCTGGCGCACCAACAACAAGACGCGTATGATCAGTGTCGGCCGCTCCTTGCATAAGGTCGATACCCAGTTCAGCTACGAAGACTATCTCAACGGCATGGCTCACGAAGGACGCGACGAAGCCAACATGAACTTCTACAACCCCCTGATGTACAGTCAGAATATCAATGCCGTGCGCTACTTCAAGCACTCGCCCCTCACCCATAGGGAAGGGTGGTTTGCTACCAGCGGCATGCCTTACTACGACAGGCACGGCAACGTTCAGGGACACTTCGGCATCGTGCGCGAAGTCACGAAGCTGATGAGGTCGCAGGAGGAGTTGCGCCGCGAGACGACACAGGCCAAACACTCCGGCCAGCTGAAGGCCACCTTCCTGGCTAATATGACGCACGAGATACGTACGCCGCTGAACGCCATCGTAGGCTTCTCGGACCTTCTCCACACGGTTGACACACAGGAGGAGCGGCAGGAGTTCATTCGTATCATTCGCCATAACTGCGACTTGCTGTTGCGCCTCATTGACGACATCCTCGAGACGTCGTATCTCGAGGACCGCCCCCAGAGCATAGTACCTGCCGACATCGACTTCTCGAAGTTCTTCAGCGAGGTGTGCCAGACGGTGGCCCAGCGTGTACAGGAACCTGGGGTCAGCTTCATCGGCGACAATCCCTATGACACGTTCCCATCTTGCGTTGACAAGGAACGCGTCCAGCAGGTCATCACCAACTTTGTGACCAATGCTGTGAAGTATACCCATGAAGGCCATATCAAAGTGGGCTACCGCGAAGAACGGCGGGTAGAGAGTGGAGAACATGGCGAGGAGCGCGACGGCATCTACATCTACTGCGAGGACACGGGGGCCGGTATACCGCAAGACAAGCAGGCTTCGGTCTTCGACCGCTTCGTCAAACTCAACGATTATGTTCAGGGCACAGGACTCGGACTGTCTATCTGCAAGTCCATCGCCGACCGCTGTCGCGGACATATTGGCGTGACGAGCGAGGGCGAGGGAAAAGGCTCCACTTTCTGGCTTTGGATTCCACGTCACTTGACTTTTGGCAATTTAACTGCATGAAAATAAAAAAAACGAGGCAAGCTCGTTCGTTAGTCATTCTTTTTTATTATCTTTGCACCCTCTTTTTAAATATGTACATATTAACGTTATAAGAAATGGCAGAAACAAAACAGATTAAGACCGCCTTGGTATCGGTTTTCCACAAGGACGGCCTCGACGATTTGCTGAAAAAACTTCAGGATGAAGGCGTGAAATTCCTGAGTACGGGAGGTACTCAGCAGTTTATTGAGTCTTTAGGCATAGAGTGCCAGAAGGTTGAAGACCTGACGACCTATCCCTCTATCTTAGGTGGCCGTGTGAAGACACTCCATCCGAAAGTGTTCGGTGGAATCTTGGGTCGCCGCGACAACGAAGGCGACCGTGAGCAGATGGCTAAGTATGAGATTCCCGAGATTGACCTGGTCATCGTCGACCTCTATCCCTTCGAGCAGACCGTAGCCAGCGGCGCTGCCGAGGCCGACATCATCGAGAAGATTGATATCGGCGGCATCTCCCTCATTCGTGCCGGAGCCAAGAACTTCCGCGACGTGGTCATCGTTCCTTCTAAGGCTGAATATTCAGTCCTGCTCGACATTCTGAACCGCAAGGGCGCCAAGACCGACATTGAGGACCGCCGCCTGCTGGCCGAGCGTGCCTTTGGCGTCAGCTCTCACTACGACACCGCCATCCATAACTGGTTTGCCAAATAGTAAATAGTAAATTGTCAAATTGTAAATAAGAATGGGATTCTTTAGTTTTGTCCAGGAGATTGCTATGGACCTTGGCACGGCCAACACGATTATTATCAGTGATGACAAGATCGTGGTTGACGAGCCTTCTGTTGTAGCCCTCGACCGCCGTACCGACAAGATGATTGCCGTCGGCGAGAAGGCGAAGATGATGTATGAAAAGACTCACGACAATATCCGCACCATCCGCCCGTTGCGCGACGGTGTGATTGCTGACTTCTCGGCTTGTGAGCAGATGATGCGCGGTCTGATTAAGATGGTACATACCGGCTCGCGCCTCTTCTCAACCTCTCTGCGTATGGTCATTGGCGTGCCCTCAGGTTCGACGGAAGTAGAGCTGCGTGCCGTTCGCGACTCTGCCGAGCATGCCGACGGCCGTGACGTCTATCTTATTTTCGAACCTATGGCCGCTGCCATCGGTATCGGTATCGACGTGGAAGCCCCCGAGGGTAACATGATTGTCGACATCGGTGGCGGTACGACGGAGATTGCCGTCATCTCGCTCGGCGGGATTGTTGCCAACACCAGTATCAAGGTGGCCGGCGACGACCTGAACGCCGACATCCAGGAATATATGAACCGCCAGCACAACGTGAAGGTCTCCGAGCGTATGGCTGAGCGCATCAAGATTAACGTCGGCTCGGCACTCACCGACCTGGGCGACGAGGCTCCCGAGGACTACATCGTCCACGGCCCGAACCGCATCACGGCCCTGCCTATGGAGGTGCCCGTATGCTACCAGGAGATAGCCCACTGCATCGACAAGACCGTGGCCCGCATCGAGGCTGCCGTCCTGGCCGCCCTTGAGAACACACCGCCTGAGCTGTATGCCGACATCGTGAAGAACGGCATCTACCTCACTGGCGGCGGCGCTCTGCTGCGTGGTCTTGCCAAGCGTCTGACCGACAAGATCAACATCCCCTTCATCGTGGCCGAAGACCCGCTCCACTGCGTGGCCCGTGGTGCCGGCATCGCCCTGAAGAATGTCGACCGTTTCTCGTTCCTGATGAGATAATAGGCACAGATGAAGAACCTGCTGGCGTTTGTCACAAGGTATTACCACTGGTTTCTCTTCATTTTCCTGGAGGTCATCAGTGGTGTGTTGTTGTTTCGTGCCAACAACTACCAGTCCAGCGTGTGGTTCACGTCTGCCAATGCCGTCGTCGGCAGTATCTACAGGCTCGATGCTTCCGTACGTTCCTACTTCTCGTTGGCCCGTGTCAACGAGGAGTTGACGTTACGTAATTACTATCAGGAGCGGCAGCTGGCACAGCTGCGCCGTCTCTATACCGAGATGACCCATGACACGACCGCCCTCGAGCGGCAGGGCATGGCTCTAATCAGCCAGTTCAGCACGATACCCGCCAAGGTCGTCTCCAACTCCGTTGACAAGGCCGACAACATCATCACCATCGACCGCGGACGGCTTGACGGCGTCGAGAAGGATATGGGCGTGGTCTGCGGCAGTGGTGTCGTCGGTATCGTCTATTTAGTGTCCGACCACTATGCTGCTGTCATCCCCGTGCTCAACGTGTCGTCGTCGCGCATCAGCTGCGCCATCCGTGGTCGCGGCTATTTCGGCTATCTGCAGTGGTACGGCGGCGATCCGTCGGTGGCTTACGTTGAGGACATCCCCCGTCATGCCCGTTTCAAGCGTGGCGACTGGGTCGAGACCAGCGGCTACTCAGCTATCTTTCCGCCGGGCGTGTTGGTGGGCAAGATTGAACGTATCTACGACTCGGTCGACGGTCTGTCGTTCCGTCTGAAGGTGCGTCTGACCACCGATTTCTCCTGCTTGCGTGACGTCTGCGTCATCAACGACAAGAGCGTCGGTGAGCGCCTGCGACTTATGGAGGAGGTGAAGGACTCATTAACTATGTCGCCCAAACAATAGCATATATGACAATCATAGATGAATTAAGAAGGTTAGCGCTTTTCGTGGTGCTGTCGCTGGCGCAGGTGTTGGTGTTCAACCACATCCATCTGTTCGGCTACGCCACGCTGTTGCTTCTTGTCTATTTTGTCGTGACGTTTCCCCGCAACTATCCCCGTTGGGCTATGTTGCTGTGGAGTTTCTTCTTAGGCTTGTTTGCCGACCTGTTCAGCAATACGCCAGGCATGGCGGCCGCTTCCCTGACGCTGATGGCGTTTGTCCAACCCTACCTGCTCAACCTCTTCATCCCTCGTGAGGCACCCGAGAACATGCGGTCGGCGGTGGCGACAATGGGCTTCGGCAAGTTCGCTACCTTCGCCTTTACCCTGGTGTTCGCCTATTGCGTCGTGTTCTTCACGCTCGAGGCCTTCACCTTCTTCAACTGGGTAGAGTGGGTGCTGAACATCATCGGCAGTACGGCGCTGACGCTGGCTTTGGTTTTGACGTTGGAGACCATCCGTAAATGAAGAACTACGAGCTTGCTAAGCGGCGCTATGTCATTGGCGGGGTGGCAACGCTGATTGTCGTCGTCTACATCATCCGTCTGTTCATGCTACAGATATCGAGCGACGACTACAAGAAGAGTGCCGACTCCAATGCCTTCCTCAAGCGCATCGACTTCCCCTCGCGCGGCGTCATCACCGACCGCCACGGCAAGCTGCTGGTGTTCAACCAGCCGTCGTACGATATCATGGTGGTGATGAACGAGGTGGGCGACCATCTCGACACCCTCGAATTCTGCCAGACCCTGAACATCAGCCGTCAGGAGTTCGACAGCCGCATGGCCACCATCAAGGACCGTAACCGCAACCCCGGCTACTCGCGCTTCACCCAGCAGCTCTTCCTCACCCAGCTCTCCGACAAGGACTTCTCCGTCTTTCAGGAGAAGATGTACCGCTTCCCCGGCTTTTACGTCCAGCGGCGCAGCATCCGTCAGTACCAGTATCCCTATGCCGCCCATGTCTTGGGCGACGTGGCTGAAGTGTCGCCCGCCGAGGTTGAGGCCGACGACTACTACCAGCCCGGCGACTATATCGGCAAGCTCGGTGTGGAGCGCAGCTACGAGCGGCAGCTGCGTGGCGAGAAAGGTGTGAAGATTCTGCTCCGCGATGCCCATGGCCGCATTCAGGGCAGCTACCAGAACGGTGCCCTCGACCGTCGCCCCAAGCCCGGCAAGAACCTCACGCTGGCCATCGACTTCGACCTGCAGGCTCTCGGCGAGCGGCTCATGCAGAACAAGATAGGCTCCATCGTGGCCATCGAGCCGTCAACGGGCGAGATACTGTGTATGGTCAGCTCGCCAACCTACGATCCCCGTCTGATGGTGGGACGCCAGCGCTCGAAGAACCACCTCGAACTGAGCCGTAACGCGTGGAAACCCCTGCTCAACCGCAGCATCATGGGACAGTACCCCCCGGGTTCGACGTTTAAGACCACCCAGGGACTGACGTTTATGAACGAGGGCATCATCCACCCCACCCAGACCGCCTATCCCTGCGGCCATGGCTTCAACTACAAGGGACTGCATGTGGGCTGTCACGGCCATGCCTCGCCGCTGCCCCTCGTTCCAGCCCTCTCCACGTCGTGCAATGGCTATTTCTGCTGGGGACTCTTCTACATGCTCAGTGCCAAGTCGAAGTACGGCAGCGTGCAGAAAGCCATGAACACCTGGCGCGACTATATGGTCAGCATGGGCTTCGGCTACCGCCTCGGCGTCGACCTGCCTGGCGAGAAGCGCGGCCTGATTCCCAATGCCCAGTTCTACGACAATGCCTACAAAGGTTCGTGGAACGGACTGACCATCATCTCCATCGCCATCGGACAGGGCGAGGTCAACGCTACACCCTTGCAGATAGCCAACCTCGGCGCCACCATCGCCAACCGAGGCTGGTACTACGTGCCCCACGTCGTCAAGAAGGTGCAGGGCGAACCCCTCGACACCACCTTTACACGCAAGCATCATTCAAAGGCCGGGCGAAGTGCCTACGACTATGTCGTCAAGGGCATGAGGGCGTCGGCACTCGGCGGCACCTGCCACGAGCTGGCGCGTTACGACTTCGAGGCCTGCGGCAAGACGGGAACAGCCCAGAACCGCGGTCACGACCACTCCGTCTTCATGGGCTTCGCCCCGATGGACAATCCTAAGATTGCCGTCGCCGTCTACGTCGAGAACGGTGGCTGGGGCGCCACCTTCGGCGTGCCCATCGGCGGCCTGATTATGGAGCAATATATTCACGGAAAACTGTCGGAAGCCTCGCTGAAGAAGGCAGAGGCCATCCAACATAAAGTCATCAACTATGGCAACACCGAACGATAAACAACCCGGCGTACTGCGCTCGCTCGACTACTGGACCATCGTCATCTACATGCTCCTCCTGGCCGGTGGCTGGATGAGCGTCTGCGGTGCCAGCTTCGACTATGGCGACCCCGACCTGCTGTCGCTCTCCACGCGCTCTGGCATGCAGATTGTGTGGATAGCCACCAGCATCGTCATCGGCTTCGTCCTGCTGATGCTCGACGACCGCTTTTATTATATGTTCGCGTACATTATTTATGGACTGCTCCTCGTCCTGCTCTTTGCCACCATCTTCAACCCCCATAGCATCAAGGGTTCCCACTCCTGGCTCGTCATCGGCCCTCTGCGACTGCAGCCCGCAGAGTTTGCCAAGTTCGCGACGGCGCTGGCGCTGGCCAGACTGATGAGCATCTACGAGTACGACATCCATAAGTGGAAGGATTTCGGCGCCGCCCTGGCCGTCATCCTGTTGCCGATGCTCTTTATCGTCCTACAGCGTGAGACCGGCTCGGCCTTGGTCTACCTCTCGTTCTTCCTGATGTTCTATCGTGAGGGAATGCCCGGCAGTATCCTTTTCACCGCCGTGGCTATGGTGGTCTACTTCGTTGTGGGTATCCGCTATCAGGATGTCCTGCTGCTACCCACTCCTACCTCTGTCGGTAAGTTCAGTGTGCTACTGTTGATACAGCTGTTTACGTCGGGACTGGCCTATGTCTATTTACGTGACAAACGCGATGCCTGGAGGATGCTGCTGTTTAGCGTTGGCTCCACCGTTCTGGCACTTGTCTTCTCGCTGTATATCATTCCGTTCGACATCGTCTGGGTGCAGTATGCGGTGGTAACCTTGTTAGTAGGTTATTTGGTGTGGGTTGGCTTGGGAACGCGCTTGCGCAGCTATTTCTGGATAGCACTCTTTTCCATTGGTTCGGTACTCTTCTTCAGCATGGCCGACTACGGTCTGAACCACGTGCTGCAACCTCACCAGCGCACGCGTATCAATGTGCTGCTCGGCTTGGAACAAGACTTGCGCGGTGCCGGCTATAACGTCCACCAGAGTGAGATAGCCATCGGCTCGGGCGGACTTGAGGGTAAGGGCTTCCTCAATGGCACGCAGACCAAGCTGAAGTACGTGCCCGAACAGGACACCGACTTCATCTTCTGTACCGTCGGCGAGGAGGAGGGCTTCGTAGGCTCTGCCGGTGTGCTGCTGCTCTTCCTGGCGCTCATCCTGCGGCTCATTCACTTGGCGGAACGCCAGCCTTACGCCTTCGGGCGCGTCTACGGCTACTGTGTTCTGAGCATCTTCCTCTTCCACGTCTTTATCAATGTCGGCATGGTGCTCGGCTTGACGCCTGTCATCGGCATCCCGCTGCCGTTCTTCAGCTATGGCGGTTCCTCGCTTTGGGGCTTCACCTTCCTGCTGTTCATCTTCCTGCGCATCGACGCAGGCCGCAACCTCATTCGCAATTAGCGAATGGTCAGCCGCAGACCGACGTCGGAGACGCCGGGTAGGGTCTCGCGCTTCATATTGTGGCGTATGGCAATGCGAAGCGAATCGCCCTTGTTCACGGTGATGTCGGGTAGGGGGAAACGGTATTGGAAAAGTGTGATGCCGTCGCCTAAGAAATTGCCTTCAAGGTCGATGAGGTCACAGTCAATGGTGTCGTGACGGATGAAACAAGTTGACAGGGTTGTCTGCTCGACGACAAGATTAATTTTCTGAAACGGGAAGGTCTCAGCTATGCGCAACTCGACGTCGCGCTGTACCGTTCCCCCCTGCTTCATGGGGTCGACAAAGAAGAAGAGCGTGTCGTTGCGTTCCCAATCGGTTAATGAGGTATGTTGGAAGTGGTGGTAGACGGTTTTACGGTTGCAGCTGGCCAGAGCCAGTACAACCGTCAAACCGAGTGCGAGCCATCTACTGATGCTTCTGCTGTTCATCTCTTTTGACTTGTGTCTTCTTCTTCCGCTTCTTCTTGGCCTTGTCGAAACGGCTGACGTCGCCGCCGGCCAGGTCGACCGTCGTCTTCTGCGGTTTGGTCTTGCCGCCTTCGGTAAGTGTCTCGGGCTTCTCGCCCCGACGGTTCATGTCGACAATCTGGCGGGCGCGTTCGGCGGTGATGGTCTCCAGGTTGGCGGCAATGTTCTTGTCGGTGGAGTAGGTGACAAGTCCAGCCAGGATGTCGCTCTTGAAGTGGTAGTAGTCGGCATCGAGCGTCTGGAGGACGGTCTCGCGGTTAGGCAATCGGCGTCCGGCTTCGATATACTCGTCCACCTCGTAGTTGAGGCAGCACTTCAGCTTGGCGCACATACCGGCCAACTTCTGCGGGTTGAGCGAGATGTCCTGGAAACGGGCGGCATTGGTGGCTACCGATACGAAGTTCTTCATCCACGTGGCGCAGCACAGCTCACGTCCGCAGGGACCGGTACCGCCGATGCGTCCTGCCTCCTGTCGGGCACCTATCTGCTTCATCTCGATGCGTACGTGGAAGGCTGCGGCCAGGTCCTTAATCAACTGGCGGAAGTCGACGCGCTCGTCGGCGATGTAGTAGAAGATAGCCTTCTGACCATCGCCCTGGAATTCTACGTCGCCAATCTTCATGTCGAGTCCTAAGCCCTTGGCTATCTGGCGGCTCTCAATCATCGTCTCATGCTCGCGGGCCTTCGACTCGCGGTATTTCTGCATATCCATTTCGCGGGCCAGACGGTAGACGCGCTTGATGTCGTCGGCCGACTTCAGGTTGGCCTTTTTGATTTGCAGCTTCACTAAGCGGCCGGTCAGCGTGACGACGCCGATGTCGTGGCCGGGATTAGCCTCGACGGCCACGATGTCGCCCTTCTTCAGCGGCAGGTTGTTCACGTTGTGGTAGTAGCCCTTGCGGGTGTGCTTGAACTGCACCTCCACCAGGTCTGTCGATTCCTGATTGCCAGGCACGTCGGCCAGCCAGTCGTAGGTGTTCAGCTGACGGTCCTGCCGTCCAATAGCCTGGTGGCAGAGGCCGCGGTCGCAGCCGGTCTTTATCTCATATTCTTTTTCCATGTTCTATCGTTATTACGTTATGTCGTTATTACGTTATTTCTGCAACAGCAGTACGATTGTCTGCAGTGTGAAGTCAAAGAAGACGATCTTTGCGTTGGCGTTCTGGCCGATGTCGCGGATGGCACGATTCGCCAAGTCGTAGATGGGCAGGATGTTTGCCTCGTTGACAAAGCGGGCGAAGTTCTTGGCGAACTGTTCTTCCTGTTCGGTCATGTAGACGAGTTCCTGCTGCCCGAAGTTATACATGAAGCACTCGCGCGTCATACGCAGAAAGTACTGCAGGAAGCGCTTCTGCTTCTCGCGGCCGAAGCCCGCCAGCACCTCGCTCCACTTCCTCAGGTCGCGAATCTTACGCTGGTAGGCCAGTCGCATCAGCGAGATGTAGAGGTCGAGGAACTGCTCGTTCTCGGTGCCTACCTGCAACTCCTGCAGGGCGCGCAGCCACGACCCGTTGGCCAAACGGCTGATGCGGTGGGCCTGTTCCTCGCTGATGCCGCGCCGCTCGACGAGGGCCTGACTGATGGTCTCCGTCGGCAATCGTTTTACGTCGATGCGTTGCACGCGGCTGCGGATGGTCTCCAACAGCTGGTCGGGCTCTTCGCTGACCATCAGGAAGACGGTCTGCTGCGGTGGCTCCTCGATGAGCTTCAGCAGTTTGTTGGCACAGGCGAT